>Ga0208314_100692_pt1 | contig 11874 bp, 10 predicted proteins | sample OSPB_Mat_host_9__FD_187144 | JGI IMG/M metagenome (GOLD analysis project Ga0208314, IMG submission 187144) | Extremophilic microbial mat communities from Yellowstone National Park, USA - OSPB_Mat_host_9_15 (SPAdes) (version 3) | ecosystem: Environmental > Aquatic > Thermal springs > Hot (42-90C)...
CAAGTTCTCAGAAATCCTCAAACGTTTTCATCTTCAGTGGGCGAGCAGATGTTCTCTTCCTCTGTCGGAGAAAACGCTGAAGGAGGATACCTTGGTGGAAGCTTAATTCTCATGGATCCTCCAAAACACACGCTATTTCGCTCGCTTGTGAACAAGAGCTTTAGTGCGCGTGCGGTTCAGGCGCTTGAGCCTAGGATTGAACAAATCGCAAACTCGCTTCTTTCAAATCTCGAGGGCGAGTTTGATTTCGTGGAAAGTTTTGCCGTGCCTCTTCCTGTGATGGTGATCGCAGAGCTTCTAGGAGTTTCCCCAGAAGACAGGGCGCTGTTCAAAGACCTCACAGACTCGATAGTTGGAACTGGCGGAAGTGAAGACTTTGAGAGTGCGCAAAAGAAGCTTGCGCAGTACTTCTTAAACGTGATCGAGCAAAGGCGAAAACAGCCAAAGCGCGACCTTATTTCCGAGCTACTCGCCTCCCAAGTTGAAGGTAGAACGCTTTCTCAGGCTGAGCTTCTCGGCTTTGTTATCCTTTTGTTGATAGCGGGAAACGAAACCACGACAAACCTTCTTGGTAACGCGGTTTACGCGCTTTTTGAAAACAGAGAAAGCTTGCGCAAACTCAGAAGCAACATGGACGAGTTGCTACCTTTAACCATTGAAGAAGTGCTCAGGTACTACTCCCCCGTGCAACTTCTTCCGCACAGATTTGCGAAGGTGGACACAACGCTCGGTGGCCAAAAAATAAGCGCGGGAGAGCAAATCGCGGTGTGGATCGGCTCTGCGAACCGCGACGAAGCAAAGTTTGCTCAAGCGGACAAATTCGTGATCGAAAGAAAGCCGAACGAACACATAGCTTTTGGCGCAGGTCCACACATGTGTTTGGGCGCGCCGCTCGCAAGGCTTGAAGCAAAAGTTGCGCTACGCGCCTTTCTTACAAGCTTTCGCGAGTTTGAGGTTTTACAAGACAAGGCGCAAAAGATTCAAGGAGGTATAATTTACGGCTTTAAGCGCTTGCCTGTCGAGGTAAAGCGCGCGTGAGCGTTCTTCGCTACTTCGGAATTTTTTCTGCGGTGCTCGCCTGGGTGGTCATCCTCGCTTGTGTTTTGTTAAACCCTTGGTTCGTTTTCACAAAGAACGCGTTTAGCGACTTAGGGGGTGCGAGCGCAAAACACCCGTGGGTTTACAACTACGGGCTTGTTACAGTTTCAGTTTTTGTGTTTTTGTACGGAGTTTACCTTATTCGCGCTTTTTCGCAAAAGCTAATGGTGGTTTCAGCGTCGTTCGTGCTTGTCGCTTCGATTTTTCTTGCGCTGATCGGAATTTTCCACGAGGGCACATACCCTCACGTCTTCGTTTCAACTTGGTTTTTTGTGCAGTTTGACATGGCGATTTTTGTTTCGGGCTTGGCTTTTTGGCGCACGAAGTTGGGTAAGGCGATCATCGCGCTTTTTGCTGTGTCGAATTTGGTCGCTTTGACCGTTCACTGGCCGTCTGCTGCGACGATCGAGGCTTGGGGGATAGCAACGATAGACGTGTGGGCGCTACTTGTGTTCTTGTACACTTAATTTCGTGAACGGTTTGTCGGAATTGAATTTATTTTTGTATTACGCAATCAGGTAATTAGCAAACAATGAATTGAACATGGTGCACTGAGTTTTCAAAACCGCGTGTTTCCTTTAAGGCTCTGCCGAGTCTTTAAGAGGCTTTTACCACAAACCCAAAAGATTTAAATCGAGCACTTTTAAACCATCCTCATGGAGTACTCGGAGCTTGTCAAAAGCTTGGAAGAAGTCGTGAACATTCCGGTTTACGCGGTTTTGGGCAGTTTGAAACAAAACGTTGTCTTTCTTTCGACCTTGCAAGGTGAAAGCAACATATCTGTGATTTCAAAAGAAGTGATAAGGCTCACAAACAAACCCGTGGCAATACCCGCTTTACCAAAAAAAGAGCTAGATTTTTTGGTGTATGCGTTTGACACGCAAAAAGGAAAAGAAATACACTCTTTGAACGTGGTAACACTGAAAGGCGAAGAGTACGAAGCTGTTTCACCTCAAATGCGGGTGATTTCACTCGCTTACGACCAAAAAAGGATCGCTTTTGTCGGCTCATCTTTACAGGAAACAGCGCTTTACGTTGTGGAACACGGAAAGCTTAGCAAACTCGCAACGCTACCACCATTTTCCTTTGTGTCTGACATTCAAGGGGATTTGATATTAGGCTCTGGTTGGCTTAAAGGTAACCCCAAGTCGCACGAGCTTTTCATCGCAAACTTAAGCGGTGAGCTCAAAGTGTTCACGCCAAAACAAGGAAGCAACAACTACGCCGTTTCGCTTAGCGGCGAATACGCGCACTTTGTGAGCGACTGCGAAAACCTGGGTGAGTCGTATTGGGTGTACGCGCTTGACACGAAATCCATGAATTACCAAAGGGTTGAATTTTCTCAAAAAGACGTGTACCAGTACAACCCAGTGGAAATCAGCGGGTTTGAAAGCGAGCAAAGGCTACTTGTAGCAAAGAAAGAAGGTGAGTCAAAGATTTTTGTTGACGGAAGAGCGCTTGACACACCAAAAGGTGTGATTTCTGGTGCGACAAAAATAGGCGATAAAGTGTACTTTTCCCTTTCCTCCCTCACCACACCTTCGAAAATCTACTCACACGACGGACAGAAGCTTGAAGTGGTTTTGGAAAACAAAAACGTCGAGCTAGGCTCCACATATTACACGAAAATCAAAAGCGACATAGACGTTCCGACCTGGGTGATTCAACCCAAGGTAGAGAAGAACCCACGAGTTGCGGTGGTTTACGTTCATGGTGGGCCTTGGGGCGAAGTTGACAACCGCTGGAATCTTTTGATCGCTCCGCTCTTGCTTTTGGGTTACCACGTGGTCGCACCGAATTTCCGTGGCTCCACGGGTTACGGTAGCAGGTTCACGTTTATGGACGTTGGCGATGCGGGCGGTGGTGACTTAAGGGATATCCTCGCGGCGCGCGAATACGCGTCAAAAATCGCAAACGTTGTCGGCATAATGGGTTATAGCTACGGTGGCTACATGACGCTTCTTGCCCTTGGGAAAGAGCCTGAAAAGTGGAGCTTTGGAATTGCGGGCGCGGCGGTCACAGACTGGCTTGAAATGTATTCGCTTTCCGATAGCTCCTTTAAGGGTTTTATCGAAGTTCTTTTTTCTGGAAAAAACGAAGAGCTTATGCGAGAACGCTCTCCCGTAAGCTACGCGCAAAACGTTCGCGCACCACTTTGCATAATCCACTCGCAAAACGACACAAGGACGCCTTTAGCCCCAGTTTTAAAGTACGTGCAAAAGCTACAACAGCACGAAAAGAGCTTCGAGCTACACGTAATTCCGAATCTGGGTCACGCGATCTATACAATGAGGGATGCGGTTGACATCATTTTGCCAGCGCTACTCTTTCTTAAGAAGTTGTATGGTTAGCTTATGAGCAAAGGTCACTAAAAAACTAAGTTTCAGCCTAGCAGTGCTCATCTACCGCAAAAAGGATTGAGTCGACAAACTAGCGTGCTTTTATCAGAACGCTACGAGCGTGTAGCTACAGGTTGAAGCTTTATCAAGGGGAAATTCCGAAAAGCTCTTTGAGTTTATCAGAACGCCTTGGAATTAAACACTAAAGAGAGTTTTGTTACACAACTTTTAACTTCTTTAAAACGAGTGTTGAGTATGGCGCAAAGTTTTGAAGCCTACTTCTGGGAAAAAGACCCAAGCGGCGGAATCTTTAAGCACCCAAAATCTGAAGACAACGAAGTTCACAAACTATCAAAGGTTTTACAAAAAATCAAAGATGAGTTGACCAAAGCGGGCATCGAAAACTACCAAGTTGAACTCAAAGGGTATATAGAAGTTGGAGTTTCCGGTTTGGCAAAAAGCGGTTTTGAGGCGACGATAACGATAAGCGGCACAACTCAAGAAAAGCGTTAACTTTTTTGAATTCTAAACCACCGCCAAAAGAGGGTAATCGACACAATATACAAAGTGCCAGCTACAAAAAACGGTGTTTTTAGCTCACCAGCTTTGATAAGCGCAGAGCCGAGGTACGAGCTTAGTGCGTTGGGCATTCTCCAGAGCGCGGAGTTCATCCCAGAAGCTACTCCTCTTTCTTCGTCTGGAATGATTCCCATGATCAACGCTGAAGAAAGCGGATCTGCGACGTTCATAAGTGCGCACGATGTAAACCGAACCAGAAACCCAAAAGCTAGAAGGAAGCGGCGTTACAAACATAAAAAGTGTGCTCAAGCCTTCGGTCAAAACTATGGATTTTACAAGACCAAATCTTTTTGTCAAAGAAGGGGCGATAAGAGTGGTCAAGGCTATTGCAAGGTTTGAGGCGCCAAGGATTGGTCCGCTTAAAGCGTCGGTAACTCCGTATCTATAGTAAAACCACTCGCTGATAAGGGGAACTACCATACCCGCTCCGAAGGCAAAGAAAGAGTTTGAAAAAGTGTAGCGTAAAAGCAAGTGTTTTGTGTGTTTGGATAGCTTTGTTCTTCTGATTGAAGGCTTGGATTCTCCCACTTTTAAAAGTGCCACGTTTGAGCAAATCGCGAAAATCCCTAGCGACAAATAAAGGAGAACATGCGTTCGCTCAGCCGAAATCCCAAACGAAGTTAGCGGGGTGACCAGAAGAAGCGCAAAACCGCCTATTCCCCATGTCGCTCGTTAAAGAAGCGAGAGAAAAAACCGCGACTCTGTTTTCAGAAGTGGAGTGTTGTGCAAGAAGCGCGCCTGTCGACGCAGTAAACGCCGCATCACCTGCCCCCGAAAGAAACGCTGAAAGAAGCAACAACGGTTCAAAGTTTGTGATGCTGATTAACGCGACAGACAAACCGATGACAGTGTTTCCAACTATCACGAACTTCTTTCTCCCGTGTCTGTCCGAAAGCGCTCCAAAGGGAACACTGAGCAAAACAGAACTCACGCCTTCAATAGAAAAGAACAAACCGGAAAACGTAGCAGGAAGCTTTTTTACACCTGTTAAAAAATAAGAAGCGTCTATGAATAAAAGTCCTATTGCAAGTTGAGAGAAAAAAATTCCCAGAATCAGGTGTTTAACTGAACGGGGTAATTTTTTGAAGCTTTCGAGCAAGTTTATACCCTCTATTCGTTTTTAACGAGCAACAAAAACACGTATTTGAGTTTTTTATAATACCAGGTGTGTATAGTCGAATCAACGCCTTATCTGGACACCATTTCGAATAAGAAAGTGTTTGGATTATCAAGTTGGTGAGCGTAGCGTTAAAGTTTTTATCTGGACACGCGCTATATACTCCGGTCACATGAGAACCACTAATGCTATTTGGTTAGAGCACGCAACCTACGGACGGCCGTTGCGATGATTTTAGACCTTTCGAGCTCGTCGCGTTATTCAGCCACTACGAATTTTGAATTGAGGAGTTAGCTTCTTCCAACACCTTTGTTACGACCTTTTAACTGTTTAGATATACTAAAATACGCTTGACCTAGTTTTGCATAGCGCGAGTCACAGCGCATTAGCATTACCGATTTGAAAGCCTTTGCATAAGTGGAAGAATTGAGCGCTGAATTTGAAAAGTCAAGGCTTACCAAGTGAATAGAGAGGTTAAGAGTGATTGTTACATGATATAGAGCTATCGTCAAGAAGGCCTTGTGCGAAAAATCGGTTTTTGTATAGCTTATAACTGAGCCGTGTAAATCAGCGGACTTAGTACCACAAACTCTTTATAGTTAGAAAAAATCGATGAGTACGGGTGAAAAATTCTATGCTCAACAACGAAAAAATAATAGTGAGCACGATGAACTATATTCCTGGCTATGAGGTTCAACAGGTTCTTGGAATAGCAGTGGGAATCACCGTGAGAAGCAGGGGAATAGGAGGGAGGTTTCTCGCAGGTTTGAGGAGCATAGTCGGAGGGGAAATTTCAGAGTTTGTGGAAAACGCGGAAAAAGCAAGGAAAACCGCGATGGAGAGAATGATTTCTCACGCTCTTTCGATGGGCGCAAACGCGATTTTGCAGGTTTACTTTGATTCAAACGAGCTTTCAGAGTTTATGGACGAAATTATCGCTTACGGAACAGCGGTAAAGGTTGTGAGCAAGACGTGATGTATTGAGCACAAAACAATTCCAAGTTTTTGCAAGAAATATAGAAGCTGTAAAAGGCTAAAGCGAATTTTGATTAACCCTTTAGTTGGGCACACATCACCACAATTTCGTATAAGTCTGTGACATCCTAAAAAGAAAACAAGTTTCACAAGCAAGGGAAAGCTTTTGCATGACACAGAAGGCTGTGTGATGTTGTAACATCGACAAGTTTTGTCAGCAGAAAACCCAGATATCAAGGGAAAAGTGGAAGGAGAGAGTGATAGCATCAAAAAGCTTGAGCTTCTTATTCCCGGTCTACGAGGGTATAGGCAAAAGGAGGACGTTCGCGTCGCTAACGAGCTACTCAGAAACCAAATGGCGGACACACTTGATCGCACAAGACAAAACCTTGAATCACTAAGGAAAAAGGCGCAATGGCTGGCGACTATGCTTTCTCAAATCGCTTCCTTTGTGTCACAGCTACAGGCTCTAAGCGGTGAGGTGAGACACGCGCAATAGGGTTATTCGGGTTTTGACAAACACTTTTACGAAATTGTTCACCTTGGATAGACAGCAAAAATAGCACAACAAGCAGTGTGAACTCCCACCTGTCCGCAAGTCTGAGCGCCACTTTGATATAAACGCATCCGTTGAAGCGTAACGAGAAGGAGTGTTAGTGTACGCGCTTGCGCAATACAGCTGTGGACAATAGGCTTATACCCTTTTTGGTATGTTGTCCCCTGTGCCAAAGAGTATAAGGTTCACAAACTGCGTGGTTTACACACCTTGGAGGATTGAAGACTCGGTTGTGTTCACCGACAAAGTTCTACAAGTGGGAGGAAGTTTAAAGGCGGACGTAGAGCTCGACCTAAGCGGCGCAATAGTCGCGCCTGCTTTCATCGACTCTCACGTTCACATGAGCTCAAGCGCTTTTAAACTTGCGACGATTGACTTACAGGGAAAGTCAAAACGCGAAGTGTTAAAGCACCTGAAAACCGCCAAACCCGCTTTTTCTGGATGGGTTTACGCAAGAGGGTGGGACGAAAGCTTTTGGAGCAAAAAACAGTATTTAAAACCGGATGAAATCGAAAACCAAAACCCAGTTCTTGCGGTAAGAGTTGACGGACACATCGGAGTTTTAAACCGTAAGGCGATTGAGCTTGCGCAAAGCATGGGAATAAACGTCACAACTGACGGCATTGTAAAGGAGCACGAGCTCACAAGGCTTGTTTCGCAAATCACAAAGGAGTTTGATTTGAGCGAGTGGCTACTCAAAGCTCAAAGCGAATGTTTGAAACTTGGGGTCACGACTGTGTGCGACATCGAAAGTGATGAGTTTTTGAGCTACTACTTGCGTAGCCCACCGAAAATAAGGGTTGTGTTCTCGCCGATAGGATTGACCAAAAGAGCTTGGAAAACGGGAGAGGTGATAACAAGCAAGTTGTTTATTGGCTTTACCAAGCTTTTTGCGGATGGTTCGATAGGCGCTCGAACCGCCGCGGTTTCCTTGGGCTATCGCGATCAAAGCGGAAATCCCACGCTGTTTTACTCGGACTCCCAACTTGAGGCGCTTTACAAAGAGTCGCTTTCGCGCGGGATGGAAGTCATGACGCACGCAATAGGAGACCTCGCGGTGCAACAAGTCGTCCGAGTTTCTCGCAAGTTTCAAAACCGAAGGCTAAGAATAGAGCACAACGAGCTAGTACTTCCCGAAGAGCTAGAAGCGCAAGAAGTAAACCTTGTGTGTAGCATGCAACCCAACTTCCTACAGTGGTCTTATCCAGGCGGGCTTTACGAAAAAAGGCTTGGTGAACACATTTTGTCGCGTAACAACCACTTTAAGTGCCTTTTAGAGCAAGGCGCGGTTGTCGCCTTTGGCTCAGACTCGATGCCTCTTGACCCCGTTTACGGGATTAAGCTCGCGCTAAACGCGCCAAACCCAAAACAAAGGCTTACGCTCAAAGAAGCGATAAGGTGTTACACTTACAACTCGGCGTACGCGAATCATCTTGAAGCTCAGCTTGGTTCGATAGAGGTCGGAAAAACTGCGGACTTGGTGATTTTGGACAGCCAAAGTCTACACGTGCTACAAACCTACTTTGAAGGGGTAAAGGTGTACAGCACAGAAACAATTTAAAGCGCCACTCGTCTTACACATAACACGATCGTTTTGAATCACGAAGAGCAATGCGTTAAACGCTGAACCGCGATCAAGCTTCTTAAACGAGTGTTGTGTGCCAAATACAAGGTTATTCAAAGGGGGCGGAAAGCCTCACCTCTTTGAGGGGGGATGGATAGCGCCTTTGTAAGTTTAATATTCGCAGTCAACATTTAGATGACCGGCGGGGTAAGCGTCACCGAGACTGTTAAAGCGTCAGAGAGGTACGCCTCTACCCCATCCGACGAGTGGGCACCAATCCCAGACTGGGACGAAAGATCGGGGTGGGAGCCACCCTCAGAGCCTGTAGAGCCCCGCTCTCTACCCCTCGGGGCAAGCTGTGGTCATTAAGTAGGAAGCTTCGCCAGGCGGGGTAGCTCACACTTTCACTATTCCTATTTTAAAGTGTTTAATAAAAAGTTTCTCGTAATGGCGATTGGCTTGGACTCTTTTGTCAATTGTGATAAGGTGAAAACGCGTTTTTCTGACAAATTGTGGGAACCGCGGTGGTCGCAAGCTTGCTTTCGATAAGCTACCTTTGTAATCATAGATTATAGTGGTTTCTTGAGGGGTCTTTTTAGGAAGAGCGCTCAATTCACAAAGGTTTATAGTGTTTTTGAGCTTATCGAGCAAATTCTTTTGACATGTGGTAGCGCTTCGAACAAAGATGCAAACGCTTTTGGGGTTTTATGGTAAAACACAGCGATCGCCCCACTGAACTTGGAATACCAGACGCTCTTTAATATACGCTACTGCGAAAGATTAAAAGTGGTAATTGTGACCACTTGCATTTCTAGGATTTTGGTTTGGCGATTGCCGAGCTGTTTGCATTTTTCACAGAAACAGCGAATCTACCGCTCATACTGTTTTCAACTTTGGGTTTCTCGACTTATCCTCAGAGCGGTTGGCAAAAGCTTTAAGTTCTGGGGGTAGAAGTGCTTTTTGACGAAAGACTTAAAGAAAATAGACGAAAGTTGATTGACCGAGAAAAAGAGCTTGAACAGCTCAAGGTCAACATGAATAGACCTTTAATTCTGGTCACTGGTATTCGAAGAATAGGCAAAACATCCTTACTCAAGGTTTTTCTCAACGAGCTCGGTACACCCTTAGTGCTGATTGACGCAAGAGAGCTCAAACAAAACTAATGACCTTTATAGACTGATAGCTAACGCGCTTTCATCAAACCTAAACAAACTGATAAAACCTTGTCTAAGATAAAAAGGATTCTTGGGAACGAAGTCGAACTGGCTTGGAGAGGGAAACAGTATATCAGCTTGTCCGATCTGTTCGACGAGCTCAACGAAAACGAGTTGTAATCGCGATTAACGAAGCGCAGAATTTAAGAGGCCCTAACTTTTTTAGATAAGAACGCGATTGCTCATTCGTATGACTACAACAAAAACATAACATTCGTGCTCACAAGCTCAGAAATCGGACTTTTGTACGATTTTTTGGGCGTAGAAAATCCGAGTTCAACGCTTTACGGGAGGTACTACTAACTTGGACAGATTTGATCGACAAACGAGTATGCAATTCTTAAAGCGCGGTTTTAAAGAAGCGAATGCACAAATCAAAGAAGTTGTGCAAAAGGGTGTTGACACGTTTGACGGGATAGTTGGCTGGCTTGCGTTTTTGGAAATAGCGTGCTTAAAGGTGGAAATATAAACAAAATAAAAGAAGCGGCGATATCTTGGCAAAAAGCGAGCTTGTTAAACTTTCTAAAAGGTCACTGAGGTACATTCTTGCGTTGAGATGTTTGTCTCAAAGAAATTTTCTTGGAGTGAGCTCAAAAGGCGTATCGAAAGCAAGGAAGGGGTGACGCTTTCAACAAGTGTGCTAGATTCGGTGATAAAGAATCTAGAAAAGATGAGCATAATCAAGGAGTACCAGTTTTTGGATCCCATTTAAAGGAAGCGTCAACCAAACTGTGAATTTACGCGTTCACAAGGTTTACAGAACCTGGTGTAAAGTGTTTAATGTGGCATTTGTTTAGCGCTACACTGTCTGAGTTTGTGAAGAAGCGTGAAGTTTTAGTACGGTGGCTCGCCAACCCACTAATACGCGTTGTTAGTGGTTTTTGTTGTGTTCTAAAAGGTTCGTAATAGATATTTGAGCTATGGAAGATGCGAGAGGCTAAAGGTATGAACGCTTATAAACGTCAGGAGTGATGCAAGTGCGTTTATCGAATCAAAGAAAATTGTATTTACTGGATAAGCGAAAACACAGAAAACCACCCGCTTGCGCTTGAGCTACTCTGCCAAGCGACTCTCAAGGGAGCGGAATTGCTCCAATGGTTTGGGTCCACAATTGATGGCCGAGCTTTCTTCAAACTCTTAGGAGCCTCCCGCTTTTAGAAACATTGAGCGTTTTCAGAGAAGCCCGTAGATACGCCCAAATCAGTGGTTTCAACACGCCTACTGATCAGGCTCACGCTTTACGTTTTGGAGCAAAAGGATCGTAAAAAGATGAGGTGCTCTACGACGCACACGGCCTGATCAGAGAGCTTTTTGATAAAACAAGTAAAGAGCGAAATACAAAGGTTTCTTCTTACTACGAAGACTTGGCGATCCAAGCTCGAAGCGTTTCACCACCACGCATATGCGGGTGAAAGCGCAGAAGTCTAGAAACCGTGGAATCCCGCTGGCACACGGTGACAAAACAAGGTTTGTCAGACGTTCTTTGTAACACAGACCAAATTATTGACAATCTCTAAACAAGAGTGGTGTTTTTATGTAAAAGCATACTCTTTCGCACTTCGTCCAAACTTAATCTCTACCCACTCAACCGAAGTTTACATGCGTTGTAAGCAACTCATCGCGCTAATACCCATAATTAAGAAAAGGCAAGGAAGCGATAAAACTACTTCAAAAACACTTGTAGAAGTGAGAAACTGGCAACTACCACCTGAAAGGCGGAGTGGAATACTCTCGATGACGACCCAGGCATACATAAAGGGGTGCGCTTAACAGGATTTTGCGAATACAAGAGAAAATGCTACAACTATTCGAGCAAGTTTTTAACATAATAGGAAACATGGGGATAGTTGACATGCTACTTGTTTGAAGAAACCACGGTAAAGTTTGAAGCGATCGATGGTTTGGAGATGGTGACAAAAGCGGCGTTGGGATAAAAGTACAAGTTGACAATGAAGACTTGATGAAGCCTCTGGATGCCCAAATTGGCCGCAAGGACTCGCCAATAGAGTCCCACGCTTTGCGCACCCGAAATGACCACAATTTACTGGGAGCTTGGAAGGCTTTGGCTTATTGCTAAAGCGGGAAAAATAGCGACTGAAACAGAAGACGTCGACGCGCTAGGTAACTTCGAAGCGGCGCACGTCGTGTGTCTTGTTTTTGCAAAAAACGAGGGGGAGGCAAAAAAGCGCTTTGAGCGCGCGCTTTCGCTGTTTAGCCTTAGTTTGACCGCGCAAGAGCGCTTTTGATTTCTAAAGAGCTTGAAACAGGACTTTACGAACAGGTAAGAGCGCACCTTTTAGAAGCAAAAAAACAGTTTTCGAAGCTACGCTCTAAGGGTTATGTCGAAAAAATTGAGCGTTTGTTGGGCTAGCGTGCTAGAGTCGCACACAACACCAGAACAAAAAGAAGAGGAGGGGTTCCTAGGTCTGTGG
>Ga0208314_100695_pt1 | contig 11808 bp, 10 predicted proteins | sample OSPB_Mat_host_9__FD_187144 | JGI IMG/M metagenome (GOLD analysis project Ga0208314, IMG submission 187144) | Extremophilic microbial mat communities from Yellowstone National Park, USA - OSPB_Mat_host_9_15 (SPAdes) (version 3) | ecosystem: Environmental > Aquatic > Thermal springs > Hot (42-90C)...
GTTCTCGTCGTACTTGTGCCAATCCCTCTTGTACTTACTCTTTCCCATGGGTAATACTCGGTATAATTATTTATAAATTTTTGTATAATTCTGAAGTAGCCCACAAAGCATGTCAGTACATAATCTATATATAGAATATTACACCAAATTTTACCTTATATTATTTATGATTCATATTATAATAATCTATCTTCCTACTATTAACGATAAATGTGTATTTTCTATTGAATATATTTATTCAAAAAATTTCCCAACTAAAACTAATGAACACTTTTTAGATTAAAAAAGTACCTTATTAAAGGTCGTTAAAAAATAGTAAAATATAGGGAAATAAAAAACTTTTATTAAATACGGTATAAAAATATATAATTTTTAAAATAGACCGCTAAAAACTAAAAATCATATATCACATTTTAATAGCATATCATTTTATATATCTCTTCTTTATATCATTTTAACTTTGTCATTCAAAGGTAATTCTATATCCCAAAGTTTTTAAATCAAAGATGGAATAAATTTATATTCTGGCGGGAGAGTTTTCTTTCGATGGAGGAGGTTTTAAGTTCCAGTTTGTATACTCAACAAGTTAAGAAATTGTATAAGGTTGGGGAGATTTTGGGTTTGAACAATGAGACTTTAGAGGTGCTTTCTCAGCCGGAGAGGGTTATTCAAGTTAAGGTTCAGATTAGGGGTTCTGATGGTAAGATTAAGACTTTTATGGGTTGGAGGAGTCAGCATAATTCTGCCTTGGGTCCTTATAAGGGTGGTGTTAGGTTTCATCCTAATGTTACTCAGGATGAAGTCGTTGCCTTGTCCATGATTATGACTTGGAAGAATTCCCTTTTGCAATTGCCTTATGGTGGGGGTAAGGGTGGTGTTAGGGTTGATCCTAAAAGCTTGACTAGGGAGGAGATTGAGCAGTTGTCGAGGAAATATATTCAAGCCTTGTATAAGTATTTGGGTAGTGATTTGGATATTCCAGCTCCAGATGTTAATACTGATTCTCAAGTAATGGCCTGGTTTTTGGATGAGTATATTAAGATTACTGGGAAGGTTGATTTTGCAGTTTTTACCGGTAAGCCTGCTGAGTTGGGCGGTATTGGGGTTAGGTTGTATAGTACTGGTTTGGGTGTTGCTACTGTTGCTAGGGAGGCTGCTGGTAAGTATATTGGTGGTATTGAGGGGGCTAGGGTTATTATTCAAGGTTTTGGTAATGTCGGTTATTATGCTGCCAAGTTTTTAAGCGATATGGGGGCTAAGGTTGTTGGTGTTAGTGATTCTAAGGGTGGGGTTATTAATGAGTCTGGGCTTGATGTTGAGAAGGTTAAGGAGGTTAAGGATAGGACTGGTAGTGTTGTTAATTACCCAGAGGGTAAGAAGGTTAGTAATGATGAGTTATTAATTTCCAATTGTGATATTTTGATCCCTGCTGCTCTTGAGAACGTTATTAATAAGTTCAATGCTCCTAAGGTTAAGGCTAAGTTAATTGTTGAGGGTGCTAATGGTCCTCTGACTGCTGATGCTGATGAGATTTTGTGGGGTAAGGGTGTTGTCGTAATACCAGATATTTTAGCAAATGCTGGAGGCGTTGTTGGTAGTTATGTTGAGTGGGCTAATAATAGGATGGGTGAGATTATCAATGACGATGAGGCTAAGAAGTTGATTATCGATAGGATGAGTAATGCTTTCAAGAGCTTGTACGAATACCATGAGAAAAAGATGGGTGATAAAGACTTAAGGACTGCAGCAATGGCTTTAGCAGTTGATAGAGTTGTAAGTGCGATGAAGGCAAGAGGATTAATATAAAGGTCAATTTTTAATTTATTTACTAATATCTATTAAGTTATTTAATCTAATTCATTGTTTGCAATTTTCTCATTTCTGATTATTTTGGTATGATAAAAAGTATAGGCATTTTGTGTACACTCTCAAAAAAGGGTTAGACTTTCATAGGGTTTTATGATATTTCATATTAATCCTCGTTCTCATTCTCTTTGTTCGCTCTCCACGCTTAAGTGGGAAGAAAAGGAGGAGTGATAAAGCCAGATTGCTAATCAAAAGCGGCCTTTCATATTATAAAATTGAAGAATAATATTAGCAAGCAAAATATGATTTATTGATAAATAGTCTGTCATTTGTACATAAATAAAGTTAAATATTTTGTTCAAATTATTTGTATATATCAATTGAAAGATTAAAATTATATATATCTCTTTGTTAATCAACTTTTTAAACTGTAAACAATAGTTGTAGTTATGAAAAACGTTGTAATAGTAGGTGGCGGAATAGCTGGAATGGCAGTTGCAAACACATTAGCAGAGAGAAAAGTTGCTAACATAAACGTTATTACAGATTTTCCATTTTACTTTGCAGGACCTTCAAGACCATTGTTACTTACAAATGAACAAAAATATGAGAGAATAATTAGGGGATATGAAGAAGCTGGAAAGAAAGGAATAAAGGTTACATTTGGTCACGTAATCAAAATAGACCCCGCGAATAGAAAGGTCTACTTAAGTGAAACAACTACTTCTAATTCTTCATTAAGGGAAATTGAATACGATTACTTAGTCATAGCCCCAGGAATAGTATTTGACGGATCTAAAATAAATGGTTACGAAAAAGTGTGGCATAAGAACACAACAGTATATGACATTGGGAGGATAAATGTTTTAAAGCAAAGAATCTGGAACGCTACAACTGGAAGGATTATCGTTTATGCACCTAAGGCACCTTATAGATGTGCCCCTGCACCTACCGAAACTGCTATGCTAATTCATACTATATTAAAGTATAGAGGTGTTAGAGAGAAATTTGAAATAATACATATCGATGCAAATGACAAGACGCAACCACCGGCAATAGCTGACATAGTATCACAATTATATCAAAAAGCTGGTATCAACTTAGTTATCAACCAGGAGATAGTTGAAATAAATGAAAGTGAAGTTATAACGAAAAGTGGTGAAAAATATAAATATGATATTTTAGCAATGCTAGAACCTAATAGAGCACCAAAATTCGTAGAAGAGGCAGAATTAGGCAAGGAATGGATGGAGGTTAGGAGTCCTCAAGACTTAAGGAGTCCTAAATATGATGACGTCTTAGCGGCAGGAGATATGGCTAAATTACCATATCCTAAAAATCAAGAGATTGCATTTGAAAGCGGGTTATTTGCAGCGAATAAGATATTAGAAATGTTGGGATACTCTGAAAAAGTACCAGTGCGATACGCATTTGTAGGATGGGCTTACATGGGAAATATAGAGGGCAAATTAGAAACGTTATCTGTAAGATTTAGTTTAGATTTTAGCACTCAACCACCTAAGGCAAGCAAAGATAGTGAACCAAAGAGAGATTATACGCTACAAAAAGATAATTGGGAACAAGCATATTTAGAAAGACTATTTGGATATAAGTATATCAATTAAATTTATTTTAAATATAATAAAATATATATTCTTTTATTAATATAATAATTTAATTAGTATCTTTTTGAAAAATTATTAAATTATAAGATTAATGAAACTATTGTATCATTTACTTAGCTATATAATATATAAAAATTAATAGACAAGAAAGAAATAAAAACACTAATTAATATACTAAATCTGTAAAAAAGAAAGAAATAAAAAAGTTAGTTTTACTTCTTAGACTGCTTCTCCAACATCTGTAGTAATTCCTTTGGAGCGTCCTTCTCGCTAACAGCGCCTCTACCAGTCTTCCCTCCGCCCTCATCATAGGTAAAGCTTATCATCTTGCCAACTCTCCAAACCTTCTTTATCTTACTAATATCTACCTCCTTCTCTTCACCCTTATACTTGAACTTTACCGTTACCATTTTATCTCAAGATATCTTTACGATACTCTCTTAAATATACTTTACGGTTATTAGATAAGTATAACTTAAGGTAATTTCGTAAGGCTAAAAAGAGTTAATCCCTTAAAGTTGCCCTATAATATTCTTTCATAAAAACTACAACCTAAATGAATAAAGTTTACAAAATATTAGAAGAAAGAAGTATATAAAAGATAAAAAACGTTCAGTGAATTTAGGAATACCAAAGTAAACCATAATATTTCTTTTCTTTCTGTAAAGCTCTCCACTCTTCTGGAAACTCATTCCTTAAGTATTCCTCAGGCAATTGTGATAAATCGTAAAGAGGAATCTTTATCTCATTACTTGATTTATCCTCCTTCTTTCTACTAATTTTCAAGTTTAACATACATTTCACCTAATATATAAATATGTATACTATTATATAAATTTATCTAATAAGGCTTATAAGGACTTTTACATATTAAACATTAGAAATACTTTCCATTTTTGCCTCGATAATACCAAAATAGTTTCAAATTAGCCTGTCACGTATTCTATAAAAAATATTAAATATGTATCCCTACATTATATCCGCTAAGGAAAACAGATTTCTATTAGTAATAAATTCCGAGAAAAATCCGCTTAAATCCTACATTGTAACTATAACTGTAAATAATCATAAAATAGTTAAGTACTCATGTGAATGCAAGGGATATGCGATTAGAGGCAGTTGTAAACATATCGACATAGCTAAAAATAGGGTTAAGACAAAAATATAGCTCCGCATAATTTATAATTTCAAGTACTATAATTTTATCGATGATTAAAGTGGCCAGGACTGAAAATGTGATGAAATGTTTTTATCATGATAACTTAAAACTTCTACCTATCCAATATCCTCTCTGAATTGCTTTTCCTATTGTAGGCTGATCGTCCACAATTTTGTGAATTTCAAGATCAAATTTTATTCCATTTATATTATCTAAGAACCTAACTCCAAGTTTGAGTAAATTTTCCCTTAGTAAATATTGACGCGTTCTATCTAAGCCTTGAAGAGACCTTTCAGCCATATAAACCTCATTATATTTGGCTAATTCAAAGGCATAATCATGATATGCGTAAATGTTAGAATCAATCAAAATTCTCTCTCCCTTAACCTCTGGAAATTCTGGAACTTCATAATCTGGTAGGGCTTCTATACAGTTGTCATTCTCACATTTCTTCTTTACATTTAATTTTACAACAACTCCTAATCTTCCTAACTCTTTCTCGTAATATCTTATCAGTTCATTAAATTCCTTGATCTTCCACGGATCCTTAAATAATAGAAATTGACCCCCTAATTTATCGTTTTGCTCATATAATGTCACTGAAAAACCTCTTAACGCTAATATCCTTGCAGCCTCTAATCCCATTACTCCACCTCCTACTACCTCTACTTCACCTTTACCTCTTTCCAATGGAGGAAGCAATTCCCAGCCTAGTTCTGGATTTACATCACATCTAACCTCTTTATATATTACACCTCTACATGACTGATTACATCTTATACAAGGTCTTATCGGTAAACCTTTTATAGACTTAATTAACCAGTACGGATCTGAAAGGAGCTGTCTACCCAATACTACTACATCCGCAACTTCCCTAGCTTTTATAGCTTCTTCTGGAGTTATTATTGAGCCTACTAAAAATAACGGTATATTAATGTTATCTTTAACTACTTTAGCCTCCTTTAAGAATGATACTCTGTTATAATAGAATGGCATACTTGAGGATAAAGGCCCATCTCTTCCTGCAGACAAATGAACATAATCAATCCCTGCCTTCTCTAACCTTTTACTTATTTCAGCAACCATTTCTGGATTTAAACCCTCATTATCGAACTCAGTTACGCTTAATCTTATACCTAACGTAATGTTCACTTTTTCTTTAATACCCTTTATTATCTCCTCAACGAATTTTACACCATCCTTATATTCATCAGATCTTTTATTAGTTGCAGGAGATAGAAATTGAGCTATAAGATAACCATGTGCACCATGAAGTTCAATACCATCAAAGCCAGCTCTTTTAGCCCTTATCGCTGCTGATATGAAATCGTTCTTAACTCTATCAATATCAGACTTATTCATTTCTCTAACCTCATCCATTACTGGTATTGGTGAAGGAGCTATTGGTACATTACCCCATATTATATCTCTCCTTGTCTTCCTTCCAACATGAACTAACTGAACGAATATTTTACTCCCTAATGCGTGAATTATCTCAGTTAATCTCATAAACTTAGGTATAAGTTCATCAGAATACAAACCCAATTCATTAACAGAACCTCTAGCATCGATGTGATTAATATATGTATATTCTGTTATTATAAGTCCAATTCCTCCCTTGGCTCTTTCAGCTAAATACGCTATATGAGCATCTGAAGGATAACCTTCTGGAGTCGCTAAATTGCTTATCATTGGAGACATGGCAATTCTATTTCTTAAGATCACATCTCCTACTTTAATTGGTTCAAGTAACTTAGATAGATCCACAGACTTAATTATTAGGATATTAGTTAAAAATCTAACTATTTTTTAGTAGTTTATATAGAAAAAATAAATATATTATTTTTAAATTCATTTTTAATTAAAGACGTTACTAGTTAAAAATTTAACTTTTTATGAAAAAACTAAGACTTTATTAAATCGTTAACATATTAACTTTCATGCTCCAGAGCATTTATTAATAATAACTGGTAAATCTATTTACATAGATGATATTAATCCTAAAAATGTTGTTTACCTTCACGTTGTTAGATCCCCAATAGCTAGGGGGATAATAAAAAGTATATCTAAACCCTAAAACGCACTATTAACCTTAACGTGGGATGACGTTAAAGCCTACATGCCAGTTAGGCTATTCTCAGACCTAGCTAAAACTGCACAAGTAGTTAAAATGCCCGTATTGGCTGATGGTAGAGTTAACTTCGTCGAACAACCAGTTTTAGCATTTGCTGTATGAGGATAAATATAAGATTGAGGGCGTAGCAGAAGAAGTTTCAATAGATTACGAAGAACTTAAACCCATAATAGATCCAGAGGATTCGTTAAGAGAAGAACCTTAGGTTCTCATGGTCAAGCCTATAGCAGTAAATTTAAGAAACTGGTCTCGCAGACTTTAGGGATAAGCGAGAATATAATAGAAGTAATTACAGAGAGTACTGAAACTGTAAAGGAGAGTATAGGAAGTTTTGGCTCTAGAGCAGGAATAATAGGAGGATCTGCAATAATTGCAGCTGCTAAAGAATTATTGAACAAATTAGGCAAAGATTCACTAAACACTGAGGATTTAACAAAATACGAGGTAGTAAATGTTGAGGTATTTTATAAAGCTGATGACATTTTTTCTTCAGATGCCCACGTAGCGGTTGTAGACTTAGATAAGGAAACGGGTTTCGTTAAGGTTATAGACTATTACGCAGTAGATGACGTAGGCAAAGTCCTAAATAGAGAAGAAGTTGAGGGGCAAATTGTTGGGGGAATTTTACAAGGAGTCTCCCAGGTTATAATTGAAGCAATGAGATATGATGAAAGAGGAATTCCATTATGCTCATCAATAGCAGATTGTGGAGTGTCAACAGTTTTTGAAGCTCCTCTAAAAATAACTCAAGAATACGTAGAATACCCTTCTCAACTACTATCTGGAAGTAAAGGAGTAGGTAAAGCTGGAACTACTGGTGCTTTACCTGCAGTATTCATAGCCTTTGAGAAGGCTGCTAAGAAGAAGTTTAATATAACGCCAATTGATCCATGGATAGTCACATAAAAGTATTAGGCTTTCCACCTATTTTTTGGGATTCCTTTAAATATATATCTCTTGGATCTGCAAGATTTAAGGCTATTTTGTAGGCTATACTATTCTCTCCGAATTTATCTTGGATCATCTCAAGATCTATCCTCCTAACTTCTCTCTCATCAGCTATGCCAATGATATGCAAATACTCATGGAGCAATATAACGTATAAATATTCATATTCATATCCCATGTTTTTAGCTCTAACATATTGCTGATAATTGACGTATATAGTATAATCATTAGCCTTAACATATGCTAATACTTGAGGAGGTAAATTAGTAACAAATTCAATTATAGCTTTAGGAATATCTTTACCTAATCTTCTCTTTAGTTCTTCTCTTATTTCCTCAAGTACTATATCTACGGAAATTCCGAAAGATGGCATAATAATCACTCTCTAAGACTTCTTATTTAAACTCTCTCACTCACTACTTTATGAATTACAATTTATTTTTTATCAAGATTAGCGTTAAATTCCATTTCAATCGAACGATAGATTTCGAATTAAGAAATATGCTAATAACTAGTCTCTATTCAGGTTTCCTTTGTGAATTGCAATAATCCCTTTAAATCTAGTATAATTCTATGAAGGCTTATTAATATTACTCTACGTACACTCAATTACTCTAATCCCGTCCTATAGAAACAAGTGAATTCATAATGAATACTGAATAGTAAAAAATCAAAATTATGTTTATATTGTAATAGAAAGTTTATTTCTATCTAGTGAGATTATTCTATCAAGTCCTATAATGGGCCTAATATTTCATATTTAGCTAAAGCTAATTCAAACTTCTCTGAGTGTATAAAATCTTATTAGAGAGATATATAAAAATTATTATAATTTTTTATATTTATCGTATTAGTTGAAATATTTATTTAATCTATGGATTAGCTAAATTTTTAGCAGAAACATCTTGATCTATTTTGTATTATATTCTCATATTCATAAGGATATTCCAATTTAAGATATTCCAATGGATAATAGTATATTGGAATTTCATTTTCCTTATTATTTTTCTCATTCCATTCTTTAGATACAGATTTTAATACATGTTTTAAGTGCTCCACATGATGCAGTATTACTCGAATATACTTAATTAGAAGTGAAAGACGCGTTTTTCTAACTGACATATCTTATCACTAAGTTACTTAAGGTAATCATACAAATAAACAACTCCGTTTATAAAGTTTATAAACTGTATAATTATAGCGTAACTATAACGTTAATAAGTATGATTTATAAACTTTATAGTTTATTATTACTCATGAGTAAAACTTCTCCAGAGAATAAGATAATCTTATTTATTAAAAAGAATGGTCCTTCAACACTTCAAGAAATTGCAGATAATTTAGGAATTACTAAGATGGGAGCATATAAGCATATAGTAAAACTTGAACGTAAGGGATTAATTTCTAGAAAAGTTATAAAGAAGGAAATAGGTAGACCTACATATGTTTTTGACTTAACTGAAAGCGGTAAATTATATTTTACTAATTCTGATTCTCTTATTCTACTAAAATTCTTAGACTATATTAAAAGGGAAGGAAAAGACGAAATAGTGATCAAATTCCTTAAAGATAGATTCAAATCATTATATAATGAATATAAAGATAAACTAGATAAAAAGGAATTAGATGAAAAGGTAGAAATTTTAGGTAAATTAAGAACTTCTGAAGGATATATGGCAGAAGTTAAGAAATGCGGAAATTCATTTGAGTTAATAGAATTTAATTGTCCAATTTACAGGATAGCCTCTTTATTCGGAGAAGCTTGCTCGATGGAGAGAGACCTATTTTCTAAAGTCTTAGATGCTGAAGTAGAAAATTCTCATAGACAAGTTAATAACTCTAATGTCTGTAGATTTATAATAAAACCTAAAAGTAAAGTATTCTATAGTTGAATCTTTCTTATATGTTGAAAGTGCCCAATAATAAGCTATAAATATTTATATGTGAGTATTCTCTAGATCGGAATTGTTTTAGTTTCTGTAAGGAAGTAGAATAAACTATGCAAATACTTATTCCCCATATATAAAACATATTAGGCACTATTGCTTTTGCCTCTAGCAATGCTATATGTGAATTTAATCACCGTGAGAGGGAAGTATTAAGTGAGTTTCTTTTCTTGGCTGAGTGAGGTGTTAAGATCGTTTATAAGTTGTGTATTCTTAATTATCTCGTTGATCCAAGGGAGGTTTGAAGGCTATTCGAGCCTAATAATCTAGTTGAGTCTTTTAATTCTTTGCTTGAAAGTTTCGGTGAGTTTCATTAGCACTGACATATTTTGCAGATAACTTTAGCTATTTCAAATAGTATTCCAAAAAATTTATTTCATAAAAATTTAATTAAATACTCATCATTAACACTAAAGGTTTATTATTGAATAATCAAATAATTCATCATGGATCTTAAAGAACTGGAGGACATAGAACACAGCCAGGAAGAAAGGGAGGATTTTTCTGGAGAAAAAGTAAAACCGGTCATTGTCTTTTATCCAAAAAATGAAGAGGATGTTGTGAGGATAGTTAAATTCGCCAAACAAAATAAAATACCAGTAATAGCATGGGGATCTGGAACTAGCTTAACTGGAGCTGTATCATGTAATGGAAATTGTATATTAATCGATTTCTCAAAAATGAATAAGATCTTGGAGATAAATGAGATAGATTGGTACGTCAGAGTTCAACCTGGTATTAAATTAATTGACTTATTTGAGGAACTTGAGAGAAAAGGTTTTATGTTACCCCCAGATCCTGCAAGCTTCTTCCTATGCTCAGTAGGCGGTGCTGTGGCGGAATCATCTGGGGGTATGAAGGGTGTTAGATACGGTTCTTTTAGAGAATGGGTATTAGCATTACGAGTTGTTCTACCAAGCGGTGAAGTAATTAAGGTAGGAGAACCATTAAGGAAGAATAGAGCTGGTTATGATCTCGTTCACTTATTTGTAGGTAGTGAGGGTACTTTAGGTATTATAACTGAAATATGGTTAAGAATAATACCAATTCCAAAGAGGAAAATGGTTACAATTGCAGCATTATTGAAAGATTTCGAGTCTGCTGCAGACGTTATAATAGGTTTAAGGAAAAATAGAATATTACCAGAACTTTCTGAATATGTTGACGCAGACGTAGTAAGGGCTTTAAATAAGCACCTAAACGCAGGATTAAAGGAGACTGAGGGAGGAATGCTACTAATCTCAATTGAAGAAGACATGGTTAATGATGTCTTAAAAGTTCTAGAAGGTAAAACAGTAAATGTAATGGTAGCAGAGGGAGAAGAAGCAAATAAACTTTACTCTCTTAGGGCTCAAGCTGCAATAGCTGTAAAAGCTGAATCGAAAAACGTCTTCTATGCTGAGGACATAGTAGTTCCAATATCTAAGTTACCAGAAGCTATAAGGAGGTTAAAGGAGATAGCTGCAAAGTATAATACGAAATTTTATGTAATATCCCATATAGGAGATGGCAATTTACATCCCAATATAATTATTGAGGATAAAGAAGCTAGAGAAAGGGCCTTTGAGGAAATAGCTAGAATGGCAATCGAGATGGGCGGTTCTGTAAGTGGAGAACATGGAATTGGAACTCAAAAGGCTAAACTAATGGCTGAACAAATAATAAAGCATAATGGGAGAGCAGTTTTAGATTTAATGTATGAAATAAAGAAGTTAATAGATCCAGATAATATAATGAATCCGGGAAAATATGTGGAATTAGCATACAAATATTATAAAGAATTTTCATCACAACCAATAGAGATAAAATAATTTTATGATTTATTATCACTGCAGATATACAAGCGATTTTCCTATTTTAATTATCCCTATAACGTAATGACTTTTTAAATTTAAATTATTTATATAAACTACTCATATATTACTGATTTATTATTATACCTTAATTCGCTTAAGGACAAATGTTATAAGTAGTTTAAAATTAGTTTCCTTACCCTTATGCTAAATAATGATTTTCAGAATTCCATATAATTTTCGTAGAATTAATCTATGAAATAAAAAAAAGAAATATATCTTATACAGTAAATGTTTGATTTATTATTTTAAAGGAGATTGTGGACTAGATAGGTGATCCACAATTCATACAAAACCTTGCATTATATGGGTTTATGAAACCACAAGATCTACATAC
>Ga0208314_100696_pt1 | contig 11800 bp, 18 predicted proteins | sample OSPB_Mat_host_9__FD_187144 | JGI IMG/M metagenome (GOLD analysis project Ga0208314, IMG submission 187144) | Extremophilic microbial mat communities from Yellowstone National Park, USA - OSPB_Mat_host_9_15 (SPAdes) (version 3) | ecosystem: Environmental > Aquatic > Thermal springs > Hot (42-90C)...
TTCTCAGGCTGATTTACTGCAGGAAATATTGCCATTTGATTAAATGGGACCGTAGGGTAGCCTGGACCATCCTACCAGCTTGGGGTGTTGGTGACCGGAGTTCAAATCTCCGCGGTCCCATCTGAATTTCTAACGATTCCTAGGGGATTCCCTCCGCCTATCATGATATCCTATCGAGCTAATATAGAACGTAATATTAACGTTTTTATTATCGGCTAGGATAAATGCATTTGCCTTTCGTCAGGTTTTGATACTGATCTAGGTGATCACTGCTATTTACGTATCACACGAATAATTATTTTCGTTTCTACTAGGGTGATAGTCTGCCGATAGTTTTTAATACAATCTTTAATTTGATTAGAGGATCACGTGACAAGCAGTAGCAAGAAAATTAAGGAGCCATGCAACCTTAATAATACTACTCTTCAGGATCTTCAGCTCTGTCTGATAAAGGCAGAAAGGCTCTATAAAGATTCAAAATCTGTAAGCTTCCCAACAAAAGTATCCCTAATAGAATTATCACTCGAAGAGGTGTCAAAATGCTGGGCTCTTTTATTTAAATATCTTGAGAAAAATTCGATCTCTTATGATCTTTTTATAAAGAGAACTAATCAGAACGAGCTGCTCGGTGGCGATGATGAGATAAAAAGAAGTGCGTCGAAAATCCAAGATCTCTTAAATGACCCGGAGCTCTGTGATAACCTCAAAAGACACAACATAAAGATTGATTTCATAATTAAGCTAAAGGAATTTTTTATCTTATCATCAAAATTCTGGCCTAATTTTGATTTTACAAAAATTTTGAGCTATGCCAGAAGAGACATTACTGAAATTAAGATTAATTTAGATGAGGCAAAAGATCCTGCGATAGAGTTCTTCAATTCAATCAAAGAAGAGAAATTGAGGGAGTTTATAAACGTTAAAAATGAAGGACTATATGCGGATATTACCCCTTCAGGGAATATTAAATCGCCGGACCTATTAATGATTGATTTAGAACCAATAGAAATATTCCTTAGCTCTTTTCTATGCGGTTTAAATCTTCATATCAACCTATTACTCAGGTTAAATGGAGACCAGAAAATCAGGAAAACAGAGTCTACTTCAGTCAGATCGAATAAAGTAACCATAACGGTCTCAGAAGCTAATAAAGATGAAAAATTTGGAAACAATTCAGATTCCCGAAAATGATTCTTGGGCTAGATCCATAAGCTCCTGGAAATACAGAATAAAAAATGAAGCAAATAATAGAACCATATCTACTCTTCCAGTTCAATTTCCCTTAATGCCTTTATCACCGAATTTCCATGCAGCGTCTCAATGCTCTCTTTCATTTCTTTTACTCTTGCTATTGCAACTTTGATCCGTTCTTTCTCGTCTTATCCGCCTCCTCTAATAACTTCTTAAGGTCCCTTTCAATCATTATCGATGCCTTCAATGCACCGTTCCAGAACTCCCTGTCAAATGCATTCATATCTCCCACGATTTAGAATCTCGGAATTGATATTTGAAACTTCTACCCCAATCTGAAAAATGAAAAAAATGAAAAAATGAATCTATGTGACATTTTATGTTATCGTGGAGAATGGAAAATGGATAACATGTAGCTCAAGAATTATTAGCTTTGAAAAATAATATATTGTTAGCAGCTAAAATCGGGAAAATATTAAAATAACACGTTATTTATGTTCATTTATTGGAGGATGATCAGAAATTGATTTATTTTCTTGAAGAAAAAGGAGATGATTCCTTTAAGAGAATCGAAGGGATAAAAGAGAACCTTTCCCTAGGTTTTAGTTATAATCTTCATCCTTTCATAAGAATGCCAATAAATCCTGAAGGTAGAGTAATAAACCTTGGGAAAGATGCAAGAAAATCGGTGGTATCCCATGCATAGAACAAAGCTGGACGCCATAGATCAAATAGCTAACGCAGTTGGAGACCCGCTGAGGAGAGAAGAGATTTCTATTAGCTTTTTTGGGGACTCAATCATAGAGGAAGAAACAAGGCCTGATACTGATATGAGGGATGATGACCGTCAAATAGCAAATGCAATTGGAGACTTTAGGAGGGCTATTGAGGCATTTCCTATTGAAGAAAATTGGCGAACGGAATTCAGGGAAATCAAGCCTCCACTAGAATTAGATCAAGAATACCCTCTTGACTATTTTATTGATGGTTGCATCCGTACGAAATATTTGGGTGAACTTATAATGCCACAGGTGGCCCAGAAATTGAAGGAGATCGAGGAAATATTGGAGAGTGATCAATAATGGCCACGGAAAACAAAGGGTTAATAGATAAAATAATAGGTAACATCAATAAATACATATGGAACGATAAAGATTGCTTTAAAAAATACATAAAAAATAATGAAAATTACGATGGAACCATACAGGTAAGTGATCATAACAAAGGTGTGCCAATAAGGCCAGTATGCAAGGGAGATAAAATTTCCCCAGGCGACAATGCTTTTCGAACGGATATTGCATTATTTTATGGTAGTCAAGAGGATAAAGAGAAAAAGAATAGAGAGAAAGAATATAACGGTGAGGTGTATTTGGTAATTATTGAGGTCAAGGGATCTGCAAAAATTACCACTAACGAGGTAGCAGAGTATTCTTATAGGGCAAGAAGGCACAAAAATATCTATCCCTGGCTCAGGTACGGGATGGTATGGTCATCGCCTAAAGAAAGAGATATCCCAAGAAGATTTTATACGAATAATGAAAGTCTAGATTTTGCCTTCAATTTCAATGGAGATGTAGATAATAACTTCCAAGATTTCTATGAGAATATTTTAAGAAAACAAATAATAATGTCATTGAAGTTGCACAAAATCCATGATGGAGGCACTGGCACCCCTTATTTCAGCTCAAATGTCGATTTTGGATATAAGGGGAAAGAAGATTGCCGAGAAATTATAGGAGATAGAGGAGGTGCTGGAGGAATGATTTGATGACAGGAGAAGGCACCAAAGAAAATTGTCAAAAATGGGCTATACCGATACCTGAAGTAGGAACTGCAGAACTGGTCTATAGCTCTGATGAACTCGCCAATGAGCTAGATCTTCATAATAAAACCAGGTGCGACTGCATGGCCCATTACCGGAAATGTCCGTGGATAGTAATTGAGAAAAAACCAGCTGGAAAGATCCCTCATGCTGTCGAACAAATTAAAGCAACTATAGAAGCCGCCAAAAACAAAGGTTACGAAATAAAATATGCATTGCTTATATACAGCGGCAAGTTTGGCAGAATTGGACAGTTTTTTCAACCAAGGAAGAGTGATGATTCACCTACTGGTTATGTCATTTACAGGATACAAACGGGGAAGGGTCAACCAATCACCTTTTCAAACAATATTAAATTGTGGGCACTGGACGAAAGAAAGATAGATGAATACAAAGCAAACGTAAGAGAGAAACTTGATTTCTATCAGGATTGATACAGGACTATCAGAACAAGTTCTGCGAAATATTTAAATAGTATAAAAATTTAATAATTACAAATTCATATATTTCTGGGGAAGAGATATGGGACTTTATATTCATTTAAATAGAAAGTTATGGGAAAATAAAGATATAGATTATATCCCGATCCAGCCAAGAAGAGTGACACTTCTACAACTCTTTGATGAACTCAGGAAATGTCTTGGAAGTGCTATGGGTTTTGAGCAAGGAGAAATATCCCTGTGGAAAACTGATATTATTGAAGAACTTGGTGGACATAGAGTTGATGGGAACCCTGAAGAAGGATTCAGGAGTAATCCATGGTTAATCCTATTATCAAGAGGATTCGTTAATTTTAAAGAAAAAGTTCCCGTCAGGATTGTGGTAAGCGATGATCGGGATTATGGGGGAGTGTTCGGCGATATACATTTAGAGGTTGAACCCGACTCACAGTATGAAGATATCGTGGAATTGCTCAATAGCTTGAACTATGAAGATTATAGGAGTTTCCTCGGAAAGATCACGGAAACATTATCAGAATTCAACAAGAATTCAATGGAAAATATCCAGGCGGAAAATCGTGGGATCAAAAATATTATTGATTATGCATATATCAGTGAATTTCCTGTAAATAGAGATATGACAGAGATGTATTATCTATATAGGCCAACCGGATCTAATGTTGATCCGGTCACGAATATATTAGACATGGCAGCAGAGACCGTTCTGAACAATAGGGATTTTGAGGATGAAGTACCGCAGATCATCAAATCTAATAAGTCATCATTCACACGAAGGGATTTAGTTGTGAAATTCTTATCCAAAATTGAAAGAGTTAGAGAAATTTTGGATGGTATGTCAAGTGAATACCTGACGATTGATACGGCACATAGTTTGGTGATTGAGTTCTCTCGGTCTAAGGGTAATAGAGAGGAATTCTTTGTTAAAATAAAGGACGGGATAATTACCCCTTTCTTTTATATATTCCCGGCGGAAAATGAAATACGGGAAAAATATTTAGAAAAGATAGAAGAACAATCAAATAAGTTTTAGATGTTTTATATTAATCCCATCTCTTCCAGCAGCGTCTTTACCCTCTCGCTCGCTACCCTTGAGATCACGTATTGCATCTTTTCCTCTATGTAGTTAATCAAATCCTCCCTTGTCTCCGTCTCCTTAATCGCCTTCCTGAAAATCGCATAGTCCAGGTCAAACTGGTCCTTCCTCCCAATAACGTATTCCTTCACAAATCCGTTGTTTTTCATGGTTATCATGTTGAAATCAGGAAACTCATATTTCAATTTTTCAACCCTTTAGTGAAAATGAAAAAATGAATTATGTCCACTCCACCACGAATTCCTTCTTTTCACCATCTCCATAAGGTCCCTCATCTCAATTCCAGGTTAACTATTGTATTTATGGAAATTTCCACCAGTAACGCATCCCCATCTCACTTTTCCGTGATTATTGAGGGGATTGGAATAGTCTATCATCCTGTTGGGTTCTCCGAATATCTCCTCCATTCCTGCATCGAAACTTGAAAGGTTGAGGATGTAGGAACCCTTGTGAGCTTCCATTTTGGATTTCAGGTCCTTCATATCGTTAATGGAGAAGCTGTAGCGGTATTTTTTGCCTGAGGATATGTAAGGCGGGTCGAGGTAGAAAAACACCCTTTCCCTGTTATACCTGTCCATCAGATCACGGAAGTCCATGTTCTCAACCACCCAGTCCCTGACATATATGAAATTTTCAATGGAGAACCTCTTAACCTTATGCCCCTTGTAATATCTCCCGTAAGTGGAGCCGTCACCCATGTATGAATATGTTTGAAGATACAGCACCTTGAACGCCGTGTTCACATCACTCCTGAAATGCCTCATTTTCATATCCCTGAAAACGCCTTGTCTATGTGTGAGGTGCGCGGAATTTCTGATCATTCTCGCGGGATCTCCAATACTGGAAGACCAAGATTCCAACGCAGGCGATACTCAAGACAGCGCGAATCACGATGCCCATCGATAAGTTCCTCACCCCCCAGGATACTGCTATGATGTACCAGACAGGATCCTCGGACAGGACGTAAGCTAGAACCAAACCGATTGAATTTTTTGACTTGATGTAGGCGATGAGAAAGAGAAAATCAAAGAAGAAGATGTCGCTAGGTCTGAGGTTGATTACCCCAGCCAGTAGGGGGGCGTTGTATATACCCGCCCACAGCACCACGATCAGGGGAATTGCGTATCTCTTGCGGACATCTTTCAGGCTTTCATAGGGGAAAGCCTCAAGCAACGGAAATACAGCAATCCCTCCCGCAATCCAGGAGCCGATAGCGTAAAGAGGATACCAAAGCGGCGGCGAGCTGGGAATTGAAGTGTATAATAGCTTGAGAATGGATGCCTGTCCATAAGCATACAGTCTGATGAGAAGGGTGAGTGTGACTGGCAGAAGGAACGCGTTCGCCCAAACGAAAGCGCCCAAGATGCCCGCTCGCCTGAACCCTACCAAACCTGGGCTCCAGTATCGTCCGGATTTGCTCAAGGCATAGACGAGCAAGAAGAGAATCGCGTCTAGGGCAAAACCACCAGCTATTATCAACGGAAAACTATTCAACGCAAAACTAAGCGAGAAGGCATTTTCAATGTAATCAAAAAGGTAGAAGGTCGAATAGGCAGCAACGTAAAAGATTGCAAGGTTGCGATAACGCTTTTTCAGCCCGCCTTCCATCTCCCTTAAGGCATGGGGATATCTAATATAAACTTTATTCGGACAGGCGCGCATAAGCACCTTATCCAGAGACAACTCTGGTCTGGCCTAGGAGGCTTCGACGGAGTAGTCGAGGAGACAGACTTCATCCTTCACCCCGAGCCTCTTCAAGTGCTCCTCCCCGAGGGGGTGACAGACCTTGAATTCCTTCTGTAAGAGGGATTCGCCCCCACGTATAGCTGAACTTTAAAATGGGCTAAATCCCACTCCTTATCTGGACACCATCCCATTTCCTGGGAACAGCTGAAAAGGCGGTAGGTAACAAGGAGAAGCAAGAAAGGGGAAAAGAAAAAAGATGACTAAGAGAGGAGGCGAGAAAGACGAGGAGGTGAGTGGGAGGGTACACGCTCTCCCGGAACAGAGAAAAACATACACTCAAATAAGACAGGAAACAGGTGCGAGCACACACGCTTTCCAAAGTGAAGAAGCAGGTGGAGAAAGAATAAATGGGTCACCGCTCACCCCTGGAGGAGCAACCCATCTCTATAGAGCGATGTGAAGCCCAGGGTGCTGGGTGTTGAAAATATGAAAATGTTAAAATAACTGGTTAATTATATTCAAATGATGAAAGATTATTTGCCATTGATTCATATTCCCAGGGAGGCGACCGAAAGGTGAACAGCAATCCAGCAAGGATATTTGTAATAGGCCTAGTGGTGCTATTCATACTCATAGGGATTGCTGCTGTTATTGGTGCTATAATGAACCCACATTCTGTGATAGATTACACAGGGGGATGGGTTGGAATTGCATGGGGAATGGTTGGAACATTGATAGGACTATTCTTCGTCTTCATATGGATGATAGTGTGGCCCGTAGGGTTCATAATGTGGATATCCAGAGGTTACAGATATTCCTCACGCAACAGATGGACATGGTGGGATCATGATGAAGCACTGGAAATATTAAGAGAGAGGTATGCAAGGGGAGAGATAACGAAGGAGCAGCATGATAAGATGAGGGAAGATCTGGAAAAATGAAGATTGGGGATGTTTTGAAGGGAGTGAAAAAGTATGGAGAAAAGAGAGATTGAATTTGAGTATGAACGTCCCACGAAAAACACCTACAGGTTTTAGGAGAAGACAGAAGGATCGCCTGTCATTAGAACACTGTATATCCAGAAATCACTATTCGGTTCCAAGGAGCCGAAGAATGTGAAGGTGACGGTGGAGTGGGAATAGTAGTCTCGTAAACATATCCAAGCAGCAAAGGATATCGTACATCACACGAAAACCAAGATATGCCCAGTATGCACCAGCTAGGAAGATATGAATGCAATCTACTCCAGATACATCGGAGTAAAGCCAGAAAGAATTAAACGAAAAAATGAACGCATCTTCGCATTCTCCAGGCATGGAAGATGGATAACATCAGAACGTATAGAGATATTTTAGTAAGACTATGGTCCAAGAGTTGTTTACCTTTAGAAGTATTAGGGGCTAACAACCAGTGGAATCTGGTAAATATTGAAATAACACATTATTCATATTCATATGATGGGAGATAATCGTGAATTTACTAGTATTATGAAGGGGTACGGATGGTTTTATGGAAAAATTGAATTGACTTTAAGGAGGTATTTTGCAGGGCTCGGTTATGACGGTTATTCCGTGAAGCTACCAGAAGAAGGGATGATAAATATGAGGATTTCGAAGAATGTCCTAAAGGAGCCAAAGCCTGAGGAATTAAAGGTCACACTGGAGCGGGAAGATTCTACTGATTTAGTGGGTAAAGAATGAAATATCATAATAAAATGAATACAGTCAGTTTTTCATGTTTACTTTTCCTTTTTGTCGGAAATATTTTTATAACGTTATGGATTTTTAAAAGGAATCAACCCAGTGTTACATAATATGTCAGATCAACAGGCAGATACTAATCCGTATGCACTTCCTTGTATAGTATGTTTAAGACCACTAATACCAGGAGGCACAGCATCTGATAAAGAGTTAAAAAGGACAAGGTCAATTAGAGCAGGGATTTCAAATCAGGTAAATTATCATGCTTTTGTCTGTCCAGATAATCATAAATATAAATTAACCGACATAACATCAATACTCAGGAACAATCTAAAAAATGTTGACATTAATGAAGACCTCCTAACAAAGTTATGGGGAACCTATTCAATCAAAAGTATTGAAGAAATTTTAAATCATGAAGATACTAAAATATACAATGTTAGCTATGGCTATTTAACAGCATATAGGGTCAGATTTCGTGCAGCTCGAAGGAACTATGGACGAAAGGGAGTATCTCCGAAATATCACTCTCTTGATAAAATTATAATTTATATCTGCGCAACAATAAGAGGTTTAGAAGGCAGAGAGGATAAAAAGATTCTCTTCGAGGTCGTCGAAGAACAGGAAAATTTGAATAAGATATCTTTCCATATAATTGATATAGAGGAAATATAATACTGTAAATTGGTACGAGGGAAGTTAAATGTATAATAAAAATGAGATAAAATTCATAAGTATAGATGAAGCAGATAGGATATTAAAAAGCAAATTTCAGGAGAACATCAACGTTAGAGTGCAACCTATTAGCAATTTTTCGCTAAAGGATTCAATCCTTTTATTACTTTCATCTATTGATTATAATAAGAGTATAATTTCAAGAACATTATTTCAAAAGGAAGTTTTTCTATTTTATGAAAAAATCCTCAAAAATAATGGTCTCTCTATAGGAGCTAGGGAAGCGGGATTTTTCTAATGCAAATATGGTCCATATAGTATAGATGTTAATGCTGTTTTATCTGCTTTGATTTTTTCCGGTATTGTACAGCTAAGAAATTTTTATGAAGAAAATATGGGGAATAGCGACAGGAAACATCTAATTAGCATACGAACTAATCGTCAAAGATTTCTGGCGGAGTTCAGGACTAATGTTGAATTTGATGATATAGCAAAAAAATATGAAGAATTGTTGATGGACAAGGGACATAGTATAAAACAATTTAGAAATCTAGTCAGTGAAAAAAAGAAAGCCTGGGATCAGAGTGGACCAAGAGGAATAACAATATTATTACAGTCTGAAGGTTTCAAAAACTGGTATAATGATATCCCTTTGGAAAATGTTTTTCCGGGGATATAGTTTGGAAAAATAAGAGAGGATGCCCACTTAGAGGAAGGAAAAAAATGATTGAATTTTTGGATGTAGCTACAGATGAATTTCCACAACGTCTATCATTGAGATACTATCCACGCAGGGTTAGAGCGAGATTTAAAAAGGAATTTGTAACACCGTCCCGGGCTGTTATTGATACAGAATATAATAAAAAAGCAAATTTTCCTAATCAGATTCCCCTTAGTGACTATTTTTCTATATACGTAAAATATTTCAATAGAGAAGATTTTAAAAGCTTTTTAAATAAAAATGGAGCAATGAAGTTGTTATATTCAAAATTGGAAGAATTTAATAAGAGGGCTGTAAATTCTCATCTTTCTATATTATCCCTTAGGCCAATTAAAAATGAATGGCCAACTTTAAATGAAAGACAATTTGAAACTTTTATGCGATTTCTGAATATTGCTCAAGGTAAACTATCCACTCGATCTCTTCCTAATCTAAATGTCAACAATATTGACTATAAGACAAAAATTGAACAATTTGTTACTCAGTATATTGAAAATAATCCAATTATTCGGTTGGATCTAAATGAAAGTGAACAAACGTTTAGATTGAAAATAGAAGCCATTAGATATTTTGTAGAAAATAAGCAGCTTCAATTATTGGGCTTTTATGCTGGGAAAATGGATACAGCATTGAACTATAACGTTAATCTTGATATCATTTATTCAACTTTCAAGGAAATGGATGTTCTCCTAATTTATGAAGGCTCCTACAAATCTTTTCAGAATAAAATTGAGGGTGTTTCAAAGCTACATTATCATCCATTTGAAATTTTCGATGTAATATCGCCATATAAATTCCCAGCTGGAGGGGGCGACTCTAAAAAAACAAATCTAGAGATAATAAATGATGCAAAATTTTTAGATACAGATAAAGTGGTTTTGTCGCGGTTTGAAAGCATAGATAGCAACAGAATAAACTCTTATTTGGATAGTGACAGCATAGAAATTTTTAAATCAAATATTAGGTAAGATGGAAAGCGGTGAAGAAATTACAAAAAACGATGCACAGTCATTCAAATCTTTGGCAGATAGTCAACAAATAGTTGCAGGAGAAACTGAAATGCTAAATATCTCACAGAAAATTAATAATAATGAAACGTTCGATTATCTGGAAAGCAAAAAAGAATTGGAAGCCGTATTAAAACAGAAATTGAAGCAATAGGACTTCTCTTATGTTGGTTAACTATTGTATTTGTGGAAATTTCCACCAGTACCCCCACCCCATCTATTCCCATTTTCTTAGGTACCTTTGGTGGTTGGCCTGAAGTGGTCGGTAACTTTATTCGGCTTTCCGAAAATTTCGATCATCTCAGGATCGTTCATTGAGAGGTTGAGCAAATAAGACCCTGAATGTTCGTCGATCTTTTTCTTGAGGTCCCAGAAATCATTAATTTTGAAACTGAACCTATAAGCCTTTCCCCTTCCAGATATGGAGGGTCAAGGTATAATAAAAACCTCGGTTTATTGTATACCGTTATCATCTCCCTAAAATCTTAATTTTCAACTATCCATTTTTTCACCTCCATGAACAAATCAAACCTGAATACCGGGATATTAGCTTTTTTGTTTACCTCTTGAATCCTGTCCCGTTACTAGCATAGGAAAACGGGTGAAGGTATATCGTATTGAATGTGATATCCACATCACTTCTGGGATATGATTCCTTTAGCTCTCTGAATATCTTCTCGTGTGAAAAAGCCATCCTTAGACTTCTCTACAACAACCTTCACTTGCTGGGATCCTGGAGCACCTTAAATGTTATTTAAAGAGAATCTTCGAGGTCGTTATGCAATAATTCTATAGGGTATCCAACGTTAAAACTAAATGACATCCATTATCCTCCTTATTGCTCTGTAATTGATTAAATGAAAAATACTCATTTACATTTAGAGTTAGAAAAGTCTTAATTGAAAAAATTCCCAAAAAAATCGAAAATTACTTTTCTCATCTTAGAACAACCTCATTATTTAAAGATCCGGAAGATTTTCTATGAAATCAAACTTAAATCTTTTCATTGAATGAAAGGTTATAATTATCATATTAAATATCATATTCCAAATCGATTCCGAATTGGAGTATGATCTTTAATTAACGAATATATAGCAAAATTACTCTTCTAAAGATTTATTTTAATGATTCCGCTTTAATCTAGATACATGAAAAAGCAGACTTTACGTATAGCCTTCCGTCTATTCTACACAATTTGGCGTATTTTAGAAAATAAAAAATCATTGTGAAATTTATCTTATTATTCCTTAATAAATAAAAATAAATAAAAAGAATTTTTATATTCTCCATCCGTGTTGAATTTCTTGCCAATTTGACGGTATAACATCCTCTAAATGACCCTCTAGCCATTTGTACTCCTGGTGTTTCTGAATATGTTCATTGGCTAAGAATTTAGTATTACATGGTTTCCCCCATTTAATCCAAGAGCTTCCAATTGATGCCA
>Ga0208314_100698_pt1 | contig 11787 bp, 16 predicted proteins | sample OSPB_Mat_host_9__FD_187144 | JGI IMG/M metagenome (GOLD analysis project Ga0208314, IMG submission 187144) | Extremophilic microbial mat communities from Yellowstone National Park, USA - OSPB_Mat_host_9_15 (SPAdes) (version 3) | ecosystem: Environmental > Aquatic > Thermal springs > Hot (42-90C)...
GGAGTCTATATTTATCCTCCTGCGTCAGGCTAAATGGCCTATGTGTACAGAAATCATATTCACATACCATCGCATACTTCAGATTCAGTTCCTTGAATATCTGATATGTTTCCCTCGTTCGCTTTCTGTCGAATCCGCCGTACGTCGTGCAGATGGCAGCTGCGTCTAGTTCCCTCTCCCCATCATTGAAGTATTTGTTTGCATATACGTCATCTACGTGACGCGGTATCAGGAACCCGCTTATACCTAGACGGGTGAGGAGGGATAGATTCCATGGCGACGTAGTCACTATGTTGTAACGGGATGCCCCGCCCGGATTACGGGTGTCCTTATGCTGGTAGAGTGCTGTATCAGCCCATACTATGGAGTTGGTGTTAAGAAAGTAGGTAGCATAATCGCGTAAGAACGCCCATATGTCGGTGATCAGAATCGATGCACCTGGCACCATGCTATACTCTACGCTTATCTTCTTCCCGTAGTACTGGGCCAAGTAATATGCAAGTTGTGTGGCAACTAGATCAAAGGAACAGTTCTTACATGCTGACACTATTGCAGTATGTGGTGAGTACTTGTACACGACTTTGGGTACTACTATACGTACCATGTCATCTGTACACCTCCACCTGTATCACCGTGTACAGGAAAGAGTGCGTCGCCTTAATCCTGGTCTTGTACCCGAGTGCGTGGAGCTGATCAAGGAGGTTATCCATGGCCGTGCCTGACATACCGCCGCGGCGTGCTATGAGCGTGATGCGGTAACCCCCCATCCTGGGTAGGGAAACTATCTTAAACCGTACAACTCCACTCGGATTGATAGCATTATTAACGATGTCCTTGATCTGTACGGCACTCATTACACTGTACAGTGACTGTCGTCATTATAAACATTTCTGAATCAGTTTCCACCCTCTTTTGTATAAAGAGAAAAAGAAAAAAAGGGTTTACATATACTCAGCCGGTAACGGTCTCCCGTTCGCCCTGAGGACGGGTACGGCGAATCTCCTGTACCAGGCATTCCAGGCTTTGGCACCATGCAGGTTGTTCCTGTACTTGTACCTTCGGTAGGGCTCTTTGGCAGATACGAAGCCGAGGATGAATGGCGCAGCATACTGGTAGAACTTGGCCCTCTTGAGTAGCCCTGCTACTATTAAGCCAACGCCCCACTGGTAGCCATAGTCATAGGAGGAGGGGAAGGCTACCACGGGGACGGAGAACAGCGTGGGCTCCGGTGAGTTCTCTGCTACTCCCACCGTCGGAGCAAGCGTCACAGTCTCTGGATTCGCTAGACTCACTTACTTCACCCTCCCGAGAAGAGTGAGGTTATGCTACCGAAGGCACCGCCTATGCCGTTGAAGAAGTAGCTTACCACTCCTAATGTTATAGCGACAGTGGCTATGAGAGGTAGGTACTGAACGGCAATCTGTATGATGTCGTTAAGTACTGACGTTACCGCACTGAGGTTTAATACGGTTGTGGTTGCCGTCATGGTTGGTCTAATTTATCACTCTCAGGACGAGTATATAAGGATGACGGTTTACATGACGTCATAGGGTTACTTAGTTGACGTGTTGTCATTTTCGTCGTCTCCCATAAATAAATCCGTGCTCTGTGTGTTATTTCCGTCAGACGGGACCGGTTTCGCCTGTGTGTTCTGCACGGGGGTTATCTTCTTCATGGCCTCTGCTACCACCTGTTGCATTATCTGCTGAAACATTTGCTGAAGCGGTGCCATCATCGGCGACTGTTGCTGGTTAGAGAACTCCTTTTCAAGCTCCGTCGCCACCTTCCTGCTTATTGCAGCAGGGGAATCGTCGCCTACTCGTACTGGTGCAACGCGATCCGCTATCTCCGTTGCCTTCTTAACACATGTCTCCAGCTCTATCACGCTCAGTAGATCAGGGTCCACTACCCTCCTCATACTGTAAAGCATGAGGTCTAGTATCCCGCCGTACTGTGTAGCCTTCTCCGTCAACTCACTGAACTCCCTCCTGGTTAGCCTGCTCCTGAGGAAGTCCGTTACTATTGCTTCTATTTCATCTTCGTTCATTTACAACACCCTCATTTATAACGTGTATGTAATGCCACGGTATACCGTACGACGTGGGTTCTACTGTCTTTCTGGTGGAGAACTTAAGCTGAATAGGTTTACCTTTGTTTACGTTCACCCACTGCTCATCAAAATGTGTAAGCATCTGCTCTACAGGTACAATGTAATGCCTCACGTAGTCCCTATCCACGATCTCAATGGGCTTCATGCGATAGTTCTCCCACCCAACCACCAGTTGTACCGTCTTTATCCCTATGCACCACCCTAGTTGCGAGAACTCGCATGGGGCGAGTTTTATTGAACCCTTGATGGTCTGCTTCAATGTGTTGTAATATAGCTTGAAGATATCATCCACTCTTATCTTTATTATATATTCCTTGTCGTTTTTATATTGTATGTCAGCAGTGGGGAAGGTGGCAATCAGCTTTTTGACCCATTGCTCCATGACAATGAACTGCTGCTGGTCTATACCGAGGTCCGCAAGTGGATTACGCTCGCTCGTCATAATTATACCGATATACATTTACCACGTAATGTATATAAACCTTTCCACACACAGTGAAGTAATGTCCATAGTTGAAAGAAAAGTTGGCCGAATTTTTTCCAGTGAAGAGCGAAAAATTGTAGTTTTAACGGGCTGTACGGACTGTAGTTTCATGTACCTCCTGAACGTACTGGAAAAGTATTCCAGGTACACGTTCCTTTATAGTACTTTTTCACGTGGTCTACTTAATGTACATGATACCGTACACTTTTTTACATTCTTTTGTAGGCAAGACACAAATGGCGTAGTATGGACAGATACATCTCGTTATGACTTACCCATGTGTACACAAGTACCCAAAACTACCCTTAACTACGCTACATCCACATGGAATGCAGAGTTAATGAGGAAAGCAGGACTCCATGTACATGGGATAATACCTAGACCGGTAGACCACGAGATGGCGTGGAGTGCGTCACAGCGAGTGACAACGAATAAGGTTGACTTCGTCATGGTGGCCCACGCTTCCCGCATGTATACCAAGGACATACCAAGACGTCTACATAAATACGTACTGTATGACGGAACAAAAGCTTACCTGGATAGGAAGGGATTAGGCCTTGTCATACCCGTCCTCAGGGAACTAGGTCTCTGGAGTACGCAACATATACAGGTGCGGTCTAATATCTCGTACTACGACACGATACATAAGGAACTAACTGAGGAGGAGAAGTATGAGATATATGCTTCCTCCAGGTGGTACTTAGCATCCTCATACGTTGAGGGTTTCGGTCTTCCTCCGGTAGAGGCAATGGCTACAGGTACACCATCCGTGTACATTAATGCCCATGCCTTCAAGGATAACCTAGTGGGTATACCCGTAGATGTTGAAGATGTTGTTGAACTTGATACTCCAATAGGTGCACACAGATTCCACATACCCAAAGTACAGGAGTTGAAGTATGCTATCACGAATGCCCTCACCATGTCCAAGGAGGAGTACGATGACATCAGGTATAGGGCACTGGAGCGTTCGCTACAGTATAGAGGAGATAGTGTAGCGAAGTTAATAGACGAAGCGATTTCCTCCACTATAAGTCGGCTATACAATGCATAAGCTATTTAACCTCGTCCGTCCTAACTTCACATATGGCGGCAGCTGCAGCCATCCTAGGTGGTATAGGTTCCACTGCGGGCGAGGGTTTTGCCGGCATAGGCAGGATGCTTGGTAACGTCTTCCGTGCCATTATACCGGGCGTTATAACCATAGGCAGGTCCATTGTACGCTACATCCGCATAGCCCTACGCTACGTGTATAGGTTCCTGAGGTTAGCCTACCATGAACTGTCTAGACTCTATCACGCCTTCGAGAGGAGGCCTGTGGAGTTCATCATGTTCGCAGGGTCAATGGCGATACTGATTAATAATGGGGTGCTATGATGTCTCAACTAACAGATGAGGAGAAGCGGGTACTGAACGCCATCCAGTCGTCAGTACAGTATGTTAGACCACAGGATGGTGGAACGGAGATAGCCGTTTCCCTGCTTCACCTTCTACGTAATATCGCCGGAGACCAGATCTCATTCACACGTATCATGATCAACTCACCATACTTAATCGTATATGCAGACACCACGAAGCTCATGCCCACCGAAGTACTGAAGTTGGTGGACAAGGCTGAGCTACGCATGTCTATACCCATACAACGTATTGATTCCCTATTCCAGATGCCACTTCAGTACAGACAGGAGGGGGATGATGTCATAATGTCATTCAAGATGGCGGGGAGGCAGGAACAGCAGTGGTAAGAGTACAGGTGAAGGTAAATGGGAGGGTAAGAATACGCCTTATTAGTGCTAATTCTCCACGTAATACAGAGTACAGTGTAATTAACGACCACAACCTTATAGATCCTACCTTTACGCAGTATCTGCAGAATGCATTTAATGGAAATGCAGTACAGCCGTCTGACGTTATTCTTGTTACATCATCAGGTACTACGCTTCACGTGCAGAGTATAACACCCACCTTCCCGACGTCAACATCGCCTTCACTCTCTATACTGTATGTGTTTACGTCACCAACACAAGTACAGGCCACCGAATTAGATATGTATCTAGTGTTTCCCAACGGCACACAGCAACATGTTGCCACTTTCATACCTACTACACCCATATCTGCCCCCTCAATGGTGGTGGAGTGGACTATTACGTACTCGTTTACATCAACGCCTACATCAGCAATACTTAATACGCAGACCCTCTCCTCCATCATAACGTACTTTACTACTACGTTACCTAACCCGGCAGTCGTACCGTCATCACCTTCATTACAATGTACTCCATCACTTACATCCGTACAGTACGGCCCAGGACTGATACAGGGGTATATACAGACTACACAAACAGTCCCACTCATGTCATGTACACTATACCTTGATGGCCTCGAGGTAATTACATATCAGGCTACAAACCTAAATCCTACACAAGGTAATGCAGTTATAGAATCCGTAGTACAGGTGGTGTTATCATGACTAGAACAACGGTTAAGGTAAAAACTGGAGTGAAACTTAAAGGCAGTGTCGTAGTGAACTCCCGTCTACACGGAGTGGTCTACGATGACAGAAACGACATAGCTCCTGAGTTTGCCCTAGCCCTAGCACTTGATGTGGCAGTAGGTAACCAGACACTACAGTCGGCGTACATCTCTCAATTTGCATTACCGTCTGCAATAATCGTACTAGTGAAATCACAAGGTGCCGTCATAACAGGCATACCCGTCAATCTCAATGCCTTCAGTGACAACTTAACACAGGCCACGCACACCACCGCGGTCACATATGTGGCGTCTGACGCGACAGCAAAACAGTATACATTTGATACTCTTGAACTATGGAGTGTGGTAAACAATAATCTATTCCTACGTATTGCAACAGTGTCACTACCCTCGCCATTCACTAAGTTACCAGAAGACGTAATTCAAGTCACCTGGGTACAGACAATAATATCACCTACGCCGTTGTGTAACTTTACTGGGTACGTATCTTCGCAGTGTGGTACATGTGTGTCCACATACCAGAGTGACCTACCTACCTTTGTTAACTCGCAATGTCAAACATCATACTTCAACTTAATATGGGCTGTACTCATAGTACCTAATGTCTGCACCATATTCAACTCACAGCAGTATCCACTTTCATGTCCACTGAACACTGTATGTCAAGGTATAGCCGTCACAAAGAACTTACCTAACGTACTACCGAACGGCATAATACAGTATATATTCGTCGACAATAACTTTAACCTAATACAGACAGTTGGTACGTCACCACAGATTGCACTTGAGGTGGTACAAGGCCCACAGGATGTATATTTGGCATTAAACTTCTATGTCACACTGAACGTACAGCCGGCATACGTAATCTTGGTAACCTTCTACTTCACAGGGTACGTGTTAGCCATAGTACCCATAACGGGACTGATCATACAGGGTGTAGCGAATGAAGTGGGCATACTCATAACCATTCCATACGGGGTGACAACACGCCAACAGCTAACAGTGCCCCAAACATAAAAATTTCAGACCCTATAGACAGTGGAGTAGGTGTATACACAGGGTACTATGTACAAGACGTACTAGTACGTACTAGCCTAGTACTAGTACGTACCAGTACAGTACCAGTACGTACAGATGTACCAGTACCAGTACAGTACCAGTACCAGTACCAGTACGTACAGATGTACCAGTACCAGTACAGTACCAGTACCAGTACGTACAGATGTACCAGTACAGTACCAGTACGTACAGATGTACCAGTACAGTACCAGTACGTACAGTCTAATACTAAGCCTAGTACTAATACTTACAGTACTAGTATGTATAGTCTAGTACTAAGTACTAGACTTAGTACAGTACGTACCCTAGTACTAAGTAAGTACCTAGTACGTACACTAGTACTAAGTACTAGACTTAGTACAGTACGTACCCTAGTACTAAGTAAGTACCTAGTACGTACACTAGTACTAAGTACTAGACTTAGTACAGTACGTACCCTAGTACTAAGTAAGTACCTAGTACGTACACTAGTACTAAGTACTAGACTTAGTACAGTACGTACCCTAGTACTAAGTAAGTACCTAGTACGTACACTAGTACTAAGTACTAGACTTAGTACAGTACGTACCCTAGTACTAAGTAAGTACCTAGTACGTACCCTAAGTACTAGCATAAGGCATAAATTTAGTAATTACAACCTAGGTACCATCTGTAGGGTGGGGAAAAAGTGAAAATTGACTGCAATCTGACTCTGCGGACCAGTGGGCTTATCGTTAGCACACACAACAAGGTAACGGATGACTTTAAGCAGCTATTGGAACAGGTGCTGATAAACGGTACTACATATGTATCACAGTACACGTATGCACAGTTCAACCTACCTACAGGGTACGCAATATTACTGTACTACCAGGGCGTAGTTGTACACATGATTACACCATCCGTGGACTCATATGAGGACAGTACGCTATCCAGTGATGTTGTAATACAGGGTATGGACAGTTCGCCTGATCAGTACACTATAGATAGCTTACAACTGTGGGCAACATACCAGAACATACTACTATATCCCATAGCGTCAGCACAGTTACCGTCCCCTGTGACTAAGATAGGTTTCATAAGCGTACAGTGGGAGATTATAGTAACGTCAAATGCATCAACCGTACCACAGAACGTACCGCCCGTACAAATACCCGGTGGATACGCGTTGCCCTTCACCAACTTCTCCACATCAACGTTTATAGCAACACTACTCCTCGTACCACTACAGGTACTGCAACAGTACCCTGAGAGTAATTTCATGGTATACTATAATGCATTAAATGGCGTAGTACAGCCACTCAATGGTGTCGTAGCTGTTGCAATAGTATCCACTACACCACCCACACAAACACAACCCGTAGTCATTAACCCACTATCTGCACCACAGCTTCAGGTTGTGGCGACACTTACACCAACACAGGGATGTGCACTGACACAACTCAACGTTTCTCAATACTATGTAATTGCATACTACGGATTTGGAAATGTGAGAGTACCCCTAGTCACTGTACTACTCACAGGAAACGGTACGCTCAGTAAACTATGTGTGGAGGTGCTACTATCATGAGCTTCATCACGGGTCCAATAACTAACGCAATCACTAACGCATTCTCACAGCTGTATGGTATTACATTTGGACCGTTAGTGAACACATTTACGTCAGCATTAAACACAATTGCGTCAATACCTTCAGCTATAAATGACGCATTACGAAATATAGGCACAATATTCGGTAGCGTAGTACAGTTCTTCCTAAATCTGCCACAGGAGATAACTACCATAGGAGGCCAGCTTCTATACGCCATAGGAATGCCTATCGTACACTTCGCAAACTCTATATACCAGGCAATACATGGGTTCGGTACGTTTCTATACAGCGGACTAGAGAGAATAGCTACAGGATTTGAAAAGATAGGAGCTGACATAGTGGGTTTCTTTGATAATGTAAAACTCGTACTACTACAGGTAGGCTTTGAACTGATGAACACGATTAAGACTGCATTAAACAACTTCTATACATGGGTACAATCTGGATTTAATTACATAGCTTCCGTCATCTCTAATATATTCTCGTACTTCGTAGGTACGGTAAGTCAGCTCGTCTCGGTGTTCTCTGAGACGTGGAATATACTTACCTGGTACCTAGGGAACGTGGTTAATTTCGGACAGTTCTTTGGCAACGTGTACAACACTATTGCCGATCTACCCACAATACCAACGAATATAGTGAAACAGGAGGTCTCTAGGATAGGTACAGCATTACCACGTGTACTCGGGTATAATGCTGCTGTAAAGACGGTGTTCTCTGGGATAGAAGCCCTATTACGTAGTAATACCGGTACATTGGGAAAGATGCTAGGCATACTATTCATGCCGTTCCTCGCCGGCGGAATAGGCCAGCTTGTTGAGTCCGTCTTCTCCTCGTTCTACCCGGATGTAAAGACGTCATCCGTGCAGAAGTATCAGATACAGAAGACACTACCCTCCATACTGCCGTCACCTTCACCCACTAAGACACTACAGGTACCACAGCAGACGGTACCTACAGCTGGTGTGACATTAACACAGCACGAGCTAACACAGGGTACAGCAGAGCCATATAACGTACACCGTGGTACTGTGTACCCGTTTCTGATACAGGATGTACTACAGGTACCTATATTACAGGCAAGAGTAGGGGGATTCGAGTTAGCATCACAGGTACAGGCATTATCGGATACACTCGGCATTAATATCAACATAATACAGGCTGTAGTACAGTTACAGTCACTGTCAATACAAGACATATTACAACCACAGGTACAGTTCCAGTCGCTTGTGACTACAGAAACCCCAACTGACGCCGTGTCGGCATCTATGTCAGCACAGATAACCTACGTGGTACTACCGCCTGCATGGGGTATATGCCCACCGCCTTCACCCTACCCGTCATACGCATACCCCGCGGGTACACAGGACCTCATTAATGTTGCATATAACGTGTGCATACCACTGACGAGTGGTGGGTTCGATAGAATACAGACGGGAATAACAGCACAGGGTGTACCTCCGTCTACCACAACAGATAATATACAGACAGGAATAACAGCACAGGGTGTACCTCCGTCTACCACAACAGATAATATACAGACAGGAATAACAGCACAGGGTTCGCCACAACCGACGACGTCTGACTCAATTAACGTACTCTTATTCTCACAGGAAGTAGCACCCTGTACATCACAAGAGTTACAGTTAACGTCGCAGGAGACAGTGGGTTCACAGTGCCAATCACTTAACGAATCATTCACGTTCCAGGTGAGCTATGCATGACACTACAGAATCTAGCCCTCCTTGTAGAGATAGCATTAGGCGGTACGTCCCGGTCCTCATATTCTGCGATAATAACGGATAGTGCAGGCAATAACCACAATGTGTCAGCATTCCCACTGGTGAACGGTGTGAATGGTCAGCTTGTGTTCTTCGATTCCTCCAGTTCAGTATACACCGCATCATCACTGACCGTACAGGTTAACGGCACTACTGTACTTACGGAGACGCTCAGTGTAACAAAGGGTGCAAACGACGTACTTGCAGTACTCGTCAACATAACCGGTGTTTCCCAGGATAACTTTGCGACGTTTTTAAGCAAGTCACTCATCCTACTCCTCGGTGGTGAATCACCGCCATACACAATGTCGCTGTCACTACAGTATACAGTAGTTAACTATGCTACAACTACCGTATCCGGTACTACGGTCTGTACTAGCTCCGTATCGTCCACGTCCTCTGGTTCCGCGGGTCCGAGTTCATACACGCAGAACGGGAACACGTTAGCTGTCAACTTCAGCATTGGATATGGGTCGTGCCAGGAGATAGTAGTGAACCAGCTAGTGGCAAATACGCCGGGTGGTCAGGCGGCATATCCTGCACCCTCGGGTACAGCAAGCACGCAGTGCGGGTATAATGCATCATGCACGTATACGTTAACAATAAATATAGCGGTGTGAACATATGCCTATGCAGCAGCTTGCCTCCCCTACCATGAAACAAAGGATACGCGTCGAGCCGAACCTATTCGTTGTACAGGTGGAGAGGGGCAAGGAGGGACGAGTATTGAGAGAGGTCAAGAAGAGGATAAAGAGGGGAGGGAGGAAAGGACTGAAGAAGATGAAGTGGGACGTGGTGGATCACAATGCGTTTGATACAGCCGGGTACTTAGCACAGTTACAGCAACTGTATAACAATATGCATGCATACGGTAGTGTGAATTCACCCGCCTCTAATATCCTCATAAATGCAGGTAATCAGGGAACCTTCACCATAAATGCAAACTTCATAGGTACATATGTCGATCCTAATTATACGTTCATAGATATAATATATGTATTTATTGATAATAGCAGTAACCAGTATAATGCACAGCAGGAGACATTATCTATCCAATGGGGCTTAACAACACTCGCCTCGTCCACCGGAGGAGGATATACTCATCTATACTGGACGAATCCGGTCGCAACTGCAACGGTTGCAATAAGCAAGAGCTCTACATCTACACTAGTTTTCATCTGGACACTTACCTATACCCTCGGTCCAATACAATCACCCTCAGGCTTCGTAAACTGGTGGATTGCACTGCATTTGGTATCTGGTACAGGCCCCCCAGCTAATGCTGCAATAGGACTTAGCTTCAATCCCGGTGCAGTAATTAACTCACAAAATACGAACCCTAACGGCTGGTCATGGTATCCCTACCTCGTCTCCGGTACTCCATCACTTGTGTTCCTTGCTAACTTCTTCTTCAACGGGACTGCGAATATCGCATCCGTTTATCTGGTCGTGAACGGCAGCAATTTCATAGCACCACCCCCCACCACGAGTGCCACAGATGTCTTCTCGGTGACCATACTATGGGAGTTCGCAGGATCATAGGGGACACAAACGTAACACTGAAGATGACAGAGAAGCTACAGACTGGCTCTGCCGTACGTCATTCGATCAAAATCAGAGGTAGGATTAGAATCCTCTCCTCAACGGGTGATATACTACATGAACAGGAAAATGTAATCAATCTACAAAACCTGGTACAAGTGCTGTATTGGCTGACTACAGGTACATTACCTAACACGAGTTGCTCCAGTTCACAATTCATACTTCTAGGCGTCGGTACATTCAATGCGTCCTACAATAACTTCCTGTGGACAGGGTCAGTTTCCCTACCGTATGGCCTACCCCCCACCACACAGATCACACTGTACGCATGCTTCCATTACGGCTCCAACTCCACCTCAGTTGCCATAGCAACAGCAGAAATACCCGTGTACCCCGGACAGACGATCACCATAGAGTGGGCCTGGTCCATCCAGGACCCGGACAACCTGGTACCACAACTCCTCAACCTCTCCCTCTCCGGAAATCTGTCCTCCGTCTCCCTCTCCTCTTCACCCACACTAACCCTGCCCATGCAGAACAATCTAGTGTACCTGTACTATATACAAAACACGGGGAGTACGTCCACCACATTATCACAGTACACCGTTACGTTCACTCTCACCCCCAGTTCAGGTACTGCAGTGTCCGTAACCGTTACCTGGACCCTCTCCACCACAGTGACAATACTCGCCGGGGATGCATACCCACTTCCGGCCGCGATAACGTTAGAATAAAACATTTTTAGTTC
>Ga0208314_100705_pt1 | contig 11746 bp, 9 predicted proteins | sample OSPB_Mat_host_9__FD_187144 | JGI IMG/M metagenome (GOLD analysis project Ga0208314, IMG submission 187144) | Extremophilic microbial mat communities from Yellowstone National Park, USA - OSPB_Mat_host_9_15 (SPAdes) (version 3) | ecosystem: Environmental > Aquatic > Thermal springs > Hot (42-90C) >...
GAGGTCATCACCAACCGCGGGATTAAGGTGTGGCCGAACGGCCTGCCGGAGACGTTCTGCACGGATCACTGGCGCTGTCGGTTCCGCAAAGAAGGCGGCGCACCGGTTCAGCCCGCGGAGGTTGTGGAGTTGCAGCGGAGGATTGTTGAGGCCGGATTCGACGTCATCAAGACCGAAAATCTTTACACCTTCGACGGAGTTCCGGGGTTCTCGGCCGTGCACGGCTGATCCCAACGACCGCGCGGCGCGGTCGTTATCCGAACAGGGGCGTTCTCGAGTGGAGCGGCACTCGAGGACAGCCCCTGTTCTCGTTTGACTGCCGGATTCCATACATGAAAGCTCGGCGTTTCACACACCTTAGGAGGGAAGAGGTGGGATTGCGGGAGGGTTGTGGGTGAGCGTGGAGCAAGATGAGATGGCGCGGAGGGCGGCGGACGTGGCGAGGGAGATCGCAAAACGCCTCGAGCCGTGTCCGGACCTCCGTGTGCAACCCTGGTCGACGCAGCGCGACACGGGCGTCGCCGTTTGGCTCGAAGGTCTGGTGGACGCCGATAAGCTGCAGGAGGCGCTGCTCGCACTGCGTAACGCGGGGGGAGCACGTGGGCGGCGGGAGATCCCGCGTCCGGGTGTCGCGACGGAGGAGGTCGGGACCATCTCCGCCGCCGTTCGGGCTGTCCTCGACGGATGCGCGGTGATCGCTCGAGACGGGGCAAGTTCGGCACAGGCATGGCGGCTCGATCGAGTGCCGGCCAGGTCCGTGGATCGCTCTGAGAACGAACCCACCCTAAACGGCCCGCAGGAAGCGTTCATCGAAAGCTTGTCCGTCAATCTGGCCATGGTGCGCAAGCGCCTCAAATCGCCGCATCTGAAGATCGAGACATTCACCGTCGGCGAGACGTCGCCGTGCGAGATCGCCATGATATACGAAGAAGGGGTGGTGAAGTCCGATCTGCTGCGCGAGGTGCGGAGGCGCATCGCCCAGATTCGCGTCGACTATGTCGCAGACATCAACGAGGTGCGCGAGTTTATCAACGATCCCCGATTCTCGGTATTCCCGACTACGGAGGAGACGGAGCGGCCGGATCGCGTAGTGGCAGGGTTGATGGAGGGGCGAGTGGCCATCTTAGCAGACGGATCGCCGACGTGTCTGATGGTGCCGGTCACGTTTGCGATGAACCTGAGTTCGCCCGAGGATTATTACATGCACTATTCGCTCGCGCTGCCGCTGCGCCTGTTGCGCCACCTGATGTTCTGGAGCTCCGTGCTTTTACCTGCGCTGTACGTCGCGCTTTTGACCTACAACCAGGACCTGCTGCCAACGCCACTCTTGGTGAGCGTAGCGGCGCAGCACTCGGGCATTCCGTTTCCCACGGTCTTCGAGGCGCTCGGCATGATGGTGGCGTTCGAGGCGCTGCGCGAGGCCGGCACGCGCTTGCCTCGCGCTGTGGGCCAGTCGGTGAGCATCGTCGGGACGCTCGTGATTGGCGACGCGGCGGTGCGGGCGGGGCTCGTGTCACCGGGGATGGTGATCATTGTGTCGGCGACCGGCGTGGCGTCGTTCACGCTGCCCGCGCTTGGGCTCGTACAGGCCGCGAGGCTTCTGCAGTTTCCATTTGTGCTTGCCGCGAGCCTGTTCGGGCTCTACGGAGTCTTGATGCTCGGCATCGCACTGGTCGGGCGCATGGCGTCGCTTCGCTCCTTCGGGATTCCGTATCTCGCGCCCATCGCTCCAACTTTCATCCGCGATATGAAGGACGTGATCATCCGCGCGCCGTGGTGGATGATGCAGGGCAGGCCGCGCCAGTTCGAAGCCGTCGAGCGCGATCGCGTCCCGAAAGGGGCCGTACGCCGGACACCTCCATTGGCCCGGAGGTGGCGCAAGTGAGGACCTTGCGCAGGGGACATTCCAAGCGCCGGCAGGCCATCTCGGCCGTACTTCTCTGCGCAGCGCTCGCCACGGGCTGCGATTACAACGACATTGATCACCTGTATATCGCGACTGGGATGGGTGTGGACCGAGCGACCCGAGGGGTGCACCTGTCGGTGGATCTCATACAGCCGGGCGGCGCTGGCAACCCGGCGGCTGGCCAGAACGATCAGCCACAGGGCACTGCGCCCGATTGGATTGTGTCTGCCGACGCGCCGACCTTCGAAGAAGCCATGAGCGATCTGCAGGCCAAGCTGTCGCACGTGTTGTATCTGCAGCACAACGCACTCGTGTTGTTTTCGGAAGAGGCTCTTCGGAGCGGGTTTGCGCCCATCGCCGACGCGCTGGAGAGAAACCGCCAATTGCGCCGCAGCGAGATGTGGGTCGTGACGTCAAACCGCGCCGAGGCCGTGCTGCGCAGCGGGCATGGTCAAAACGAACCCATATCACTCATGATCCGCGATCTCGTCGACGAGGCGGCCCGCAGGGAGGCATGCCTGGCTAGCGACGAACTGCATGTCGTCAAGGCCCTGCTCCGACCATCCGGCGTCGCGCCGATGGCCGCCATCGACCTTGGACGCGACGGGGCCCCAGAGCTCGCGGGGCTTGCCTACTTGAGGCGCGATGGCAAGTTAGCCATCGTCGAGCGCTCCGAGTTGCTGGGCGCTGCCTGGTGGCTCGGACGTACGCTGGACGTGCGCGAGACGGTTCGGTGGACCGAGGGCGAGAAATTTGTGGCGGCTTCCCAACGGGAGATCGGCGTGCACTGGCTTCGCACGTCGACGCGCCTTGAGGTGACCGGCACAGGCAATTCGCCGAGGGTGCGCGTGGTTTGGCGTGGAACTGGGGAGATTGAGCGGTGGGGCGCGAGGACGAAGATGAGTGCTCGATCGTTCGCCGAGCTCGAGGATGTCACCCGCCGCGATGTCGAGCAACGCTTGCAGGCAGCGCTCGAGTTTGCGCGATCGGTGGACATGGATGCGTTCGGTCTGACGAACGCGTGCCTGGAGCGGGGCGTGAGGTTGCCTGCGGGTGGCTGGAGGCGTCTCGCCATCGAGTATGACGTCCGGCCACACATCGTACACGGACAGCTTGCGAGCACGACGCCTTTCACGAACACCGCGGAGGCAGGAGAGGATTGAGATGACAAGTGTGTGGGCCGTCCTTTGGGCGATTCTCGGCGCCGTTGTCGATTTTCGCAGATGGGTGCCCAAGTCGTGGCGCGAGTGGCTGGCGTGGTTCATCCTGACGACACTCGCCATCGGCGTCGCGGTTGCGGCCGACCTACATCTTTGGCCGCGTCTCGGCCCATTGCATCTCTTCGATCTCGCCTTCTCTGGACCCAGCGCGTGGCTCTACGGCACCCCTGCCGGGCCGCAGGAGGAGTGACTCATGGTTCAGATTTCGCGCTATCAACTCATCCTCATCTTGCTCTGGACCGTGCTCGGGACCGGCATTGTGACCATGCCAGCAACCATCGCCCAGTTCACGCTACGAGACGCCTGGATTGCGGGCTTCGGCCTGTTGCTTGGGGCGGCCATCTGCGCGCTCGTGGCCCTGGCGCACGTACGACTCTTTCCTGGCCGAACGCTGACGCAGGCAGCTACCGATGTCTTGGGCCCCGCTTTGGGCCGCGTCTATGGCATCTGGTATCTCGTCTACGGTTTCGTGGCGATTGCGACCATCGGGCGCGAGATGGGCGCCTTTATCGGTATCTCGGTGTTACCCAATACACCCGACTTTCTTATCACCGCAATGGCCTTTGCGGTGTCGATGTACCTGTCGTACCTCGGCATCGAGGTGGTGGGTCGCGTCAACGAATTCATCATGCCGCTGGCCATCATCGTCGCCCCCATTCTGTTCGGGCTTGCCGCGCGACTCTTTGACTCCTCCCCTTTTCATCCGTTTCTCGGGGACCCGTTGACCGCCGCGTGGCGTGCCGCTGTCGTGCCCACGTTCGCGTACGGACTCGAGTTTTCCATCGCGCTTCAGTGGGTCCCTGCGCTTCGCACGCCACGCACCTTGCCATGGGATATTCTCATCGCGGGTGCCATAAGCGCCTGCGTCCTATCTGCCCTGGTCGTACTCACCGTCGGAGTGCTCGGCGATCCAACCCGCTACCTGAACTACCCCGTGCTCGAACTTGTACGTTCCATCCGGCAAGGTAAGTTCGTCGAGCGGCTCGACACGCTGTACGTGATGGGGGGTGGGGTCACGCTCGTCTTAAAGCTCTCGGCGTTTCAGCTCGCGGTCGTCGAGGCCGTCAAGGACGTGAGCGGTTCACCAGAACGAACGTGGATTCCAGTTCCGGTCGCGCTTCTTGGATGGTCGCTGTCCAATTACCTCTTTCGGAACGTCTTTGATGTCACGAGTTTTATCCTGCGAGACGTCCCAGGCTATTTCTTCATCACCGTAGGGCTCGTTCCCGGGGCGCTTTACGCAGTTGAGGCGTTCAGGCGCGCGAGAACCAAGAGCAGGCGAAGACTGCGCGGTACATAAAAATCCGGAGCCCAAGGCATGGATAGGATGGGACATGCACATGGATGAAGAGATGGAGGAGATGCCATGCGACAGTCGGCCGAGCCCCTGGTGAGCCAACCCATCAGCCGGACGCTGGAGCAAAACGTCAATTACGTCAACCAGCTCCTCGGCATCGGCACCACGTGGGACATCATGGCCAAGCCCTTTCGGTACGGCCGCCTGAACATGATGTCGTACGTGACCAACGGCTTCTTTCTCACCATGAACGTCGTTCTCGTGCTCGACAGTTTTCACCGAAACGTCGAGGCGTTTGAGCGGGAACACGAGGGCCAGACCTACGACATCGAGGAACTCGTCTTCTACCTGAACACGCACATCGATTTCGTGCAGGTGCAGGTGATCAATCAAATGTCGGACGCGGTCCGCTTCATCCTGTCCGGACCGCTCGTGACGTTCATCGACGGGTACGACAAGGTGCTCGTCGTCGATACTCGTGTGTACCCGATGCGCGGGATCGAACCTCCCATGATCGAGCGCGTGGTCCGCGGTAACCACGACGGATTCACCGAGACCATGCTCATGAACACGACGCTCATCCGCCGCCGCCTCCGCGATCCGCGCCTTCGCAACGAGCTGTATCAGGTGGGCGATCGCGGCCAGACCGACGTGAGCCTGATGTACCTCAAGGATGTGGCCGACGAGGAGACGGTTTCGACCATCCGCGAACTTCTTCGAAGCGTCAAGACGGGCGGCATGATGATGGGCGAACAGCAGTTGGTCGATCTCATCGGCAAGGTGAAGTGGAATCCGTATCCCATCGTGCGCTACACGGAACGGCCGGACGTCGCGGCCACGGCGCTCATCGAGGGGCATGTCGTGATCGTCGTCGATGCCACCGCCGAGGTGATCATCGCGCCCACGACCTTCTTTCAGCACATTCAGCATCCGCAGGAATACCACTCGTTCCCCCTCGTGGGCACGTATCTGCGCTGGATCATCGTCATCTCAGTCTTCATGAGCGTGTTTCTGCCGGGCATCTTCATGCTGGCGAATCAGCACCCGGGGCTTCTCCCTTCCTGGGCGAAGTTCTTTATGGCGAGTCGGAACGATCCGCTGCCGCTCTGGGCCCAACTGCTCTTGGCGGAGTTCGCGCTCGACGTGCTGCGGCTCGCAGTTTTGAACGTGCCCGTCGCGCTCTCGAACGCCATCGGCATTGTGTCCGCCTTGCTGTTTGGCCAGTTTGCCACGCAGATTCAACTGCTTCAGCCTGAGGTGCTGGTGTACATGGGCTTCGTGATGCTGGCGCAGTACGCGACATCGTCGTTCGAGCTCGCGTCGGCCAACCAGATGGCGCGCATCTGGATCATGCTCTGGACCGCGGCGCTCAACTGGGGCGGCTTCCTGCTGAGCACAGCGTCCTGGTTCCTTCTGCTTCTGACCACCAAGTCATTCGGCAAGCCTTATTTGTGGCCGCTCATTCCCTTCACGTGGAAGGACGGCATGCGCGACGTCCTCGTTCGCTGGCCGTCGAGCGATTTGGGCGGCGTGCCGGCCATCCTTCGCAATCGCCGACGGGCGCGGTGACGTGGGCCGGCGAGGCGGGATCGCGTCCAACTCCCTTTTTGGTATAGTGGTCGTGGTTCTACTTCGCTGGGGGTGAAGCCATGATTTTGGTGACTGGAGCGGCCGGATACATCGGCTCGCACACCTGTGTGGCGCTGCTCGAATCCGGTTATGACATCGTCGCCATCGACAACTTTGCGAATTCCAAACCCGAGGCGCTGCGGCGCGTCGCCGAGATCACGGGTAAGGCGTTTCCGGTGCACTCGGTGGACATGCTCGACGCCCATGCGCTCGACGAGGTGTTTCGCACCTACGCCTTTCGGGCCGTTATTCACTTCGCCGGGCTCAAGGCGGTCGGGGAGTCCGTGGCGCAGCCGCTGCGCTACTACCGGAACAACCTTGGCAGCACGCTGAATCTGCTCGAATCGATGCTGAGACATGGCGTGATGAAGATCGTGTTCAGCTCGTCCGCAACCGTGTACGGGGCGGCGAACGAGATGCCTTTGAAGGAGGACATGCCCATCTCCCCAGTGAACCCGTATGGGCAGACCAAGGCGATGATCGAGCAGATCCTCCGCGATGTCGCGTCGGCGACCGAGGATTTCGGCGCGGCACTCCTCCGGTATTTCAATCCCGTCGGCGCTCATCCATCCGGCCGGATCGGCGAGGATCCGCAGGGCATCCCGAATAACCTGGTTCCCTATGTGGCGCAGGTGGCCGTGGGCAAGCGGCCGGAGGTCGTGGTGTTCGGCGGCGACTATCCGACGCCAGATGGCACGGGCGTGCGCGACTACATTCACGTCATGGACCTGGCGTCGGGTCATGTGCGCGCGCTCGACTGGGTCATGTCGCACGCGGGGGCGGAGGCGTTCAATCTCGGAACTGGAAAAGGTTCTAGTGTACTCGAGGTCATTCGGGCCTTCGAGCGCGCGAGCGGGCGGAAAATCCCGTACCGTATCGGTCCAAGGCGCCCCGGGGATGCGGCGGTGAGCTATGCAGACCCGTCGAAAGCGGAGCGGGTGCTCGGTTGGAAGGCCACCCAGGATCTCGATGCGATGTGCCGAGATACCTGGCGCTGGCAATCGCAAAACCCAAACGGCTACGATCCCGCCTGAACCCGCTCCTCAGCGCGCGCCGAGGAGCGGCAAGCGGCGCATGGCGCGCGCCAGGGGTTCGCCAATGATAGGGATCCGGGCGATCTCGTCGACGGTGGCAAGCCGCAGGTACATCGCGGAGACAACGTATGTGGTCATGCCGGCGACGGCGCACAGCGCGAACTGGATCCATGCCGCCTGTTCGGCCGCGTGATACTGGACGGCGGTCATCGGAAGCCACGCGATGGCGGCGGCAAGGGCCATCTTTGCACTCAACCTCAGGTCGAGATCCAGCTCGTGATACCGCCGGACGGCGAACATGGCCAGCACCGCCGCGACGATGCCGCTCGTGGCCACGGCTGAGGCCAGCCCGCGGATACCCTGGTTTCCTACGGCCACGAACTCGTAGATACACGCCAGGCGAACGCCGCTCGAGAGAAACGTGATGACCGTGGACACGAACGCTCGGTTCAGTCCCTGGAGGACGGCGAAGAGCGGATCGCTGAGATAAAAGAAGAGACAGGACGGCGCGAGATAGGCGAGCAACTGCCCGGCGGTCGGGTTTCGATACAGCGCAGTGGCTGCGTCTTCGCCCGATGCGATAAAGAACGCGACGGCGAACAGCGCGACGAACGTGGCGGCATGGATGGCCTGGGCGATGCGGCGCGCGACGAGCCGGTCGTCTCGGAGTGCTTTAGCTTCCGAGATGGCCGGGACGATGACCGAGGAGATGGATCCGGACAGCACGGTCGGCATAAACAGGAGTTCCATGGCCATGCCGAAGGCGCCGTACATCGCCGTGGCCTCGCGCCGCGGCACCCCGGCATCGAAAAACGCCTGGTACATCACGGTGGGCTCTGCCGCGAACGCAACGACACCCAACACATTCGACAGCATAGTCGGCACGGCGATCTGGGCGAGATCGCCCCAAACGCCGCGGGGAGGCCGTGACGTTCGCTGACCTGTAACGAGCAGGCGGCGATCGCGAAGCCAATACGTGCCGAGCATGGTGAGGTATCCTGCGAGTTCTCCCATTCCTCCGCCGATGACGAGCGCGAGGGCGCCGTACCGGACGCCCCAGGGGCTCATCCAGATCATGAGAGGCACTGACGCCGCGGCGCGCACTGTGGTCTCCACGACCCACGCCAGCGCAGGCGGCGTTTGGTTTTGAATACCCATGTAAAAGCCGCTCAGCACCGACGAGAGGCACACGATGGGGATGCGAAAGACCATCGCTAAAAAGGCAGGGATGGCCCGAGGATCCATCCACCGCTGCAGGTGGGGCGATAGGGCAAACGCGAGGCATACCATGGCGAGGCCCGAAACGGCGCTCCAAGTGTTCGCCGTGGTCCACGCCCTGCGAGCGCGCGCGACGTCTCCGACGGCGAGGTTTTCTGCGATCACTTTGGAGACCGCGGGTGGGAGCCCAAAGGTGGCGAGGGTGACAAGCAGAAAGTACGGCGGACTGATGGTCTGGAACAGGCCGAACCCTTGGGCGCCCATCGTCCGGGCCATGACCATCTGGACTGCCAGTGCCATCACGCGGGTGACAATGCCGGCGAAGGCAAGCACGGCAGCGCCGTGCAAGAACGACTGTCGGCTTCTGGTCATCGCTTCCACCCCACATCTCCGTCACCGAAAGGGTATGTCACATCACCTGGACAAAGACCTCGAAATCGGAGAGCGGCGGAAGGCAGGTTCAGTTCCACCAATCGCTTGAAGTGAGTTTGAACTCTGCGCGCTACCCTCGTAGCAGAAGGGCGCGGTGTACGCGAACGCCCGCCGGGCTGTGTCCCGCGTCCAAGAAGAAGAGATACGGGGGAAGCGGAAGATGAAAGCTAAGATGGCGACGATGTCTGCCGCGATTTGGCTCTCGGCAGTGGGTGTGACAGGATGTGGCGTGGTAAGCGGGCCTGAGGCGAAGGGCGCCGCCGATGTGACGGTGAGGGCAGTGACCAACCAGACGCAGACCTCGCCCACCGCAGCCCCGACACCTGCCGGGGGAGGCAATGCGACGGTGGCGCCAAGCGGAGCGGCGGGCAATCCGTCTGCTGCGGAGAGCCAGCCGTATCCCGTGGTCAATACGCATGTGCCTCCGAAAGTGTACGGGATGCGGAAATTCCCGTATCCGTACGACGCGATGCTCGCCATTTCGTCCGACGCGGACAGCGAGACGCTGCGAAAATTCAACCTGGTTCACGAATTCATCAATACGACGCAGATGACGCCGCTCGGCAAGGGCCTCGGGCTCGACTTCGCGGATTCGTTCTTCATGTACAACGGAGACAACCTGCCCGGCTACGTGGATATCCACCACGAGCCGATGTCTGATGAACTGAGTTGGTTCAAGGGCGTCTCGAATCAGCCTTACGCCGCCGCCATCCTGAATCATTACATCCATGTCGGCTGGATCGACACCATGCACACCTTTGGCGACTTCAGCGAGCGAAATCAGAACGAGACACTGTTCTCTAGAAAGCTCGCCATTCAGGCCATTGACGCGCTGAAAGCGGACGGAGATGACCTCACGGTCTGGACGGACCATGGCAACAAGTCGAACGTGGACAACTTCGGCGACTATGGCATGAGCCCTTTCTACGACTATCAGCAGGGCGCCAATCCGTGGTCCAAGTACTATCACACGGACATCACCATTCCCTACGGCATCCGATTCGTGTGGCCGGACGGCGCGAGCGATCAGTTCGGCATGAGGTCGATGATCTATCCGCTGAGGTTGCCGGACGGCCGGGAAGTGTGGGGATTTTGGCGCTATACCTCGGAGGGATTCAACGCCAAGGGAGATCCGGAGTGGAACTGGACGCCGTTTGGGCTCGACGAGCAGTTGTCCCCTGCCCATTTGGAGGAAATTGAGCGCGATCACGACTATGCCATCGTCGCGCAGCACCTCTGCGGCACGACCTACCCGGACGTGTTGCCGCAACCGGCGGTGGAAGCCCTCCGGCGCTTGGCGCAGCAGTACTACGAGGGGAAGATCCTCGTCACGCGGACGAGCCGCCTGCTCAACTACAACGTGGTTCAGCAGTACGTTTCCTATCGCGTGACGTACGAGAATGGGAAGGCGTACATTCACATTATGGCCATTCTCGATCCCGTGTTCGGAGCGTACGTACCGACCGTCGACGACGTTCGCGGCCTGACCTTTTACACGTCGAATCCTGCGGAGACCGTGATCGAAATTCGAAACACACCTATTCCGGCCAACCTGATTCAGGAAAACCGCTCGGATGGTGTGGCGCCGAGCATCGGCGTCAAGTGGTGGCCTGTAGACACTACTAACTACGCCGAAACCGCGCCCGGGATCTATTGAGAGAAGGGCACCATCGATTGGATACAAGCCATCGAGGCCGTACCCGCGGCTCATCGCGCGGGACGGCCTTCGTCGTCTTCGCGAACCTGGGCGATCACCCATGGGCGCGCCGGCGCATACCTTGTGGCGTGGGTCGGCGCTGCCGGCCAAGTGAGGGGTGACACGCGAATGACACCACGAAACACGGGGCGCAGAACCACGCGAGCGGTGGACGCCCGGAAAGCGGCGGGCGTGATCGATCTGTACGAGCGAGGGCATATCGATCTGAACGACGCGCTCGCCAGGATTTCAGGCGTCGACGATGTGAGCGGCTCCGTCGCGCCGCCGATCGACAAGCGGCGCATTCACGAGCTTCTGCGCGAACTGGACGATCTCGTCGGGCTCGAGGAGGTCAAACGGGTAGTGCGCGAGATCTTCGCGCTCGTGTACGTGCAGCGATTGCGCAGGGAACACCGGCTCAAGGCCGATCCGACGGTCCTTCACATGATCTTCTATGGGAACCCCGGCACGGGCAAGACCACGGTGGCGCGCATCCTCGCGCGCATGTTTCACGAGTGTGGCCTGTTGGAGAAGGGCCATCTGGTGGAGGTGGAGCGCGCGGATCTCGTGGGCGAGTACATCGGCCACACGGCGCAGAAGACGAGGGAGCAGATTCAGAAGGCGCTCGGCGGCGTGCTGTTTATTGATGAGGCGTATTCGCTCGCGCGCGGGGGGGAAAAGGACTTCGGCCGGGAGGCCATCGACTGCTTGGTGAAGGCCATGGAAGATCATAAACACGAGCTAATCGTGATCCTGGCCGGCTACGAGCGCGAGATGCGCTGGTTCCTGAGCACCAATCCGGGCCTACCGAGCCGGTTCCCCATCCAGATCCGGTTTCCGGATTACGGTGTGGAGCAGCTCGTGCAGATTGCGAAAAAGACCCTCGCCACGAGGGACTACCGAATGACCGCCGAGGCTGAGTGGGCGCTTCGAAACCTGCTGCAGAACGCGCTTCGCGAGTCTCGGCTCGAACCGTTCTCGAATGCGAGGTTCGTTCGCAACCTGGTGGAACGAGCGATCCGGCGTCAGGCGGTGCGCCTCTTTGAAGAAGCGAGGCCGAAGCGGGACGCGCTCATGCTCATTGAGGCGCGGGACTGGCAAGGAGATGAAGCGCGATGAGCGACGTCGTCGTGATCGGGCGAGCGAACGCAGGCAAGACCTCCGCCTGTCTTCGCCTGGCGCGCGCCCTCGGAGTGGAAGACCTGGTCTGGATGGTGGAGCGGACGGACGGCGGAAGAGAGAGGCGCAGACTGCCCATCCGCGAGGCCGAGCGCTGGCTGACGTCGGGCGAGCCCCACTCGACGCGATCGCTCC
>Ga0208314_100708_pt1 | contig 11707 bp, 15 predicted proteins | sample OSPB_Mat_host_9__FD_187144 | JGI IMG/M metagenome (GOLD analysis project Ga0208314, IMG submission 187144) | Extremophilic microbial mat communities from Yellowstone National Park, USA - OSPB_Mat_host_9_15 (SPAdes) (version 3) | ecosystem: Environmental > Aquatic > Thermal springs > Hot (42-90C)...
GAAGTAAGAACTAAACCAACACTATTATCCTCAACTTCTTTCATATTTCTAGAGTCTCCAAATATAACTCTCATTATTGAGACTTTTGTTATAAGTTAAACTTTAAAGCTTTTGTTGTGTGAGAGGTCGGACTGTCATAGGGTTTTACAATTCAGCAAAAACGCTGAGATGAGAGACTGTAACGCTTCTACGTAACTACTCGTTATTTTTAATCACTTCTAAATATCGTTTTGATTAAGTAATGTTTATATAGTATTACCGAAGTAGTTTTTATTGATGATCTCCCTAACTGATGACGGGCTTTGCTCACGAGGATGGAAGTGAGAAAAGTGGATGGGAGGGTAGTGGTGTTTTCTTCTACTAGCCCCAATGAGTTAAGGGTGAAGGTGTATGATTCCTTAAGAGGAGTGCCCGTGGTGGAATTAGAAGTAATTAAAAGTAAGGAAAAGTTACGCCACGGGTAAACACTCCTCTTAAAGCTAAGTTGATCCCAGCCTTTACAGCCTTTGAGTAATAATAAGCAATTCTAATTACCTTATCCAACTTATCAAACTCTATTTTCCCGTTTATAGTCACGAATTGGAAGTTTTCAAGAGCTTCCTTAGAACCAATTAGCTTACTCCTCATCATCTGGTAGGATGACAATTACAACCACCTCCTTACCGTATAATTCCTTCCCCTTCTCCTTGAGCTTTGAGGGGATAGTTATACCATATCTCTTATTCCCATACTTATCGGTGCCATAACTTGAGACAGTTGATTTGAAAACTATTTGCTTCATAAGAGTGTTAGAAGCATTAAAATTTATAAACTTTTATGCTAACATTAGAATAGAGGGTGCCACCATGAAGTCGATGAGCAGTCGCGAGGTGGAGGAAGGCACCCAATGAAACTCCCCATGTCCTTGAAGGGAGTGGTTTAACTACCGCTCCCGTAGACGGCATGGAGAGGGAGAAGGAGTGATGAGGCTAAGTGATTAATAGTCACGAAAAGTGACTATTAGTCACGATGAAGGCTGAACTCTCCAGAAGCTAAACTCCCTGCGGAATACTGGAAACTGATGGCAATCCCTGAAACACTCCGGAGAATATACCCCCAGTTAATACGTAGGTGTAGTGAAAGCTCAGGGCAGTTATTATCAACAATATTCCTATGAAATACAAAGACGAGAAAAATGATTTACCGTATGCTATGGCTATAGACACGCCGTTGGCGAACGATAATGCCACCAATATCGCCAGGAGGAGTATGGAGAGCTCGGGTATACTGACCTGACCTAACGTAAAGATGGAACTTATGACGTTAGTGGTGAATATGTTCTCGAAGACTTGTATAAGGGCCAGGAGGGCCCCTCCTATCGCAGAGCTCGCAGCCTGCATGGCATATACCGAGGCCTCAAACGCCCTGCCGTTCTGTTCTCTCCTGGCCCTTAGGTTCAGGAGTGCTACTCCAACTTTCGATATGGTCTCGCCTACTTCCTTGACGTTACCGCCCAGCTCGATGGTCGCCGAGAGTATCCTGTTCATCATGAGTATGAGGACGCTCCCGCTCTCCTCTCCCATCATCTCGAATATGATGGACTTCTTAACCCCATACTTTAGTCTGTTGAGGGACACGGTTACTAACGGTCTCATTGTTCCCAGATCACCTCGCATGACACTGAGGAGGGTGTCCATGAGGTTGTTTACGACGGAGAAGGTCCTGGAAAAGTAAGTGACGAAGGCTACGTAGTGTCTCTCTAGTGTACTGAGCCTCCTCTCCCTCAACCTGAAATACGTTCCTGCACCCACGAGGACTCCACCCCCCAAGGCCACCCAGACGAAGTTCCTACCCATCATCATGAGTATGACGCAGCTCATCACGGCAAGAATGCCCATAACTCTTTCATATCTCCTCAAGAGGATGTAAACTTCGGGTCTGTACAGGAGGTAAATTACTAACGTCATGAGTACGATTACCATCACCATGGCCAGAGATAGCAACTTGAGTGCCGAGGTGCCTACGTCGAACAGTATGGAGATCAATGTTAGGTTGACCATGAGGAAGACGAGGGAACTGCTTAAGCTACCATATATGGCCAGAAAGTTGTTCATGGAGTCTATCTTCCTATTCATGTTGGCCTCATAATCGTTCAAGGTCATCTCTATCTCCCTGTTCAGGAAAGATATCATGTTGTCACCGTGGGACAGAGCCTGGGAGAACCTGATGATGAACTCCCTGAAGGGTTTTATGTAAACCTTAGAGCTAACCACGTTTATGGCAGTGGAGAATTTGTACCTATAACCGTGAATCAAGGTCTTTAACTTGCTGAAGGTCTTAGAGTACTCACCGAAATACTCAAGACCAGAGAGGAGAACCACTATGGTCTCTGGGGGGAGATCAGCTGTAAAGAGGGCCAGCATGTAGGCTATGAGGAAGATGAACCTGGAGTCCAACTCTTCTTTACTACGTAACGGCAATCTGTCTCACCGCCTCCTCTAGACCGATCTGTCTAGCCTTGAGAATCCATTCCCACACCTGGAAGTAGTTGAACACACCCTTCTCTACCAAGAGATTTATGAACTTTGACCTCAAGTTCAACTCTTCGTAGAGGACGCTCATATTTCTCCTGTCTATCCCCCTCCTCACCGCTATCTTGTTCTCTATCAGGAACGAGGAACCCTTGCCTGCGAAGTTTATCTGATCATAAACGGGATCGTAAGTGAAGGCAGGTACGAAAACCACATCGTTGGTTATGGGATCCACGTCGATTATCTCGTCCACCTCTATGACTCTCCTCACTGAGTTACCCTTCTTGTCGTACAGGGCACTCTGGAAGAGGGCTATGTTAAGGTTGTTGATATAGGACTTAGGAACCTCTATGGGGTAACCGCTGAGCCTCTGGACCAACGTCCTGATGTTGGCTGCGTGGAAAGTTGCCATCACAGAGTGTCCAGTTTGCATGGCCTGGAAGGCCACGTTACCTTCCCTGTCCCTTATCTCCCCCACAAGTATGTAATTGGGCCTCTGTCTCAAGGCTGCCTTGAGGAGGTCGAACAACTTCACCGTGCCCTCGCCCCCGGTCTCCCTGGTCACTTCTGCGACCCAATTCTCGTGGGGGACAGTTAGCTCAGGGGTGTCCTCAATGGTGACGATCTTCTGATTGGGCTTAATGAACGCGGTGATGGCGTTAAGCGTAGTTGTCTTTCCTGAGGCAGTTTCCCCACACACGAAAAGGTTCATTCCCTCATCGAGCATCATCCACAGGTAACCGGCCAATGTTGGTGAAATGGTTCCCCCTGCCACTAGCTGGGTTATACTCATGGGCACCTTGCTGAACTTCCTGATAGTGAGGTTAGACCCCCTCCTGCTTATATCTGTGCCAAAAACGAAGTTAACTCTCGATCCGTCTGGAAGAGAGGCATCGATTATGGGCCTGTTGTGGGATACGGGCCTCAACGTCTTCTCGCTCAGGGTCACTATCAGTTCGTCCAACTCCTCTTGAGTATCAATCTTGATGGAGGTCTTCATGGGGCCGAAGAGCTTGTGAACTATGTAAACGTGACCCAATCCAGGGAGGCTGATGTCCTCAATGAATGGATCCCTTATTAGGGGCTCTATGGGTCCTGAATAGAGCTTGTCCCTTACGAAGTGATACATGAGGTACTCCCTGTTGAATTCTCTAACCTTCACCTTGGCCAGCAACCTCTTCATCTTCTCCTCCTTTTCTTGTACTGTCTCTGGGACCTTTTCCCTGTAGTTTATGATCTTAGCGAACTGAACCTCTGCCTCATCCAGGATCCTCTGTGGAGGCCTGGGAGGTTCGATCACGATGTACTGAAAGTATCCGTCATCTGACTTCCTGCTCGTTACGTGAACGAAGATCCCATCAGACACTCTGTAGACTATGTTGAAGACCCTAGAACCCTTATATTTGGAGGGATCGTCTACCATCTCAGGCCTCTCCTCCAGTGAAGCCAAGTATTTATCCAGGTATTCGAAGGCCATGGTCACGCCCTCGAGAGGGTGAGCGGTACTACCTTAATGCCTAGGCTGGGATCAACATCGAAGGACACGGAGTCTGAGCCGAAAGTTCCCTCGCTTGTCTTGATCTTCTCGATTACCTTTAGTCTCCTGTTACCTATGCTGGCAGAGCTGGTCCTGAAGTAAACGTCGACCTCACTCTTCACCCTGGTACCAAAGTCCTCGGGGAAGGCGTTGGGATGAACAGTTATGATTATTCCCTTCCCCTCAGTGACCGCAACCCTCAGTCCCCTGAGGAACTCCATTAAGTCCTCCCTCCTAGAGAAAGTTGAGATCACTGTCAGACTGTCGATCAAGAGGAAGTCTCTCACCCTCTTTATGAAGTCCAGGATAACGTAGAGCAACCTCTTGGCCAATGAGGAGTTCCAGCTGAACCTACTGGTGTTCAGTGGAGCCACTCCCAGCTTTCCCCTAAGGAAGAACGGTATAAGGTCCACCTTTACTTCCCTCATCTTCCTCAGGTAACCGTAAGTGGACTGCTCAGTGGTGATCACGTAACCACTCTTCCCCGAAGAAAGGAGACCGTATATGAACTGAGCAGCCATGACGCTCTTCCCAGTTCCGTGATCCCCTTCAATTAGGATTAGGGCGGGGAAGGGAATTCCTCCAAGCCTCCTGTCCAGCTCCTCGTTCATTGTCCTTATTATCAAAGTATACCCCTCCACACAGCGGAGCTCCCGTAATTGGAGGAAAGTATCACTATCCCAGCTGTGCCCTGGTAGGGAGGATAGGGGAGTACTATCTCCAGTTTCCCGATCCCCCCAGGCTCAAGCAGTCCATCGAGTGAGGTCCACTGGTACGCCACGGGGTTCGAGGAGAAGTTATAGAGGGATAGGCTGAGGACTGGCTTCCCGCTAACGTTTGCGCAATACTGAACTAGGACAGCGAAGTGGTTGAACTCCCAGAGGGGCACAGACCCGTTATTGGTGACGAATACGTATAGGTAGGTACCTGAGACTGAGGTGGAGGTTATGTAAATCCTGGAGTTGAGTTGATTGATGTAGAGGTCCTGTCTCGAAGACTCGGCATGTTCCACCACGCTCACCACGTTTGTGATGGCCAGGAGGAGGAAACCGAAGGTGGCCAAGCCTACGAACATGGTCAGCGAGAACGCCATGACGTTGGAGACACCCATCAGACCACCTCGAATACGTAGTCCGTTTGGTAACCGTTCTGGGTAACAAACATGACTTCGTAGTACTGATTGGGTTGAAGTTGGGAAGGTAGAGTTACAGTCACGGCAGCTGTACCCCCAGGGGAGAGGACAGAGACGCTGGAGGTCCAACTGGGAGGGGAGGATGCTGAGTAGCCCACCTGTTGGAGCTGATACACCTTGCCGAAGTACACCGACGAGAAAGGCATGTACACCTCTGTCTCCCCTATGTTCTGGACGTAAAATACTACGGTCGTAGGGGAGGTGTTGGTAGCATATATTACCTTGACGTCTGTGACCAACCTCTGGGACAGTCCAGTGGACATTGAACTCATCCCTGAACTGATGCTGCTCACCGAGAAGTAAACACCGGCAACCAAGATTCCCACCAGCGTCACGCTAGCTATAACTAGGATCGCCTCACTGACTATTTCCCCTGCCATCACCTTCACCTAGTATTACCGACATATACCTTACGAGGTCAGAGTCCACGGAGTCGTAACTTCTGGCTATGTCGTAAGCCAGGAGGGCAAGTTCAGTTGCGTCTATCTTGGGCCTGTTCTTATGGATTATCTCCTCTATTTTTGCTATCATCTCTAGATCCCTTGGCGTTATGAGGTCCAGATTGATGAGTGCCCTAATCTTGGACTTGTCATAGTCAAGGACTGCCAGCAGAACTGAGAGCTGAATCATCTTCTTGAGGTCTATCTTGCTCAGGGCTACTGTGTCAATCCTCTGTTGTGGAGACTGTAGTGAGCCCTGTAAAGTAGAGGATGAGGGGTGTTCCTCGTGATCGTTCACGGGAATGTTGTTGAAGGGAGACTCAACGTCGCTCTTGTAAGCCTTCAAGGCCAAGGCCAAATCCTCCAAGTTCTTACCCAATGCCTCGACCGACTGCTTGAACTCAGCAGTGCTATCACTGATCAGCTTGGTTATGTCGCTCTGCATCTTCTCTATCCTCGTGGTTATCTTGCTCAAGTCTTGCTGAGGAGGAACCGATGGGAGTGGAGGGGGCTGCTGTGTCTGTGTGGGTTGAGGAGATTGAGGTGGGGGATTAGTTGAGCCTCTCCTAAACGTTAGCCCCCTAGGTCTTAACACAAAAAAGAATAGTAAAACGAAAAACACGGAGAGAGGAATGCTTACGGAAACGAAAACAACAAAAAATTGACTTGAGAGGAGGTCTCCCATATATATTGCCTCCTAAAAAATTATCCTATGGAAGTCACGGACCCTTCTGGCTGGTAGATGTACTCTGAGAGGGTCAGCGGGGATCCTATGTTGGGCGTTATTTGGATATTTATGGTCTGATATTCGAAGACGTGGCTGCCGACGTTAGGACCAAACAGTATCATGAAACCTATGGTCGAACCTGCTGGGGCTATTGCGCTACCCACTAATGGGTCACCAGCAACGGGATATGAGAAAGCGAATGTCTGATTGACGAAGACGTAATATTTGACCGTATTACCATTTATCGTCAGCGTAAAAGTGAAGTTATTATCATGCTTAAGCCAAACCGGCTCTGACGACAGTGATGAATAATTTATATAGATAGGTGAATTTTTCACACTTTTGAGAGTTTCATTGAGTGCCAGGAGAGCATAGTAGGGGTTTGGGTAATACACATAGGTGTTACCTCCACTGCTCACGCTATCTAGTAATGTCAGGTAATTCCCGCTAACATATAGTGTCCCTGGATTTGGAACAGTTAATAGAGTATATTTGTATATATTTGATAACGTTAAGCCTTCCTGTGTCGCCACGAAGGAGAGTCCCGTGGTCGCCGGATCCAGCTCAACGCTCGAAACCCCAGACGTGGGACTCACAGTGAAATAGATCCAATAGCTCTTAGAGTTTGTTGGATAGTTAACTGCATAAAGCACTGAACTGGAAACAGTCAGTGCAGTCGACGCAGTCTCTTCACCCTTATTTATTGTAGTCTTTGCCTTCTGCGTGACGAATAGTCCCATGTTTATAGCTACGAAGGCTAGTACCGAAGCAGTTATTATGAAAGCTATTAGAATTATCGCAGTATCTAGGCCTGCTAGACCCTTACGCCTGACTAGCCTGTTATAGCTTTGGACCACCTTCTTGAGTTTTCCCATCCGCTTTCACTCCTTTAGTTGGGTGGGTTTACGCCCTGTTTTAAAGATGCTCAGATCTTTCGACTGATGATCGTATGGTAAGCTGTTAGCAAATGAAAACGTAAAAGCGCCACTCTAATTCTCACGTCGTTTACACAGAATATTTAATCTTTTTTATATTTAAACAACATTAATTTCAAATAAATGATACGTTGGCACTAGAGTCCCTAAGGCCTCGTTCATAATTCAGGAGGTGCTGTCAAAACACCTCCGATACGATTCATTAAATTAACTTTTAAGGATTATATCGGATTTAAGGGATTGATTTATATTCCAAGGACACCTTTACAACTTTCGGACACGTATGTTCCAGAGGATCACACATAGATAGATCTTCGCTCTTCCCAAATAAGTAAGACTCTGTCTCCGATTGATCTGAATCTTTGATTAGCCTAGAAAGTTGACAAATAAAGTTAACAAAACAAATTTTGTCGTACCCATTCCCAGGAGATGACGCATTCGTCTCGTCAACGTTGAACCTTGTACCTTTGAGCTCACAACTTATACCGCATGATAATCGTGTACGTTTGTCCAAAGACCGGTTAGTTCCCATCCGGTCTAAACGAAACATAGTTGCGACCCGTGAAGTCGTAGTCGGATGAAGATTGCAAGTCGAAACTCTCACTTCCCTTTAAAATCGGGAGGGGCCCTATCCTCACATGTTCTACTTCCTAGGATACGAGGTGGTCACTAACGGCAGTATAATCTACGTGTTCTACTTACTGAACTTCACCAATCATAGCTCGGTTTTAATCACCGTAGATCCGACAACACACACTGTGCTCAACTACTCCACGGCATGGCCAATTTCAATTCTCGCCCTACAGCTGACCGGAACTCCCTCTAACTACGTGCTGGGTAACAATAATGTGCCTGCAATAGAATCTGTAGAGGGTAACACCATCATCGTCATATCTTACAATCACGTCCTACTGGAGGAGGTCTCCCATGGACAGACCACCAGGCTAGTGTACGCTAACTTCCCAGGTTTAGCAAACGAGAGTCCTCCAGACTTCTGGTCGCTTGCCGGTCATGTTGATTTACTGCCCTTCAACCTCCTGACAGCTTTAGGAATTCTCGCCGGGCTTCAACTCTATCTCGTCCTCAGGAGGGTGATACGTTGATCCTGGTCAGAAAGGAGGACGTCTCTTGGCTCTCTGTGGGCCTTGCCTTCCTATCGGTTACGTTCTCCTTCGGACTTAATCTAACTCTGGGGAGGACCACCTTTCTGCATCTCCTGTATTCCCCACTCCTGGCACAGTTGCTGGTCATAGCCTCTGCTTTAGCTCTCTCTACCAGAATGGGTTATTACGTCTTTTCTTTGCCCATAGCTTTCCTCTCCTATTTGGTTCCCGTGGAGTACGTGTCCCTCGTCGTGCTTTTGATAGCCGTAAGCTCGGTGAGAGCTTTACCGACCTTCGCAAGGGAAATATTGCTTGCTATTGATGCCTTTGGGTTAACCTACGTCATTTTCGCCTTGTTAGGTATCAGACTCAACCCACTGGCCATACCTATGGCCGTAGTCCAGGCTGGTGCACCTATCCTAATACCCGTTGTACTATTCGCTGGCATCCTTTACGGGCTCAAGGTTAGGGGGGAGGATGTAGAACCTCAGAGTATCAATCCAGTCTTAGCGGTCTTGCTTGGTCTCGTGATAACTCTGATCCCTATGACTCAACTCAACTCATTACACGTTCCTGAGACTGTGGACTGGAGGTATTACTCCCAGTGGTGGGAGTCCCCCACCATGGGATGGTTCTTCTTCTCGAGACCCCTCTACCTTCTCATGTTCTTCCCCTTCGCCAGACTGTTGGGTCCCTCGATTATGGGGGAGTTACAGCTTCCCGTGTTGACCGTCCTCCTGTGGATCTCGTCCTACAAGTTGGGAGAGGCAGTAAAACCTGGGCTAGGACCCCTGTCGTCCTTCATGGCTGTAGTCTCGCCGACGTTGCTGACCTTCCTATATTCAGGCCTGCAGGCAAACCTATTCTCCATCTCTTTGATGTACTTGTCATTGGCCTACATAATTGAGGGCAAGGTGTGGCAGAGCGTTTTAACCTCATATGTCTCCATGTTCTCCCACATCTATGCGTGGGCCCAAATAGAAGGAGGCATATTGCTCTTTTGCCTGATTTCCTTCCTACTAACCAGAAAGATAGGGAAGCCACTAAAAACGTACGTCCTCTTCACTTCATTTCCCTTCATACTGGGCTTCTCTCTAATCTTGACCGGGTTTTTCTCAGTACCTGTTGGGTTCTCGACATCAAACTACTTCACGCAGGTAGCGTTCCTGAGTTGGGGAACCATCAACACCTTCTTGTATTACCTCATAGTGGTTTATGGTATGAACTCGACCCCTAGGATCATGTTCGTGATTTATTCGTCGTCAATCTTAGCCACCCTATTTCTGGGGGTCGTACAGAACCTGATCATCGATCTACCTCTCTTCATTCCAGCCTCGCTTGGGATCTCAAAGCTGAGGGAAGACGTGAGGACCCCACTTCTCTTGTTCTTAGCCCTTTGGGCATTGTTCATGTCGCTTAACAGTTTCCCTTACGTCTTTCAGGGGGTGACCATATGACTACAAGGATCTTAGTCACTGGAGTGAAGGGAGGTTCAGGCAAGTCCACTGTGGCCCTCTGGTTGGCAAAGGAGGCCATGAAGTTCAGGAAGGTTCTGATCTTAGATCTCGACTACACCAGGAGCCTAAGTAGGACAATAGGTCTTCTGGACGTTAATGACTTATACTCCGGTAATTCACAGATCCTATACTGGACTCAAGGTAACTTCTCCATACTATCCTTAGGTGGCATGGTTTCACCTGGCTTACTCACACAGTTCCAGACAGTCTATCCTGGACTCCTAGATAGACACGACCTGGTGATCATTGACGCATCTTCTCCTACCCACGAACTATTGGAGCTCGAGGGGAAGATATCTCACGGGAAGGCCTCCCTGAGCCTAGTCCTACTAACCACACCACATCCCTTCACTGCTGCTAAGACATTAGAGGTTCTCAACTCTCCTGACTTCTTCCCAGAAGCTGATGATAGAAAGGTGTTAGTTGTCAACATGGTCAAGGACGAGATCCCAGAAGAGGTAGAGAGAGTCAAGAAAGTGGTCAAGATTCCCTTAATAAAACAACTTATCCTCTACGGTCCTTCTCCAGAACCCCCTAAGGATATGAGAGTCATCTCAGCTATCCTGGAACTGTCTGCCTGGCTGGGGCTGAGGACGAACGCTGGAGATGGTTCAATGGTCAGACAAGGGGGTGAGAAACTTGGATAGGGGGAAGAAAGAGATCATACTTGACGATGAGTTCTTCAGGACCATAACCTTCAGATTGGGGAGGAGTACCAATTTATTGCTTGATTCCATGTCCAGAAATTTAGGAACCACCAAGAGTGGCTTAATCATTTCCATGGTGAGGAGATACCTGAGTGAAAAGGACGAGGTTAAGGAGTCTATACTGTCCCGTGAAGACGGTTCGTCACTTTACGCGGTTGTCGGACTGAGGATACCTGAGAGCTTACTCATGAGCCTCTCGAAGGCATTACCTCAAGGTTATCCCTATACTGTCGCCATAAGGAAGATAGTCGAGTATTATTCCAATGACGGTAAAACTGGAGCGTGAGGGGTCTCTCTGCAGTCTCTCATCAGTTCCTGGAGTTACTCAGTTCAGGTTTACCAGCGGCTGAGAGCAACTTTAACGCCTCCTCTATTCCGTCGTATACTCCCATGACCCTTATCTCGCCGTTGGTCTTTATCACGCAAAGTTCCTCGTTCAAGACCGCAGTATTGTCCCTCATCCTCGAGGGGAAGAAGGCGTATAAGCTGGCGTTCTTGTCAAAAACTATCATTCCCTGACATCTCTTGCCGTAAACTCTCCTCACGTACCTCTCTAGGCTACGCTGATCCTTGATTTTTGGTGCCCTACCCAACTCGTATTGGAGGTATAGGGCTGGGGGTACAATGAGGAGTAGAAAATAATTGTTGAAGTAGTAAGCCAAGGAAGCCACCAATGCTGTTAGGACTAATGGCAATACCCTATAAGCCTGCACAAAATACTTATTCCTGGATTAATTTAAAAACCTTATCGGGGTCTCCGATGGTTATCATTAGACGTCAAAGTGATAGGAGTAGTCGTGAAGATGGAATTCGGGCTTCATTGAATTTTCATGAATTTGTATCCAATCCTTAGCCCTTGAGCTTCACCGGGGTCGCGGGGAAACCCGTTACCCCTCCGCCCCCTTAGCGGGGTAACCCCAACCCACCTACTCCCAGTGGGAGTGAGAAAGAGGTGGGGAAACCCGCACATCTTGAGGAAGATGTTGAGGGACGCGTTCAGTTGCCTGTCCAGGGTGAAACCACACCGCTCACAACGAAA
>Ga0208314_100714_pt1 | contig 11641 bp, 12 predicted proteins | sample OSPB_Mat_host_9__FD_187144 | JGI IMG/M metagenome (GOLD analysis project Ga0208314, IMG submission 187144) | Extremophilic microbial mat communities from Yellowstone National Park, USA - OSPB_Mat_host_9_15 (SPAdes) (version 3) | ecosystem: Environmental > Aquatic > Thermal springs > Hot (42-90C)...
GGAGTCGGCGATTGAACAGGAACTTCGAGAGCAAGTGCTGGAAAAGTTACAACCGTTTGCAGGGCGAGTGACGTTTCGTGGGGAGTACGGTGCGCCGGCGGACGTGATCGTAGATGTGGCCGAAGCAATGGGGGCGGACCTGATTGTGATGGGCACACATGGGCGGAAGGGACTCGATCGCGTGCTCATGGGAAGTGTTAGCACGGCGGTGCTGCACCGTGCGAGGCAGGCGGTGTTGGTGGTAAGGTAAATGCACGGGAGTTGGGAATGAACAGCGCAGAGGCTAGCCATAAGGATTCTCCATCCATAAATGGATTTCCTGCTTGACGCTGTGAGAACATTTCGTAAAGATCGATCGCGTCAGGGGGACACATCCATTTCTGGATTAGGGGGAATCCGCATGAGACCTTACGCTGTTGCCGAGGACCGATATTCGTCGAGTCATACGGCGTATCACGAATCAGCATCACGAGCGGCGGAAGCGAACCGTGTGACAACGAGATCACCTGAGCGAGACACGAAGACATCGACTGAGCCTTCGGTGTCGTTGGCGGCGGCGCATATTACGATTTCGGATGAGGCGTATCGGTTGTACCGTGAAAACCTCGCTGCTTCCGTGCAATCTTCACCGATCGTGAAGTCTGCACAGATAGCACACCCCATTTCTTCCCGTGAATATTCAAGCGTAAATCAATCTGCTTTACACAACAGCTATGCTTCTATCAAGTCTGAAGCGACAAAAGAAGATAGAGAAATGCTTCGTCATGTCGACACCAGCGGAAATGAGGAGCGGACTACGAGTTCACATCCAACTCCCGTATCCGTCGCGGAGAATGTAGGTATCGGTGTTTTCGATGGCGTGAAGCAAACGCTCGGAAGTCTATTCCACACGGTTGAACATCCTGTACAAACGATTAAGGCCCTCGGTGATGCCGTATCACACCCCATCGAGACGTACAAGGCTATGAAGCAGATGGCGATCGGAGACATACAAAAGTTCAAAGAAGCGGATGCGAATCAAAAGGCACGTGACATTGGAGAGATGGTTTCTGATGTTGGATTGGCTATTGTCGGGACCAAAGGGTTATCTACCGTAGTCAATGTCATTTCCAAGGGGGCCGAAGTCACAGGAGCAGTCGCTGATATGGCTACAGCAGTTCGTGATGCTAGCGAGTACGAAGAGCAATTAGAGAAAGCAGAAATTAATTTACATAAACCAAATTCCTGGTATAATGAAGATGGGAGTATTAATTTCCCTCCAAATGATGGTGCTATACCAGGAACCGAAAAAATTGTGGAGTTGCCGATTGGGACAATTGTTGGACGGTATGGGGGAACAACAGACAGTAGTATTTATGTAACTCAAGCAGGTACTCCACCAGAAAAACTATCTCTTCCGCCGACTACTGATAAAACTGTTTATGAGGAGTATAAAGTTACGAAGCCAATCCCAAACACGATTCAGGCAGAGGTGGCACCGTGGGGTGATGACCCAGGTGGCGGTACACAGTATAAACTTCCAGAACCGATACACATGCTCATCATGAAGGGATACTTGAAGGAAATAAAATGATTTCAAAGGGGGGTATAGAATGTTAGGTATAATGTCTACAGAGGAATTCGAAAGATATATTCGTCATCAATATGAAAAACTTAGAGCTCCGGCCTCGAAAGATGGGATATTCAAAGAATTGAATATCTATTTTGGACCCTGTCGTCCAGATAATTCGGAAGGAGCTTTCGCTTTCACTGACGAGTTAGGATATCACTATGCATATTCAGAAAAAGGGAAAGTTCGAACACATAGAATATCAAATGATTTGTTTGATGCCTCATATTGGATTTTTTCGGACTATATATTTCAAATGGCTCTCAAATACGCCACAAGGCATCAAATACCAGACCAAGACTTTAGACGTCTATTGTTTGCGAAAGAGTTAGAGTTATTCAAGGTGTTGGGCCCCAACTATCTAAAACGAGCTGAAATTGCAATTGACGAGGTTTTAAAGCAAGAGCCATATCGCGACTGATTCTGTGTGCTCGTCGAACAGTCGAACATTGGAAGGTGTGGCCGAGTCATCGTTTTAGAATATATTCGCTTTCTAACTCAAGTTTTATATGGTCCCTGAGTTGTAAAGGCGAGTCCTACCACGAGGACTGGAGTCTCACGTGTGGGACTCGCTCAACGTCTACTCTCGCTCAGAACCGGGGACGTGATGTTGGAATGAAACGATGGTTAAGGAGAAAGAGGTTGTGTTTTTCCATAGAAGAAGAAATGAAAAATATCCTAGGTGGATATTGGCATCAAGATGTGGAGTCGACAGAAGCGGGGCTGCACGACGTTTTTCAAGAACATTCTCTCGATGAAATACGAACTCTTATCCAGGTTATAGAACAATTCTTGAATGATGCAAAGGAATTAGATTACAAACGAAGATTTATAGACTATTGGGCAGATGGAGTGAATTTTTCTAACTGCGATCCAGTTGAATGGCTTAGAGATATACAAAGAAAAATGGTGGAATATGTTCAGGGATGCAGTGGAGCATGAGCAGGGAAAGGTGCAAGATTCGCGTGAGTTATCTGAGAGTGACAAGAAGGGAAATTGGGTTGAGGACGTGGCGAAAATAGCCGGGGATGTATCGGCTGGGGCAGCGGCTGTTTCGGTGCTAACGGCGTGGGCACCCCCGATAGCTGCGGCTGGTGATGTGGTTTCTGCAGCGAGCGGGGTTGTTGCAACAGTAGCTGATGCGTACCTGTATGCGCGTGGTGAAAAGAATTTTGGTTCAGTCGCTCTTGATGTAGTTGCAGATTTACCTGCTACGAGGTTAGCAAAAGAAGGCGCGGAGCTAGTCGACGAATTAAAATTGAATAACATCCTACATCCAATACAATATGCAGCAAATAAATTCAAAGATATGAGTCCAGAAAAAATGTGGGGGCTTGTAGAAGGTGTATATCAAGATTTATCAGGAGCAATTTTTTCAACCGGAAGTAGTCTCCATTCAGAATCAAAAAAGCACAATGATAGGGTGAGCGTAGGATGAGATCAAAGGCTGCTCAACAGCTTTACCTTGTCTATCGAATTATGACGGGGTTTATTATCGCTGCTGTATGTTACTTGCTTCTAAATCTTATACCATTTGTTCACTTATATCTAAAGTGGGCAATTACATGGATATTCATTGTATTAGGGATGTGTAGTGTCGTAGCAATCTGTATTCTTGGTGCTCGATTTCTGGTGTTTTATAGAAAAGGTCTGTGATACTCTGCACACGCCCTTCATCTCCCTCCTAAGTGAGAGCCTAATCTGACTGGGAGGGAATTTTATGTCCAGGTGTGTGCGCTGTGGTCGTCCGCTTCGTTCACCGTCCAGCTCAAGTTTGACAGTACCCTTGATATGACGCGGATTGTAGGGGCAAGTTTGTACCACACGCACGTTAGCCCCGCGTCGATGCGGGGCTCGTTGGAGTGCGATTCGTCTTGTGACATCTTGTGCCGTTACTCGTCCGGCGTCATGGATGGGACTTTCGTCACCGACAAGGTCTTGTTTGGCGTCGGAATGCCCAGGCTCGTGAGGATGGCCTTCGCCTAGTCCGTCGCTTTGGTCACACTGACGAACTCCTTGTCCAAGAATGTGGCGCGCACCGCTTTCCAGCGTCTCAGCTCCCGTACGATGGCTTCGCCGGTGTACCACCGCGACTCGAGTTCGGCTAGCACCTTGGCCTGCTCTTCAACGCATGCAAGGCTTTCCGCCACTGCCTTGTCGTGGGCCCATTGGCGGCGATAGAGCACTTGCATCTCCTGCTCGAAGAGGTAGGCCAGCACGCAGACGAAGATGTGCCCGCGAACCCGCTGCTCATTCCAGTGATAGATCGGCCCGACATCCAGGAAGTTTTTGATTTGGTGAAACGCACGTTCGATCCCCATCAACGTCTTGTACGATTGGACCACGTCGGCTGCAGGCAAATCCGTATTGGTTCGAATCAGGAACTTTCCGTCGCGCAGTGCTTCCTTGGTGATGGCGTCCTCATCGCGCCGATACGTCAGGATGCCGTCCTTGTAATCGACCTGAAAAAACGCTTCAACCCCTTTTCTGGTCAACAGGTCCGCCACCTTGAGCATGACGCCTTTGTCGGTCGGCTTTCGGCCGCGCTTCGGTTTCGCCAAGCTCTCCGCCAAAGCTTTCAGACCCGTTTCAGCCTCCTCCAGCGCGCTCTCCCGAAACGCGGCATCCTGACGCGCTTTCTCCGGGTTGTAGCAAAGGATGTATCGGACGCCTTCGGCCTTTTCGACGTCGTCCACGCTTGCGGCGGGCACCTCGAGGTAGCGCAGGTTGTCTTTCAGTTCGTGGTAGGCGTTGACGTCTGCAAACTGTTCCAGCAACGCGTCGCTCACGATGCGCCCGCGCTTGTGGAACCCGACAATGTACGGGAATCCCGCCTCCGCCACCAGGGCCATGTTCTTTTCCGTGACCATGCCGCGGTCACCCACGAACACGCACTGCTCGACCGCAAAGTCTTCCTTCAGACGTTTCAAGATGTCCGGCACGGTTTGCTTGTCGGACACGTTGCCCGCGAACACTTCGTGCGTGATGGGAATGCCTTCAGGGGTCACCAGGAGCCCAAGCTCCACCTGCTCGAGGTCGGGGCGATGCGTTCGCGAATACCCATGCTCTCCTAAGGGACAGGCGTGCCCGTGGAGATGAGTGCTGGTCAAGTCGTACAGAACCAACGAGAGCCTGAAGTTCAGCAAGTCTGTCAGTCGCGCGTACAACACGCGTTCCAGTTGAGGCTTGATGTCGACAAGATAGTCGAGCGCTCGATAGAAGTGCTGAAGCTGCCACGGCTCCCCGCCCCAGTCGGGAAGATAGAGATCGTCCAGCGTGTGAAAGAGGCGAAGCTTACTCGAGGGATCGACGAGCCGATGAATGACCATGGCTTGGACGTACCGCGCGACATCAAAGGTGACCTCGCGGGCACGCAGGGCGTCACGAATGGCCTCGGTGAGCCCGAGTTGGTTCCACAAAAATTGCACCACATACGGAACGCCGAAATGGAGTACCTGCTGGGCCTCGAAGTCCTCGAGCGAACCGGTGGTGCGATGTTGTAGGAGAGACTCGAGGGTCCGGATAATCTGTTCGATTTCGCGCTCAGAATATTGACTGATGTTGCCTAGGCTTGCGACACGCCGCTTCTTGACCGTCCGACCTTCACGGTAGGACTCAACGATGTGGAGATACTTGTAGGTCTTACCGTCGGGCTTCTTTGTGGATACAATTTGCGCGAACAAGAGGATCACCGCCGCGAGAATTTATATCCACAACGATAAAGCATACATACCAATATAGCAACGATTATGCACAAAAAGTTTGACCTACATTTTCGCAAACAAATCGCCCCTAAACGGCGAAAAAACCGCGCTGTAGCGCGGTTCGGACCTTCGGATGAGGCGTCTTACTGTCAAACTTGAGTTAAAGGCTGCATTGTCGTATTACGATGTCAACCAAAAAGAGGTCTGAGTGCCCGAACTGAAGGATTTAATCTGCTCAGTTGCCGCGGAGGGGATTAGCGAAGCATACGGCGAATGCCCCGGCAACGGATCGCACCGGAAGCGACACCCGAAACCCGGCGGATGACCGCCGGAACAAGGGTCCGCAGATCCCAAAGGAGGAAACAGCGACACCAATGTGCGGCATTGTAGGTTATATCGGTCATCGAAGCGTTCGGGATGTGCTTGTCAACGGCTTGAGAAAACTGGAATATCGAGGCTATGATTCGTCTGGTATTGCGCTGCTAGAGGATGACCACATCAAGATTGAAAAGTCGGTGGGGCGACTCGCTCAACTCGAGGATCGACTTGCGACCCGGCCGCTGGGCGGCCGTATCGGCATCGGCCACACGCGCTGGGCAACACACGGGCGTCCATCGGATGAGAATGCTCATCCACACAGCGACTGCAGCGGCCGGTTTGCGCTAGTACATAACGGGATTATCGAAAACTACCTGGCACTTCGTGAAGAGTTGAACACGAAGGGGCACCAGTTCCAGTCGGAGACAGATACCGAGGTCGTGGCGCACCTTGCCGAAGAACTGTACAACGGCGATTTTGTGGAGACGATGATCCAGGTTGGCAAGCGTCTGCGCGGTGCCTACGCGGTGCCTACGCACTGGTGGTGATGGCGAAGGACCACCCCGATACGCTGATCGCGATACGCAAAGCGAGTCCGCTGGTCGTAGGTCGGGGCGAGGGCGAGTACTTCATCGCGTCGGACATTCCAGCTCTACTCGAGTACACGCGCGATGTATACGTTCTGGAGGACGGCGAGATGGCTGTCGTGACAAGGGATGGCGCCAAGTTCCTTACTCTTTCCGGCAATCCGGTGGAGAAGCAGGCGTACCACGTCACGTGGGATGCGGTCGCGGCAGAGCGGGGCGGCTATCCGCACTTTATGCTCAAGGAGATCCACGAGCAGCCGCAGGCGATCCGAGATACGCTGCTCGGCCGGCTCTCGGAAGACGGACGGGTGTCACTTGGCGAGCTATCCCTGCCGGACGGCTTCATCGACCGACTCGACCGGATCCACATTGTCGCCTGCGGCACTTCCTGGCACGCAGGGCTTGTGGGGAAGGCCGTGATCGAGCGGTTGGCGCGCCTCCCGGTGGAGGTGGAGATCGCTTCCGAGTATCGGTATCGCGATGTGATCGACTCGGATGGTACGTGGGTCATCGTGATCAGCCAGTCAGGCGAGACCGCGGATACGCTCGCGGCGCTACGCATGGCACGCCAGCGCGGTCGGCGAGTTTTAGCCATCACGAACGTCGTAGGTAGCTCTGTCGCCCGCGAGGCGGATGATGTGATGATCACGTTGGCAGGACCTGAGATCGCCGTGGCCTCCACTAAGGCGTACACGACCCAGCTGGTGGCGCTGTACCTAATCGCGGTATATCTCGGTTTGGCCCGCGGTACGCTGTCGGAGGACGAAACGCGGCCGCTCTTGATGGCGATGAACGAGCTGCCGCTCCTTGCCGAGCAGATGCTGGATACCACGCCACAGCTCGAACGCTTCGCCCAGCGGTACGCGGGCGTGCACGACACATTCTTCATCGGGCGTGGTCTCGACTACCCCGTCGCGCTCGAGGGTGCGCTGAAACTGAAGGAGATCTCGTACATCCACGCCGAGGCGTATGCCGCCGGCGAGCTCAAACACGGGACGCTCGCTCTGATCACCGATGGGGTCCCCGTGATCGCACTCTCCACGCAGATGGAGTTGTACGAGAAGACTCTCAGCAACATCAAGGAGGTCAAGTCGCGCGATGCCTTTGTTGTAGGCGTGACCTGGTTTGACAACGACGACCTGCAGAAGTCGGTTGATGAGGCCATCTACCTACCGCAGACGCTGCCGCTGCTTGCGCCCTTCCTCACAGTCATCCCGCTGCAGCTACTAGCGTACTACTCCGCAGTGGCACGCGGCAATGACGTGGATCGGCCGCGCCATTTGGCCAAAAGCGTAACAGTGGAATAAGGCGGGCAAGACACTATGAATGCATTAACCCGCCAGACCAAATGATTGGTCTGACGGGTTTCTCAGTTTCAGTCCGGTTATTTGTCAGTCCAATATCGGGTTTAAAGGATTTTCGCCAGTCTCTGAGCCGCTTCAAGTAAACGCTCTTTTGATTGCACCAATGCCATTCGAACGTATCCTTCACCAAGCGTACCGAATTGACTCCCTGGCGCCATAACAATATGCGCATGTTGTAGCGCCAATTGGGTGAACTCCTTAGAGTTAAGACGACTTGGTATACGTGCCCATACATAAATGGATCCGGACGGTTTTTGGACTTCCCATCCGATGTTATTCAGCGCATCAACAAAAGCGTCTCGGCGTAATTCATACGTGCCTACAAGATCTCGAAGCCACTTGTCTGCAAACGAAGATAATGCCGCCGCGGCCGCTCTTTGTACGGCAGCGAAAATGCTCACGTAATAATGTTCCTGGATTAGGTTGAGCAATGAAATAATTGTACGATTCCCTAACGCAAAACCAACACGCCAACCAGCCATGCTGAACGCTTTCGACATCGTATAGAACTCAATCCCTACCTCCTTTGCGCCAGGTGCCTGGAGAAACGATAATGGCTTACGTCCGTCAAAAACAATCGAGGCATAAGCTGCGTCATGAGCCACTATTATTCCGTTCTTATGAGCCCATTCAACTACATCTTGAAACATAGACATGCTCGGTGCAGCCGCAGTTGGGTTACTGGGATAATTGAGGAACATGAGTTTAGCTTGTTTTAGTACAGCGGGCGATATGTCCGATACATCGAGCATATACCCATTCTCTGCGATAAGCGGATAAGTGGCCATTTCAGCACCGCAAAGGACAGGACCCGACCAGTAGTCTGGATATCCGGGATCGGGGACTAGACATACGTCGCCCGGATCCAACAAGCATTCACAAATGTGAACCAGCCCAGCTTTACCTCCTGGCAAAATAGAAACCTCAGTTTCAGGATCGATTTCCACGTTGAATTGACGACTATACCATTTCGCGATAGCGTTCCTTAACTCAGATATCCCAGAGAACGGGGAATATCCATGTGTGGTCGGATCCTCAATCGCTTGTTGCATGGACTGTACCACGTACGACGGAGTGGGAATATCGGGATTACCTTGGCCCAGGTTAATGACATCACACCCGGATTGCAGTAATGCCTGATAGCTCCGCACCAAATCCACAAATTCGTTTTTTGGCAGTCTGGCCATTCGTTGGGCTGGATGAATCGGCACCATGATACCTTCTCCCTGCGCCTACACTGTCACTTGCTGATTTTGTTTGAGAAACCCTCCTGCACATAAACCGTTGAAGAATTCCGCAAACTCATCGAGGTTCATTTGCTGATTCGAGTCGGACAGGGCTTTAGGGGGATTCGGATGAACTTCAATCATTAAGCCATCCGCTCCCGCTGCAAGAGCAGCTTTCGCTACAGGCAGCATGATATCCTTACGCCCGGTTGAATGAGACACATCCACTATTACGGGCAAGCAACTCTCAGATTTCAAAATGGGTACAGCTGATATATCTAATGTGTTGCGGGTTGCTTTTTCATACGTGCGAATTCCACGTTCACACAAAATGATCCATTGATTTCCCTGTAAAGCAATGTATTCAGCCGCATACAATAATTCTTCGATCGTCGCGCTGAGACCACGTTTCAAGAGGATGGGCTTCTGAACAGTGCCAAGCGCCTTCAAAAGATCATAGTTGTGCATGTTTCTGGCACCGACTTGGAGAATGTCCACATAGGACAGAAAGAGATCCAACTGGGACACCGACATGATTTCACTCACGACGATCATTCCATACTGGTCTGCGACTTTTCGAAGAATCTCAATTCCTTGAACACCAAGCCCCTGAAAATCATAGGGTGATGTCCGCGGTTTGAACGCCCCACCCCTTAAACAACGAATCCCCAGTTTTCGGAGCGATGAAGCTACAATCTCCATCTGTTCTAATGATTCAACTGAGCAAGGGCCCGCAATGACGATGGGTTCCTCCGCGCCAATGGTAATACCGTTGACGGAAATACAAGTCCTGGACCCATCACTTTTACGATGCACTAATAAGTTTCTTCCCTTCATATCGCGCGCCCCCATTTACGTGAGAAATAAGCATCGCTACACTCAGACTGCAGTGTATCCACCATCGACAAATAATGCTGAACCCGTAATAAACGAGGATTTGGGCGATGCCAAAAACAGAATCGCGTTTGCAACGTCTTCAGGCGTTCCTAACCGGCCGATCGGATTCAATTTGGCCTTTTCTGCCTTCACTTTAGGGTCGAAACCGATGGAGCGATCAGTCATCGGAGTATCGACAATGCTCGGACAGACGCAGTTGGCACGTATATTGAATTTGGCGTAGTCGATTGCAATGGATTTAGTCAGCATCATTACGCCACCTTTCGTGGCGTTGTAGGCGGCTATCCCCGGCCAAGCCACAACTCCGCTGACTGAGCATACGTTCACGATTACTCCTGCTCTTTTCTCCATCATTTCACGGAGAGTGTACTTGCAGCAAAAAAACATGCTCTTTAGATTTGTGTCCATGAGTTTGTCCCATTCGTAAACCGACATTTCATGAATGGGGGTAGCAATCTCAATGCCGACATTATTGACCAAGATGTCAATGGTGTTGAATCTCTCGACGGTTGTCCGAATCAAATTTTCACAGTCGGTTTCCTTTGTTACGTCTGTATGAATGAAGAGAACTTCATACCCACTCTTTTTCAATGTATCCTCGAAATCACTACCTGCCCTCTCATCGATATCAGCCATCACTACAGTCGCACCTTGTTGGGCGAATTCAAGGGCAGTTTGTCTACCAATTCCAGATGCAGCCCCCGTTACAACAACCACTTTTTCGTTGAACATGGTCCTCCCCCTCCCCTAAATTCCTTTAAGCTGACCACCATCTACCGAGATTTGCTGACCTGTAATGAACGACGCTTCATCTGAAGCCAGAAATGCAATGAGCGATGCCACCTCATCGGCTTCTCCCAAACGGTCCATGGGAATTGTGGACCGAAACCGCCGTTCTATTTCTCCGATCGACACTCCTAGCTGAGTACTGAAGTCGCGCGCGACCTCGTAGTATCTATCTGTCTTTATGTTCCCCGGATTCACACAGTTTACCGTGACATTCGATTTTGCAAGTCCGATCGAAATACACTTACTTGCGTTGACCAAAGCTGCGTTGATGACACCGCTCATAAACATTTCCGGTATGGGCTGTCTCCCTGCATTTCCAACAATATTGATGATGCGTCCGTACCCGTTTCTTACCATCAATGGGGCTGCCCGCTTTATACAGTCCAGATACACGATGAGCTTTTGTTGCAGAGCAGATTGGAGCTCATCTAGCTCTAGATTTTCGAATGTACATGGTCGAGCGCCCGGAACATTGTTGACTAAGACATCTAGGCGTCCGTACTCTCGTTCAATCGTGGTAAAGATATTCTCCCGTACTCTTGGATCCGTAATATCACCAGGCAATGCGAGAGTATGAACTTTCGCGTCGTCTGTGATTTGACGAGAAACCTTCTCCAGATCGGACTCAGTTCTAGCATTGAGAATGACCCGAAACCCTTGTTTTGCCAGTCGAAACGCTGTTGCGCGTCCGATACCTTTACTTGCACCGAAAACCAGGGCTACGCGGCTTACCATCACCGTTTCGCCACCCTGTGATATCTCGGAGGGAAGAAGATGTTTAAGGATCGCGATGGCTGCTTGTTACGGTTGATTGCTCCGTGGTATTCCCTGGAATCGCAAAAATATGTTGTACCCCGCTTCATGATGCATGTCTCGCCCTCAATGTTCATCTCGTATTCTCCGTCCAGGCACACTCCGATCTGTTCTTGTATGTGTTTGTGATATGGCATTTCCCCTCCCTCTCCAGGGATTTGTGCGATCATCAGTTCTATCCAGTTGGCCAAAAAGAACGTAACATCCACCCGGCTTCGACAGTTGGACATAGCACGTAGACTCATGGATGGATGTGGGATCCTATTGCGGCGCGGCTTGTCGGACTTATCCACAGGCATGCGCCGCGTTTTCTATCGCCTTTTTGTAGGCATGC
>Ga0208314_100716_pt1 | contig 11636 bp, 14 predicted proteins | sample OSPB_Mat_host_9__FD_187144 | JGI IMG/M metagenome (GOLD analysis project Ga0208314, IMG submission 187144) | Extremophilic microbial mat communities from Yellowstone National Park, USA - OSPB_Mat_host_9_15 (SPAdes) (version 3) | ecosystem: Environmental > Aquatic > Thermal springs > Hot (42-90C)...
ATCTCGGCCCGAAGATGACGCCCATCGGTTCGCTCGCCACGTTGCTATGGTTGCACGTGTTGGAGTCCCGCGGCGTGCGGATCACGGTCTCCGCGTTTATGCGCGCGGGGCTTGCCTTCACGTGGCCGACGCTGCTATCGGTCTTGGCGAGCATGTATGGTTGGCTGTGGATCGTCCGCCACCTATCGTGAGCTTGGGGCCGGCCCGTCCATTTGCGCCAACACGCTGCGGTTCACTTCATCCAGTTCGCGGACGTCACCTCGTTTAAGCTGAAATCCACGGCGCGAACGTTTTCCTCCAGGTGCGCGATGTTTTGGGTTCCGACGATCGCGCTCGTGTTTTCGGGCTGGTGGAGGATCCACGCGATGGCCACCTCTGCGGGCTTGACACCGTGGCGATCCGCGATCTTCTTCACGCAGTGCACAAGGGGCGTCTCCGCTTCAAGGTGCTCGGGCTTGAACAGGCGGCGGCCCTGACGAAAGTCGTCTGGCGAAAGCTTCAAGCCGCCGAGCTGAATGCAGTCCACGCGCGTGTAGCTCATGGCTTCTTCAAAAAGCTCCTGCGAGAAATTCGACACCGCGACGCTGCGATGACGCCCTGATCTCGCAGTTTGATTCCGTAGCGGTACGCCGAACAGAGAGCCTCGCACTTCTAGCAATTTTCAAGGAAGATGGTTTAGATTGAAGGTGCGAAGGACCGAAGAACCCTGACGAACGATCTCACGAAGGAGATGTGAAAACCATGGGGGCAAACAAGCGCGCTTTTCGGCGGCCGCGCCGCGGGCGCTGGATGGCGGCCCTCGTGATCTTAGGGGGCGTCGGCGCGGCCTGGACGCATGTTCATGCGGTCGACGGCGCATCTGAAAAGGTTGGCGACGTGTTGTTGGCCAGCGAAGCGAGCGTACCGGCGGGAACGCAGACGTCGGAGAATTGGGGCGGTTACATCGATACGCCGGCCGGATCGCAACTGTACACGAGCATCACGGGCGAATGGACGGTGCCCAGCATCACAGGCCGTGATGGCGCGATGGCGGCGCAGTGGATAGGCCTGGGCGGTGTGCAGACGGAAGACCTGTTGCAGATTGGGACGCTTGAACAAATCGAAAATGGTCAGACGCAGGCGCAGATCTTCTGGGAGAAGTTGCCGGCCGCCGCAAATACGGTCATGACGGTGCCCGTGGGCTCGAAGATCTCGGCATCCATTCGGCAGCAGACCGGTTCCACCTGGGTGCTGAGCCTACAGGCCGTGACGCCGTCGGGCCAAACCTTATCCAAAACGATCTCGGTGAATCTCTCGAATGTGTACGCGGAGAACATTGGAACATCGGCAGAGTGGATCAGCGAGGATCCTTCCACGATGCGCGGTGGGTTGTACCCGCTCGCCGATTCCGGCACGGTTCAGTTCACGGACGCGACAGTGAACGGGCAGCCCATGGATGCGTCTGGGAATCAGGTTCAGCCGGTCGCTATGGTCGACGCATTTGGAAATCTTCGCATTGCGCCGTCGTCCATCGGCTCGGATGGAGAGTCGTTCACGACCACCACGTATTCGGAAGCGTCATCCCCGCCATGGACGGGATCGAGCGGCGGATGGACGAATTCCACGGGCCCATCGAACGCATGGCCAGGGATATCGGGATTCCCCTTCCCGACGGGGCAGGACTGGGATGTGGGGACGAACAGCGGATGGTCCAGCCAAACCACGTGGTCCATTTCCATTCCTGGAGACGCTTCGGGATGGACTCAGTTGATTTGGCCACACGGTCATCACCATTGGTCCATCGACATCCCGATGGGGAATGGAACGACCATCGCGGTCCAGCTATCGTGGGGATGGTAAAGAACAACGGGCGGCTTCACCCAGCCGCCTGTTTTGCATTTGAGCTCGACATCTCACGACGTTTGCTCGCGCATGTCGAAAAAGAGCGCGATGGTCGCGGCGATGAAGAACACGATGCCTGGGGGGATATACGACCACTTCGCAAAGATAAACCCAAGAACGCCGCATGCGTACAGGAAGACGCCCGCGGTCTTGGGGTGACGACGAGCAAACAGGGAAATCACGATGCCCAGCGCGGATACCGCGATGGCGCCGTATGCATGCCAGTCGGCGCTTGGCGTATAGCCTTGCTGGGATACCACGTCGAGCAACGTTTCCAACACGCCGATCATGCCGGCCACAATGCCTAGCAACATCGTGATCATCGGCTCATTCTCCTCACTCCTCGCCCCGTACGGAGCGAGTCGGCTGTCCAACGCTTAAATGATGACATAAAAAAAGCCCATGTCGCAACATGGGCTTTGAGCGACCGATTAATATTTCACGACATTCGCTGCCTGCGGACCCTTCGGCCCTTCAACGATGTCGAACGTCACGCGTTGCCCCTCGTCCAGCGTCTTGAAACCGTGGCCTTGGATGGCGCTGTAGTGAACGAACACGTCGTCCCCGTTCTCCACCTGAATGAAACCGTAGCCCTTCTCCGAATTGAACCACTTGACCGTACCTTCGTACATCCGAAATTCCTCCATGGTGCTTACCAGAAGCACTTGCTTTAGATTCCGAACTCCCGTGCGCTGACGCTGAACGAAAAGCCAGCCGCCCGACCCGTTGAGGCCGAACGACCGGCTTCAAAGATCCAGACTTCCATCGTATGGAGTTCGGTGTTGAGGCTATTATACACCCTTCGCTCGGGATGTCAAGCGTTCGGGAAAAGAAATGTTGCGGAGCGCGTCATGCCACAATCGACACGCGCATCGCGCGTGGATCATCTGTCAATCACTGTGCGGATGATGGGGGAGGGGTGAGCGCCAGACTAAACGTGAAAGTCGAGCTAAGGAGGGACGCAAATGAAGGTCGATGTGAAGTGCACGGTCGCGAATTGTCTTTTTTGGCACGAAGGTAATGAGTGCGCGGCTCCATCCATCATGGTGTCCTTGGGTCGGCGCGGTGACTCATCGTTCCGGGAGGAGTTCGGCCGCGATTTCGCCGTGGCAGAGCGGATGAGCCACGCGCGATCGTCCATGGAAACCTGTTGTGAGACGTTCAGACCGAAACAGCGTTCGGACCGGTGAGAGGCGACATGTGGGCGAGTGCTCTTGTATAATGAGATGCGGAGACTGGGTGAACCTCCCTCGCGGTTGCGAGGGAGGCTGGAGGATGACTGGGTGACGCGTCTATATGAGCTGTGCGAACGTTTGGTCGCGGAGATGCGTGCGTGGCAAGTGGGATATGCGCTCGTCTTTGCCGCGTTTGCGACGTTCGCCAATCTGTTTGACGGGGGCCAGGTATTGTGGATCGCTGAGGTGTATCTGGGGCTCAGCGTCCTGAGCTTGTTGATCTTGCTCCCCTCCCTTCGACGCGCACTATTCCGCACATGGGATCCGCTGCGATCTCGTGTCCTATTAAGGCGTCCCCTTGCGCGCGTCGTCACGAGATGCTACCTGTACGTCTTGACTCCCTTTGCTTTCATGGGCTGTTTGGAATTGACGGCGGATGCTGCGAGCGCAGCACTGCGGTTCAATCAAAGCAACGTGACGTCTCATGTGACCTGGGTGGACTACGCGGTGAGCGTGGTGGCCGGCCTCGAGGAGATGTGGCGGTGGAGTTGCGTCATCGCCGTCATTGCCATCCTCCGCTTTGTGTTGCGCCGCTGGTGGGACACCCCGGGCGTGCGAATATCCGGATTGACAATTGCAATCGTGCTAAGTGCCTTGGCGTTTGGGAGTGGACACATCCTCGAGTTTGCCCATGAACGCCTTCAAGCATGGTACATGTTCAGTTGTTTGGGCTTGATCCTGGCGATCATGGCCATCCTCACGGGTCGCATTCTGCTGGTGATGGCGGTACACAGCTTGTACGATGCGTGGGTTACGTGGCTGTCCATCCAGAATCCTCTCATCGCCGAGGCTTTGACCATCGCCTCGTTTGCCGCATTTCTGTCGTGGCTCGGAATTGCGCTTATCCGGCGCCAATTCGGCTTTCGCGCGCCGCGCGCTGTTCGCGTGCCCGTTTCTCTCACAGAAGTCAGCACGCGGCACCTTCTGGCGTTCGAGCGGGAGCGAGAGCAGATTTCGCGCGTGTTTCATCGGCGTGTCTATTGCTCGATCCGGCACATTGGCACGACGACGATCGAGGGCGCGATCGCCAACGATGCCATCGACGTCTTGGTCTTATTGCGCCGGCCTGTCTTGCACCACGAGGAATGGCGCGCGCTTGAGCAATGCGGCTATCAATTTTGCGGCAATGGCGGTGTAAAAGGACGTTTGGTTTGGGTGCGAGAGGCAGATGATTCGTGGCCTGCGGTTCATTTGCAAGTCGCGAAGTCCGGCAACCGGTATAGCCGAGCCGCCATCGCGTGGACGAGATGGTTGCAGACCCAGCAAGATGTCTTGCGACATTGGGAGTTTCACAAAGAGCGATGGGTCAACCAGTTTCATCGCGTAACCCTTGATCAATACATGGAGGGCAAACGCACGCTTTATACACAATGGGGGCGTAAGAAGCGTTCGCAACGCTGGAGGTGAGGTGGATGGCCAAGCGGTATTACTACGTGTACACGGATCAGGATGACGGAGACAACGCCAACCTGGAAGGATTCGATATTCCCATCAACGAAGGCGATGCCAAGCGGATCGCCAGGCTGGTCAACTTGTATGAAGAAAACATTCTCTCCATGCTGGACGAGGAGTATCAGCGCAAGACGAAGTGGTCAGACAAGTTGGCGGATCGCATGGCCGCGTTTGGCGGAAGTTGGACGTTCATTATCATCTTTGCGGTGTTGCTCGTTTCATGGATGGTGTGGAATGCCGCACCGGGCACGCGGAGATTTCATTTCGATCCGCCCCCGTTCATTCTCTTGAACTTGTGCCTATCTTTCCTGGCCGCCTTTCAGGCACCGATCATCATGATGAGTCAGAACCGACAGGCTGCTCGTGACAAGCATGAGGCCATCATCGACTTCGCGATTAACTATAAGGCTGAACAGGAAATTGATGATATGCAGAGCCACCTTCACCGGATCGAAGGTAAGCTTCTCCAGTTCGAGCGGCTGTTAAGGCGCTTGGACGCCGCGGTGGTGCAGCAGCAGGGGCAGAACTTGAACGCGCAACATGCAGAAGATTTGAGCGACAGGAAGAGCCAAGAAGGAACTGAAAACGAGGCGCAGAATTTAAATCGCGAAAACACTTGAACCCAAAGGGCGGGATGGGCATGGAACCCTCCGCGGATCGTCGAGTGTTCGACGCAGCCGTCTGGGACTTGGTGATGGCCTTGGAACCTGTGCTTGAGCGCCGCCGGGATACGGAAGCCGCTTTGCTAGATCTGTGGGGCGTGTGGGAGCGGCTCTCTCCCCTCTCCGCTTCTGTTCGAGAAAGCAGCCAGGCGATTTCGAGCGCGTCGAACGCTTTGCGGAAAATGGCGGTCACGTTGAGCGTGGAAATCAGCCGGCATCATGTGGACGAGGATCTGCTTGGCACGGTAGCCCGCGAGCTGTGGGCGTGGTCGGAACGGATGGCCGAATCGGCGCGGTCCATGGCAAACCTGTTAGCGAAAGTGCAACAAACGGTTGTGCAATTGGAGGACGGGCTGCGAGCCCTGCGGGAGCAGAGCGAGCAGGAGTTGGAAGCTGCGGATGAACTCCTGCTCCGTGCCGAACGCCTCCAAGCGCTGTTGCAAAAGCAAGATGAGCGCCCCGGCCCTCAGACACCCAACGGCTCGCACCTCCGAGGTTGAGCGGAGACACGCAGGAGACGAATGATGTGTCTGATAACACCAAAGATTCGTTCCGCATCCTGAAAGACGCTCATGTTGAATGCGAAACAGGCTTGCGCATTTTGCCGGAGCGTCGGATAATGGAGACGCGTTCTTCATCCGTCGGGATGGCGGAACAGGCAGACGCAGCAGACTTAAAATCTGCTGGGGGTATCCCCGTGCGGGTTCGAGTCCCGCTCCCGGCATTGCGGCGCGGTTTTCCGCGCCTTTTGCGTTTCTTTCCCCGCTTCTTCCCCGCGTTTACCACAACAGACTTCACCCATTGGTTCGCCTCAAATGTGGTTCATCCGGATGGATCACATGAGTGAGATAACGAGAGCATCATGTGTTGAAATGTCGATACAAGAGGGATCAAGTGGCCATACTCATGGCCAAGCAACGTTCATCTCTATGGAATGATCTTCTCATTCCGTTCAGGAACTCTCTGCGCCCTGTTCCTTCGTTTCCTGGCGACGGCGCGCCAGTCGCTCCTGCACCATCTGCATGGCGATCGCGTCATCCAAGTACCCAGCGGGAAAGAGATAATCTGGAATGGCGTCGGTGGCGAGCAGGAAGTATAGGATTCCGCTGGCCAGGATCCGCCTTTCGTCCTCGGGCGTGTCGGGGCGAGAAAATCGATCGTAGATGTCATCTAGGTCGCGCAGGAAATCTCCGATTCCTTGAATTTGCCCGCGCTTCGCGTGGTACTTTTCTGCGATCAGTTGTTGCCCCTCTTCGGTCTGCGCGTACGCCTCGTATTTCTCAAGCTCTCGTTGGATATCCATCCGCAGAACATCCAGGTTCTCAATCCCAAGGTACTCGAGAAGAGTGTTCATCGCCGTTTGTGTGGGCTGAGCGCTGCTTGATCCTATGGGCTCTTGCACAAGAGGGAGACCGGCGGCCTCGGTCAGGCTGAGCGGTGGGACGCCAAGTGCGTCCGCGATGCGCCGCAGGTAGTCCAAATTCACTCGTTGTTTCCCGGTGATCATCTTCGAAATCGTGCTGACGCTGATGCCGGTGGCCGTGGCCAACTGGCGCATGGACATCGAGCGGCGTCGCAGCAAAGACTTCACTGTCTCTTCCAACTGTCCCATCCTATTTCACCTTCATCCGCGCGTGTCAAGGAAGATATGGCCGTGGCGTTTCACCTGTTTCGAGTTTCGCAACGAACTGGATCACGCGTTGTTTCTCCTGTGCATAGGATACGTCGGCAGGCAGTTCAATGGACCACTCAATGCAGCGGATGTGGAGCGAACGGCAGGGGGTTGGCAAGTATGGAGATAAGCTCTGCAACTTCGCGAACCGAGGCGCGATCGGATACGCCGTCTAAACTTCAGCAGATCTCCTCAGCGAGTTCGAAAAAGGGGGTGCGACGATATCTATGGTCGTTCTGGGTGCTTTTGGGGCCGGGGTTTCTCGCGGCGTTAGCCGACAACGACGCCGGTGGGGTCATCTCCTACACGGCCACAGGTGTTCAATTTGGCATCGGGCTGTTTGTGCCCCTGGTGCTGTGCCTCGCCGTGCTCACGTTCACCGTCCAGGAAATGAGCATGCGTCTCAGCGCGGTTACGCAGGAAGGGTTCTCGCGACTAGCGCACCAGAGGTACGGGAAATTTTGGGGGTTTTATCATGTGACAACCCTCGCCTTTGAAAATCTGTTGACGCTCATCACAGAGTTCATCGGCATGTCGGCCGGGCTTGGGATGCTTGGGATTCCCATGTGGATTGCCGACCTCCTGTGCTTGTTGTTTGTGATCTCGTTCGTGGTGTTCACCGGCTACTTCACGAAAGAACGCATCGCTCTCGTCATCGGCGCCTTGAACGTCGTCTTTCTCGTTGTGGCCGGCATGACGCATCCGAGCCTTGAGGCGCTGGGGCGGGCGTTTGCGACATGGAATGTTCCCGCTTCCCTCAAAGGTGACGTGACCTGGTTTGTCATCGCCACTGTAGGGAATGCGATCGCGCCTTGGATGATCTTCTTCCAGGGGAGCGGCGCCATCGACAAAGGCGTCAGCGCTCGCGAGCTCAGGTTCGGGCGGATCGACACGGCCTTCGGGTGCTTGATGCAGGTCGTGATCGCGGCTGCCATCATCGTCTGTGGCGCATCTCTGTACGGACATCTGCATCATGTGAGCAGCCTTGGACCTTCGAACATCATCCACGGTTTGCAGCACACAGTGGGTCGCGTGGGGGCAACGCTCTTCGGCATCGGTCTGTTTGACGCGGGATTCTTGGCTGCGATTACGGTTTCGCTCTCGTCGTCCTGGAGCATTGCAGAACTGTTTGGCTGGTCCAAGAGCCTCAATGACAAAGTACGGGAAGCGCCCAAATTCTATGCCATCTACGCGGGGAGTTTGGTGGTCGCCGCGGTTGCGATTTTGATTCCGCACCTACCGCTCAATTTCATCTCCATCGTCACCCAGGTCATCGGGGGTGTGCTGATGACCCCGCTTCTCATCTTCCTGGTTCTGATGACCAGTGACAAGAAGCTGATGGGGCCGTATCGAACGAAGCTCTGGGGGCGCATCTGGGGATGGGCGATGGTCGGGCTGCTCATCGGCTTGACGTTGGCCACTGTCGTCCAGACATTCCTTCAGGCGTGATCGCGCCATGGGCCCTTTGAGGCTGGATGGGGTGTACAAAACCGCGCTTCATGGTGTTTTGCAGACGATTTTTATGGGAGAACGCTTTCTTGTCTCTCGGAGATCTTGACAGCGGAGACGGTGAATGATACAAAGACAGAGGAATCGCGGCAGTCGGTGACAGGCGTTGGTCCAGGCACCGCTCCGCGTGCGTAGCATACCATACGTGTGAAGATGCGTTCCTCGTTAGGCGAGGCTACTATACGAATACAAGCCACTGCCCGGAAACGTGGAGACACGCCAATGGGTAGAACAGGTATGGCCGGCTTAAGGCTTTACCTAACGTGGCTGGGTTTTCCCTACGTCGTATAGTGCCAAAGCTCAACCAGGGGGATGTGCATAGGGCTGCGCCCGTGCCCCCTGGTTCGCCAGGGGGTTTTTCATTGGCCATGATGGAAACCGTGGAGGAGGTGATGGGTATGGACAGTCCGTCGAGTAGTCGCCCCGTGTGCGCAATGAATCCGCAGGGAACAGGCGGTCGTATGGGTTTCTACCGATTGCATCATATTGGGGCGTGGGGACTTCCTGCCCATCGCCCGTCCAGGGGTGATTGTCATGGCTCGCAACGCGAATGTGTACGCAACCAAGGATTTGCATGAACTGGAGCGTGAACTTCGCGCAAAGGATATGGCCCGAGTGGCCCGCCTCTACGGCAAGCGGGGCTTTTGGGCGCGCCTTCGTCTGCTTCTGGTGCTGATCGGCCCGGGCGTGTTGACGATGATCGCCGACAACGACGCAGGCGGCGTCATCACCTACGCGCAGACGGGGGCCACGTACGGGATTGGCTTCTTCATTCCGTCGCTCATCATCGCAGGTTTTATCGCGTACGTCGTTCAGGAGATGACGGTCCGTTTGGGCGCCGTGACGCGCAGGGGCCATGCCGAGATGATCTGGGGCCGGTACGGAGCCTTCTGGGGCTGGTTTTCCCTGGTCGATCTCGTCGTGGCGAACGTGCTCACGCTCGTGACCGAGTTCATCGGGATCAAAATCGGGATGGGCGTGTTTGGCGTCCCGGGGTGGATCAGCGAATCCATTGCGCTTGCCATCGATGTGTTCGCGCTGCTCGTCTTGCGGTATTACACGTGGGAGCGCATCGCGCTGTGGATCGCCGCGGGAAACCTCATCTTTATTCCGCTGATGTTTATGGCGAAGCCGCATTGGTCCGCCGTGGCCGATGCGTTCGTGAACTGGAACGTTCCCGGAGGTTTCACCGCTTCGTTCTTGTTCATCGTGCTGGCCAACTTCGGGACGACGATCGCGCCTTGGATGCTGTTCTTTCAGCAGTCTTCCGTGGTGGACAAAGGGCTCACCGAGCGGGACATTCGTCACGGTCAGTTGGACACGGCCCTTGGCACACTGGCGATGATTGTGGTGGCCTGCGCCATCATGGTCCTCACGGGCACGGTCATGCACAGCTCGCACGGCATGAACCTGGACATCACGGGCATCTTGAATCTGCTTGGCGCCAAGATCGGCCCGGTCGGTGAGCGCCTGTTCGCGCTCGGACTGGTGGAAGCGGGGCTCATCGCCGCCATCGCGTTGACGGCAAGCACGTCGTGGGCGATGGGGGAAGCCTTCCACTGGCCGAAGAGCATCAATATGCCGGCGCGCTTGGCCTGGAAGTTTTATGTGCCCGGAATTGCGAGCGCCGTGATTGCAGCCGCTATCGTGCTCATTCCGCACGCGCCGCTGGGCTTCTTGAACATGATTGTGCAGGTCATCGCGTCCATCTTCATGCCGGCGGCACTCATGTTCCTGATGCTTCTGCTGAATGACCGCGAGGTGATGGGCCATCACGTCAACCGCACGTGGCAGAACGTGTCTGGCTTCGCCATCATCGGGCTCTTGGTCGTGCTGAATGGCCTGTATGGGCTGACGGTGATTTTCCCGAACTTGTTCTGAGGAGGTGTGAGCGATGAAGCGGAAGGACGGCTTGATTGTGGACCTGACCTCTGGAGCGCCGATCTCGCCCACGGATCCGCTGCCGCGCGCCCAGGTGAAAGGGTGGGTCAAGGCGGTCTTCTGGGGACTCCGAGTGTACATCGCCATCATGCTGGTTCTCGTGGTCATCGGGTTGGCGAAAGGAAGTTTCTGAGGCGCCGTAGGGCGGATGTCAAGGGAGTGGGGCGACGAATGCGGCCACACAGTCCATAGGCCTGCTTCCCGGAATCGAGCGCGTGGGAAGCAGGCCTTTTGTATGCTTCACAGGCCTTTGTGGCGAATACGTTCGCGACGGCTGCTGGCGCGGGCTCTTGGCCCTGCGCCATGCAGGACGGCGGAACGGGCTGCGAGTAAGGCACCGACGGCAGCTGCACCCAAGATCCACTTCATCGCTTGGACCTCCTCGCTGAGATGCCCATTCAGTCCGCAATTTTTCCAAGGGACACTTAGTTTCCTTGATGAAAATCTTGTTGTAGGCTATGCGTTCGGAACGCAAGCTGTGTCTTGTTGTGGGCCATCCACTTCGCCGCGGCCGGGTCGCAGGACACAAAAAGCCGGATTTCGAGGGTTCTTCAAGCTGAGGGTGGTATCGTGAGAACTGCGGAACCCCCCTGAAACCCCCTGAACATCCTTGGCCACCGCGCCCGCGGTGGCAACTTTTTTCTAGGAACTCGCGGTCAGTCTACGCGCACTTGTCCTGCTCTGTCGTGCGACGTCACAAAATTTCAATGGACTTTCAAGAGAAAATGCGTATGCTACATATTGAACCCTTCCATTCCCCCTGGGTTTCATTGTGGCCGCCGTGGTGATACGGCGGTTTTTTTCTTTCTCAAGATGTCGTGCGGTCGGGCAGCAGCCAGTAGATCAGCAGGCCGGCGACCGTCGCGATGGCGATCCCGTTTTGAGGCGCGCCGATCCCGATGATGAAGATGACCGCAACCACGATGAGGTTCTTCGTCTTCGTCAAGTCCACCTTTGCCTCAATCATGTGCCGGATGCCCATCGCCGCGATCATGCCGTACAACAGGATGCCGACGCCTCCCACCACGGCCGGCGGGATCGACTGAATCACCGCGCTCACCTTTCCGACGAGCCCCAGAAGGATGGCGATCACGGCCGCCCCTTGAATGATGCGGCTTGAGAAGTTCCTTGTCATCGCCAGTACACCTAGGTTCTCTGCGTATGTCGTCTCCGCAGGTCCGCCGAGAAGTGCCGAAATCAGCGTCGCAAGTCCGTTCCCGAACAGGATCGATGCGAACCCCGGGTCGCGCGTCACGTCGCGCTCGATGATCTCATTCAGCACGA
>Ga0208314_100720_pt1 | contig 11624 bp, 8 predicted proteins | sample OSPB_Mat_host_9__FD_187144 | JGI IMG/M metagenome (GOLD analysis project Ga0208314, IMG submission 187144) | Extremophilic microbial mat communities from Yellowstone National Park, USA - OSPB_Mat_host_9_15 (SPAdes) (version 3) | ecosystem: Environmental > Aquatic > Thermal springs > Hot (42-90C) >...
GGTCTAGCATTAATTGAACAGCTGGCGAAAAAGGTCAAGGGAGAAATAGCTGGTTCAAGACCTGTCTGTTTGGATTACCACTGGCTGAGTGAAGAAAGGCAGGTTGGATACTCCGGTAAGAAGGTTAGACCTAAATTATACATAGCAATTGGAATATCTGGACAGATACAGCATATTGCAGGAATGAGAGATTCTAAGACTGTAATAGCTATTAACAAAGATAAAAATGCACCCATATTCCAAGAATGTGATTTAGGTTTGGTTGCTGACCTGTACAAAGCAGTTCCAAAATTGATTGAGATGTTATAAATAAAAAAATTAATTTTTAATTTTTTAAATTTTCCGCTACAAATTCTGCTATATCCTTTACTTTAATTTTATCTTCCCTATTTGTCACTTTTCTTGCATCATCCAGCATTGTCATACAGTAGGGACACGCAGTAATTACAGTACTAGCATTTATCTTATCTGCCTGTTCAATCCTTGCATGAGATATTTTAGTGCCTACGTTTTCTTCCATCCACATTCTTGCGCCACCAGCCCCGCAACATAGTGCCTTGGTCTTATTCATTTCCATTTCCTGGAAATTGTCCGTAAGGTTCAGAATAATCTCCCTGGGTGCATCAATAACTCTGTTGTACCTTGCCAAATAGCATGAATCGTGATATGTAAATTTTTCAGTATTTTTCTTCTCCTGTAACTTTATCTTTCCAGATTTGAGAAGTTCATCTATTAATTCAGTATGATGTATAACTTCCAGATCTATACCTTTGTAATCATTTTTGAAAGTGTTGAAGCAGTGGGGACATATGGTTATAATCTTTTTAACATTGTATTTTTTGAAAGTTTCGATGTTGTTGTTTGTTAACATTTGTGCCAGGTACTCGTTTCCCGATCTCCTCGCAGGGTCTCCACTGCATGTTTCCTGAGAGCCTAATATAGCATATGAAACACCCGCTGAATTTAAAATCTTAACAAATGATCGCGCGATCTCTTGATTCCTAGGATCGTATGAAGCTGAACATCCAACCCAGAAAAGATATTCGAATTTTGTTTCTGGATCTTTTGAAAGATCTGGAACGTTTAAACCTTCTGCCCATGCCGCTCTGGTAGACGGGTCATTCGCCCACGGACTCCCATAAGATTCCATATTTCTATACATTTCTAGTACTTGCTTTGGTGCACTACCTTTATTAAGAACAAGAGACCTTCTCATTTCAATTATTTTGTCAACATGATTGATCATTACAGGACAAGCTTCAACACACGCACTGCATGTTGTGCAGGCCCACAGATCCTCTTCAGATATTACATTGCCAGGTATCTCCTTGAACGTAAAATCAGAAGGGGCTCCCTTCTTCCTGTATTCTTCTCCTTCCTGCATTAAGTCCATCCTGATATCCCATATTATGCTTCTTGGCGACAATGTTTTTCCAGTCAGGTTAGCTGGGCAATTAGCAGTACATCTTCCACATTCGGTACATGAATAAAAATCAAGATAGTCTTTCCAAGAAAAGTCCCTTAAGTCAGTGGCTCCAAATCTCGTTTGCTTTTCAAAATCAATTGGCTCTACCGCCCCCCTTGGCTTGTCATCTGCCAGAAGTACATTGAATGGGGCTGCAACTATATGGAGATGTTTAGAATTTGGAATATACGCTAGAAATATTAGAAATACCCCAATGTGTATCGAATAAATTATCCAATATAAAACCGAGGCCTCAGGACCATTCAAGTGTGGTATTAGTCTTGATACAAGATAGCTGAATGGTGTTACTGTTGGTGGTAAACCCTCCATTATACTCCCGGGAATTCCTTTAGTATAACCATCTATTCTTAATGCTGATAATAAAAGATATGTAATCATAAGTGTTTCTATTAAGGCTAGTATGAATGCAGCCTCAAACCCATTGAACCCCTGATATCTTTTGATCTTCTTTATCCATCTCCTGTAAACGGCATAGATTACGTCAAGTGCAACTATAACAGCAAATAAATCAACCGTGAAGAAAATAGCATATTCTGCAACCCCGTGTATAGGAAATACAAAAGACGGGTTCAATGAGGTTATTAAAAGATCAGAAGAGTAAAATGCAAAGGCCAGGAATCCCCAAAACATTAAAGCATGCAATATACCTCCGCTGGTTTCCTTGAAAAGTTTTCCTTGGAATATGACATTTCTGAAACCCAGATAAATTCGCCAGCCGATATTTGGTTTAATCTCTTTTTTCTTTTGTGGGATCTTTATCATGTACCATAGTAATTTATAAATTGCAAAGAGGAACAAACCTAATGAAATCAATAAGAAAATTAAAACTATAATTGAAAAAAGATACATCTTATTTACTCACCTTTATTTTCCCTGGAATTCTGGTTTTCTTTTTTGTAACATGGCAGATATTCCTTCCTTCAAATCATCTGTGCCGTAAAGTATTCCAGCAGCGAGGGATTCCATTTCAAGACCGTTATCATAAGATATTTCGGATCCTCTGTTTATCAGCCGCTTTGCCAAAGCCACAGCTATTGGCGAGGTGCCAAGAGAAATTGATTCTGCAAGCTTAATAGTCTCAGAATCAACTTTATCGTTGTCATACACATGTGTAACTATACCCATCTCATATGCTTCCTTTCCCGTGAATTTTCTACCAGTTAATATAAGGTCTGCAGCTCTTGACATACCTATCAATTTAGCCAGTCTTTGAGAACCTGACCAGGCAGGTATTAACCCGAGAGTAACCTCTGGGAATCCGATTTGAGCATCTGGAGTGGAAACCCGGATGTCACAAGAAAGTGCCATTTCAAACCCACCCCCTAATGCGTACTTTTTGATTTCTGCTATGACTACTTTGGGAATTTCCTGAAGTAGTTTGAACACCCTCTCCCCTTTCCTTGAATATTCGACAAAATCAAACATACCGGGTATGAATTGGGAAAGCTCGGCGCCTGCTGAGAAATTTTCGTTTGAACCTGTTATTATTACAACTCTAATCTCCTTATCCTCCCATAATTCCTTAATAGCCGCTTCTAAATCATTCAATAAATCAGTATTTATAAGGTTATGCTTAGGGCGATTTAAAACGAGTTTAGCCACGTAATTTTCCATCTTTTCTATGTAAAGTGTTTCATATCTTCTAACAGCTTTGGCCTCACTCACTGTTCCTATAGACTTTTGTGCTTCCTTTGGTTTTTCTTTAGATTCTTCCTGGAACGATTTGATATTCAAAAGTTCTTTCATTTTGCCATTTTTTATGGATTCTGTTGGTTCAAAGACCTTAACCTTGAATCTGGAGGCCAGATCTTCAAGATTTTTCTTTATTTCAGCAGTTGTGGAAGATTTGGCCACAGAAATCGGACCAAATGGCCTATTTAGGCCCAATTTTACTGCTGTTTCAATATCATCTGGAACTGCTACTTTCTCCTCTATTAATTTTATAGCCTCATTGATTTCTATGGAAAATAGATCCATGAGAGAAACTTTATCCGTAGGTTCTGCCTTTGGTATATTTGCCCTTCCGCTTGACCAATCATAAATCCCTTTTCCAGTTTTTTTACCGAGGAAACCTTTATTAACTAATTCCCTTACAAAGTTACATTCCCTATACTCTGGAGATATAGTTTCCGCATAATAGTCCATTGAATGAATTACAACATCTAAACCTACGAAATCCATTAATTCGTAAGGGCCCATAGGAAGACCCTGCTCCTTTGCAAATGCATCCACTTCTTCCGGCTTTGCTATTCCCATATCTATAATTTTGCAAAAGAATAGCATGTCTGGTGCATTTATTCTATTAACTATGAAACCTGGTGAATCTTTTAGTACCTTTACTGGTACCTTACCTATTTGCATCGATATTTCGAATGTTTTGTTAAATATTTCATCTGAAGTGTACTCTGATTTGATAACTTCCACAAGCTTCATTCTGTTTGCAGGGTTGAAGAAGTGCATTCCTATTACTCTTTCCTTATGATTCACGTTCTTTGATATCTCAGAAATTTTAATGTTGGAGGTGTTTGTCGCTAATATAACGTTTTCAGGAGTCAATTTATCGAGTTTTTCAAATATCTCTTGCTTCAGGTTTACTATTTCAGGCACTGCCTCAACAACTATATCGACACCCTTCACAGCCTCTTCTAAACTAGATGTAAATTTGATTCTTCCTAAAATTTCCTGATCTTCCCCTTTCTTAATGTTACCTTTTTCTACTGATCTTTTCAAATTTTCTTCTATATATGCTTTTGCCTTTTCAAGAGCCTGAGGAAAAGCATCCTCAAGTGCTACTTCAAATTTTGATGATGCAAAAACCAGAGCAATTCCTCTACCCATTTCACCGGCGCCGATAACAGCTACCTTCATAAAATCACTTCCTTGCCTTATTTATGGTACTGGATAGTTTCTGGACTGAAAATGCATCACCCTTAATCTTTAATTTGCCTGTCATGAAAGCTTTCACACCATCTAGTTTCCCAGAGAAAACATCTTCAAGAACCTGGTCCTGGGCAATTATGGTGGCATTAGGAGAAGGGTGTTTTCCTTCTATTATCTTTACACTATCAGATGTTAAATCCACATAATATGGATTTCCGTCACTTATCTCAATTTGGAAAACTTTCTTAAATGATAGAATTTCTTTTTTAATTTCCGGTTTTTGATCTAGCATCTCAACTGTTTTTTTAAGAAACTCTATGGAACTCATGGTCATCTATTCAAAATTACTTAAAAATCTTTTTCTAGTTTTTATCCCCCCTAATTTTGGAAGGCCACCAGTTGTATTTTTTCATTATTAGCATTAATGAAGGTATAAGGAACATCCAAGAGATAAGTGTTTCAAACAAGACTCCTATGGTTATAGAAACACCGATTTCACTTATTATCCTTATTGGACTAAATATCAGCGCACCGAAAACTGCTGAGATGATGAGTCCGAGAGCTATTATCACTCCAGCGTTCTCTTTCAATGCCTCTTCAATTGCATCTTCATCACTCTTTCCCTTAAAGACCTCTTCTCTGGTTCTTGTGATTAGGAAAATGTCATAGTCAAGGCCAACTCCGAACAGTGTAACTATAACGAAAAGCGGCCCGAATACTATAATGGGGTAATGCAAAGTGTAATTGTATATAATATAGAATGCTGCAACGGATGTTAATGTTGATACTCCTACATTTAGCAGTAATCTTAATGGAGTAAGCAATGCTGATAGTTGATAACTTAACACAACGAATATTATTATGGAAAGGACTTCTACTATGGTATAGGTAGAAGCCTTTATGAAATTGGAGCTATCTAAAAGGCTTTGTGATGGACCACCGATCCAATAATTAATGCCATAATTTTTAGATAACTCTGATACTAACTTATCCAGTTTTGAAATACTATTTACTGCATTCTGAGAAAAGCTTACACTTACTGGGTAAATATTTATTAAAACATAATAAGCAGATTTACCAATGAAACTATACGACTGGTTTACAATGATATGATAAGACGGATATGAACTGTTGAGTGATAATAAATCAACATAGCTACCAAACGGATAATCAACCGTTTCTATTTTATTTATATAACCGCTTTGGAGAATTTGCCTATCAAAACTCTGTACAATTTTCAAATCGGTTGAATTGAAAGTTCCGTTATTCAGAATTTTATAAGGCAATTTCAGTATTATATAATTATAGTCAAACGGATCAAAACCATAAGATTTAACAATTTGATAATAACCTATTTTTCCGGGATTGTTTGGTATCAGAGAAAGTAGATCGAAACTCGTAGGGGTAATTTCATAGATTATTAATGATGCTACCAGTAATATTACCAGGAATGCTGTGAACATATACTTGTGATTTCTGGATATAGATGCGACTTTGCTGAAATTAAATTTGTGTTTTAAGACAGATTTACCGTGTGAATAATGGAGGAAAGATGGAAGCAGAGTTAAAGCTACCAGTAATGTGATTAAGATTCCCAGGGCATTCAAATAACCTCCATCGCCTATTAGTGGAATGTTAAATAAAGCCATGACTAAATAGGAAATGATTACTATGACGCTTGAGGTAAATACCGCATGGCCTGCCCATTGCACGGTTGTTTTAACCCTTTCATCTTGAGATGTCCTTAGGTATCTATTTATAATATATACGCTATAATCTGTACTCAAACCCATGATTAATATTGCACTTAATGTAGTTACTATAAACGAAAGAGAGGAATGTTGTAACAACCCGAACATTATGTAAGATAATGCAAGGGTGATTGTCATAGAAAATATAAAGAAACCCATGGGAATGAATGCGAGCTTTATTGACCTAAAATATAAACCCACTATTATTATGGATATAATTACTCCAATGATTATGGATTGTATTAAGCTCTGATTAGCTATTTTTTCGAGACCATGAGCTATTTCATCAGAACCGGTATAATAAATTGTCAATTCAGGAAAATTTGATTGCAGATCGCTCAAATATTGGTTAACTATGGTTAGCTGTGTGGAGTTTAGAGATGATTGATTGAAGGTTATTATAAATGTAAAACCACCAAAATTTGGTGGTATAAGTAGTCCATAAAGGCTATAATTAATAGATATCCCCACACTCTGTGGTCCATAAGGAGCTAATTCAGTGAGATATCCCTTTGTGATTATAGAGTCTGTTAATAGTGCTGAAAAATTTCCTAATTGGGCAAAGGGTGAATATTTTAGAAGTGAAACAACGAAATTCTTTGTGATGTAAGAATAGTTTTGTGTTGTGTTGTTTAACATTTCCCATGCGATTAACCTAGGATCCATGTGAGTAAGATTAGAAAATTTATTTAATTCCGGGTAAACCTTTGTTACGTAATACATTTTCAATATATTGAACGAACTGCTTGTTGAGATGTTTATAAAATAATTCGCGCTTAAATTTAGTGATGCAGAGATATTCTTTAAATAATTCCCTATAGAACTTGATAAAATCTGCATAGATACTGTTGAGTTATTTATGGAAACTGAAATTATGTAGTTTAAGAAATTAAGGGGGCTCTCATTAAATAATTCCTCAATTGCATTTGAAGTTCCATTAAGAAAGTTCAAGGTTAAGTTATATGTTAGTGTTGTTAAATTTCCCTTGTTTACGAAAGTTTGGAAAGTGGCATTATACACAATAGGATTCTGCTTTCCATAATTGTATCCAAGGGAATATGTGATGTTCAGGATTACAGAATTTCTTGTAATATTGCTCATGTAACTTTGCAGATTTAAGTTTTCAAATACGCTTTGAAATATTTCATATTCTGTAGTATTTAGTAAGACAGAGGTTGAATAATATGCATTGGTTATTGAATTGTTTAATCTTAAACTAATCTCACCGCTGCTATTATTCCAATAATTATAAAAATAATTAAAATAAATCAATCCCAGAGAATTATTATACAAATTATGGGTATCGTTGAGAAATATGTTCCGCGCCATTGAATCTTTGGTTGAGTTACTTAAATTTGGTTCCATTTGGCTTATTTTTATATATATGTTCTCATACGCTAGCGGTATTCCATAAATTACAAATGCTGAAAAGTTAGTTGCTTCATAATATTTTGAAATCAATAGATAGAGAGAATTTGTGGCATTTTTTAATTTGAAGTAAGTTCCCTTATAGAGATTATCGAGCAAATTAATATTTTCAAATGTTTTATTTACGAGCTTACTGAAGTTTTGTATTTTCAAAAAGGATGAATTTAACTTAAACGAAATGTTTTCAACGTTTTTATAGAAAACGTATGTACTATTACCAATAGAGTTGAGAAATCTCGAATATATTTCATAGGGGGATACAATGCTTGAATATGATGATCCCTTTAATCCATTTTTATATGTTGAATTAAAATAAACCCATAGTTCATAAGAGATGGTTGAATTGAATGATTTATTTACGAAGACAACAACCGCTGTTCCATTTGGATCTGAATTATTTTTGAATTCTGTATTCAATATTGCCTGTGCCTTTTGTGAAAGTGAATTCTGATTTGATCCTGTAAATTCCACATTGTAATTTACAATGCTTGTAGCCTTTATTGCAAATGGGGTTGAGATTATGAAAATAACTATCCAAATTGCTATAATGATCTTGTAATTCCTTTCTATAAAATATCCGAATTTTTCAAATTGTGATTCAAGCATCTCTCGCCTTATTAATAAAAGTTATTTAGCAATTTTCTATGTAATTAAGTGAAATTATGAATTTAACCATATTTGACAATCACGTCCATATCAAGAATGAATCTATTGATTTCTATGTTCAAGGATATAAAAAAAGCGGTGGTACTGCATTGAACTTAATAAATTTAACAGAAAATTGTGTTAATTTAGAATGTTTCATTGCCGAATATGAACGGAATATTAAAGTTTCAAGGATTTTACGTGAAAGCGGATTGGATGTGATTGTAACAATCGGTCCTTATCCCATTAATATACTAGCTATGCATAAAATCTTTAATTCCACAGAAATCTTTGAAATATATAGAATGGCTACAAAACACGCAATAAAATTAATTTCTGAGGGCAAGGCTAATGCAATCGGGGAAGTGGGGAGATTTCATTTTGAAGTTGAAAGAACATACCAAGAAGAAGCCAACGAAATTTTAAAAATGATAGCCTGTGAAGCTCATGACCAGAATATCCCTTTGATAATACATAGTGAATCACTTGATGATAGAGGGATGTGCCAGCTTTCTAATGAACTGACTAAAAGTTGTGGCAGTTTAAAAATAGTAAAACATTTTTCAAAACCTATTTATAATTTAAATTGTGGGATAATTCCCTCTGTTCCTGCATCACGTGATAATGCAAGAAAAGCTCCTTGGGGCAAAAAAGGATTTTTTCTTGAAACTGATTTCGCGGGAGACGAAAATAATCCCAATTTCGTTTTACCTCTTGATTCAGTACCCAGGAGGGTTAAAATGCTTATGCAGGAGGGGGTAGATATTGATAACATTAACAGTTCTATGAATTATTATAAAGACTTTTATATTTAAGAAATATCCATACCTAAATAGTCTATTTTATCCCAAAGTTTTCGAAGTCTTACAACATGCTTCTCATGTGAGATTACTATACTCTGTAAGTCTTTAACAATTTCCCCATTGTTAACTTGCCTCGTGATTTTTCTAAGATACTCATTCGTACATATTTCGGCTCTTGATAGATTACTAATCAATTCTCCCATACCACCTTTAGATATATCTTTAGGGGAAACTATTCTGCAATTTGGAACTAAATTTTCCATTTCATAAAGATGACCTGCATTCATATAGCCATATTTTTCAATTAGCTTGTGGATTATTTTAATATTTTCTATCTCTGAAGGCAGAATATTCCTGAGCTCATTGACTACTTCGATCACTAGATTTGTATTGGATTGTCCGGGTCTGGAGCTCTCAAGTATTGCAAACATTGTTTCGTGATATAACTGTATCAATTGTTTCTGATCTGCATACTCCTTTAAGAGCTCCTTTACGAATAAATCCACATCCATAATTTAATATATTTTGCTCGTTTAATATATTTTCCTTTACTAGCCTATTCTCTTTAATAGTAATAGAAACTATTTGTATGAGATAAATATGTCGAAATCGACATATGAATCTAACATATTCCATAAGGATATTAGGGGTCCTCAACAACGGTGATGAAACTCTCTATAGTATGAGTAAAATATTTGGAAATTCCAAAAAGAGAGCTTCAAATGGAACCATATTACCCGCTTTAAGGAGGCTCGAACAATTAGGATATATTGAAAACTATAAAGAGGGAAGATATAAAAAATACAGGATAACAGAGAAAGGAAGAGTTTATCTTGAATCGATTAGAACAATCAGAGAAAAGTTGAGGAATGATCTGTTAGAAAATTTAACTAAAGAGGATTTACTTGGTTCTGAAGCAATAAATAATGAGGATTTACTGAGTGAAAACTTCGTGAAAGATGTTATAGAATTTGTTGAAGAATACGGCAATGACTTGAATTATATAATAGTTAGATTATTCATTTTATTTGAAAGAAAAGGGGATGATAAACTTAAAAGATTCTTTGAGATTTCTAAGGAGGTACTCGCCTAATGGCTTTCACCACTAGGACAAAGACCACAATTGCTATTATGGCCATGGCCGGGACTTTAATAATGTATGTGGAAACCATGGTTACCCCGGCTTTACCTGTTCTATCCAAATTCTTTAATGCTGATTATGATAGTTTATCATGGATCATAACCTCATATCTAATAAGCGGAACTATTTCAGCGGCTATATTCGGTAAGCTTGCTGATATTTATGGAAAGAAAAGAATCTTTGTAATACTATCACTAATTTATGCAATTGCCGTTTCTTTCGGTGGCTTTGCTCAGAATTTAACTCAGTTTATTGCTATTAGAACAATACAGGGATTAGGGATGGGTATGTTACCTGTGGCATTTTCCCTACTAAATGATGAATTGCCTAAAGAGGAACTTCCCCTGGCCCAAGGGATAATATCCGCAACCTTTACCATTGGTGCTTCTATTGGGCTAGTGGTAGGTGCTTGGATTACTCAAAATTTTGACTGGCAGTGGTCATACCATTCAGCAGTACCTGTTGCCTTTGGACTTTTTATAGCGGCCTTAATTCTTCTTGAAGAGTCGCCATATAGAAAAAAGGAAAAGATTGATTTTGGAGGTATTTCACTTATTTCGATTTTCATCGTGTCTATCATTTTAGTACTTTCCGAAGGGGTTTATTGGGGTTGGACCTCCCCTTTAATATTATCTTTAGTTTTCCTAGGTGCAACCGCATTATTTTTATTCATATTTTATGAGAGAACAGTGGACGAACCATTTATAAATATCAACCTCTTGAAACAAAAAAACATAATGCTCCCAAACTTAGCAGGCCTTTTTGCATCTGGTGGAATGTTCTATCTGTTTTATTCAATTCCGCCCATACTTCAGGACCCTCCACCTGCCGGATTTGGAAAGGATATTTTCACTTCAGGTTTAGTTATGGTTCCTGCATCCTTATTAGGTATAGTTGTTGCACCAATAGCAGCATTAGTTGTAAGGAAATATGGACCTAAGGTTTCAGTTATTATAGGAACAGTCATAATGCTATTTGCATTCTTGTTACTTTATTTCAATCGTGGTTCTGCTACAGCGATCACCGAAGATGCAGCATTTATAGGATCTGGAACTTCCTTTGTTTTTGTCGGAATAATTAATACCATAATAGTTTCTGCCCCAAGAGGAGATACAGGACAGGTAACTGGAATGAATACTGTTTTTAGAAATATAGGAAGCAGTCTATCCCCTGCAATTGCTGGGGCAATTGAAACAAATTTTGTCCAACCGGCAATGGTTGGATTTCTTCCGTCCAATTTCTTAGGTTTACCATTTATTCCCATTTTCGCAGATTTCCCATCTTCTCTGGCCTTTGGTTATATTTATACTATTGGTTTTATGACCATGTTGATTTCCTTAATATTTACGCTCCTCATGGATAATGTGAGGATATCTGAGAAAAAAGAGGTGAAATTTAATGAATGAGAAAATAGCTGGATTTGTTTTAATGGGATTAATTATAATTAGTAGCCTAGGTTTTGTTTATAGCCAGTCCCCTGCCAGCATTGT
>Ga0208314_100724_pt1 | contig 11587 bp, 12 predicted proteins | sample OSPB_Mat_host_9__FD_187144 | JGI IMG/M metagenome (GOLD analysis project Ga0208314, IMG submission 187144) | Extremophilic microbial mat communities from Yellowstone National Park, USA - OSPB_Mat_host_9_15 (SPAdes) (version 3) | ecosystem: Environmental > Aquatic > Thermal springs > Hot (42-90C)...
CTGTGGCCGATGCCTTCCTCGCCGTCTTCGAGGTAATCGAGGATGGTTCGCCGAGCCACCCATTCCATGTACGAGATCATGGTCGCCGTCGACAGCACGGGATGTACGCGCTTTCCAAGGAACGAAGGACACATGTCCTCGGTCACCGTGATCTCCCACGACTTCTGTTGACCTGGCGCCAGCCCTTCGCGCATCGCCTTCACCTCCGCCCCGAGCGTCACCCCTCGTCGACCTGGCCGACCATCATCGTGACGATGTCGCCCGCGAAGCTCATGACGTCCTTCGCCGCGGCCTTGTTCTCCGGCGATTTCATGGCCTGCTTGAACGTCTCCTCGTTCTCGAAGTACATCTCCGCCATGAGATAGTAAGGCGCCTCGCCACCCATGGCGTCGGACTTGATGCGCGTCACCTCGGCGCGCACGAGCCCTGGCACCTTTTGCACCAGCGGCAGATGCACCTCGCGATAATGCGCCTCGAACGCCTCCACGTCCGCGGGCTTTTTGTAGAGCGCAATCAGTTTGATCATACCTCAAATCTCCCTTTCTCGCATAGGAAATGGATGCCCCGGCGGTTCCGCACGCGTCACGCGTATACGTGACGGCGGTCGATCACCCGCACGGCCTTGCCCTCGCTGCGCGGCAAGCTGCCCGCCGGCACTGCGCGCACGTCCGTGCTGAGGCCAAGGACGTCCCGCAGCCTCGAGGCGACGCGAGCGCACAGGGCCTGCTCGACGCCGGAATCGGCCGGATCGCCCACCTGTCGCGCCCACACCACATCCAGCTCGACGAACACGGTCAGCCGATCCAAACCGCCCTCGCGCTCCACCACAATCTGATAGTGCGGCGCAAGTCCCTCCGTGGCGAACAGGACCGCCTCAATTTCCGAGGGAAACACATTCACCCCGCGCACGATGATCATGTCGTCGATCCGCCCCTTGATGCGCGTCATGCGCACGTGCGTGCGGCCGCATCGACACGGTTCGGGAATGAGGGCCGCCACGTCGCCCGTGCGGTAGCGCACGACGGGCATGGCCTCCTTCGTAAGCGTGGTGAACACGAGCTCGCCGTACGTGCCGGGAGGCACAGGCTCGAGCGTCTCTGGATGGATGACCTCGACGAGAAAGTGATCCTCCGCGATGTGGAGCCCTTCCTGCGCGTCGATGCACTCGATCCCGACGCCAGGCCCAATGACCTCCGACAGCCCGTACACGTCCATCGCCTTGAGCCCATAGGCGTCCTCGAGTTTCTGCCGCATCTCCTCCGTCCAAGGCTCCGCCCCGAAGATCCCATACTGAATTCCAATGGCACGCGGATCCTTCCCCTCTGCCCGCATATGTTCGGCGATGGTCAGGCAGTACGACGGCGTGCCCGCGATCCCGCGCGGCCGCAGATCCTCCATGAGCGTGGCCTGACGAGCCGTCTGGCCGCCCGAGACGGGCACCACGGTCATGCCCAGCCGCTCGGCGCCGTAGTGGAAGCCAAGCCCACCCGTGAACAGGCCGTAGCCGTAGATGACGTGAAAGACGTCGCCAGGTCTGCCGCCCGCCGTCACAATCGACCGAGCGACGATCTCGCTCCATCGGTCGAGATCGCCCTTGGTGTAGGCGACGAGCGTTGGTTTCCCCTTTGTGCCCGAAGAACCGTGAATGCGCGCCACCTCGCGTTGGTCCACGGCCAGAAGGCCCAGCGGATAGTGATCGCGCAGGTCCTGCTTGCGCGTGAAAGGAAAGCGCGTGAGATCGGCGAGGGTGCGCAGATCGGACGGCTTGACGCCCGCCTCGCCGAAGCGATCACGATAAAACGGCACCCGCGCGTAGACCCGCTCCAACACGAGGCGCAGTCGCTCGAGCTGCAGCGCCTCGAGTTCTGTGCGGGGCATCGTCTCCAACTCGGGCTGATACATCATGGCCACCTGCATTCGCCTCCTGTCCCTGTCGGCACGCATGCGGCCGACACAATGCAAGCGCTTCCCCCCGGGCGAACGGCTGTCTGGTCTGCCGCGCTTACGGCTTCATCGCCTCAAACGGCTGGCGGCAAGCTCGGCAGTAGTACACGGCTCGGCACGGCGTCGGGCCAAACAGGCTCTCGATCTCCGTGTCGTGCGCGCCGCAGTAGGGACACGCGACAGGCGTCCCACCGCTTCTCGCCGGGACCGCCACGCCCATCTCGCGCAGCTTCTCGATCCCGTCAGGCGTGATGCGACTTGGCTCCCAGACCACGTCGAGCGCAAACGCCACCTCAGCCTCGAGTCCTTGCTCCGCCAAGGCCGCACGCACCTTGTCTGCAATCCAGCCCAGCGCCGGACAGCCGAGGAACGTGGGGATGAGCTCCACCCGCGCGCCGCGATCGTCCACCGCCACCGATTTGACCATGCCGAGATCGATCACGCTCACCACGGGCAACTCGGGATCCGGCACGCGGGCGAGCGCCTGCCAGACCGCCTCCTCGGACATCGAGCGGATGGTCACGCGAATCCCTCCTCACCACACGGCCGCGCCGAGGCTGCGCACGCCGTTCATCGTCGCGAGGAGTTCCTCCGCTTCGTCGTGACGCGCCACCGGGCGCGCGCATTCCCGCGGGTGGGCGGCCAGTGTGGCCTCCACGCGATCGACCGGCAGCCCCGCCTGGGAGAGCGTCGGCGCGATGTGCGCCACGAACGCCCGGCGCAATTCCGCGAGGGGCCGCGACAGGATGCCGAGATCGACGAGCGCCTGCGGATCCACCGCAAAGGCCGCGAGATCCGGCAGATCCGGGAGCAGCGCCTCAAACGCGGCGCGAAGCCTGGCCGCCGCCTCGCCGCCCGCGCGGCCGAGATCGACGACCCACTTCTCCATATGCAGGTGGTGGTAGTGTTCTTCTCGCAGCATGCGCCGGGCGCCCTGCGCCCACAGAGCGTCCCCCGCTTCCGCCAGCGCGGCGAGGCGAACGGCGTCCCACGCGTCATACAGGTAGTGGCGGAGCACCGTGTGCGCCCAGTCGCCGTTTGGCCGCGCACAGAGGGCTGCGTGCCTCCTCTCCAGCGCGGCGCGATCGAACGCGAGCGCGTCTGCCTGACCGCACCCAGACGCCTCGGCCAACTCGTACCAGAACGTGGCATGGCGCACCTCGTCTTGCGCAATGGACGCAAACGCCACGTCCTCTTCCACTTCCGGTGCAAGGCCCAGCCACTCGGAGTCTCGGTGGCCGAGGAACAGTTCCTCATCGCCGAGCTGTAGGGCAAGTTCCCCGAGGATCGTTTCGAGCGCTTGCATATCACCCTCTCTCGCCACCGGACTCACTCCTTTCGCACGTCCGCGATCACGTCGTCGATGTTCATCGCCTGCGCCTTGAAGCGCTTCCACCGTCGCGCGTTATCGGAGTAACCGGACACATCCCGATACTTCCGGTCAAATTCGCGCGCGAACCAGTCGGGATCGTCCGGGGTCGCGTGGACGTCGCCACGGCGCACGGCCCATACGCTGACGGCGTCCGCGCGCCGCAGGAAATTCTCTCGCGCGAGCTGGAGTGCCCATTCGGGCGACGGCGCGAGGAGGCTCCCGACGTGGACGTGCGGGTCGAGATCGGACGCCTGGACGAAGATTTCGTAGACGTCGTAGGACGTGTCCACAGCATGCTCGTGGATGCGATCGTTCTCCACCTGAATCATCGCCATGTCGTTCACTCCCTACACCGCGGCCGCCGTGCGCGCCCTGACGAGCGCCTCGCGGACCCACGCCTGATCTTGGTGAGCCATGCGGCGCAGCGCGATGCGCTCCTGCGACTTCGGCCCCGTGTTGTCTCGAACCACGCGCGACCACCGCTCCCAATCGGGTTCCGTGTACCGCCACAGCCCCGCCTCTTCGTCGAATCGAAGCGCCGAATCCGGGATCTCGAGGCCAACCGACCGGATCCTCGGCACGTACCGCGTGAGGAATTTCTGACGCAACTCTTCGTTCGTGCGCGATCGGATGCGATACTCCATCATGCGCCGAGCCGCATCGGTGACAATGGGCGGCCCGAAGAAGAAAAGGATGGCCTCCCACCAGCGGTTGAGCGCTTCCTGGAGCATTTCCCGCTGCCACGACTCTCCCTCCGCCAGCGACAGGATGATGGACTCTCCATGCTGCATGTGGAAGCTCTCTTCCGCGCAGATGCGCTTCAAGACCCGCGCGTAGGGCGCGTACGAGCAGTCGAGCAGCGCCGTCTGCGTGATGATGGCCGCGCCATCCACCAGCCACCCGATGATGCCGGCGTCCGCCCACGTCGGCGCCTCCATGTGGAACACATTGTGAAACTTGACGCGGCCCGTGATCACGTCGTCCATGAGCTCGATCCGGTTCCGCCCGAGCGGCGCCGCCAGGTCTTCCGCCACCCGCAGCAGCAGCTGCCCATGGCCGATCTCGTCCTGAACCTTGGCCATGAGCGACATCTTGCGGCGCAACGTCGGCGCCTTGGGGACCCACTCCTTCTCGGGATATGCGCCCATGATCTCGCTCACGGCGTGCATGTGAATGAGCCGCAGCAACAGGAGCCGATAATCTTCAGGCATCCAGTCGTGCGCCTCGATCTTCTCTCCGCGCTGAATTCGCGCCATGAACTCTTCCATTCGAGCCTCGGGCATCTCGTTCGCCTCCCCTGTCAAGATCGCGGCTCGTTCCTCTCGCGTCACGCCTCGCCCAGCAATTCGCATGCGGCGGGCTGACCCGTTCCGATTCCATTGAACAAGAGCGTCCAGAAGTGTTCCGCGATATCTTCTGGCGTGAACTCGCCTCCCGGCCGATACCACTGATACACCCAGTTCGCAACCGAAAGCAGGCACAGTCGCACGAATTTCGGATCCGCTTTCCGCACGGCGCCTTGCGCCATGCCCTCTTCAATCCATTTGCGCCAGTGCGCCTCGTAGCGATCCCGCTTGGACTGGATGACCTTGCGGCGGTCATCGGAGAGAGCCCGCCACTCGTGAAAAAACACCTTCGCGGACTCCTGTTTGTCCGCGACGACGCGAATGTGCGCGCGGAGCCCCTCGCGCAACCGATCCACGGGATTTTGCCACTTGGACTCGACGGATCGAGCGGCGAGAAGAAACGCCTCCGCCCCTTCGTCGGCGATTTCGAATAGTAAGTCTTCTTTGGATTCAATGTGCGCGTACAGGCTGCCGGAGAGAACCCCGGCCTCCACCGCAATTTCGCGGATGGTCGTTCCGTGGTATCCCTTTTCGCTGAACAGCCTTCTCGCCGCGGCGAGAATTTGGTCTTTCTGACTCGGCCTCGGCATCCTCGTCTCCCCTCCTGCAGAACCAGAAAGCAAGCGCTTGCTTTCTTAAACTCATTATACGACGCATCCCATCGCTTCGCAAGCGACGGATGCGACCTCAGGTCTATTTTCGATCGAATCAGCGGACATGTAAAGGCTTTCTGAAGTGTTTGAAAAAAGTTCAACTTCGAAGAGCGTTTCCTCATCATCAAGTATTTCCCACCCCATCCGAGGGGATCCCCGGACATCGACCGCGACGACACAGAGTTCGATGGCATAAGGTGCGAGTAGGTTGGGGGGTGAAACCATGTGCACAAAAACTGAATGCGAGCGCCTCGTCGGGCGCTGGGTCACGTTTCGCACCCCATACGGACAGCATCAGGGTCTGATCGAGCGGGTGACGTCGGACGGCCGCGTCATCGTGCTGTCGCCCCGTTCTCAGGCCGTGCCGTCCCTGATTCTCACAGATGGCGATGCGGCGGGCGTGGATCCTGTCCTCGCATACGGAGGATTCGGCCCAGGTCCCATGGGTGGACCAGGGTACGGCGCCCCTCCCTACGGTGCACCTGGCCCGGGATACGGGTATGGGGGCGCGTGGGTGCGGTGGGCCGTGCCGTTTCTCATCATCTACACCCTGTTCGGGCTTTTCTTCTGGTGATGAGAAACCAAAAGCGCGGGAACCCAAGACCTGGGTTCTCCGCGCTTTTTCGTTCATGCCAATTTTTCATTCATGCAGACGTTACGGACTCTGGCGTTTGCACCACCAGTGCGTCTCCTTCGACATCCAGGCGCACCTCGCGCACCTCTTCGTCGATCAACCGGTCCGCGATTGGGTCTTCGACATACGTCTGGACGGTGCGGCGGAGCGGCCGCGCGCCGAAGGCCGGGTGATAGCCGCGCTTCGCCAGCCAGTGCACGGCCTCCTCGGTCCAGGAAAGCGTCACGCCCCGGTCGGCGAGAAGCTCGCGCACCTCCGCGAGCATCAGCTCGACAATGCGCTGCACCTCGGCCTGCCCCAGGGGGCGGAACCGGACAATGGCGTCAAACCGGTTCAGGAACTCCGGCTTGAAGTACGCAGAGAGATCGCCGAGATCGACATCGACGCGCTCTTCCTCGTCGGGCTTCGTGGTGAAGCCGACGTGGCTCTTCCGCTCCACCTCGCCTGCGTTCGACGTCATGATGATGAGCGTGTCCTTGAAGCTCACCGTACGACCTTGGCTGTCGGTCAGACGCCCGTCCTCCATGATCTGGAGGAAGATATGCTGCACGTCCGGGTGCGCCTTTTCGATCTCGTCCACCAGAATGAGACTGTACGGGTGACGGCGAACCTGCTCCGTCAACTGGCCCGCCTGCTCGTATCCCACGTACCCAGGCGGCGCGCCGATGAGCTTCGACACCGAGTGCTTCTCCATGTACTCGCTCATGTCGAGCCGGATCATCGCGTCCTTCGATCCAAACAGGATTTCCGCAAGCCTCCGGGCCATCTCGGTCTTCCCCACGCCCGTCGGTCCGACGAACAGGAAGCTGCCGATGGGTCGGTCGCCCCTGCGCAGCCCCACGCGGCTGCGGCGAATGGCCCGAGCCACTTGGCGCACCGCCTCATCCTGGCCGATCACGACGGCGGCGAGATCGGCCTCCAGGTTCTTGAGCTTGGCCTGCTCATCGGCCTGCATCCGCGTCACCGGGATGCCCGTCTTCGCCTCGACAATGGCCGCAATCTGCTCCTCATCGACGACGGGCACGTCGGACGCGCCTGCCGCATGAGCCAGTTCCGCGCGAAGCTTCTCCTCTTCGGCCTTCAACGTGGCCGCGCGCTCGTAAGCCTCCTGGCGAATCGCCGCCTCTTTTTCCCTCGCGATGGCGGCGAGGCGCTCCTCGATGCTCGCGCGATCCCCTCCGTACTGCAAGTTGGCCTTCGATCCGGCCTCGTCCATGAGATCGATGGCCTTGTCTGGCAGGAATCGATCGCCAATGTAGCGGTGAGAGAGCGTCACGCACGCGCGAATCGCTCCATCCGTGTAGCGAACGCCGTGATATGCCTCGTACCGCGGCCGCAGCCCTTCGAGAATGCGCACGGCCTCCTCCACGGACGGCTCGTCCACCATCACGGGCTGGAACCTGCGCTCGAGCGCCGGATCCTTTTCAATTTGACGGTATTCGTCGAGCGTCGTGGCCCCAATCACCTGGATGTCTCCACGCGCCAACGCAGGCTTGAGAATGTTCCCGGCGTCGAGCCCTCCCTGCGAGGCGCCGGCCCCGACCAACAGATGGATCTCGTCGATGAACGCAATGACGTCCTGGCGAGACTCAAGTTCGGCGATAAGTTGCTTCATGCGGCTCTCGAATTGGCCCCGGATCCCGGTATCCGCCACCAGTGAAGCCACGTCGAGCGCGTAAATCGTCTTGCCCAAAAGCTTCTTCGGAACCCGCCCTTCGGCGATGCGCAGGGCAATGCCTTCGACGATGGCCGTCTTCCCCACGCCCGGCTCACCGATGAGGACGGGGTTGTTCTTGTTGCGCCGATTCAGGATTTCCAGCGTGCGCTCGATCTCGTCCTCGCGGCCGATCAGCGGATCGATCTTCCCCGCTTTCGCCAGCTCGGTGAGATTGCGGCCAAACTGCTCAAGCACACCGCCGTTCTTGCCACCACCGGGCAGCGTCTGCACGGGCTGCCCCATGGGTTGGCCGCTCATCTGACGAAACAAATCATCGAACGGGAAATTCCCGCCCAGGATGAACTCTGGATGAATGAATGGCATCGTCGCCCACCTCCAACGCTTGTGACATCGACACGCCGAAACGCGAAACCGCGCGAATCCGCCTTGATGACTTTGACTAACTTTGACCTTAAGAAGCCATACATACTGACTTTGTCTTTCCTTGACCAATTATAGCACGTCGGACGCCGATTGCAACACTTTTTTCGCATGTGCGGTGGTTTGAAGACCAAAAATCGCGCTATGATAAGGGTACCACTCAGGCGAGGTGAGCCGATTGTTGGTCATCCTTCTGCTCGTCGTGATCGTCATCCTGTTGGTGCTCCTGTTCGCGCGCCGCACGCAAGGCGGACCCGTGTACCGCCGCGGCCCGTTCCAGTCGTATCAGAGTACCCCGTACAATCAGGGCCCGTTCCAATCCAGTTACGGCCCGAATTACGGCCCGACGTACGACGTGACACCGCCCTATGGAGGATATCGGCCTGGGTTTGGCGGCGCCGGTTCGTTTCTCGGCGGCATGGCGGCAGGTGCGCTGTTGTCGTGGCTCTTCGAGCAAGGCCGGATCGACGCCATGCAGTACGACATGTTCCGCCAGATGGAAGATCAGCAGATGATCGACGCGCTTCTGCAGCAGAACATCATTCAGCAGGACGAGATCGAACAGCTGCAGCAGCAGATGATGATGGACCACGGCGGCGTCTACGACCCAAACGGCAACCCGGTGGATCCGGGACAAATGCAGGACTGGGGTTCGGCAGAGCCCTGGGACAACCAGGTGGACTTTCGCGACGACGGTTTTCAGAACGGGCCGTTTGATGACAATGCGCCGTTTGACGATCCGAACCATAACGGCGGGGGCTGGGTCTAAACCCGGCCTCTTTTTGATGCCTACCGAGAGCTTTCCGCTCGCCCATTCATCAAAGAGAACGCCGACGTCGATGGCGAGATCGGGAAATGCTTGGGGCGGCATGCGGTCGCCGACTCGGTTGGACATGTGCCAACGAAGCGCCCCGCCGTTCGCGCGGTACACGTGCACGGCTCGCTTTTCTGGCTCCACAATCCAGTATTCAGGCACGCCCGCGCGCTCGTACAACAACATCTTGCGAATCGTATCATGCGCCGCCGTGGAAGGCGAAAGAACCTCCACCACGAGAACGGGGACGCCGACGACGCGACGGTCCTCAAGAAGGAAGCGCTCGGTCATCGCGATGCGAGAGAGCGCGCTCATCGCCGCGGGCACATGGTCCGGCCTCGCGCCGAGCCGGTCATCAATCCCGGATGACCGGCTCGTACCCCGCCTGGCGCAGCGTGTCGCAGATCAGCCGGATGTGGGCGTGATCGCGCGTCTCGAGGTCGATCTCGACCTCCGTCTGCCCGAGGTGGATGTGCGATCCTACGCGCTGATGGTGCACCGTGAGCACGTTCGCGCGGAGCCGGGCGACGATGTCAAGCAGATCCCGCAGCGCGCCCACGCGGTCCTGAATCGTCACGGCGAGGCGCAGGTAACGCCCTGATTCCACCAGCCCGTGTTCGATGATCCGCGACAGCACCACCACGTCGACGTTGCCGCCGGACAACACGGCCACGACCTTGCCGAGCCCCGCCGGCACCTTTTTCCCCAGCACGGCTGCGATGGTGGTGGCCGCTGCGCCCTCCACCACGAGCTTCGACCGCTCCATGAGCAGGATCATCGCGCGGGCGATCTCGTCCTCCTCCACGACGACCACGTCGTCGATGTACCGCTTCGCGGCCTCGAACGTAAGCACACCGGGCCGCCGCACCGCGATGCCGTCTGCGATGGTCGGCTCGCCCGGCACCGTCTCGATGGCGCCGAGATCGAGCGCGTGGCGGAACGCGGGCACGGCCTTTGCCTGAACGCCATAGATTTTCACGCCAGGGCGCAGGGATTTGAGCGCGATGGCGATGCCCGCCGCGAGCCCGCCACCTCCCATCGGCACGATGACGGCGCTCACGTCCGGCAACTGCTCCGCAATCTCGAGCCCAATGGTTCCCTGACCGGCGATGATGTCGGGATCGTCAAACGCGTGAATGTAGGTGAGCCCCTCGCGCATGGCGATCTCGCTCGCGTGCCCGTATGCGGCGTCGTAATCGTCGCCGTGGAGCACCACGCGCGCCCCGTACCGCTGCGTGGCCATAATTTTGGCGAGGCTCGCTCCTTCCGGCATGACGATGGTGCATGGCACCCCGCGCCCTCGCGCCGCATAGGCGACGCCCTGCGCGTGGTTACCCGCGGACGCGGCGACAACGCCAGTCAGGGTGCCCGACTCCGCGAGCACCGTGATCTTGTTCAGCGCGCCGCGCAACTTGAACGATCCCGTCTTCTGCAAGTTCTCCAGTTTGAGATAGACCTCGTTGTCGGACAGGCGCGAAAACGTCTCGGAGTAGTCGAGCGGCGTATACAGCGCGCTCCCTCGAATCCGCTCTCTCGCCCGTTCGATATCCTCCAAGGTGGGTAGCGACCGATCCTGCAACCGCCTCTTCCTCCCTAAAGAAGGCGGGCCCGAAAGGCCCGCCCCATGCTCATCTGTCCGCGCGCTTCATCGAATCCTCGAGCACCGTCTTGGCGATGTGCTCGTCGAGCGCCTCGTAATCGAAGTAGCGGATGGTTTGGTACAGCTCCTCGCGCGACTGCATCTCCGACAGGAACGACTTCTGCGTCCCCTCGCGCTGAATCGCTTCGAACACGCGCTCGATGGCCTTCGCCGCCACGCGGACGCTCGTCACGGGATAAATCACCATGCGATAGCCCCACGACTCGAACTGGTCCGCGGTGTAGTAGGGCGTCTTCCCGAATTCCGTCATGTTCGCGAGCAGCGGAACACGAACCCGCTCCGCAACATAGCGGAACTCCTCTTCCGTCGTCAAGGCCTCCGGGAAAACGGCGTCCGCGCCCGCCTCCACGTACCGATTGGCGCGCTCCACGAGCGCTTCGAGTCCCTCCACGCTTTTCGCATCGGATCGGGCCACCACCACGAGCGTGGGCGCCACCGTCTTCAACATGCGGATCTTCTCCACCATCTCCGACGGCTCGACGAGCTTCTTGCCGTTCAAATGCCCGCACTTCTTGGGCATGACCTGATCTTCAATCTGCACCGCCGCCACGCGCGCTTCGACCATCTCCTTCGCGGTGCGCGCGACGTTGAGCACGCCGCCGTAGCCGGTGTCGATGTCGACGAGCACCGGCAGGCCGGAGGCCCGGACGAGATCGGACGCGCGCTCAGCGACTTCGTTCGAGTACACGATGCCGAGATCGGGCAGTCCGCGGCTCGCCGTGTACGCCGCGCCGGACAGGTAGATGGCTTCAAATCCCGCCTGCTTCGCGATGCGCGCCGTCAGCCCGTCGTGCGCGCCGGGGATTTTGAGGATCCGCGGCTCCTGAATGCGCTCGAGGAACCGCTTGGCCAACTGCTCTTGGCTCGGTTGCTCTTCCACCAGCCACGCCAACGTTCACGCCTCCTCTCAGATGACAAACAGCTCCATGAACTCGTCGACCGGCGTCTCATGCAGCCGCTCGGCGTCCAGGCACAGGTCGAGGATGCGTTCGGCGCGCTTCTCCGGAAAGCGCGTCAACAGGTTCGCGCGGAACTTTTCAATGACCTTCGGCAGCCCTTCCGCGCG
>Ga0208314_100728_pt1 | contig 11519 bp, 8 predicted proteins | sample OSPB_Mat_host_9__FD_187144 | JGI IMG/M metagenome (GOLD analysis project Ga0208314, IMG submission 187144) | Extremophilic microbial mat communities from Yellowstone National Park, USA - OSPB_Mat_host_9_15 (SPAdes) (version 3) | ecosystem: Environmental > Aquatic > Thermal springs > Hot (42-90C) >...
ACATCGACGTCGGCATCACCGGCGCGGTCTGCGGCGTCGCGGATACGGGGACCCTGGTGGTGACGACGGGAGGCGTCGCAGGCCGCACCGTGCACCAGGTCCCGCTCGTGCACCTCGTGGTGATGCGCGAGATTCAAATTGTGCAGAGCCTGGGCGACGCCATGACCCGCCTGCGAGAGGTCGCCCCAAGCGGGCGCATCCCTGCATACGTGCACTTCATCAGCGGCCCAAGCCGATCGTCCGACATCGAGAACGATCAGACCATCGGCGTGCACGGCCCCGCGCGGGTCATCTGCCTCCTTCTGCAGGATGGCACAGAAGGCGCGTGAACGGCCGGCCGCACGCCGGGCTCGTCACGCGCGCAAAAAGGGCGTCCCTCGCACCACCGCACACGGGACGCCTATCCTTCATTCTTTTTCCGCCTTCACGACTTTCACACCCACCGCTTCAAACCGCCGCAAATCCTCGTCCGGCGTGTCCGCATCCGTGATCAGCACGTCGATCTCGTCCACATCTCCGACCTTCGTAAAATCGCGCACCTGGATTTTACTGTGGTCGGCGAGGAGAAACAGCGTATCGCAGATCTCGACCATCTTCCGCTTCACGAGCGCCTGAAGCGCGTTCGATTCGGTGAAGCCGTGATCGACATGCAGTCCTTTGCACGACAAAAACGCCTTGTTCACGTGAAACCGCGCGATAGCCTCTTCCGCCATGGGACCCACGTAGGACAACGAGCTCGCCCGAAGAATGCCGCCTGTCGAAATCACTTCGATCTTATCCTTGGGCGCGAGCTCCATGGCGATCTTCACTGAATTCGTCAATACCGTGAGCGGCATGTTGGGCAGCGCGTTGGCCACGTGCAGCGCCGTGCTGCTGGCGTCCAGGATGATGCTATCGCCCGGTTCCACATATGTGATGGCGGTTCTCGCGATGGCCATCGTCTCCGGCACATGTTCCGACTCGCGCACCATGTACGACGTCTCGGCAGGCGTGTCGTCGTCAATGCGAACTGCGCCGCCGTGACTGCGGCGCAGTTTGCCCTCCATCTCAAGGATGTGCAGGTCTCTCCGCACGGTCTCCTCGGTCACGGAGAACATGCGACTGAGTTCTTTCACGCGAATACTGCCGCGTTCGTTCAGGTATTGCAGGATGGCTCGTTGTCGTTCGGCTGGGAGCATTCGCACGGTTCACTTCCTCAATCAAGAGCACACTCTAGAACCAAACGATCCGTTCTCAGTAATTCGCACTGTTGATGTTCGCTTTGGTAAATATTGTTGGATTGCCCAAAAGTACAACCCTATTTTGCACCTTGAACGAACCCAACGCACACTTGAACGTGCCGTTTACAGGCATTGTACCATCTACCACGGCTCGAGCGACATACATGGTGAGAGCACCCAGTTTCGGCACGTCCCAAAGCACGAATTCTTGGACAGTTCCATCATTCACATACTGCTTCATTTGAATCGGATCAGCGAGGCCCGTGACGAACACTTTGCCCTTCAAGCCCAGTTTTTCTACGGCCTCTGCAGCTGCAGGAACTCCAACGGAATCTGGCGAGATGATCGCCTTCATCTGCGGGTAGGCTCGCAGCATGTTCTCAGCGGCAGTCAATCCGACATCAGGTTGTTCCTGATCGTACTGAATGGTTACGATGTGCAAGTTCTTGTACTTGCTCTGAATCGCCTGCTTCATGACCGCGATCCAGGCGTTCTGATTCGGATTTGTCGGTGTGGACGACAGAATGCCAACCTCAACATTCTTCTGGTTCTTAAAATGTTCCGCCGTGATCTGTACGAGAGTGGTGCCAATGCCTTGCGCTGTCGCCTGGTCGACAAAGAACTGGCGCGCAGACGGAATGACGTCAGAGTCCCACGTAATGACCTTCACGCCCCTGCGCATTGCAGATTCCAACGCCGGGGCCAAAGAAGTGGGATCATTCGCGGACACGGCAATGACGTTGTAGCCTTGGGCAACGTAGCTGTTGATCATCGAAACCTGATCAGCTGCGCTTGCCTGCGTCGGCCCGTTATACGTGAGTTGAATGTGAAGCTTCGGTGCAACAGATTGGGCTCCTTGATCCGCGCCTGTGAAGTACGGTATGCCGATTTCCTTCGGGATAAAGGCGACCTTGATCGTTTTGGACGACGAGGCCGCTGCGCTCCCAGCATTCGAATTGGGCGTGGACGCGGGGGTCGCGACAGTACCACACCCCGTCACAGTGGCCACGAGCGCTGCGGCTGCCAATCCACCCAGAGCCTTGTGTTTCGCCTTTTTCGTGCGGAGCTTCATGAAAAGTACCCCCTCCTATGGCCAATGGCCAATTTGGATATATAGGCTAATCTCGCGCACTCGTTGTTGTCTCAACCGCCGACGAGCTGTCCTGACGTGAGACACGACGCCTGCGCGAGAATAGACCACTCAGTTGTTGCAGACCCACGGCCGCAATCAGCATCGCGCCCGTTACGACGGATTGTTCTACGGATGAGACATTGAGCATGTTGAGCCCTTGTTGCAGAACTCCAAGGAGAAACGTTCCAAGGAATGCCCCCAAAATGGTACCTGATCCTCCAAATACATTTACTCCGCCCACGAGGCACGACGTGATCACCGAAAGTTCGTAATTGGTACCCATGTCGCCCCGAACTGATGCGAAGTATGCACCCATGAACACCGCGGCTACGCCAGACATGCATCCAGACAGCACATACGTAATCGTCTTGACGCGGTTTACTTGGAGACCGGAGTACAGCGCTGCTCCCTCATTGTTTCCAACGAAGTAAACCTGCCTGCCGTAGCTCGTGTATTTCAGCAGGAACCCGAATAGACAAGCAACGACTCCGTAGAAAATGAGCTGGATGGGGATCCATTTCAAAACCGTGCCGGTCCCCAGACTCAGGTAGGATTGTGGAAATCCATAAATAGAACCCTCACCTTGACCTACAAGCACCATGGCTAAAGACCCGTAAATGAATAGCGTCGCCAGCGTGGCGATGAGCGGTTGAATGCCCGTCCGAACAATGAGTTGGCCGTTGATGAACCCTAGGAGTGCGCCAAGAAGGATAGATAAAAGCGCAGCCAACCAAATATTCACTCCGTGCTGCCACAGCAGTCCCATAACGACACCACAAAGACTCATCATGGAACCAACGGACAGGTCGATGCCGCCTGTAATGATGACCAGCGTCATACTGAGAGCCATGAAACCAACCGGAAGAAAGTTCTCGGTTGAGGCCAGCAAATTTTGCGGACTTACGAAGTCCGGGCTCAACACACCGAAGAACCCAATCTCGAGGATTAACAGACCCGCAATAGCTAGTGACCAAATTCTGTTCTCGGCCACACCTCTCACCCCGCTACCCTTTGCGAACGCCGCAATCCGCTATCCGCGATGACCGCAATCAGGATGATCAGACCTTCGACTGCGTCGTTCCAGACTGCTGGGAGATGAAAGAACACCAGTGCCTCGGTAATCACCCCAAGCAGAACCGCACCTAGAACCGCCCCCAATGCGGTACCGCGTCCGCCAAAGACATTGGTTCCACCGATCACGGCTGCCGCGATAGACTCCAAATTTAGATCGGCGCCGGTAGTTGGGGTAGAGAAGCCGTTATATGACAGGTACAAAACCCCTGCAATGCCGGCCAGCAAACCCATCAGGACGTAAGGGACGATGACGGTACGATTCGTCGATAGGCCCGCCAGACGAGCAGCGTTTGGGTTGTTGCCAACGGCGTAGATGTACCGACCAAGGACTGTTTGTTCCATGAAGACGGACAGCACAATGAAGACGATCACAAGCACAATCACTGGACCAGGTATGCCTAGAACTTTCGAATTTCCTATGGCAAGAAATGATGAAGGTAGATTTTGAATCCATTGTCCATTGGTGACCATGTACATCAAACCCGAGAACAAACTGAGAGTTCCTAGTGTCACGATGATAGGTGGTAGCCTTAGAAGGCTAATCAACACTGCATTCAGCCCGCCACACACAAGCCCCGTAGCCACACCGATCGCGATGCTCAACCAGGTCGGCACACCGTTCAGTAACAGGGTGCCAACCACGAGCGTCACAAGCCCCATATTTGCCCCAACCGACAGATCAATCCCCTTCGTGATGATGACCAAGCACTGACCCATTGCCAAAATTCCAACCGTCGATATGTTAAGTAGTATATTGATAAGATTCCCCGGTTGAAGAAAACGCGGAGTAACGAACAACATAACGAGTAGAAAAATCAGGATGAACACAATGAGTGAAAACTCGCGCCTTTTCAGTAATCCACTCATGATCTCGGGCCTCCGTCCCCGTTGTTGTCCCTGCCCGCGCCGACTCCTGTCGCAAGGCGCATGACAGCCTCCTCGGAGGCATGTTTCCCGTCAATCTCTCCCATGAGTTCTCCTTCGCGCATCACGAGGATTCTATCGCATAATGTGAGAATCTCCGGCAAATCAGAGGAAATTACGAGGACAGCTACCCCTGCCTCAGCCAAGTTAAAGATCACTCTGTAGATCTCACTTTTCGCCCCCACGTCAACGCCGCGGGTCGGTTCATCAAGGATCATGATGCTGGGCTGTCTTGCAACCCACTTCCCAAATACGACCTTTTGCTGGTTTCCTCCGGAGAGTTCGGCCACAGGTTGCTCCGGTGAGCGCGACTTAATTTGAAGTTGGGATTTCATCCTCTCGGTCAATCGCCATTCATCGACCCTCCGAGCAATCCCATATGTGTACACCGAAGCCCTATTCGGTATGGCGAGATTCCAGGCGATGCTCATATTCAAGGCCACGCCATGCTTGTGCCTGTCCTCTGGCACGTAAACCAAACCATGATTCAGCGCATCGTGGACCGATCTCACAGATGCCTTACGACCATCGATCCAGATTTCACCTTCGTCTGCCGCCGCAATACCGAAGAGCGCTTCCGCAACATCTGTCCGGCGAGATCCGACCAGACCCGCAAGCCCAACAATCTCACCCGGGTACACTTTCAAACTGATGTGATGGAACACTCCCTTTTTTGAAAGGTCGCGGACTTCCAATTTAGGAACATCTGCATGGCGCTCATACGATCGACGTTGCAGCTGGATTTCACGACCAACCATCAGGCTCACAAGCCTATCCGGTGTCAACTCATCCACGGCGAAGTGCCCGACCAAGTGTCCATCTCGCATCACCGAGACTTCTGAGCAAAGCTCAAAAATCTCCTGAAGCCGATGGGATACAAAGAGCACGGCTGCTCCACGCTCCATCAACTCACGGACCACGCGAAACAGCGTTTGGACCTCGCGTTGAGATAGCGTCGCTGTGGGTTCGTCGAGGATCAGTACTCGAGCGTCGTGAATGAGCGCCTTGGCGATTTCAACCATCTGTTGTTGTGCAATGGGAAGCTGGTGAGCAGCACTCCGAACGTCGATAGGTATGTCTAACCGATCGAAGACTTCCGCCGCACGTGAATACATTTCACGCCGATTCAGCCAGCGAACTGGGCCCATCTTACGATGTGGATGAAAACCCATGAACACGTTTTCCGCCACCGACAATTCCGGCATCAAGGAAGGTTCTTGGTGTACGGTGAAGATGCCCAACCTGTGGGCAAAATTCGGAGTCGGGATGCGGATACGTTCTCCTTCAAATAAGATGTCTCCCTCATCCGGCTGATGAACACCTGCGATGACTTTGATGACCGTGGACTTACCCGCTCCGTTTTCTCCGACAAGGGCCACCGCTCGACCGCGAACGAGTGTCAAATCGACCCCCTTCACCACCCTGACACCCGAAAAACTCTTCACAAGATTCTTGACTTGCAATACCGGTGATGCGTTGACCACGGTCCGTACAACCCTCTTTCGCTACCGCATCATCTGTCGCACAGGTAACTGAAGACGCTTACAGAAAGAATAATACACACACATAAACAAAAAGTAAATGCGCATTCAAAAATAAAATAACAAATACTCAACATAAACAGAAAAACAGATATCAAACCTATCTCCTCGTGGTGTGCGGAAGGCGCATTCACACGTTCACATGGTCACGTACTGACACGCACTCCAGAAACGGTCATCAAAGCAAGTTGGGACTGCGTCGAATCGAGCCTCGATAGTTGAACGCCTACTTCCAATGGACAGGTAAGCTCCATGGCATAAGGCACTCCGCGTGGTACCGTTCGTCCGTCCGATCCGGTAAGGGTGTCCACTCGGATATGTCGAGTTCTTCCCGAAGGACACACGACCGCGATCCCTTCGATAGGATCTCGATCTTCGAAGAACACCTTAATCTGAACAGATGCATCATCCGGGTGTGGATTGACGATGCACAGCGACTCGTGACTTTCGAGCTGTCCTTGGCTTGTAGAGGGAATGAATCCATCTGCGATCAACCAGCGGAACACCGTCACCCCTCCCGAGTCAACGCCCTCTATCGAACTGATACCAACCTCTCCGAATCAGAGCTGCACATCCTCAACACCACCCGCTCCCACCGACGCCTCTGGATGCAACAGCCTCCCTGTACCCACTCTCCTCAAACGCCTTCATCGGATCGATAGGCAACCCTCGCTCCTCGCGAACGCGCCACAAAAGTGGCCTCACATCCATCTCAAACGTCACCCGCACCACCTCCTCCGCGCCGAGCACGTCGTTTTGTTTCTGCCTTTCGCGCAACAAATCCCAAGGGATCAGAAGCGCCTTGGCAAATTGCGTTTGGATGTTGCAAACAGAACGAATCATCGCCGGAATCTTCGGTTCAACCGCATGGCTCTGGTCAATCATGTACGCAATGGCCCTTGCGGTGGCAGCCACGCGCTCGTCGTCAGAACGTTCAGCCTCGAGAATTTGGCAAAAGATCAGGAACAGCTCATACGGCTGGATGGCACCCACGATGAGATCGTCATCGGCGTATTTGCGGCTGTTGAAATGGAAGCCCCCGAGGCGTCCTTCATCCAACAGCACCGCGACGATGTGCTCGACATTGGTCCCCTGCGGGTGATGCCCCGTGTCGACGAGGACCTGAGCCTGCGGGCCGAGCTTCTCCGCCGCAAGATAGGCCATTCCCCAATCGGCGAGGTCCGTGTGGTAGAACGCGGGCTCAAAGAACTTGTACTCAATCAAAAGACGCATATCGGGATCGAGCGCGTCGTAGATCTCGCGCAGCGCCTCCTCGAGCCACCGCTTACGCCGGCGAATGTCACCTTGGCCCGGGTAGTTGGTCCCGTCGGGCACCCAGAGGCTCAGCACATTTGAACCGACCTCGCGCATGACGTCGACACACTCGAGAATGTGCTGAATGGCTTTCCGCCGAATCTCGGGTTTGACGTTCGTGATGCTGCCCAGCATGTAGTCGTCGTCTTGGAACAAGTTCGGATTCACCGCGCCGATGCGCAGTCCCTGGTTGTGGGCGTGATCGGCGAGGGCGCGGTAATCGTCGACCCTGTCCCACGGAATGTGAATCGCTACGGATGGGCACGCGCCCGTGAGTCGGTGCACCACGGCCGCGTCGTCAATTTTCTCAAACGCGTTTCTCGGCACGCCGGGTTGGCGGAACACTTTGAAGCGCGTGCCCGAATCTCCATAGCCCCAAGAAGGTGTTTCCACTTCCAGCGCCGCGAGGCGGCGGGCAGCGGCGTCCAGATCCACGCCGCGATCCCGACATTCCGCCTCGAGCAGGGCGTACGCCTGATCCATGCGACTCATGCGTTCACGACTCCTCTCCCAGTTCGCGCCTCACCGCGGAAACGCGGCGGCGACGCCTCCATCCACCGTGAGCATGCACCCGGTCGTTTTGGCCGATCTCGGCGAGCAGAAGAACAGGATGGCCTCCGCAATGTCTTCTGGTAGGATGTTGACGCCGAGAATGGTGCGCCTGCGGTAGTAGTCTTCAAGCTCCTCCGGCGCAATGCCGTACGCGCGTGCGCGCTCCTCGCGCCAGGCCGAATTCCAAATGTTCGATCCTTGGAGCACCGCATCCGGCATGACGATATTCACGCGGATCCCGTGAGGCCCGCCTTCGACGGCCAAGCAGCGCGCAAGGTGGTTTTCCATCGCCTTCGCGGCGCTGTACGCGGACGCGTCCTTGCCTGCGTACACGGCATTCTTCGAGGTGACGAAGACCATGGCGCCGCCAAACCCCTGCTCCACCATCACGCGGAACGTCTCGCGGGACGTTAAAAAGTACCCCGTACCGAGTACCGCGACGTTTTTGTTCCACTCGTCAAGCGAGGTCTCCGTGATGGGCGCCGAACTCGCGAGGCCCGCGTTCGAGACAAACAGATCGATCCCGCCGTAAGCCAGGATAGCCTCCTCGATGGAACGAGCGACCGCATCTTCCTGCGTCACGTCGAGCGCAACGCCGATGGCCGTACCGGGGCCGTGATCGGCACACAGCTCTTCTGCCAGGCGTCGGGCAGCGTTCGCGGCGAGATCGGCGATCACGACGTGCGCCCCCTCCTGCGCGAGGCGACGGGCGGTCGCGCTGCCGATCCCGCCGGCTCCTCCAGTGATGTACGCGACTTTGCGCGACAACTCCTTCTCCGGCGGCGCAAGCGTCAGCTTGTAGAGCTCAAGCGGCCAATACTCAACGTCGAAGGACTCCTTCTCGTCGAGCGATACAAACTCGCCGATGGCCGTCGCACCGCGCATGACCTCGATGGCCCTTCGATACAAATCGAGCGCGATGTTGGCCATCTTCTTGTTCTTGCCTGTGCCGATTGCGCCGAGCCCTGGGATGAGAATGACGCGCGGAAACGGGTCGTGCATCGGCACGTCGAGATCGACGTTGCGTTCGTAATAAGCCACATAGTCGTCCCGATAGGCGATAAGCCCCGCCTTCAGCTTTTCCTTCAGCGCATCGACACCTTCGGACGGGGACCAGTCCACGAACAGCGGCCGGCGCTTGGTGTGCACCAGGTGATCCGGACAGGCCGCGCCCACTTGTGAAAGCGCGGGCACATCGTGGCTGCCGGCGAACTCGAGAAACTCGGGGCTGTCGTCGAAAGAGAGAATCGTGCCCTGGCATTCGCTTACGATCCCGCGCACAAACGGCAGCACTTGCACCGCGATGCGATGACGCGCCTCTGGATCGAGCGGTTCGTGCCGCGCGCCGCCGAACGCTGGCCTTCTTCGCGCCCGCTCTTCGATGTACTCCGCAGCCTCGCGAATGATGCGCATAGTGTTGGCGTAGCACGCTTCAGACGTGTCGCCCCAGGTGATGAGGCCGTGCTTTTCCATCAGCACGCACTCACACTGGGGATTCGCCCGCACCGCCTCCGCGACAAGCTTCGACAGGGCAAACCCCGGCCGCAGGTACGGCACCCACACGGCGCGATCCCCGAAGATCTCCTTCGCCACGTCGCGTCCGTTTGTGCTCGTGCAAATGGCAATGATGCTGTCTGGGTGGGTGTGATCGACGTGTGCATACGGGATGAACGCGTGCAGCAGGGTCTCAATGGACGATCGCGGATGCTTGGCCTCGACCATGCAGTGCGCCAGGTACTCCACCATCTCCTCGTCGGTCATCGCGTCGCGGTCCATGAGCGGCAGCACTTCGTCGAGCCTGAGCGCGGTGAAGCTTTGTTCCGTCGCCTCGGCGAGATCGGAACCGCTGCCCTTCACCCACATCACGCGGATTTCGCGACCCATGTGATCGACCATGGTGGTCTTGGCGGACGTGTTTCCACCCCCCCAATTGCATACGCTGCGATCCGCGCCGAGGCGGCGAGATCGCTCGACAAGCTCCTGTAAGACACTCACTTCGTGTGTGGCGATCACAGTTGTTTCCTCCTCATTGCTCGAGTTTGGCCATCCGCTCCTGGCTTCCGCGTGCGATCAAGTTGCGAAACCGCTCGTACGGCTCCTGCCACGACTCCGGATGCCGAGGCTCGTAAAGGCGAATTGCAACAGACTCGCAGATGAGCTCTCGCGCCTCGTCCCGCGAAGCGATTTCCCCGAGCGCAACGAGCTGCATTAACGCGTTGCCCCAGGCGCTCGCCTCTGCAGGCCCTGCGAGCACGGGTAAGCCGAGGCAATCCGCCGTCCACTGCGACAGCCATTCGTTTTGCGATCCGCCCCCCACCACGTGCACCGCGTCAAACCGGAAGCCGGTGATGCGCATCAGTTCTTCGATGACGAAGCGGTACTTGAGCGCGAGCGACTCGAGAATGGAGCGCACCACTTCTCCCCGGCTGAGCGGCGTTGTCCCTCCTTGTTCGGCACATACCTCTTCGATGGCCGCGAGCATGGAAGTCGGGTGCAGGAAGCGCGGATCGTCCGGATCGAACAGGTAGCGAAATGGCGCGGCCTGGCTCGCCTCTGCGAGCAGTTGCTGCAAGTCCGCAGGCTCGCCACGCGCCACCCACTCGCGCTGCGATTCTTGCAGAAGCCAGAGTCCCATGACATTTTTCAGGAGTCGGTAATTTCCCACGCCGCCCTCGTTCGAGAAATTGCCGTCCCGCGCATCCCGGGACATCACCGGCGCGGGCACAACCGTTCCAACAAGCGACCACGTGCCGGAGCTGATATAAAGGTACGGTTCGCGCGTGGCCGGCACAGCGACGACAGCGGAGGCCGTGTCGTGCGAGGCCACGTGGATGACCGATGGTGCGCCGACTTCCGCCAGGCGCGTGGCGGGGCCAAGCATTGTTCCCGGTGCGACGATGTCCGGAAACAGGCGCCTTGGCAGCCCAAACCGAGCCATCAGCGCATCGGACCAGTTGCCAGACTGCGCGGAGACGAGCTGAGTCGTCGTCGCGTTCGTGAATTCCGCGCGCGCCTCGCCCGTCAGAAAAAAGTTCAAGAGATCGGGAAGCAGCAAAAGGACTTCCGACTCATCCAAAAGTCCGGGTTCCTCAGCCTGCAACGCCAACAGTTGATAGATGGTGTTGAAGGGGAGGTGTTGGATGCCCGTTTCCGCAAAGAGATCGTCAACCTTGGCACGGCGGTTTGCCAGGAACACCCCTTGTTCATGCGCAGGATCGCGATAGTGCCGGGGCGGCGCAACCAGCCTGCCGCCTGTACCCACCAAACCGAAGTCCACCGCCCATCCGTCGATCCCGACGGACGCCAGGCGCGCCTCGGCATGGCTTTCGGCCAGCCCCCGCACCATATCCGCGTAGATCCTCTCGATATCCGTGCACAAATGCGAATTCATCTCGACGGGGCGAGTCGAAAACCGGTGGCGTTCCACGAGCACGAGGCGCGATCCGTCGAACGTCCCGTGCATCACGCGCCCACTGGAAGCGCCGAGATCGACCGCGGCGAGATGCAACATGCGACCCACCCCTTGCGTGTTGCGTGTAAAGGCTATCACGAGAACGATTATACACGAAAGAATCTGTTTTGTGTTGTTTTGTTTTTGGTTTTGTGAGATTAGAGATGCACGAAACGAGAGAAGGACAGGAGAAGACGGTTCTTGAGGCTCGAATGCTTTGCATTCGCCCCGCTGCCCATCGTGTTCCACAAATGAAAAGCCCCACCGCGCGGGCGGGGCCTATGTGTCCCAGGCTTTCACTGCTCAATGTG
>Ga0208314_100729_pt1 | contig 11507 bp, 13 predicted proteins | sample OSPB_Mat_host_9__FD_187144 | JGI IMG/M metagenome (GOLD analysis project Ga0208314, IMG submission 187144) | Extremophilic microbial mat communities from Yellowstone National Park, USA - OSPB_Mat_host_9_15 (SPAdes) (version 3) | ecosystem: Environmental > Aquatic > Thermal springs > Hot (42-90C)...
AACGAAGGAAACGGCCGCAAGGAGGGACATTCGTGAACAAAGGGTATGTAGTGCAGGTCATGGGCCCGGTGGTCGATGTCCGCTTTCCAGAAGGACAACTGCCGGCGATCAACAACGCCCTCCGCATTGATTACGAGGGCGATCTGCCCGTGCATCTGACGCTCGAGGTGGCGCTGCACCTCGGAGACAACGTGGTTCGAACCATCGCGATGTCGTCGACGGACGGGCTCGTCCGCGGCGTCGAAGTCGTCGATACAGGGCAGCCCATCTCGATGCCCGTAGGGCCGGGCACCCTGGGGCGCATCTTCAACGTGCTCGGCGAGACGATTGACGAGAGGGGGCCCGTCGATGCCGCGGAGCGCTGGCCGATCCACCGTCCCGCGCCCGCGTTTGGGGATCTGACGACGAAGACCGAGATCTTCGAAACCGGCATCAAGGTCGTGGATCTGCTCGCTCCGTACGTCAAGGGCGGTAAGGTTGGCCTGTTCGGCGGCGCGGGCGTCGGCAAAACGGTGCTCATTCAGGAGCTCATTCACAACATCGCGAAGGAGCACGGCGGTTATTCGGTGTTCGCCGGCGTCGGCGAGCGGACGCGTGAGGGTAACGACCTCTACCATGAAATGAAGGAGTCGGGCGTCCTCGACAAGACGTGCATGGTGTTCGGCCAGATGAACGAGCCGCCCGGTGCGCGCCTCCGCGTGGCGCTGTCCGGCCTGACGCTCGCTGAGTACTTCCGCGATGTGGAGCAGCGCGACGTCCTGTTCTTCATCGACAACATCTTCCGCTTCACACAGGCGGGTTCCGAGGTGTCTGCGCTTCTCGGCCGCATGCCGTCGGCCGTCGGTTACCAGCCCACCCTGGCCACGGAAATGGGCCAACTGCAGGAACGCATTGCCTCGACGGTGCGAGGGTCCATCACGTCCATTCAGGCGGTGTACGTGCCGGCGGACGACTACACCGATCCGGCGCCGGCCAACACGTTCACCCACCTCGATGCCACGACCGTGTTGGAGCGCCGGATCGCCGACATGGGCCTGTATCCGGCGGTCGATCCGCTCGCTTCGACGTCGCGGGCGCTCCAGCCTGACATCGTGGGTGAGGAGCACTATCAGGTGGCGCGTGGCGTCCAAGCGGTGCTGCAGCGGTATCGCGAGCTGCAGGACATCATCGCCATCCTCGGCATGGACGAGCTGACGGATGAGGACCGCCTCATCGTGTCGCGCGCGCGCAAGATCCAGAACTTCCTGTCGCAGCCGTTCTTCGTCGCTGAGGTGTTCACCGGGACGCCGGGCAAGTACGTGCCGGTGAAGGATACCGTGCGCTCGTTCAAGGAGATCCTGGAGGGCAAGCACGACGACATTCCGGAGACGTACTTCCGCTACTGCGGCGCGATTGAAGACGTGATCGAGAAGGCGCGCAAGGACGGCTACGCCTGATCCCATCCGGAAGTGAGGTGAGCGCAGATGTTGACCGTGCCGCTCGAAATCGTCACGCCGGAGCGGATCGTGCTGTCGATGGACGTGCGCATGGTGATCCTGCGGGGCGGCGATGGCGAAATCGGCATCTTGCCACGCCACATGCCGCTCGCGACGGCGGTGAAGCCGTGCCTGGTGCGCATTCGGCTGGCGGACGATCGCCAGGACGTGGTACCGGTGTCAGGCGGGTTCGTCGAGGTCCTGCCTGAGAAGATCACCATCCTCGCGGACACCGCGGAGTTGCCTGAGGAAATCGACGTCGATCGCGCCCTTCGCGCTAAGGACCGCGCGGAGAAGCGGCTGCAGGCCGCGGTCGACGAGGAAGAAGCGGATCGCGCGCGTCAGGCGCTCACGCGCGCTGAACTGCGGCTGCAGGCGGTGGAAGAGCACAAACGCCTGAACGGATTTCTGCACGCAACTGTCCCGAGCGCTTAATTCCGTGGTATGATGGTTTTAGGCAGCTGGCCGTCTCTTCACGATCGGTTGGGAGGCGGCCAGTGTCGTTTTGGCACCTGGATGGCGATGGGCGAGTGGAGGTGACCGGGTGCAGTTGGTCTATCGCGTCAGTGCCACGATGGGGGCGGACGGGATCGTCCTGCTCTTGGTTTTCTTCCTGGGTGTCGTGGCCAGTTGGTGGGCGCTCGGCGCGCTCAAATGGGACAAGTTCACGCACCACCCGTTCGCGGGGCAGACCCAGCTCTTGCGGTTCTTCCTCGCACTCGCCGGAGGCGTGCTTTCCGTCGTCGTCGGTCTCCTTCTTCTTGGTGCCATGCAGTTGTTGAACGGTGCGCTTTGAGGTCGATGTGAGGGTCTTTCCTCTACGAAATCTATGAGACCTTCGCGCGCAGGGTTTAGCTTGGGCGGGATTCGTCGAGACTGGAATCAGGTGAAACCGTAGAACGCCCTGATTTCCAGGATCGGATGGAGGTATCCGCCATGGCACACACTAGAGTCATTCGGCGGGCTCGTCTCGTGCGCCGCCGCGGGAAAAAAGGATGGAAGCGCGCCATGTGGATGGCGCTTTGGATTGGGCTCGGAGTGGTCATCGCGCACCCGCCCGGCACGGCAAGTGCGCAGACCGCAAGCTCGGCGCCATCCGACGGAGGCGCGCAGTACGAGTTTCTCATGAGCGCCCTCCGCGCGACAGGCGCCACGCCGAACGCGTATCTCATCCACGATTGGACCCAGCTGAACGATTCGTTTCTCAACGAGACGCAGCTCGCGGCGCTCGGCGCCCAGGTCGTGCAGGAGTTGGGCCTCGCAAACGTCAAGACGCAGGCGGCGCAACTCGTGAACGAGACGTACTGGCGCGCTGTCGGCGTCTGGCCCAGCGGAACACGCGCTGAGGTGGTTTTGACGAGTTTTCCCGGGGCGCCAAGCGGCGCAGGAGACGGCCAACCGGAGACCGTGATGACCGTGACGGCATCGAGTTCCAACTTGACGGAAGGCCAATTTTCATCGCAATATGACCAGGTGGAGCGCACGGTGGCGTCCGTCAACGGCACGCCGCAGATGAGCGCATACATAGCTGGTTTCAAACCGAGCGAAGTCAGCGAGGCGGAAGCGGACGGAATGGCGATCGCGGCCTTGAGAGCGGTGGGCGCTGCGGCGGTCGAGGGCATTCGCACGCCACTCGAGACGAGCCTGTCGGGGTACAGCGCCCGCGCACCGGTGTACGTGCTGGCAGGAGACCACCGGCGCGTGAACGTCCAGGTGGCCGTGCACGACGACTCGTTCCGACATGGGACCGACGTGTACGTGGGCTCTCCTCTTGTGATCGCGACGTATTGAGGACGCATCCGCGCCGCCGCTTCGCGAGGCTCAGGAAAGCCGTGCGGAGGTAGCGGAATGGGAAGAATCGTAATTGAGGGTGGATATCCCCTGGAGGGGACCGTTCGCGTCAGCGGAGCCAAAAATGCGGTGTTGCCTATCCTCGCGGCCAGTCTCTTGGCGGAGGAGGGCGTGAGTCAAATCGAAGAGGTCCCGCATCTCCTCGACGTGCGCGTCATGGCGGACACGGTTTCGGCGCTCGGCGCGAAGCTGGAGTGGAACGGAAGCACCATCCGCGTCGACGCGCGGCGCCTGTTGAGCGTGTGTCCGCCCGCGGAGCTGGTCCGCAAGATGCGCGCTTCCTTTGTGGTTGCGGGGCCTCTTCTCGCGCGCTTCGGCGAGGCGATGGTGGCCTTGCCTGGAGGCTGCAACATCGGGCCGAGGCCCGTGGATCTCCACATCAAGGGGCTCGAAGCGCTCGGGGCCACGGCCGTCGTGGAAAACGGATATGTGCATTTTCGCGCGCCTCGAGGTGGCCTGCGCGGCGCCCGCATCTACCTGGACGTGCCGAGCGTCGGCGCGACGCAGAACATTATGATGGCCGCGGTCCTGGCCAAAGGACAGACCATCATCGAGAACGCGGCCAAAGAGCCTGAGAATGTCGATCTCGCCAACTATCTGAACGCGATGGGAGCTCGCGTTCGAGGCGCGGGTACGGACGTCATTCGCATCGAGGGTGTAGATCACCTGCGGGGCGCCACCCACGCCGTGATTCCTGACCGGATTGAGGCAGGCACGTTTCTGATCGCGGCCGCGCTCATCGGGCGAGGCGTCTACGTCGAAAATGCGCTGTCCCATCACCTGATGTCGCTCATCGCGAAGCTCGAGGAGGCTGGGGCCGTCATCGAGGATCACGTCGAGGGTATCAAGGTGTGGCCCTGTCAGGGCGGGCGCATGAAGCCACTCGACGTCAAGACGCACTATTACCCATCGTTTCCGACGGATTTGCAGGCGCAGATGGTCGCCGCCCTCACGGTGGCGCAGGGAACGAGCACCGTGACCGAAACCGTGTTCGAGAACCGATTCATGCATGTCGCGGAGTTGCAGCGCATGGGCGCCAACATTCACATTGAAGGACGCACCGCCGTCATTGAGGGCGTGCCGCGCCTGACCGGCGCTCGCGTGACCGCGACGGATCTCCGCGCAGGTGCGGCGCTCGTCATCGCAGGTCTTCTCGCCGAGGGTCAGACGGAAGTGTACGGACTTCATCATATCGACCGTGGCTACGACGATCTCGTCGGCAAATTCAAGCAACTCGGCGCGCGCCTCGAGCGGATCGAAGGGGATGCCGAGATCCAAATTGCGAAATCCGTGGGCTGATGGACGGAATCCAACTTTTCGCGCAGCCCAACAAGCCGCAGAACCTGATTCGCAGGTTCTGCGGCTTGTTTCGTCCCGGCGAGGAGGCCGGCTCTGGTTCTCGCCCTAGCCCCGGGTCATCCGGCGGACATTCGAGCATATCGCCTCGCCGAGCTGCATACGCTCCATTGAACGGGTTGTCCTCGCTTGTACCAGAGAAGCGGCGCGCGCCCTCGAGACGTGATCGAGAGGATGAGAGCCATGTCCCAGCCACGCACCTTGCGCGGCGTCCTCCAGTTCGGAGTGCGACTCGCCCTTGCCTTTGCCGCCATGGTCCTCCTCCCCGTGGGGATTGCCAAAGCTCTTCAGCGCTCGCCCATGCCCGACGTTTCCGCGTGGATCGCGCAGCACGACGCACGGATTCAACTTCGCGTCTTTGATGGAGAAGCCGGCGAGTCTAGGCCCATGCCCCTCAACACGTACGTTCTCGAAGTTCTATTGGCCAACTGCGACCCGAGCGCCCCCATGGCCAGCCTCGAGGCCGCGAGCGTAGCTGTGCGCACGTACGCCGTACGCGCGATGCTCCACCCCTCGCTTCAAGCTCGGCGCGAGCATGTCGATCTGACGGACAACCCTTCCCTCGATCTCGCCATGGAGACCGAGCACGAGCTGGAACTTTCCATCGGTTCACAGGCCGCGCTCTCGTTCGTCGCTCGCGCGCAGGCGGCCACTGAAGCGACGGATGGGAGAATTTTGACGTACGGCGGCCAGCCGATTCTCGCTTTTCTGTGTGAGATCTCCACTGGGCGGACACGATCCGCCGAGATCGCGCTCGGCTATCCGGTGCCCTACCTGAAAAGCATACCTTGCCCAGACGACGCCGCGAGTCCGGCACGCCTGTCGACCGTCACCTATACGTTGGGCGCGTTGAATCAGGCGCTGTCCGCACACCTGAGCGATTTCAGCGGCCTTCGCGCTGTGCGGTCGAGCGACGGCTTTGTGCAAGCCGTGAAGGCGGGAGACGAGGTCTGGAGCGGTTCCGCGTTCGCCGCGAGCCTTGGACTGGCGTCGGACGATTTCACCTGGGTGGCGAGGGGAGATAGGCTTGTCTTCACCTGCTACGGAAGGGGTTCCGACCTCGGCATGAGTTTGCACGAGGCGGATGCGCTCGCATCGCGCGGCATGTCGTACGCAGCCATCTTGGCGCACTTCTATCCGGGCGCCCGATTGGAAGACATGGAGCCTCTCGTCCAAGGTATGGGAACATCCGGTAACTAACTCTACCCAAAATTTGAGGGCGACACGTATAGAAGGCCATCCGCGTGGCGAGACTCACTACTGAGGTGAGCGCCACATGGATGAAAAGCAACACCTTGATCCAAAACCCGAGACGCCACAAGCGCAAAATCGAAGCCCTGTGCGCAAGTGGCTGTCGAAGCGATGGGTCTACCCGGCGATGTACCTTGGAGCGGCTGCGGTCGTGATCGGCGTCATCTATGCGCGCATCGAGACGAACAGCACGCCGACGTCGGTGACCACGACGGAAACCAACCAGACGTCGCAGACGGGCACCACGTCGAATGGGTTGGAGCCCTGGGTCTGGCCGTATGCGCAGGGGACGGACGCCACGGTGACGATGGGGTTTTTCCCGGTGCATGGGTCGCTGAAGCAACAGGCTGCGGCGGTGGTCGAGTACGACAACACGTTCTATCCGCACAAGGGCATTGATATTCGCGCCGCCGGTGGTAGGCAGTTCACGGTGGTGGCCGCGCAGCGCGGCACCGTCGAAAGTGTGACCAATCAGCCGCTCTACGGCTACGAAGTGGTCGTCAGCTCGCCCGACGGCTACACCGAGACGTATCAGTCCCTGGGTTCGGTGGACGTGAAACCGGGCCAGACCATCTCCGCCGGAGATCCCATCGGCACGACATCGACCAACTTGTTCGAGCAGAGCCAGGGCAACCATCTGTATTTCCAAGTCAACCAAAACGGTCAACCGATCGACCCCGAGTCGCTTCTCCCCAAGCAATGAATGGGTAGACCATGCGCCCGCCATAGCGCGGGCGTTTTCCTTTTCGGTCGTCGAGCGCGTTCGACGTATTTCCCGGAAAAAGATCACCATTCCCCTGATTTCCCCACGCCATCGCACCATGTCGAAACTCCCCGGAAGATTCGAAATGGCCAGGCCTGGCGCGGCATACGGTGTACACCCCCTCATATACATAAACCAGACCAACTGACCTGCCACGGGGAGGCGAGGGGAGTGCATGATTACATCAAGGAGCGTACTCTTAAGATTGGGGAGTACATTGTCGAAACGCGCAACACGGTTCGGACCATCGCGCGCGAATTCGGCGTCTCCAAGAGCACGGTGCACAAGGATCTGACGGAACGCCTTCCGGAGATCAATCCGGAGCTGGCCAGCAAGGTAAAGGAAATTTTGGAATACCACAAAGCGATCCGGCACTTGCGCGGTGGCGAAGCGACCAAAATGAAGTATCATAAGGGAGACGATGAGCGGGCTGGGTCGGCCGTGAAGCCGAAGAAGATCGAGCGGCGCAAAGGAGTTTCGAGCGGACTGTAGAACTACATCCTTGCATCCCCACTCCATTCATGCGAGCAGACGAACGACCTTCCCCAATCTCGTACGCTCTACACGTAGGAGGACTCGCCGCACATGTTTTCAAGGGACGTTGGTGTAGATCTGGGCACCGCCAATGTGCTGGTGCACGTCAAAGGCCAAGGGATTGTACTCGACGAACCATCGGTCGTTGCAATAGATCAGGTGACGAAGCAGGTTGTCGCGGTTGGCGAAGAAGCTCGCCGCATGTTGGGGCGAACGCCGGGGAACATTGTCGCCATTCGTCCGCTTCGGGAAGGCGTGATCGCCGATTTTGAAGTGACGGAGATCATGCTCCGCCACTTTCTCAACAAGACCATCGGCAAGCGTTTCTTCGGGCGCCCGCGTGTGATGATCTGCGTCCCCGCGGGCATCACCTCCGTCGAGCAGAAGGCGGTTCGAGAGGCGGCGGAAGCGGTCGGCATCAAGCAGGTGGATTTGATTGAGGAGCCGAAGGCCGCCGCCATCGGCGCAGGTCTCAACATCTTTGAGCCGAGCGGCTCGATGGTCGTCGACATTGGCGGAGGCACGACGGACATCGCGGTGCTCTCGCTGGGCGACGTGGTCACGTCGACGTCGCTCAGGATCGCGGGGGACAAGCTCGACGAGGCCATCGTGAAGTACATTCGCCGTGAGTACAACCTGATGATCGGCGAGCGGACGGCGGAGGAGTTGAAGAAGGAACTTGCGACCGTGTTTCCCGGGGGGCGGCAGAAGAGCACGGACGTGCGCGGGCGTGACATGGTGACGGGCTTGCCCAAAACCGTCACGGTTCACTCGGAGGAACTCCGTGAGGCCCTGCAGGAGCCGGTGTACGCGATTGTGCAGGCGACGAAGTCGGTGCTCGAACAGACGCCGCCGGAACTCGCCGCCGACATCTTCGACAAAGGCGTCGTGCTGACGGGCGGCGGGGCGCTCGTCGACGGACTGGACAAGCTGATGCAGTCTGAGCTGGAGATCCCCGTGCACATCGCGGAAAACCCCATGCACTGCGTCGTGATCGGAACGGGGCGCGTGCTGGAGAGTCCCGAGTGGAACAAGTATCGCGATCGCGGCCGGCGCCGAGCGCGGCGGTGACGGAGGTGTGAGGCGATGATCCAGGGGCTGACGGCGGCCGCCTCGGGTATGGCGGCGGAAGATCGGCTCGAGCAGCTTCTGTCGAACAACTTGGCCAACCAGGAAACCCCGGGCTTCAAGGCGTCCATCGGCGAGCTCATCGAGGATCCGGTGTTCGCCATGGAGCGCTATTCGTATGGGGACGGATCGGACGGGATCGGCATCGGCGAGATGGGCGGCGGCGTCGACTTTCAGGAGGGCGTCCCGTCGTTCTCCGAAGGCGGACTTGAGACGACGGGGCGTCCGCTCGATCTCGCCATCGTGGACGTCCTCTCGTCGGGCGAGGTGGCCTACGCGCTCACGCCGCAGGGTGCCAAACCCGTGGCGGGTCCGGTGACAGTGGGCGCGGGCGGGAGGCTGACCGCAGGCGGGATGCCGCTTGCCGTCTACGGGCCGGATGGGCAGCCGGTCCAGGGCCTTTTTGCCGTCCGCAATCCGTCGTACCAAGGTTCGGAACTGCTCAGCGAAGGTGGGGCGCCCGCCTATGACGCGGCGGGCCGCCCGTCGTACGTGTTCGAGAACGCAGCGGGCCAGGTCGTGTACACGCCCGGTAGCGAGACGGATGATCCGTACGCCATCCGCGTGGGGAACGCGGATGACATGGGCTACCACGCGTTTTTGCCCGTGAACTACGCGGATGCCAATGGGCGGTCAGGCCTGGCCGTGACCCGGGATGGCGCGCTGCAGTTGAACGCGGAGAACGTCGTGGTCGATGCGGCGGGGCACGCTATCGCGCCGCTGGATGCCGCGGGCCGGGTGATGGTCGGCGGGCGCATTGTGGTCAACCCGCTCTATCATGGCACGCAAATCTTTTCGCAGAGTGGGACGCCGGTGTATGATGCCAATGGACAACCGTCCTTTCGCGTCTACGATGCCCAGGGGCAGCCTGTGGCAGGCGGCCGGATCGGCCTCGTCGATGCGGATGTGACGCAACTCCAGCCGCTCGGCGAAGGCGAATACATGGTCGGCGGTTCGTATCAGGCAGCGGCGGTCGAGCCGCTTCTCCGCGCGAGTACCGGGCGGATGGTGTTCGGCGCGCTCGAGAGTTCAAATGTGGATGTGGCGGCCACGATGGCTCAGATGATGCAGGCGCTGAACGCGTACGAGGCGAATCAGCGCGTGGCGCAGTCGGTCGATTCGATGTTGAATGTCGCGGCGACGGATATCGGCAGAGTTCAGGGCGGCTGAGCGCGGGAGGCGGGCACATGGGGCAGATGATGTGGAATGGGCTGTCCGGCATCCAAGCGGCCAACGCTTGGATGGACCAAATCGCGGATAACTTGGCGAATCTACAGACCCCCGGGTACGCGGCCGAGCAAGGGACGTTTGCGGATCTGCTCACGATGCAGGTGTACGGCAACGCGACCGATCCGTCTTCGGCCGCCCGCGTGACGCCTCCCGGATGGCGCGGGGGCACGGGCGTCGTGCGCACGGGCGAAGAGCGGGACTTCAGCCAGGCCGCCGTGGTGCGCACGGGCATCCCGACGCACCTTGCCATCGAGGGCCCCGGATTCTTCGTCGTGCAGACGCCTTCGGGCCGCATGTACACCCGGGCCGGCAACTTCATTTGGAGCCGGCGTTCCGATGGCTCGTTCGTGCTCGCGACACAAACGGGCGATCCCGTCCTGTCCGCCGCGGGCCAGCCCATCGTCAAGCCGGCGGACGCGCCGTCCATGACCGTCGCACCGGACGGCACCGTCCAATTTGGACGCGGGCGGACGGCAAAGCTCGCGCTGGTGGAAATCGGGGAGCCGTCGAGTCATCTCATCCCCGAAGGCAACGGCCTGTACCGACTGGCCTCGGGCGGGGTCGCGGTTCCGGCGCGAAATTCGTCCGTGATCCAAGGGGCGGTGAACGCGTCCAACGTGGACGAGACGGCCGCCATGGCGCAGCTCGTCGCCGCTCAGGATTTCTACGAGGAAAATGCGCAGGCCATCTCCATGGCCAACCAACTGCTTGGGCTGGCAGACACCATCCGGACGTCGGGAGGTTGAGGAGGCGATCGCGTGAACCTGCCCAATCTGTTGACGCTCTTGCGTCTGCTTTTGATTCCGTGCTACCTTTGGGCATTTTATGGCGTGGAAAGTCCGCACAAGATCCTGGCCTTATCCGTGTTGTTGTTCGCAGGTCTCACCGACGTCCTGGATGGCTACCTCGCTCGCACGTACAAGCTGGAAACCTACACAGGTCAGCTGCTCGATCCTTTGGCGGACAAGCTGATGATGGTGTCGGTCTTGTTCACCCTGCTGGCGTCGGGGCGCCTTCCCTGGTTGGTTGCCGCCCTCCTCGTCTTCCGCGACGTCGCGATGATCGCGGGCGCGGCGTTCTTTTACTTCCGGGGCAAGCGCGCGGTGCCGAAGGCGAACTGGTGGGGCAAGATCACGACCTGCTTTTACTACGTTGGCATCTCGTTCTGCATCCTCGCGTGGCCCACACCCGCGGCCGGCGAGATGGTGCTCTGGTTCACGGTGGGCCTGTCGTACGTCACCACCGTGATCTACGTCCGAAGCATGAAAATCATTCCCGTGCGGCGCCGCGTGTACTGAGGCGCTCGAACCGATGGAGGTCCTTGAATGGAATGGAAACTGCCCCTCGGCATCGATGAAATTCAACAAATTTTGCCGCATCGCTACCCGTTTCTCCTGGTCGATCGCGTCACGGAGATCGACGGCGGCCGCGCGGTGGGCTACAAGCTCGTGACCGCAAATGAACCGCACTTCCAGGGCCATTTCCCCTCCTATCCCATCATGCCGGGCGTCCTCGTCATCGAGGCGATGGCGCAGCTCGGCGGCGTCGCGATTTTGTCCGATCCGGCCTACCGCGGCAAGCGCCCGCTGCTCGCCGGTGTCGACGGCGCGCGCTTCCGCGGCGAGGTGAGACCCGGAGACCGGCTGGACATGGAGGTCGTGATCGACCGCATGAAGGGCCGGATGGGCCGCGGAACGGGCAGGGCGCATGTGGACGGCAAGCTGGTGGCGGAAGCGACCATCCTGTTTGCCATTGCGGATGGCGAGGCCTGATGTGGCCTCGCCTTTTCAAAGTGCGCCCGGCATGGGCGGTAGCTAGGCGGTGAAAGTCCGCTGCGGGGGTTGGCTGTTACCAACCGCTAGCCAAAGGCAAGGGTGTCCATCGCGAGGTGGAATCTGAAGGAAGCCGGAGGCAAAGCC
>Ga0208314_100733_pt1 | contig 11487 bp, 17 predicted proteins | sample OSPB_Mat_host_9__FD_187144 | JGI IMG/M metagenome (GOLD analysis project Ga0208314, IMG submission 187144) | Extremophilic microbial mat communities from Yellowstone National Park, USA - OSPB_Mat_host_9_15 (SPAdes) (version 3) | ecosystem: Environmental > Aquatic > Thermal springs > Hot (42-90C)...
GTTTCAGCGTAAAAGGCGTAAGGGATGATATTATACAACTCCTTAACAGCATCATTTAATGAAACTCCTCTTAAAGCCAAGTCAATCCCAGCCTTCACAGCCTTTGAATAATAATAAGCAATCCTTGAGATTCTTTCAACCCCTTCAAACTCAACCCTACCATTTATTGTCACGAATTGGAAGTTTTCAATTGCTTCCTTAGAGCCAATTAATTTACTCCTCATCGTCTGGTAGGATGACAATTACAATCACCTCCTTTTCCAACAAGCCCTTAATCTTCTCATGAACGCTCTTAGGAACGTATATTGCGTATTTCGGGTCTCCATATTTGTCATGACCCATTGAGGAGATCTTTGAGTGAAATGTAACTTGAATCATATGTTATTAGTTACGGAAAGATTTATAAACTTTTATGCTAACATTAGAATAGAGGGTGCCACTATGAACTCGATGAGCAATGTGAGGGGGAGGAAGGCACCCGATGAAACTCCTCATGTCCTCGAAGGGAGTGGTTTAACTACCGCTCCCGTAGACGGCATGGGGAGGGAGAAGGAGTGATGAGGCAGAGTGATTAATAGTCACGAAAAGTGACTATTAGTCACGATGAAAGCCGAACTCTACTAAAACTCTTTTCCTTTATAACTCTATCATGCTCCTCAGAATTAGTAGCACCCTTAGGATTAACCAAGATAACGTTAAAACCTACCCTTAACGATTTAATAACCTCATGGGTTAGCATTTGCTTCTTAGAAAACCTACTAACCTTCTTATTACCACTTCTAAGGTGTGAGGAAGTCAACTCGTTAGAATCAGTTTTAATATTTTAGGACTAATTTGTTTCCATATAAGGGGAATAAAATTGAGAAAGATATTAATAATAGCTAGTGGAGGGGGACATACTGGATTCGCAAGAGCAATAGCACAATATCTACCCCAAAAAGTAGATTTCGTAATTCCTACCAATGACTCCATGAGTAAGATAATGATAATACCTTATGCGAATAAGATCTATGAAGTGCCTAAAGGTAGAGAGCCTGGAGAGGGAAATCTTATATTTTTAAAAAGGTTGTTCTCCATTCTCGCTAAGAGCATTAAAATAAGTAAGTACGATATAGTGATTGCAACTGGGAGTAATCATTCCATCTTTCCTTCATTTTTCCAATATTTAAAGGGAGCTAAAGTGTATGGAATTGAAAGTCAAGATAGGTTTATTACAAAAGGAAAGGCTATTAGTATAATTTCAAATTATGCTAAAGGAATATTTCTTCATTGGGAAGAACAGAAAAAATTATATAAAAAAGGTATAATAGTAGGACCAATAGTAGAAAAGCCTAAGTACACTCCAAGGGATGAAGGCTACATATTCGTTACTGCTGGTAGCATGGGTTTTAAGCGTTTATTTGACAAAGTAGTAAAGATAAAGGGGAAGAAGTTAGTTATTCAGACTGGGAGAATTGAGCCCAGCATTTATAAAGGAGATAACATTAAGGCATTTAGCTTTGACCCAGACATAGAAAAGTGGATTGCTAGTTCTTCTTTAGTTATTACCCATCAAGGTAAGACTGCAATGGAGGCAGTTGTAATGTATAATAAACCAGTTATAATAGTGTTTAATAGGGATTGGGTAAGGGCTACCACTTTTGAAGACGCTAAAATTTACGCTAAAGTCTTAGGGGCTACTTTTTTAGACGATCCAATTAAATGGGAGGATGAGAGTATTTTAATTAACGCAATAGAGAACGTTAAAGAGCCAAACAAGTTTAGTATAGGTACTCCTAAATTGGTGGAGAAAATATTAAACTTGTGAGTTATAAGGAAATATTTAATACTATTTTGGAAATATTTAATAATAATAGAAAAATATTGGAGGAAAAGGGGTGGATAGTTTCATCTCCACACTCCTATGAATGGTGGGGGGGACTAAAATCTGCAGAAGAGATAATAATTTCCTCAATCTTAGTTCAAATGTCTAGATGGGAAATAGTAAAACGAGCAGTTGAGACGATGAGAGAAAGGGGCTTAACAGATTTCAGTAAATTGTATAAGACTAAAGATGAAGAACTTTACCAAATATTAAAAAATATTAATTTTTACAAGACGAAAGTGAAAAGACTAAAAATTATTTCAGAGATAATTTTGGAGAAGGGTTTAGAGAGATTTTATGATAGGGATCTACTTTTAAGTATAGAAGGCATAGGCGAGGAAACAGCGGATTCGATTTTACTTTTCGCGGCACATAAACCTTATTTTCCTCCTTCTGAATACGGAAGAAGAGTATTATCTAGGGTTTTAGGCGTAGAATTGAAGAAAAAGGAAGTTAAGGAGTTAGTTGAAGATAATTTATCTAAAGACGTTTTTAAATATAAACTATTTCATGCAGGGTTGGTCACAGTGGGCAGGGCTTATTGTTTTAATAAACCTAAATGTGATGATTGCATGTTGAAGATAGTATGTAAACATGCAAAATAAACTCATTTAAATACTTTTACAAAGTTTAAGCATTATATAGTAATGTTTAAATTCTACCATGTAGAGTATGTGGTATGAAGCTATACGAATACGAGGGAAAGGCACTTTTTAAGCGCGTTGGCATACCAATACCTAATGGCGTTGTGACTTCTGAGCCTATAAAGTGGGAAGGAAAAGCCGTGGTAAAGTCTCAGTTACTTGAGGGAGCAAGGGGAAAAAGAGGCTTAGTAAGGGTTACTGAAGACGTATATAATACTATATTAGAGTTAAAGAAATTAGGGATTGAGAAATTTTTAGTAGAGGAATTTATTCCTCATGAAAAGGAGTTCTATGCTTCAATTCTACTTGATAGAGAAACTGCTGAGCCTATGTTAGTTCTATCTAAAGAAGGAGGTATTGATGTGGAGCAAGCAAAAGATGTTAAAAAGATGATAATACCATTAGAAAGAGGAGTTAGGAGTTATGATATAATAGAAGCTGAGAAGTATTTAGGAGTTAAAGGCTTATCTCCAATAATTCAAGGTTTATACAAATTATTTGTAGAGTATGACGCAGAGCTTGTTGAAATAAATCCATTAGCTCTAACTAATGACGGTAAGTTAGTAGCGTTGGATTCGAAGGTAATATTAGAAGATAACGCATTATATAAGCATGAGGATCTCTTAAAAGAATTAGGAAGGCAAGAAGTTCGTGACTCTTATGTAGAATTAGAGGGTGATATAGGGATAATAGGTAATGGAGCTGGTTTAACAATGGCTACGATGGATTTAGTGAAGCTAAATGGAGGAAATCCGGCAGACTTTTTAGACGTAGGCGGTGGAGCTAGTAGAGAACACGTAAGGGAAAGCGTATTAAAGGTTGGAAGGAATCCTAAGGTTAAGAAAATTGTAATAAACATTTACGGGGGAATAACTAGGTGTGATGAAGTTGCATTAGGAATTGTTGATGCGCTAAAGGAAATAAAGAAGCCTATTTTTGTAAGGCTATTAGGAACTAATGAAGAATTAGGCAAGAAGATATTAAGAGAAAATGGAGTTAATGTATATGATGATGTATTAAAAATGATAGGTGATGCAGTACGCTCGTAAATAGAAATACTAGAGTAATTGTTCAAGGGATTACTGGAAGAGAAGGGTCTTTCCATACTCAACAAATGCTAAAATATGGTACTAAGATCGTGGCTGGTGTAACTCCAGGTAAAGGAGGTACCGAAGTTCATGGAGTTCCAGTATATGACACAGTAAGAGAAGCTGTTAAGGAACACGAGGCTGATGCTTCAATAGTTTTTGTTCCTGCAAGATATGCGGTAGATGCGGTATATGAGGCTATTGATAATGGTATAAAGTTAATAGTAGTTATAACTGAGCATATTCCAGTTTTAGATATGGCAAGATTAGTTAAGTATGCCAGAGCTAGAGGATCTAGGATAATAGGACCAAATTGTCCTGGTTTAATAGTACCAGAGGAGACCTTAATCGGAATACTCCCAGCTAGGGCATTTAAGAAAGGTAATATAGGTATAGTGTCCAGATCAGGAACGTTAACTTATGAAGTGTCAGAATTACTTAAGAATACTGGAATGGGACAATCTACCGTTATAGGAATAGGTGGAGATCCAATAATAGGCACTAGCATATTGGAGGTCGTTAAGATGTTCGATGAGGATCCAAATACGGATAAGATTGTAGTAATAGGCGAAATAGGAGGTACGATGGAGGAAAGACTTGCAGAGGCTTATAAAAGAGGAGAGATAAAGAAGAAAGTAGTAGCATATATAGCAGGAATGACAGCACCTAAGGAAAAGAGAATGGGTCACGCAGGAGCTGTAGTATATATGGGAATGGGTACTTTCGAAAGCAAAATAAGGGCATTTAAGAAAGCTGAAATTCCAGTGGCTAACACTCCTTATGATATACCAAAGTTACTTCTTTCTTAACTTAAACGTCACATAACTTACTACTGCAATTATTATAGTAACAGTTATTATATATAACACGCTTGGACTATTACTTACGTCATAACTTTTCTCCGTCCATCTAGGGATTATAATGCTATTGTGATAATTTTGAGTGTAATTATTATTAAATACTAAAGTTAAGTTGCCCGAATAGGGTACGGAGATTATATAATAATTAGTACCAGGAATGTAACTTGCTATTATCGGAACTGAAGTGTTAAAGTAAGCAGTTTCCCCTGTCTGAGATAGGGCTAAATAATATGTAGAACCATTATAAATAAACTTACCAATACCTAGCAAGTCATTAAATGAAGTTATAGGAACTAACACGCTAATAAACTGATTACCATGTATATTTACACCCAATTTTCCGGAATAGTTATAGAGATTAATAGACGCACTTTTAGAAGCGACTAATAAGCACAAGGTGACCGGCGACCCGTCATAAACGTAATTGAAGGAGATATTGTACCATTTATAACTTCCAGTGTAAAAACTCAAATCTGCTGAGTTCATGTTAATTAAGGCACTAAACGTAGTGTTTAACGCTGGGTTTAAATTTACGCTAAAGTACGCTCTTAACGGTATTAAATACTGTAATGAAAAGTAAGTATAGTTACTATAATTAGTAAATTCCACTGCTGGAATTCCATTATAACTGGTAAACCTCATATTCGTTCCAAAGAAACCGTTTGGTGTACCTGCGGAAGTTATATAAGACCACATGCTTAAAGGATAAGGATATGATCCATGCGCGTTCTCTATTATAGTTCCGTTAGAGTTTATAGCAGGGATCTGATGTACTATTACCTTTCCATTAACAACAAATGAGGAACCATTCCAGTTTAAGTTAAAGCTTATATTAAAAGTTATGTATGACCCCAATCTAGATGAGGTTTCATATATACTATAATTTATACTAGTACCTATGGGTAAGAAACTTAAAACATTAGACGACTCACTGATCGCTACAGTACTAAATAATATACTTAATAAAATTAAAAATAAAACGATATAATGCTTCATCTCATACTACTATTAACCTTTAATATTTATTGTTTTTCGTCATGTCGTAAATTATCGTCATGGCGGCATTTCTACCTGGGATTCCAGTAACCTGACCACCGGGGTAAGCTCCAGAACCACCTATATAAAGTCCCTTAATAGGAGTTCTATAACCCCAGCCCTTTTTAGGTCTATTATCGAATAAATAAGATGAGTACATTGGAAGGTGATTTGGATTTCCGTACGGATTATCGTATTCTTTCTCTACTACTCTCCAGTTAACCTTATCCACGTACTCAGTTTTTTCCTTAATATCTGGGAAGAACTCTTCTAGACCTTCCATTGTACCCATTACTGTAATTACATGACCATTTAACGTTTCATCAACAACACTAGGTATCGTTATCTCACCTTGAGGTAGTACTATCAATCCTTTAAAATAGTCAATTTTTAGAGGATCGTTAATTTTAACCATATCCTTGAGTATTATATTATATCTGCCGTATCCAGCCGGAGGGCTATGAACGTCAACTTTAACTTCCCCATTAGTCAAATTCTCTAATAATAGAGGATTCCCGGTAAACAAAACATTTTTACTTTCTATTCTCTCACCTCCTTGTAGAATTACGCCCCTTACTTCACCATTTTTTATCGCAATTTCAGAAACTTTACTTCCAGTAATTATATCAACGCCCAATTCTTTAGCCCTTTTAGATAAGACTTCTCCTACAGTTCCCATTCCTCCCTTTAATATTTTCCAATCAGTAGAGAAGAAGTATACGAATAGATACGAGGGTTGAGATAGCATAAAATCGTAAGAAAATATTGGGTATAATTCCTTATAATTATCTAAGTACTCCCTTAATATTGTCTCAGTTTTCTCTAAAAGCATCTCATTACTTTGTTTTATTTCCTCAATAGACGGAGGTGTTATAACGTAAGTAAACTTTTCCTCTAGTAATTTCCTTGAAGAAAGTATAAACTCGTCTAGTTTAGAATATTTTTTCTCTCCTAATTTCTCAAATTCTTGAATTCTCTTATCCCTATCTCGCCACACTTTAACAACTTTCTTGCTCTCTGTTACAAATACCTCTATATAATCAGACTCTATTACTGGAAATTCAACCCCTATTTCATCTTGTATTCTTCTGGGAAATAATCCTAACACATAAGAAGCCCTTGAGTATTTAACCCCCTTATATTCAGCAGTGTCAGCCATACCTCCTAACTTTTTTCTCTCCTCTACTACTAGGGTTTTTAAACCCTTCATTGCTAGGTAAATTGAGGCTACTAATCCGTTATGTCCTCCACCTATAATTATTACATCATATGTTTTCATATTTCTTTTACTTCTAAAACACTTATATAATGTTTGTCTAATATTCTATATATGAAAAAAGCTATTGCGTTAAGTGATGATGGTTATTATGTAGTTTTCATTACTGATAAGGATATTAGTTATAGGAAAACTAGAATTCTTAATGTATATTATTTATTTTTCTTATCAATTATATTAATTAGTATTTTATATACTATTTTCAAAATATTTTATATTCTTTTACTGGTATCTATTCCCATTATTGTATATTTTTTAATATTAAGGATTGAGATTAATGTAGTTAAACCACAAGAGAGTGAAAAAATTGTTAACGTTGAAATAAGGGGGAATATTGTAAAAATCGTAACAGAAAGGAAAACTTTTATTATACATAAGCGAAAAACAACATTACCTTATTACTGACTAGATTTAGGCTTTATAGTTATTGTTCCACTATCTTCGTCAACTTGTAACATATATTTTGTTCCAAACTTCTCTATCATTGACTTTGGTAGATATAGATTTAATGGCAAAGTGTAGTATTCATACTCGTACACTTTTCCCCTTACATTCTTTTTACCTACTAATCTTTTAGCCTCTACTTCTCTTTCTTTCATAAGATAAAATGCATTGTCTCTCTTTTTAAAACTTTTCCATGTAATGCTTAACAAATTTTTATTAGGTATAATCTTTTCTACGGAGCTTTAAATCTATTTAATAGTTTATCAATTATGATTTCATTTATAAATAAATCTGGATTTACAATATATAATCTGCTATTAATGTTATAATCTATATTTAGATTTATTACTAAGTGATATATTATATTATCAAAATAAAAAAGGACGTCATATCTGCAGTCATTTAACATGCAAATAGGACCTCTCTCATGTCTAACCTTCTCTCCATTAAATAGTGTTATAATTTTTTGTGAATACATATCTATTAAGGACTCTATGTGAACCTTTCCATCACTTAAATAAAGTAATGTGCCAGAAGAATTGCTAATTATACTTCTATCTAACTTTTCGACTTGTTTTTCTATTTTATTTATGTTAAGAAATTCTCTGAAATTAACCGTTAATAACATGTTATCCTTTTCTGAATAAATGTAAAAAACTTCTTCAAACCACGGTGAAAAATGATATCCATTAACTGAGAAAGCCTCCTCCTTATCGTCAAAGAATACTCTATGATTCTTCTTAACAATGTTCACATTATATAATACAAAATGTAAAACTAAAATTTAACTCCGCTTTATTCGTATTAATGTTTTCAAAATTTTATTATAAAAATATTTATAAACTTTGTTATACGAATTTTAAATACTATATTTGGGAAAAGGTTTAAATGTAGTACAAAGAGGCTATACACAATGAATACTACAATAATAATAGCAGCTGTAGTAATAATAATAGTAGTTATAGGGCTGGCATCATATTTTCTATTCTTCCATCATACAACATCCCCTTCTATTACATCTGTTACAACTTCATATATGACTAGTAGTAGTACGACCACTACAACTTCTTCTACTACCTCAACTTCAACAACTTCAACAACCTCAACTTCCACTTCTTCTACTTCAACAACTTCAACGGCCTCATTACCTCCTGGGGCTTATAAATTACCTTATAATCCAAATAATAAGACAGTATTCATTTACTTAGTAGTTTCAGTTGTCGGTTATCAATTTAATTATAACGGTACCTCATATGGTCAACTTAAAATATATGTTCCAGCTGGCTGGAACGTCATGGTGATTTTAACTAATGAACAATCAATACCACATAATGCTAATATAGTATTAAATAATACACCCACTCCTAATAATGCAAATATAGCTCAAGACGGAAAAATATTACTTTATGTTGGAGATAGTCCATCAAATTACATGAATAACGGAGTTCCACCTCAAGGTACTGCTGTAGGTATTTTAGATAATATATCTGCAGGTTACTATTGGATAGCTTGTGGAATTTCCGGGCATGCTGAGGGCGGAATGTGGGTCGATTTGATAGCCTCTAACTCAGTTACTGTACCCTATGCAATAATTTCGTCTTCTTCATCAACTTCTTCATCAACCTCATCTCCTGCCTGGGGATAATTAAGACAAAAAGATTTTTTTATTGTATTTTCTTAATTTACTTTATGAAACGTGTTATTTTGTCACTTATTTTTCTAATATTATCATTAATATCTTACTTTATTAGCAAATCAAACCTATTATTATGGTCCACTATATCTACATTATCCTTTTGGTTATTTGTTATTTTAATTATACCTAAATCATTTTATAAATTCATAGGAAATAAATTAATAAAATATAAGAAATATAAATCTCTTTGGATAACGTTAATATTATATATGGCATATCACGTAATCCTATACTCATTCTTCTTTTACTTATTATTACCTGGTTCAATTAGAGGAATACCACTTATTTTTACGATAAATGCTGGAATAGGCTACTCAATACCTCCACCATTACCGTATTTCTTAGAATGGGTGTCAAATAGTCCTGCAATTTGGTTCTTCATAGGACCATATGAGGGAGATGTAATACCTTTCTCAACATTTATGGGAATAATCTTAGCTATATTAATAGCATTAAACGTAGTGGAAATTAAGGATCTTTGGAGGTTAAGTAGGACTAGGATAAACAAGTCAATAGTTTTAGTACCCTCGTTAGGTTTAGTATCCGGATCATCTTGCTGCGTATTCTTGCCTAGTATTGTAATGTACTCTATAGCCTTATCGATAACTTCAATAACTGCCACAATACTTTCAATATTATCTTCATTCATATATTTCGTTCTAGTTTATTATTCCCTTCCGATAGTTTCCGCGTTAGTACTATTTCATAACCTAACTTTATTGGATAAACTTCTAATTAGATTTAAATTATAATTTCAGTTTGAAACTAAATTTATACTAAAATTTAGCCTAGTATTTGCTTATAATTTTATTATTGTGATAAAGTATAATAATGATGTGTATAAATTAGAATATCCTACTACTCAAGTTATTTACGGAAATGATGCATTAGACTGGCTGAAAAACGTTAAGGGTAAAATAGCAGTAGTTACTACGAGAAGTCTGCTAAAAAGCAATATCCTCTCACAAATACTAAATATTATAAATGCTGATGTGATAGAAGGTCCTAGGCAACATACTCCAGAGGAAGATTTACAAAAATTGAGGGACGAATTAAAGAACTATAATGTAGTAATAGGTTTAGGTGGTGGAAGTGTAATTGATAGCATAAAATTGGTATTTAGCGGTTATTTCATAGCAATACCTACTACATTCTCTGGTGCTGAACATACTAGTTTTGGCGGTTTTACGTCTGATGGTATAAAGAAAGTTAATATGGGAAAAGGTGCAGATGTAATAATTTTAGATCCTAGAGCTACGCTAGAAACCCCTAAATGGTTACTTTTAGCCTCTGGAGTTAGAGCTATTGATCATGCAGTAGAAGCACTGTATTCTAGGTTTTCTACTCCATTTACTGACGCGTTAGCAATAGAGGGGTATAAGAAATTAATTAAGTGTCTAGCTAACGTAGACGTAATTGAAAATAGGTTAGAATGCCAAATAGGGGTTTGGTTATCCTCTATAACTATGAGATACGTAAAGATGGGAATTAGTCACGTTTTCGGATATGTTTTTGGTCCTAGGTTTAATATACCACATGGTGTTACTTCATGCATTTCTCTCCCTTCTGCGATTAAGTTAAATTACGATATTGCTAAAGATAAATTAAAGGAAATAGAATTTAACGGCGAGCCTCTATATGATTTTGTTGAGGAATTTTTAAGGAAAATAGGGACCAGGAAAAGGTTGTCAGAGTTCGCTAAATTAGACGAGGCGTTAAAGTACGCTAAAACATTTTACGAAATGGTAAATGATAGTGGTAATCCATTGAGAATAGACCTAAACACTGCCATAAAGTTCATAGAGGAGGTATATTAAGATGTGGAAATACTTTGGCAAACAATGGGGAAAGTGCGAGGAATGTTGGTTAGCTTACAAGAATGGTGTTCAGCATGAAAATTCATTAAATTGTTATAAGTTAGGAATACCAATAAGCTCATTAAAAATACCGTTAAATGAATTTTTGGAAATAGTGAAAGATATTCCAGGAAAATATGGAATATTCGGATTTCCTTTAAGTCTACTCAGTAAGGGAGTAATTATCTTCTACTTCAACAATGAAGAGGAAATGATGAACTTCATTAATAAAATAGAGAGATATGTGAAAGACGATTTACCATTAAAGGAGAAAAAGTTCTTTGATATTTTCGTTAACGTTAATTGGATAAAGAGCGTTAACTGGAGGAGGGGATGCCCAGAGTATGATAAAAAATTCGGCGATTGGAGAAACTGGAAGAAAAAGTAATTAGAAATTAGAAAATATCTAACTAAAGTTTATTAATAGATTGGAATTATCAATATTATGGCAATTTCAATTTTCCTTTTGAGCCTGAAAGGTGGAATAGGCAAAAGTAAATTTGCTTATAAATTATCCAAATTGCTAAGTAGGAATTTCCTTAGTGTTCTTTTAATAGATAACGACTCCTTGCACACTTTATCTACCATATTAGGCCATTATGGGAATGGTTTATTAGATGGGTGCGAAATTTCCTCAAGTTTAAAAAAGATTGATGATTTTTATTTGCTTAAACTGAGTGTGGAGATAGTGTCGTCGTTAAGCTACAAATTCTGGGATTAACCT
>Ga0208314_100741_pt1 | contig 11409 bp, 12 predicted proteins | sample OSPB_Mat_host_9__FD_187144 | JGI IMG/M metagenome (GOLD analysis project Ga0208314, IMG submission 187144) | Extremophilic microbial mat communities from Yellowstone National Park, USA - OSPB_Mat_host_9_15 (SPAdes) (version 3) | ecosystem: Environmental > Aquatic > Thermal springs > Hot (42-90C)...
GAGGTGTATCTGTACTTCGTTCACGCGAGAGAAGCTCGTTCGACCATGCCAAGCCCGCTGGGGACCAGGCTGGAGCAATGGGCGCAGCGCCCGACCAGCGGATTCCCCCTTTCACCTGACTTAGGCATGAAGAGGGTGTAGCACCACACATTGATCCTTTTTCCTGCCTCCGATATAGTCAGGAGAGAGCGACAGCTCTCAATCCAGTCGGGGATAGGGGGATATGCATGGCGGCTTCGCCCCAGACGATGGCTTTGGCTCTCGGCATCATCCTGATTTCCTTGGTTGTCGTCGGCGTGCCAATCTACGTCTACGCGTCCATCGTCTTTTATCGGGTGTTGAAGAAGACGGGCGTCAGCAAGCCTTGGGCGGCCTGGATACCGTTCTACAACAGCATCAAGATGCTGAACGCTATCGGCATGCGCGGGTGGTGGATCTTGCTTCCGACTGCCATCTCGCTCGTCGGATTGGCCGTCTCACCTCCGGGGCCAGGCCACACGTTCACGTGGGTGACCATCCTCGCGTCGACGCTTTCGGGCGTCATGTTGGCGGTGTGGTTCGCCAAGCTGTTTCGTGGATTTGGGATGAGCCCCGTCTACGCGTACTTTTACGCGGGCGTCGGCATTCCCGTCCTGAACATCCTCTGCATCATCGTCGTCTTTGTGGGCCTTTCCCTCATCGCTTTCCGGAAGGACGTGGTGTGGTGGGGCGTGCGGTGACGAAAGGGTGCCAGCGCCCTTTCCCCGCATGCGGGGACGCGAAGGGCGGCCGAGGCCAAGTGCCCCGGCCGCCCGTTTGGCTTCAGGGGCCGATCACGTCTCGCGCTCCATAGAAGTGGGAGACATAGTACGGATTTTGAAACACGTTTTGCACAATGACCACGCCTTCGCCGTTGTGGGCGGACGAGGACTCAATCATCGCCCCGTTGCCCGTGTAAATGCCCACGTGCGTCACGTGGTTGGGATACAGCGAAGCGTAACTGTCTGTGTCGGTGAAGAAGAGAAGATCGCCAGGCTGGAGGTTGGATGGGCTGACGGGCGTCCCGACCGTGGCCTGATCGTGCGACTCTCTCGGCAGTTGGATTCCGAAGTGTCCGAAGACATATTCGACGAAACCGGAGCAGTCAAAGCCTGTCTTCGGCGAGTCACCGCCCCAGCAGTACGGCGTGCCAAGGAACGATTTCGCATACGTCAGAATCTCCTGGCGAAGCTGTGCGCGGCTCACCTGGGTCTGTGTGGAGGTGGGCTGACCCGCGCTCGCAGCCGTCCCGCTTGTGTTCGGGGGCGCGGAGGCGGTGCTGTTCGACGCGGGGATGGGCAGGTACAGGGTCTGGCCGACGATGAGATCCAAGGGGTGGATGCCCGGATTCGCTTGCAGGATCGCCGATATCGTGAGGTGGTGCGCCTTGGCGATGAGATAGACGGTGTCGCCCGGCTGAACCGTGTAGGCTGTCGGCAGCGCAACCTTCTGCCCTGCGGCAATCTCGTTCGGATTGGACAGCTGGGGATTGGCGAGTTCCAGGGCCGTGAGCGGCAGGTGATCCGCCTCGGCGATACGATACAGCGTGTCGCCTTGGCGAACCGTGTACGTGGCGGGCTGTTGTTCGGTGGCCGCGAGAACCGTGGCATGGCCAAGCGCGGCGAAGCTGAGCGTCAGGGTGGTGAACATCCAGGCGCTCGGTCGTCTCATGCTCTCCATCCTCTCGAAATCGAAGGTTTTGGACAAATTTCGATTTCGAGGTGGACGCGGAGACTCCTTTATGTAAATGAAACCAGAGAAAAAGCATCCATCACAATTTATCCCAGAACCCATGCGCCGGTCTCTCCCGATCCCGGCGCCAGGCATCCGAACTCAGTAGTTGGCGAGGCGGCTCTGGACGCGATCGTCCATGAGCCACTTGCGCATGGACGCGGCCAGCTTCGGATCTTCCAAACCGAACGCCAGGTTCGCCTTGAGCCAGCCCTCGAGGTTGCCAATGTCGTGTCGCACGCCCTCGAATTGGTACGCGTCGACGAGGCCCATCGCGGCGAGCTTTTGAAGGGCGTCGGTCAGCTGCAGTTCGCCGCCGTGCCCGATGGGTGTCTGCTCGAGCGCGTCAAAGATGGACGGAGGCAGTATGTATCGTCCGAGCACGGCGAAATTCGAAGGCGCCTCGGCTTCGTTCGGTTTCTCGATGAGCCGTCTGACGGGGAACGGTTCCGGGCCAACCACGAGGCGCGCGGGCTCGATGATCCCGTACTTCGACACGTCGGCCGCCGGGACGGGCTGCACCCCGAGCAGGGCGCGCTCCGGATCCGTGTATTGCTTCATGAGCTGCCGAACCACGGGCTCATCCGACTGGATGATGTCGTCGCCGAGCAGGACGGCGAACGGCTCTCCGCCCACGAACGACCGCGCGCAGAGAATGGCGTGCCCCAGGCCGAGCGGCGTCTTCTGGCGCACGTAGTGGATGTTGACCAGATCCGAGATGGCCTGCACCTCGGTCAGCATGTTGGACTTGCGGCTTTGCTCCAGGTGCAATTCCAACTCAGGCGACCGGTCGAAATGGTCCTCGATGGCCTTTTTCGCGCGCCCGGTGATGATGAGAATCTCCTCGATCCCCGAGTACACGGCTTCTTCCACGATGTATTGAATGCAAGGCTTGTTCAGGATGGGCAGCATCTCTTTCGGCACGGCCTTGGTGGCCGGAAGCATCCGCGTGCCAAATCCCGCGGCCGGGATGACCGCCTTTCTGACCTTCATATCCTTCACCTCTGCGATGTTTCGCACAAATCGGCCTGTCCTCCATATTTTAGCCATCCTGCAACGCGCGCGCCACGCCTGTATCTGGAAATCAAGCCAAGCCGAGCGACGGCAGCCATCCTCGCGTCCAGGCGACCGAAACGGTCTCGCCTTCGGCAAGGCGGTCCCTGTCCATCCGCGCGATCGCGTTCGTGGACACGAGGCCCGTCAGGCTTCCCGAAGACTGCCTGTCCTCCGCACGAAACACGAGCGTGGCGCCGCGGAGGCGCAGGTGGCCGCGGAGCACGCGCGTATGCTTGACCGGCTTCGCGCGCACCTCGCCTTCGACGAGCGCCGTGAGTGGAAACGGGCGCGCCTCTTTTGCACCCAGCCAGCGCAACACGAACGGCACCACGAGGGCGTGGAACTGCACATAGGCCGCTGCGGGATTTCCCGATAAGCCAAACGCGAATCCGTTCGGCGTGGGCCGCGCAAGGAAGGGCGCGCCCGGCCGCATCCAGATGCGTTCAAAGAGAAGCGGTCTATCTCCCCCGATGGCCTCGAGGGCGTCCCGGGCGTAATCCGCGTCTCCGACAGAGGCGCCGCCCGTCAGGATCAGGAGCTCCGCTGCCGAGGCGAGGTGCTGAGCCGCGCGGGCGATGGCGTCGCGATCGTCTGCCGCATGTTCGACCGCCACAACCGAGACGCCGAGCCTTTCGAGCGTCGATCGAAGGAAGGCGTCGGTGGCAGCGAACACGTGTCCGGGCGGCGGGGGGCCCTCGCCGCGAGGCCCCGTCACCAACTCCGATCCCGTCGACAGAATGGCCGCGGTGAGCGGCCTCCGGCAGATGGATTCGTGGACGCCCGCAGAGCGGAGGACGGCCTGCGTCTGCCCATCGAAAAGCTGGCCGGCCCGGGCGATCACGTCACCGCGCCGCGCGTCGTCGCCCTGAGGTTGCACGGACTCGCCGGCGGGCACGGGGCGGAGCAGGCGAATGGCGTCGCCTTCGACGTCCACCCACTCCTCCCGGACCACCGCGGCGGTCCCCGGCGGGACGGGCGCCCCCGTGCGCACGCGCACGGCTTGCCCTGGCGCCACGGTGACGCCCGCGGCCGCGTCGCCCGCGCGCACGTCCGCCACCACCCGGAGCGAGGTATCTGCGCCAAGGTCTTCGGCGTGGATGGCGTATCCGTCCATCATGGAGCGAGAAAACGGCGGCAGATCGACTGCCGCCGCCACATCCTGGGCCAGCCAGCGCGGCTCGGCGGGAACCCATGAGCTCACGGGGACGGTGGGGCGCACCGGCAGATGGCGCTCAAGCCGCGCCCACGCTTCATCGAACGTGAGAAGGTCCATCGGACTCGCCCTCAGCTTTTCAGCACCTGCTCGATGCGCGCCAGGACGTCTTCGCTCAGCGCGACGCCCGAGGCCTTTGCGTTCTCCTCGACTTGTTCGGGTCGGCTCGCCCCGACGAGCGCGCTTGCCACGTTGGGCAGGCGCAGCGTCCAGGCGAGGGCGAGCTGCGCGAGCGAGAGGCCCGCCTCCTTTGCGATGCCCTCGAGCCGCTCGACCTTGTCGAGGATCTCGTCCGTCACTTTCATGAATTGGTTGACGCCCGGCGTCGCGAGGCGAGAGCCCGCCGGAGCGGGCTGGCCCTTGCGATACTTGCCCGTCAATACGCCCTGCGCGAGCGGGGAGAACACCACCTGGCCGATGCCGGCCGTCTCGCAGATGGGCACGACGGCCGCTTCGATGTACCGCTCGAACATGTTGTAGATGGGCTGGCTCGCCACAAACTTATGCAGCCCAAGCTCCCGCTGCAGACGCACGCCTTCCGCAATCTTGTCCGCGGGCCACTCGCTGAAGCCTGCGTACAGGATCTTCCCCTGTGTGATGAGATCGTCCACCGCGCGCAGGCTCTCCTCGAGATCCGTCTCCGCGTCGTACCGATGGAAATAAAAGATGTCGATGTAGTCGACGCCGAGCGCCTTCAGGCTCTGATGCACCTGTTCCACGATGTGTTTCCGGCTCAGCCCGCGGTCATTCGGCCCCTGTCCCACCGGCCAAAACGCTTTCGTCGTGATCACATAGCTCTCGCGCGGGAAGGGGGCGAGCGCCTCGCGCATGACCTCCTCCGCGGCATGGGGCTTCGCCCCGTACACGTTCGCACAGTCAAAGTGATTGATGCCAAGCTCGTACGCCCTGCGCACGCAGGCGATGGCCTGCTCCCGCTCGGTCACCGTTCCGTACGTCAGCCAACTGCCGAGCGCGATCTCGGACACTTTGAGTCCGCTCTTTCCGAGTCTGCGGTATTTCATGGCGCGGACACCTCCGCCCCCATTGTACTGGCTTTTCCTGCGAAGGCCAAACTGCTTTCTTTCGTGCAGGATTTCACGCGCATACAGGACTTTGCCAATGGGCGTCGAATCCTTGTTACGACACCCCCTCGACAGGGAGGACTCGTATGGATCTACGCGCGTTGCTTGGTTTGAAAGCGCTTGACGACGTGCAGTCGGCGCTGTTTGTCCAGCCCCATCCCGATGACAACGAGGTGGGCGCCGGCGGCACGATGGCAAAGCTCGCCGCAAAGGGCTGTCGAGTGGTCGCCGTCACCGTCACCGACGGGCGCTACGGCGCCGTGGGCGCGGTCCATCCGGCCGATCTCGCCCGCCGAAGGCAGGAGGAGCTCGTGGCGGCCTGCACGGCGCTTGGCGTCCGGGAACATATCGAATTCGGTTTCGAAGATCTCGGTTCGTACACCGAGATGGACGTCGTCGAGAAGCTCGTGCCGGTGCTCCTCGACATCCGCCCCGAAGTTGTCGTCACCGTGGATCCTTGGACGCCGTACGAGGCCCATCCCGATCACGTCAAGACCGGGCGCGCCGTGGCGGAATGTGCCATCCGCCTCGCCAGCCTCATCGTGCCGCAAACCCCGCCCGCGTACGTTCCGCTCATGTTTGCGTTTTACGCGAGCGCGTATCCGAATGCGGCTGTCGATGTGACGGATTACTGGCCTACCAAGATCCGAGCCATCGAGGCGCACGAGAGTCAGTTTGCCACGCCCGAATGGCCCGCGCTGAAGGCCTACTTGGAGTTTCAGGCCCGGGAGGCGGCGAAGAGATTCCTTGGAGACGGGGGAGACGGGCGGCTCGCGGAGACGTTTAAGCTGCTGTCGCCTCGCCAACTCCACTTCTTTCCCGACGCCATTTCGAGCTGAAACGGGGGCGTGTCCATGGCGCAAGTTGGCCTCCATCCTTCTGTTCGGCCGCGCCCGTCGGCTGCGAAAAAGACCGCATACGCAGCCAATCAAATCGCCGTCAACATGCTTTGGCAGGCGTTCAACGCCGTGGCGGTGTACGATTACGTGGCCTATCACGGCGTGTCCGCGGTCCGGCTATCGAGCGGCCTCATCGTCTACGGGGTGCTGAACGCCTTGTTCAACCTCGTGGCGGGCCACGTGAGCGACCGCACCAAGACCCGCTTCGGCCGGCGCATTCCGTACGTCGCCGTCGCATCCATCCCGTATGCCGTGTGTTTCGCGCTTTTGTTCTCTCCGCCACACCTCTCGCAGACCGGCCTCGTCGTGTACTTTTTGGCCATGACGTTCTTGTTCGATCTCGCCTTCACCTTCACGGCCCTCAACGCGAACGCGTTGTACCCGGAGATGTACCCAGATCCGCGCGATCGCGCGTACGTGTCGGCGCTTCAGCAGGTCTTTGGCATCGTCGGGCTCATCGCCGGCGTCGCCTTGTCGAAATCGCTTGGGCAGGCCCTCGGCTGGTCGCGCATGGCCTGGATCTTCGCCGCGGTGGCCGTCGCGTCGATGTACGTGTCCCTCTGGGGAAGCTTTGAAACGGGCGATCCCGCCGAACCGTTCGCGTGGCGGGAGGCGCTGCGCGAGACGTTCCGAAATCGCGCGTTCATTTGGTACGTGATCGCGAGCTTCCTCGTCCAGTTCACGACTACGCTCTTCACCACGGCCTCCTCGTTCTACACGTCGTACGTGGTGCGTCTCAGTCCGCTGCAAAACTCGCTCTTTCTCGGCGGAATCTTCGTCGTCGCGATGCCCATCGCGTTTGTGTGGGCTCGCGCCGCGATTCGATACGGCGCTTCGCGGTCGGCCATGGTCGCCATCGCGCTGTACGTGTGCGTCGAGGCGCTCCTTCTCGTCGATCGGTCGCCCACTTCCGTGCTCGTGACCGGGCTTTGCCTCGGCGTCCCCGTCGCGGGCTTCATGGTCCTCTTGAACATGCTCTTGGCCGAGGTGATCGATCTCGACGCGCGCCGCACAGGCCGCCGCCGCGAAGGGATGTATCTGGGCATGAACGGGTGCATCGTGCGACTCGGCCTATCCCTGCAGTACGCCGTGATGGCCATCTTTTTCGCGGTCTCGGGCTATCGGGCGGGCGCCAGCGTCCAACCGACGAGTGCGGTGGAGGGCTTACGGCTGTTGCTCGGCCTCGTCCCTGCACTCTTTCTTGCGGGCGCGTTCCTGTGCATGCGGGTGTACGACCGAACGCGCACGCGATGACGCGGTCGGAGACGATGCCCTTTGGGTTTTAGGGGCTGGCTTCGCCCCCGCAAAACCCGTACAATGAGTGGAAATTGGGTCGAGACATGCGCCTTTTCCTCGCGGCGACCCTTCCGTTTCGTCCATCCCTTTCGCTCTATCGCTGCGTACCGTACAACAAACGCGGCAAAGGAGGGATGGATCGTGGCGGACCTGCGCTCTGTCGCGCGAAATTATATCGGCCGACCGGTCGTCGTGCACACGCACAACGGCGTGCACCGCGGCGTGCTTCATCACATGGACGATCGCGGCCTGTACCTGCGCGTGTATCGCCCAGGCTCGCGCCTGACGGGATTCGACGGCGAAGCCGATATTCGTACGCTCAGTCAAGCGCCGCAATCGCTCGACGTCGAGACGGCGTGGTGGCTCTGGCCGCTCATTTTCATTCCATGGGCTGTGGCTCTGGCACTCGCACCTTGGTGGTGGGGACCCTGGTGGTGGTGAGGGGGCCCCTCCCACCGCACGCTCGAAAGGGGGACAAGCTGTGGCGAAAGTGGTGTTCATCACGTCCGGCGCGAAGGGGCTCGGCCACAGCATGGTGCTCACGCTCGTCAAATCCGGCTGGGACGTGGCGTTTACATACGGGAAGAGTCAGCAGGAAGCGGTGGCGCTCGCGAGACAAGTGGAGACCGCTGGCCGCCGCGCCCTGCCCATCCACTGCGATCTGTTCAGCCGCGATTCGATTCAGGCCGCGGTATCCGCCGCGAAGGGCGCGTTGGGCGGGATCGACGCGGTCGTGCACAACTTCGGCCCCTTCGTGTTTGAGCGCAGGCCGCTCGCGGACTACGACGACGAGATGTGGCGCCAGATGATGGACGGCAACCTGACGAATTTCTTCTGGCTGTACCGAGCGACCGTGCACGACATGCGTGCGCAGCGATTTGGCCGCTTTGTCACCGTCGGGTACGACGGTGCGGGCGAGGCGCGCGGGTGGCGTTTTCGCGCAGCGTACGCGGCGGCGAAATCCGGACTGGCGGCGCTCACGCGTTCCATCGCGCGCGAGGAGCGCATGTACGGCATCACGGCCAACATGGTGTGTCCGGGGGACATCCGCGGCGAGGACAAGATGCGGATGATCGAGGACGTGAAAGATGTGCGAACGGAAGAAGGATTGCGGCCGCCGGTCGGAGAAGACGTAGCCCGCGCGGTGGAGTGGTTCTTGCGAGAAGACAGCCAGGAAGTGAATGGAACGGTGCTCGAGGTCACCGGTGCCCGCGAAATCGTGGCGAAGGACTCCTTCCCGCGCAGGCCCGAACCCTAGGACTTGGGTTCCTCGTCGGTGCCGTCGCGCTGTTTCAACGAGCGCCTGAGGCCATCTGAAAGGCGCCAGGTCAGGTACGCGGCGAAACAAGCCGCGGCGATGAGATACGCCGTGCTGTCGCGCATCCAAGGTCCTCCTCTCGTTTGCGAACGGATCATGCATCAGCACTTCACAGGTTTCGATTTGTTCGAGCTTCCTATACCACCAATGCAGCCAAAGGGAACCGCCTGGGCCTTGGGCGGAAGGAGGAAGGTCGGTGGACGTTCAATCCGTCGGAGTCATCGGGGCGGGCTTCATCGGCCGCGGCGTCGCGATGGCGGCCGCGCTGGGCGGCATGCGGGTGCATCTGTACGACATCAACGAAGACGTTCTCGAGCGCTCGCTGCTCCACATGGGGCAGAGGTTGGCCGCGCGCTCGCGCCACTATGGCCTGACGCCTGGGGAGATGGAAGAAGTTCTTCGGCGCATCCGCACGGTGTCTCGGCTTGAGTCCGCCTGCGCCGCCGATCTCGTCGTCGAGGCGATTCCAGAGGACTTCGAGGCCAAGCTGTCCGTGTGGACGGACATTGATCGGTTCGCCCCGAGTCAGGCCGTGTTGGCCACCACCACTTCGACATTCTCCATCACGGAACTCTCCGGCGCGACCTCCCGGCCGGAGTGGTTCCTGGGGCTTCATTTTCCACAGCCTCCTACTTCCTCGCGCGTGGTCGAGGTGGTGCGAGGATATGTCACGTGCGAGGAGGCACACGATCTCGCGCTGCGATTCTGCAAACGCGCGGGGCTCACGCCCATCCAGACCATCGACGTGCCGCCCTTTCTCGTGCAGCGCCTCCTCATTCCGTTCATTCACGAGGGCATCCGCGCACTGCAGGAAGGCGTCGCCAGCGCGAGCGACATCGACGAGGCGATGCGCCTCGCGCTGCAACACCCCGTGGGCCCTTTGCAACTGGCGGATCGCATGGGGCTCGATCACGTCCTCGCCATCAGCGAGAAGCTCGCGCGCGAGACGGGGGACAGCCGCTATCTTCCGCCCCGCCTGTTGCGCCAGATGGTGCGAGCGGGAAAGCTCGGGCGCAAGAGCGGGGAAGGGTTTTACGTCTACGATGACGACGCGACGGCCCCCGCGAGCGCCGCGAGCGATTCGATGCGCGCGGAGCGCAGGCCCCTCGGATAGAGATTGTTGAGCCGCCCTGGGGCTCGTTTGGCAAAGCCCAGGTGGAATCCTTCGTGGGCCACGGCGCAGAAGGTGGCCTCGAAATCGAGTCCGTCCGGCGCCGCGAGTGGCTCACCGGCGAGGTACCGGATGGCGGTCTCCTCGTCGATCTCGACCGTCGCCCGAAAGCCGCCTGGAGGAATGAGGCGCGACGCCGCGTGATGCGGGACGAAGACCTGGCTCTTGCGCTCGGCAAGCGGCGGACCTGGCCGCAGGACGCGCAGCCCTGGCGCGGCGAGATCGCCAAGCGCGTCGGCAAAGACGAGGGTCTTGTGGATGGAGGTTCGCCGCCACGCCGGAGGCACGTCTGTCAAAAGCGATGCCAGCCACGCATCCCACGCTTTGCCCGCAGGCGTGGCCGTCGCGCCTTTGGATCGTCTGCGAGGTTTTTCTGCCACGGGCTCACACAGGCGGAACCGCGCCACGAAGTGCCCCTCGCCACGCCCGACGTGCGGCCAGAGGCGCTTGGCAAGCCTGATGTCCTCGCGATCGGCTGCCCAGTCGGACCGGGCCGGGCGCCACTCAGGCCAGTCCGGCAGCGGCTCCAACTCCACGGGATAGTGGTCGAGCAGCCACAGCACCACCTGCTCATTTTCCAGCGGATTCAGGGTGCAAGTCGAATACACGAGCCGGCCGCCCGGCCTCAGCATGGTGAGCGCGTGATGGAGAATGTCCTTCTGCAGCGCCTGGAATCGTTCAGGCGCATCGGGCCGCCATTCCGCGCGCACGGCCGGATCTTTTCGGAACATGCCTTCGCCGGAGCAAGGCGCGTCGACGACCATGGCGTCGAACGCCTGAGGCCACGCCTCGGCGAGCGCGGCGGGCGATTCGTTGGTGATGGCGCATGGCGCACCCACGCGCTCGGCGTTTTCGGCGAGCGCGAGGACGCGATCGCGGTGGATGTCGTTGGCCACGATCTGCGCCCCGCCGCGGCGCGCCGCCAACAGCGCGGCGTGCGTCGTCTTGCCGCCCGGTGCGGCGCACAGGTCGAGGATCCGCTCGCCCGGCTGCGGATCGAGCGCCACGGCCACTGCCATCGCGGATGGATCTTGCAGGTAAAACGCGCCGGCTTGATGGAGCACTGTGTAGCCGAGCGACGGACCGTGGGCGAGGTAGAACCCGTCCGCCGCCCACGGAACGCCATCGCCTAAGAACGGAGCCAGGCGCTTTGGCAACTCGCCGTGCGGCTTTGCCACGGAGGCGTAACGAAGCCCGCGCCAGGGCTTGTCGGAAAGGGCGGCGACGAGATCTCGGGCCTCGGCGCCCAACCAATGCTCCATCTGCTGCACGAAGGCCTTCGGAATGTCGGGTGGAAAGCGCATCGGTCGATCCTCCTCGCTTGTCCGCGCGCGGTTCGAACGTTAGAATGCCAAAGGGGTGAGATTCTCCATGTTGAACCAGCCGTCGAAGACGCTCGTGACCGTGCCGAATCCGCATCCGGATCGCCGGTACACGGTGGAGATGGAGACGCAGGAGTTCACGACGCTGTGCCCCATGACGGGCCAGCCGGACTTCGCGACCATTTACATTCAGTACGAGCCAGATCAGAAGCTGGTGGAGCTCAAGTCGCTGAAGCTCTACCTGTGGAGCTATCGCAACGAGGCGAGCTACCACGAGGACTGCGTGAACCGCATCCTGAACGA
>Ga0208314_100746_pt1 | contig 11352 bp, 25 predicted proteins | sample OSPB_Mat_host_9__FD_187144 | JGI IMG/M metagenome (GOLD analysis project Ga0208314, IMG submission 187144) | Extremophilic microbial mat communities from Yellowstone National Park, USA - OSPB_Mat_host_9_15 (SPAdes) (version 3) | ecosystem: Environmental > Aquatic > Thermal springs > Hot (42-90C)...
GAGAGAGAGTAATAATCAATTCAGTGCTACTTCCTCCATCCTAGCTACTAGTGTAATTACTTACTTATGCTTTAGGTTTTCTGGTAATTTTGCTTTAGGTTTTCCTGTGATTTTAGCTGTGATTATGCCTGTGATTACATTCGTATTTTGCTTTAGGTTTTCTACTTTTTTTAAAAAACACAATATTACCCCAAAGCTAAAACCTTAAGCCTTTAGGTTTTCTACTTTTTTTAAAAAACACAATTTTGTTTCATTAAATTAGCCAATTACCTAGTGCCTATGACTTGATTATACTTATACTTATACGTGTATTTCACCTAGTAGCTACTTAGTAAGTAGTTTTTTTGATTTTTTAAAAGAAAATAAGATATTGAATTCGTGGAACGCATTTATTTTCGCTCTCATAAAATTAAATCTAGCTCTCCTTATATCATCACCTAATAAGAATTGTATTTCTGCTAATCTTTGCTCAGTTAATTGCTCAATAATCTTAAACCAAAAATGATAACCGTGTTTAGTTTTAGCATAATTGTAATCTACTATATGATAATTCATTAGTGCTAGTAATCCTAGCCTAGTCACTATAAATTCTTTTAGTAATTGCTTACTCATTTTGTAATCAATGTCTAGTTTAATCACAGTCATTTTCTTGCATATCTTAATAAGTTAATGTAACCTTTAGCTTGTTTAGGTGAGCTACTTTTATGATGTTTCCAGATAATTGTATAACTACTTTCTCTAGTTTGCCATGTGTTATTAGTAGTTATGTTAGTGCCTAATTCAATACCTCTAACTTTAGCTAATTTTTCAACATACATGCCAAAATAAGCTTCAATTACTCTTAAGACTGTATCTTCCATGATAGCAATAGTATGGTCAATATCTAAGAATTCATTAATTGAAATTAATGTTTTACTTATTGCATCAATGTAAATAGGATTCTTTTTTCTAGCTTGTTCTTCGCTATACTCAACACTTGCAATACTTCTTATTTCAATATTTTTAAGAAATTTGATTATTCTGCCTGTTTTTTTATCTCTCAGAATCATATAAGGTATCCCTTTCCTAATTATGTAAGTAATGTAATTACCTGTGTCAGCATCAATATACCTTGGTCTAGCACTCATAATTCTCCAATTTCCTTTAGTATTGAAATGGTTTTCTCAGTAGGTTGCAATAGTGATTTACCTTTTAAGTGTAATACATAATCACTAAGCTCAGAAATGATTTCATACGTTCTTGATTTACTTAAACCAAAACGAATGCGTAGGTCATCAATTGTAGGTTTTTCATAAGAATTTAGCATAGAAATTAAAGGTAATATATCAACATTCAATTTCCTTTTACCTTCTAAATGCCTTTTCCTAAATAGCTCATTTTCTAGTCTAAATAACTTACTATAATGATATAATAATTTGACATCGCTATCAAGAATTTTCTTTCTACCATTAGCTAAGGCAGAAGCACTTAATAATTTTATCATATGCTCTTTAGCCCTAGCCTTAGTAAATTCATAACGAAAATTCTCTAACGTATTATCAAATAATTTATCATCTTTAATTTCTAGCGGTAAGTGTTCATTTACATACTTAAATGATAATTTACTGTTAGGTTTAGGTTGTGTTATTTGTTCATTAATTGGAAAGTGTAAGTGATAATACCTTATTGTCTTATCTCTAATGTCTGTCTCGAATTCATCTAAATTAATTATCTTTTTCAATAATAGAGGCTGTAAATTAATAATTGCTGAGCCTTTAAAATTAATAATGTTAATATTTAGTTGTTGAGTAATTTTTACAATTGTCCCACTATAAACTAATCCACTTAAAACACTCACAGTAGCAATCTGACTATAAACGGTTTGACCTTTACTTAAATCATCAACAATTATACTTACTGTATTATTACTTAATTCCTTAGCAATTTTTCTTAAACCGCTTACGGTAATAGCATCTAACTTTAACTTTGCTCTAGGAATATAATTAAAGAGTGTAGTAGTAGCAATACTCTTACCCGTAGCTGGTGAGCCAACTACTAGTAAGCATTCATTCGCTAATTCACATAAGTAATCAAAAAGAAATAACTTGCCTAAACCAACGTGTGATTGCTCGATAGAAAAAAAAATATTTTTTAAATTAAGGAGATTCTTGTCTTCTAATATCTTATTTATTGTTTTATCCATAGTTTTTATTATTGACTTTGTTTTATAGCTATTTCTAGCTTACTATAGCCTTTGTGTATGTGTGTTTCTATGTGCTTTTCATTAAGGTATACTTGCAAGTATAGAATACCATTTTTTAAGTAGCCCGTAATATTAAATTCGCTATTTTCGTCTAGCGAATAAACATGTGCTACATCTTCATCAGGTAAGTAGTAGAACACTTCTAGGTGACTTACTAGTGCATTCCCTATTCTTATTTCCTTTGCTTTAATTCCTATTATTGCCATTGGTTTCTATTTTTATAAATTCTACTACAATTCTGTTTTCTGTTCTTTCTATTACCTTAACACGTAACCATTCCCAATTTCTTGGAAATATCCTACCTACTGCTAACATGTGCCATCGTCTATTGTCATAGTGTAATATTCGCATTACTGTAGTTTTATTAACATCAAGTAAATTACCAAATTTCTTTACTTTTATGCTCATTCTTCTGGTGATGCTAATGTTAAGTATCTTTTCTTTTTAACTAGTTTAACTCTTACTTTTTTGCCTTGTGCAATTAACGGTTGTATTTCCATTAATTGCCTAGCTAATACGCTACTGAATGTATAATATTCCTCATTTCCAACTGTAATTACAGATAATACTGCTTTTCTATCTGCGAATGTTCTTTCCTCTTGTTTAATATTACTTATTATAAATGTATTGTTAAGCAATTCCGATATGTTTTTGTAATTAGCTGTTACACTATAGTCTACTACATCGTTTTCTTTCTCTTCACTAACTTTAGGCTTTTTCGAGGCCATAAGCATAAAAACGCGTTAAAGGTTTATAAGCTTTTCGTTTTTTTGACGCTCAAAAATCATTACAATTAATCAGTGTGCTATTCTGTTTTGGCGGTAGGCTTATTACTAGAATTAATAAAATAAAAATTAATGCGTATGTAGAATAAGATAATTAAAAAAAAATAAAAGTTATTTACTTAATTCTTCTTTCTTTACTTCGAATTTTTCAGCCATTATTATACCACTAGCTATTAAAGAAGCAACCATTATCTTTTTCATTTCTCTTATCTCCTTTGTTAATTCGTCAATACGCTTTTCTAATTCCTCAATTTTCTTGTCAATATTGCTATACTTTTCAGTAGGTATCATGGTTGTATTCCTTTAATTTCTACATATACTCTTAGTATTCTGTATGCGTATTCCATTGCTAATATCCAATCTTCTTTCATTGCTTTTTCGTAATAATAATCGTATATTTGTATTAATTCTGGGTGATTACTTTGCAAGTATTGAATTACAGCAGGATATACCTTTACTAATGTCTCTCTTATTTCCTTGATTACACTATTACCTAATTCGTTTATATCTACACTCATACTTTTTCTAGTATTACTAATAATTCTGCTAGTTCTTTATCTGAGATTCTCAATTGGCTACCGTAATAGTGAGTCATGCTCCAATTTCCCCTATTGCTCATTCTTATTTTATACCAATCACTACTTTCATGCGTAATGTAATACTCATACCAATGAGTTTTTAATGGGTTAGCTGTGGTATAAAGAAATATTGCATTCATAGGAACAATCCATTTAGTAAATGCCATTGTTTTTCTAGCCCTATGCCTATCTACTTTTACTATAATAGCCCCAATATTTAGTAATTGCTTTATTCTTTCTACTTTATTTACCACGTTTTGCCTTTCAAGCGAAGCCATAAGCTTTTAAAAGCCTTTAAGGTTTATAAGCTTTTTGGTTTTTCGATGCTCAAAATTACTTACCAATTGCATACTGTAATTAAAAAATGTGTTTTTTAAAAAAATCAGAAAACCTAAAGCAAAAAAAAGTAAAAATAAAAAAAAATTAAATTGCTTTTAGGTATAGCTTTGCGAAGCAATGTTCGCAATAGTATTCGTTTATTACTCTTACCTTTGCTACTTCTCTATTGCAATTACTACAATATACCCTATAGGATTGTATCTTCGTCATTGCTACTACTTCTAGGCTTTACGAATTTACTTGCAATCGTAAGTAATAATTCCAATTGTTCTGACTTCTCATTGAATAGCGTCTTAAGGAATAACATGTCGTCGTATGTCAATATAATTGCTTTCCTTTGACTTAGCTTTGCGATTGAGAACATTACACTGCCATCTTTAAACGCTAATATGTTTATTCTTAAGCTATTATTAATTGCTATTGGTTTAGATGCAATATTACCACTTGTTTTAGCTTCATTAATTAGCTGTCTTACTATTGCGTCGTAATTACTTACTATCGTATTAGTTTTTGTCATAGGTTTTTCTTCATTTTTGCTTGAAGCTTTTGAAGGCATACTAAAATTAAAATGTTTTAGGTTATATAAAAGCTTTTCTGCTTTAATTTTTGCCTTAATAAATACCTATTAATTAGCTTATAATTAGCAATTAAAATAACAATTAAAATAGCGATTAAAATATACGCTAAAAGTATAAGTAAAAATGCTAATATTTATTGTACTAAATCTTAATTTAAAGTTAATTATTTCTTTAACTATTTCTTTTAATTTAAAATATAATGGTAAAGGTAAGCATACTTAGCTGTCCTGCTTATAGCATAGTTAAACAAGCTAGATTATTATACCTAGTATTAAAGGATTATATTAATGTTGAATTATTAATTGGTACATTTTTTAGTAATCAGTTAGGTGATATTGCAATTATACTAGGTAATCCACATTTGTATGAAAGAAATTTATACAATTATATTAAGGATAACAAAAAGGATGTACAATTCATTTTCTATATAGTATTAGAAGGTAATATTATACCTAGTTTTATACCTATGATTCAGTACTTAAATGATGGTATTATAATAACACCTAGTAACTATGCTAAAGCTAAATTAGAACAAGCTGGTTTTAAAGTAGAAAAAGTAATACCGCATGGCGTAGAAGTATATGGTTATGCAAAAGCTAGTAATACTAAGGGGTTAGGCTATATTAGCGGTTACATGGAAAGAAAATATCCTAATTATCTATTTCCACATATTGGTAAGTTTAAAGATAATTTCTATGTAATTACTAATAATATTAATCCTTATAAGCAATACTTTAATGTAGTAAGCACAAACGAGTATAATCTTGATGACTCGTTTATATATTCTTTCTATAAGAGATTAAGCTTTTACTTAAATATTAGCGACAGTGAAGGTTTTGGTCTAACACCTTTAGAAGCACTTGCATTTGGTAATCCTGTGATTGCACCTAGGTATGAACCACTAACTGAGTTTTTACCTAATTTTACTTTGTGGGTAAATACTAAGAATGAAAAAAGATATGAGAATTGGGGTAATTGGCTACATATTGAACATAACATAATAGATGTAGATGACTTACTAAAGAAAGTAGAAATTGCACTTAATATGAGTGATAATGAGTATAAAGAGCTTAGCTATAAGAGTTTAGAATATAGTTACAAATATGATGTAACTAATGTATATGTCAATTTCCTTGAATTTCTTAAGGGATAATTGGCAACAAGTTAAGCCTTATTTTATTAATAAGTATGCAAGAGGCTTAGTGCTAGATATAGGCTGTGGTAATCATGAATATATACCATATAATATTAATTATATCGGTTTAGATATTGAAAAGAAAAAGAACAATATTATTGCTGACGCTCACTATTTACCACTAAGAGATAATTCTATTGATACTATTATTCTCTTTGATATCCTTGAACATAGCACATACTACGGTAAAATAATAGAAGAGGCTAAGAGAGTAAGTAAAGCTAATAGCATATTTTTAATAAGTGTGCCATATGGGGATATATACTCAGCTGATAATGATAAAACACACTGTCATACATTCACACTCATAACCATTAAACAAGCACTAGGACATCACAATTTAGAAATCTTAGAAATGTATAGATACTGCCCACTATTAGATAATATAATTGTAATTGCAAAGAAAAAAAATAGTCTAAATTAGCTTATTGTTAATTGTAGATTATAGTAGATAGTTGTACTTGCACCATTAGCTAGACTTATTGCAGTAGCTAATACATCTCTTGTTAGTGCAAAGATATATGGGGTTCCAGTGCTTCCAGTCCACCAAAGTGCACCATATATTGCTGTCTCACTTATCGTTACTGTACCACCACTACTATTAGTTAATGCTCTGTTTACTGTTACAGTTACAGTATTACCTAAAATATCTGGAGCACTTACACCTGTTGAGCCATATTGTAATTGACCTGCACTTGTACCATTTGCTATTGGTGTTTGTAATGCATATGTACTAGTAGTATTAGCATTAGTACCTGATCCTACAACAATGCCATAGCTAGTATCACCTGCACCAGCTGCAAGTGTAAGACCAGGAACAGTGTTAGTTTGATAACCTCCACTTGTATTAATAATTGAAGAGAGATAAGACCACTCAGCATAGCCACTGGTTGAAGTTGCATTCCATGTACTCATGTAATACATGAATGGATAGATTATACTATCACTTCTTTGAATAAGCTGTATTTCAGTTGAAGTTATAATTCTTAGCCATATTACAAACATATCCTTATACTCCATATCTACTACCATAAGACCTACTAGACTAGTTACATAGTGCTTACAAGTAAAGAAGAATTTTCTTAATACTATTCCATCTACTTTTTCTTCATATAATGCCCAGCCTCTTTGTATTGTTCCGCATACAGGGCATATATAGAATCTATCTATTAGATACTGAGCTATCTTTTCATTTGTAAGTTTCTTATTATGTAAATCAGTATAGAAGCTATAGCCTTTTGCTGTAACTTTCTTTTCTTCTAATAATAGTGCTTCAACACTTGTATTAATAGATACCATATATAATAATAAAGAAAAAAACCTATTTTAATTTATGCTGAGCTTACACTAGTTGAAGGCATTGAATCAGTGCTTGTTGCAGTTGGGCCTGTTGTTGATGCACTAGTACTAGGTATAGCATCAGTGCTTGTTGCAGTTGGGCCTGTCGTTGATGCACTAGTTGAAGGCATTGTATCAGTTGCTACTGCAGTAGGTGACTGAGTACTTACTATAGTACTAGGCATTGTATCAGTAATACCTGGAATACTAGGACTAGGCGGTGATATAGGACTAGGCGGAGTAGTAGTTATAGTTCTACTTAATGTAGCAGTACCAATATTTAGCTGGCCTATATTTAGTGGTGGTACTAATTGAAACGGTGTAGTACTAGGTATAGGTATAAAGCTAGTAATAAATGCAGCTATTATACTACTTGCTATATAAGTACCAATTGGTACTAGTACTATCCCAGCTAAATTTCTAACACTAGGCTTTTTTTGGAATTTCTCGTTAGCTTTCCATGTTGCTGTTATAGTTAAGTTTGCAACTATTAGTTGTTGCATTTTATTTCTTACTACCTGTAAGATACCAACCCACCAATTGTTAATACCTGCTACAAAGTTATTCCATGCACCTACTAATGTATTCCATATATAGTTTACTACGCCTACTAACGCATTCCATAAGCCTTCTAAGGCATTTATAATTAATTGCCCAAAGGCTACTAATTGATTATATAACCACTGACCAAAATTGTATATTTGCTGACCTATATAGTTTAACGCATTCATTATAAAGCCTCCAAAGCTACTTAGTGCTTGTCCTATTGCTACAAAACCACTATAAAACCAATTACCTAAGTTGTATATTTGCTGACCTATCCATGCAAATGCGTTATAAAACGCAGTCGCTAACCAAGTAAAACCAGAAGTAAAACCTCTAAATAAGAAATCAAAAAAATTAGAAAATGCATTTAACCAATTACTGAATGTACTTTGTACATTGCTCACTAGAGTACCTAGATCTTGTAGTACCCCTAGTGTAGGTGCTGACATAAACTTACATTAATCTTATTTTTATTACTATTTTCTTACTCTCAATCACTAAGTCAATAAAGCTTTGATACTTAGGGTCAATACCCTTTAGTAATAAATTCTTTAGTGATTGCTCATCTAATTCCATGATTAATTCACGCTGTGTTATGCTAGGCTTAAATCCCATTGCCATAAATTGCTCCAATAAAGCTTGTGCTGGTGCTGCCATTTTAGCTAATTAGTATTATAAAATCAGTCAATAATAAAATTGATGCTAAAGGATGTCTGCCCATGAATTGAATGACTTGTTGTAAGTAATTAAGTATGTAAGCTATTACAGTCCTCATTATGCTTAAGAAACTACTAATTGTAGCTGCAAATGCTCCTTGTGTTTCTGCACTTACATCTAAAATTGGTATATTTGGTACTCCCATACACTATTATAATAAAATTTCAAAGTAATAAAACTAATAGTAAAATGCTAACGAACTCATTAACAAATTCTGTAATGTTTGTTATAATTGTAGAAAAAAAGTAATAAATTATATCGTAAAAGTCCTGTATTGCTGAAATTATTAGGTTATAGACATCTTGATAACTTGACATTCATTGCTTTTGCTGTTGTGCTGTATGTGTGACATCACTTAAGTGATAGCCTAATAGCCCTAGTAGAAATACTAGAACACTTAGTACTACATCTTGATTTAGATTGTTTGTTAGCATTGCTACACTTAAGATTACTACAACCGCTAGTAATACTATTATATGTACTAGACTCGTTTCACTAATTTGTACTGCCATATACTAATAATAAAGAAAAAAACTATTTAACTTTAGGCTTTAAGCCTAAGTAATTTATTGCTATCCGAATAAGCCTCTGAAGAATCCTGTTACAGCTGGAGCTATTCTCCTATACAATGCATATACTCCTAACGCTAATCCGCCTACGATTAGCACTGTAGCAATTGCTGAAGCATTAGCTGAGATTGTTTGGGCTATTTGGTCTATAATGGTTACTATTGCATTTATAGTGTCTGTCAATGCTTGACTTATACTAGGTGCTGGTGAAGACATATCTAATCATAATTACTAATGTCATATATTTAAAACTTTCATATTATCTTGGTTGCAATTAGAATTACAATATTAACTACTAAGCCTGTCGTAGTGGTAAGTAATAAGTAATTAAGCCATGTTAAGCTCTTTCTTAGACTATGTACTTCCTCAGTTAAGTATTTTACCTGTACCTCTAAACTTGTAAGTCTATGTTCAAGTTCGCTGTTCATACCTTACTTTTATTAATATTATTACATTATATTAAAATTATGACAGAACAATTAGCAAATAGCCCACAGGTATTAAGGGCACATAAAAACCTAATAAGAATGGGATTAGATGCCAAAATAATACCACTTAATCCTAATGAAGTAACACTGTTTATTACACTAGGATCTTTACTAAAAGTAATAAGCGATAAAATACCATATGAAAATAAATTTGTAAAACTTGAAATAATTGATAATAAATATGTTATAGTGATACATCTATGGAAGTAACAATTGATGATGTTGAATTAGCTATAAAAATATTAGAGCAATATCTACAACAAGCATATAGAGTTCAAAGGTTATTAAACAGAGTAAGAACATTAAGCGGGGCAAGTGGTAATTATGTAATGAATCCTCAAAAAATAATGGATTATTTAATGGCACAAACGCTTGAACAAACTACAAAGATAAGAAAGAAAGGCAAAGTGACAGTAGCTGAAGAAGGAGAAGAAGAAGAAGAGCCTATAATAACTGAAGAAGAGCTAAAGAAATTCAGAAGTATAAGCGAAAGAGTAAGTCAAGAAGCAAAAACACAAAAATAAAAAAAAATTTTTTTTAAATTATAAGTTTATCCTTTCTTTGGTTTAGCTCCGCTTGTAGTAGCTGGATATGTTACACCGCTAAGTCTATTTGCTAATTCACCTAATATACCTGCATCTGCTCCTAACTTAACAAAGTGACTTACTGCTTCATCTGTATTGTATAATTCATATGTTAATACTTTACTGACATAGAAATTAGCAAATGCATAATAAATACCCCAAATACCTCTAGGCACACCAGCTTTACTACATACATCTTCAACAACAGTATGGGCTTGTGCAAGTGGTTGGAAACCAGCAGCTCTTGCTTCTGATAATGCTATTGCAAATTCCATTGCTAATTGTTCATTACCTACTGCTTTACCTATACCTACACCGTACATTTTTAATCTATACCTTACGTTAGTAGTTCCAGACCTTTGCTTTTTCAGTGGCATATGTAATAATAATATTATTATAAATATAAATATTAGTGCCTAAGGCTATGTCATCACTATACTAACTCTTACGTGCTAATTTTTGTTTTAATTCTTTAAGCTCTCTTGCTTTTTCTCTTAATATTTCAAGTTCCATTGCTAATTTACTAGCTTCTCTAGGAGATAGTACTACATACCCATGCCTTTCAAGTACCATTCTATGTATTCTTGTTTTTGTCTTTCTTTTTTCTTTTATTTCTGTACGTAATTTTGTTGTTTCTTCTTCTACTTTATGCAATTCTTGTCTTAACCTTTCTATTTCTTGTTCATACCCCTTAACTGTACTTGCTAACATACTAAGTCTTAATCTGCCACTTAAATCAAATGTACGCTTTAACTTACTTTTAAAAACATCAGTAAATGACATCTAATAGAATCCCTCTTCTTCACTCATACTTTCTTCTTCAGCCATATGTTCCTCTTCTCTTTCTTCAAGTAGTTTTAATAACACTATCGCATGATTTAACTCAGTGACAGCTAAGTGATATAACTCAGTATCTCTAACATCAATTTCCATATTAGTTAATTCGTAATGTATTTTTCGTAATTGTGCTCTAATTTTACTAAGGTCTCTAACCATAAACATAAATTAACTTTTCTAGTATTTTATCTTATTTTCTTTTAAAAAATCAAAAAAACTACTTACTAAGTAGCTACTAGGTGAAATACACGTATAAGTATAAGTATAATCAAGTCATAGGCACTAGGTAATTGGCTAATTTAATGAAACAAAATTGTGTTTTTTAAAAAAAGTAGAAAACCTAAAGGCTTAAGGTTTTAGCTTTGGGGTAATATTGTGTTTTTTAAAAAAAGTAGAAAACCTAAAGCAAAATACGAATGTAATCACAGGCATAATCACAGCTAAAATCACAGGAAAACCTAAAGCAAAATTACCAGAAAACCTAAAGCATAAGTAAGTAATTACACTAGTAGCTAGGATGGAGGAAGTAGCACTGAATTGATTATTACTCTCTCTC
>Ga0208314_100747_pt1 | contig 11347 bp, 15 predicted proteins | sample OSPB_Mat_host_9__FD_187144 | JGI IMG/M metagenome (GOLD analysis project Ga0208314, IMG submission 187144) | Extremophilic microbial mat communities from Yellowstone National Park, USA - OSPB_Mat_host_9_15 (SPAdes) (version 3) | ecosystem: Environmental > Aquatic > Thermal springs > Hot (42-90C)...
ATGCCAAACAGCAGGCAGACGACGCCCCACCAGAGGTCGATGTTGGTGTGCAAACTGGGCGTATGCGGATCGGCCACAGCGCCGTACAGGCCGAGCACGACGCCGTACACGATAAACAAGATGCCGATCATGAACCGAAGGTCCAAAAAGCGATTCATATCCTCATCATCTCCCCGGGATGGATCACCAGAACGCGATATTCAGGCCCACCAGGATCACGAACACGATGGCCGCCAGGTAACCCGGGCGCTTGTACCACGGATAGCCGCTGTAGTCGGGCCGCTTGCTGAGGCCGTACACGAGGCCTTCCAGCTCTTCGGGCCGCTTGCCCTGCGTCACAAGGCTTACCAAGACGGTCACGACGACCGTGATCACCCAGGCCCACCATGCGCGCCAGAAGTTACCTGCATCCGGGCTCGAGAACATATGCGCGGGCAGGAAGAAGTACATGGCGAACGCGCCGGCGATACCCGCGAGCAGTCCCCAGAAACCGCCCCAAGGCGTGGCCTTCTTCCAGAACATCCCCAACAAGAACGTGGCGAACAGTGGCGCGTTGAAGAAGGAGAACAGCGTCTGCATGTAGTCCATGACGCTCGGGAAACCGGCCGCGAAGTACGCGGTGCCGATGCTGATGATGACGCCGACCACGACCGCCCAGCGCCCCATGTTCACATAGTGCTTGTCCGGTGCGTCCTTCTTGATGTACGCCTGATAGATATCATACGTCCAAACCGTCGTAAACGCGGTGACATTGCCCGCCATACCGCTCATGAAGCTCGCGAGCATGGCCGTCAGTCCAAGCCCGAGCATGCCAGGCGGATAGTATTTGGCGATAAGCAGAGGCAGCGCCAGGTTGTAGCTCATGTTCGGCGAATGGCCGATCTTCGGAAAGATGGCGAGCGCAATCAGCCCCGGAATGATCACCAGAATCGGAACAATCATCTTAAAGAACGCTGCGTAAATCGGGGTCAATTGGGCCGCGCGCAGATCTTTCGCTGCGAGGGTGCGCTGAACGACCAAGAAGTCCGTCGTCCAGTACCCGAACGAGAGCACAAAACCGAGTCCGAGCACCACGCCAAGCCAGCCAATTCCCATCGGGTTGTGAGAAGGGGAACCCAGGTTCGCCCAAAGATGTCCGAACCCCGCGGGCAGCCGCGACATCATGCCCTGCCATCCGCCCAGATTGTGCAGGCCGATGAGCGGGATGGGCAGCAAACCAGCCCAAATCAAGAAGAACTGCACGACCTCGTTAAAGATCGACGAAGTCAGACCCCCGAGCGCAACGTAAATCAACACGACAAGCGCAGACACGAGAATGCTGGTATCAAACGACCAACCAATCAAGATCTGAAAGATCAGCGCCATGGAATACAAGCTGATGCCCGACGTCAGAACGGTCATCACGGCGAACGCGATGGCATTGAGCGCGCGGGTCGCTTCGTTGTACCGCAGTTTCAAGAACTCCGGCACCGAGCGCACCTTCGACACATAGTAAAACGGCATCATGTACAGGCCGAGAAACAACATGGCCGGGATCGCGCCGATCCAGTAAAAGTGAGTCGTGAGCATGCCGTATTCGGCGCCGCTCGCGGTCATGCCGAGAATCTCGAGCGCCCCGAGGTTGGCGGATAGAAACGCCAAGCCCGTGATCCAGGCCGGGATGGATCGGCCGGACAAAAAGAAATCCTCTCCAGTGCGAACGCGGTTACGAAGGACGAATCCGACGCCGAGGACGAAAGCGAAGTAGACCAGGATGATGATGTAGTCCACGGCGTTCGCATGAAATAGCGCGTGCACCCGATGCACCTCCTAGAAATTGGATTTTCGACCGATAGCGATTTCAAGCCGTCTACGTGAACTCGTGACCACATTCCATCGGCGGGCACGTACAAGGTCAGTATGCGCCCCGAGGAAGCGGCCCATGTGCGGCGGCGTCCATCGCCATCAGCATGAAGACGTGTACAGCGCCGTTGCCATCGCGCGACCGCCTCCGAATATAGCAATTTGGACAAAGAAAGACAAGCGACGACGAGATGTTGACCACGTTTGAAACGACGTGAAAGTGCGGCGAACCCCCTTTTGGGGCACATGGCGCAATCAAGATGGTTGACAGCGCAAATGAAGAGAGGACCGGCATTCGAGCCGATCCTCGTGTACTTGCCGGCCTCGCTCAGGGCAACTGGTAGCCTGCCGCGAGGTAGATCTCGTACCACTCCTGCCGCGTGAGTTGAATGTCCGCCGCTTGGCACGACGCGCGCAGGCGATCCACGTTCATGGTACCGATGATGGGCTGCATCTTCGCCGGATGGCGCAGGAGCCACGCGATGGCGATGGTCACGTTGGACACGCCGTAGCGCGCCGCGATTTCGTCCAGCTTCCGGTTCAATTCCGGAAACTTCGGATTGTCCAAGAAGACACCTTCGAAGAACCCGTATAAAAATGGGGACCACGGCTGAATGGTGATGTCGTGGATCCTGCAGTAGTCGAGCACACTCTCGTCGCGATCGACCGCCCATTCGTTCCCCATGTTCAGGTTCATGCCCTGCGCAATCATCGTGGCATTCGTGATGCTGAGCTGCAATTGATTGGCCACAATGGGTTGGTGGACAAACTTCTTCAGCAGCTCAATTTGCATGGGTTTGTGATTGGAGACTCCGAAATAACGAACCTTGCCTGTCGTCTGCAGGATTTCAAACGCTTCCGCGACTTCTTCGGGTTCAACAAGCGCATCTGGCCGGTGCAAAAGGAGCACGTCGAGGTAATCCGTGTGGAGGCGGCGCAGGCTTCCGTCGACGGCCTCCAGAATGTGTTCCTTCGAAAAGTCGTACATCCCTTTGCGGATGCCACACTTCGATTGCAAGATGACGCGCTCGCGCACGTCGTCGTTCATGTGAATGGCCTCGGCGAACCTCGATTCACACTCGCCGCCCCCGTAGATGTCGGCGTGATCGAAGAAATTCGCGCCGAGTTCAAGCGCTGTCTGGATGTATCGCTCGGCTTCCGCTTGGCTGAGGCGATTGATGCGCATACAGCCAATGCCGACAACGGGTACCTCCAGATGCGTGCAGCCAAGTTTCATCGTTCGCATGCAAACCATCCTCCTCCGTGACTTTCTCGTCGTGCGCCCTCGAGTTCACATCTGGCAGGGGCGGGCCTCCGCGAGGACACCGCCTCAAGCAGCCTATCGCCCTGAGCCGCCCGAATAACTGAGCCTGCGAATGGCTTCCCCGGCTTGCCTCAGTTCGGGGATGGGGTCTTCGAAATTGCACTCGATGGAGATGGGGCCCTGATAGCCGATCTCCCGGAGCACCTCAAACCATTCTCGGACGGGAAGCGAGCCGCTGCCCGGCCATTTCCGCTCTTCGTCCGCCACGTGCACGTAACCAATGCGGCCCCCTGCCTTTGTCAGCTCGCTCACGGGCTCGCCATTTTGCACGAGGTGATAGAAATCGACGAGCAGGTCGACGCGATCGTGAGCAAGCTCTTGCACAAACGACACCGCGTCTTCCACCGTGTTGATGAGATTCGTCTCCGCGCGATTGAAAAACTCGAAGTGGACCCACATCCCGTGCGCGGCGGCGAGATCGCCCGCCATCCGCACCACGCGGGCCAGTTGCGCGCGCGCCTCGTCCCGCGGAAAACCGTCCGGCACGCGGCGATTCTTGCCTGCCCCGAAGCCGACGTGCTGACCGCCGAGATCGGCCATTCGCGCAAAGGCAACGGCCAGGTACCGCGCGATCTCGTCCATGTCCACGTCCGGGCCGACGATCGACATGTCCGGCGGAAACAGGCGATTGAACGCGAGCAGCGGCACCTGATTTCGCAGCAGTTCGTCGCGAATCGCCCGCCATTCTGCATCCGGCATGCTCGGTTTGGTCACCTTCGCGTTCAACTCGGCGTAGTCAAACCCGGCGTCGCGGACAAAGCGCAACTCTCGAGGCCCAACGCAGCACCCTAGGAGCACGCCATTCCCCCCTCGTAAGCGCTTGCTCACCGTCCAACGGCTCGGCATGCGCCAGTTTCACTTTGATCCCTCCACAGGGTACAATGAGTTCAGGCGATCTCGCCCGGCGGACGAAAGGAGATTCACGTGATGAGCGACATTCAATACGTGATCAGCGTGATTGTATACGAGGACGGCCATTGCGACGTCATGTGGGATTCCTCTGTGCCCATGGAACACTGCTATGAAGCGCTCAAGCAGGTCACCGATGACATGGCCGCCGCACTCGGTCCCAAGCCCCCGGCTCCGCAGAACCAAGGGGCCAAGATCCTGCGGCTGAAATGACGTGACAGCGCCCTGCGCTCTCACGTCGCCTCTTTCGAGGCGTAGAGGCTTTCGATCTCCTTGGCCTCATCAAAATCCTCAGACGTCAGGCCGCCGGCGTGCCACGTCGTGAAGCGCAGCGTCACGTACTTGTAGTCGATCGAAATCAACGGATGGTGGTTTCTGCGCTCCGCAATTTCCGCCACGCGATTCACGAATGCGACGGCTTCTGGAAACGACGCAAACCCGAACCGTTTGCGGATGAACTGATCCTCGCGCTGCCACCCCGGCAATTCCGCCAGCCTCTGCTCGATCTCGTCTTCCGACAATTTCACCCTCTCACCCCCGTTCCAGGCCATGCCGTCCGATCCATAGGAACGCTTTCAACAGCCCCATCACACTCACGGCATCTGTGATTTCGCCGCGCAGGCACATGTGAACCGCATCCTCCAATGGGAGCCATGAGACGGTCATCGTCTCCGTTGGCTCGCGATTCGCTTCCCCGATGGACAAATCTCGCGCGAGAAACAGATGGGTCTCCTGCGTCGAGATGCCTGCGCTCAGGTGTGCCGTCCCGAGAGACGTCCACGAACGCGCGACGATGCCCGTTTCTTCGCGAAGTTCCCGAGCCGCAGCGGCCTCCGGCCCTTCCTCGCGAAACTGGCCGCTCGGAATCTGCCACAGGAACCTGTCGACGGGAAAGACGAATTCGCGGAGCAGCGCCACGCGGTCCTGCTCATCCACCGCCACCACGCCAGCGTTATGCCCAGCGTCGATCACGCCGTACAGGCCAGGCTGTCCATCCGGCCGAAGCACGTCGTACTCGACCACCCGGATCCAGGGATTTTGATACGCGATTCGCTCCGAAAGGATGGTCCACAGGTGTCGCCTCAACGGCGCTGCCCCTCTCCCAACAACTGCATCACAAGGATTCGAAAATCACTGAAAAGATTATAGCACAACATGTCTCCGCGTGGAGCCGAGCCTTCGCCGGAGGAAGCGCAAAAAACGAAAGACGCGGCCGCGAAGACCTCGCAGCCGCGTCACAACAAGCTTTTTCAACTGGAGGCGCCGGCCGGATTCGAACCGGCGGTGAAGGTTTTGCAGACCTCTGCCTTACCACTTGGCTACGGCGCCTTGAGGCCGCGCAACCCGGACAGAGACTTGCCCCGCCCGGGTTTCGCAGCGAATGCCCTGGAGCGGAAGACGGGATTCGAACCCGCGGCCCTCGCCTTGGCAAGGCGATGCTCTACCCCTGAGCTACTTCCGCATGGCTGGTGGCTCGGGACGGAATCGAACCGCCGACACGAGGATTTTCAGTCCTCTGCTCTACCGACTGAGCTACCGAGCCGCCGTACACCAGATGGTGGAGCCGATGGGACTCGAACCCACAACCCCTACGCTGCCAGCGTAGTGCTCTCCCTTTGAGCTACGGCCCCGCAACGCACGAGATTGATTATACAGCGTGTCGGGCCATCGCGCAAGTACAATTTTGCGTCTCCTTGGCACCTAGCTCAGATGTCTCGCGTTTCCCAAGACAAAAATTCCATAATATGTATGGTTCTATCCGCATTGGACATCCTAATGTCGACAGCCCACAGATGAAGGAGTGGACCCCATGAAACGATGGTTCCTCACCGCAGCCGCGGCGGCCTGCCTCGTATCGGCCTGCTGGTGGCAAGCGCCCGCGCACGTTCTCGCTGCTCCGGCCGTGGAGTCGGCCGAGCCGAACGCACCCGTCAACGGGCCTTCTCACCAATTCGAAATCCATTCGAGCGTTCAGGTCTCACGCGAGACCCTCCGCGAAGCATATCAGGCCAGCCACGACGCGTATACAAAAAAATTGCAGAAGTACGCCAAGTGCACCGAAGCGCAGGCGCGCAAGGCCGTGATGTCGGAACACCCGGGTTGCAAGATCGAGGATATCCAGCTTCGCAACATCCGCACGAATCTGGTGTATATGGCGATCGCGCGCGATGACGAGGACAAGTACCTGGTCATTGTGGACGCGGGCAACGGCAATATTCTGCTGGATCGACGCATTCCGACACACCACGAGCGCGTGTTTGCGGGCGCACCGGTTCCGAGCCGGAACGAATAAAGGGCGATCTTCACCCGCCCTACACACGCGCAAGGGCGCCGGTGAGCCGGCGCCCCTTTTTTGGCCGAGCGGCACTCCCTTGCGTTAGAACGCGCGCACCTTCACATCGTGCACCTGTATCTGGCCTACGCCGCGAGGAAGCTCTATTGCTTCAAGGCGCTTCGCGCCCAGGTACTTCGTGATGTAGTCGCACGCCACATTCGGATCGATGCGGTCCCCGCAGGTGTACACATCGATACTCGCGTAGCCATGCTCGGGAAAACTGTGAATCGTGAGATGCGACTCCGAAATGATGACGACGCCGCTGACGCCCTGCGGCGCGAACTTGTGGAACGCAACTTCGCGAACCTCCGCGCCCGCCTCCAAGGCCGCGGTCACCATGGCGCGCTCGATTCCGTGAACGTCGTTCAGACGCTCCGGATCACACTCCCAAAGCTCTGCGATGACGTGACGCCCCATTGTGTCCATGAAAAAAGTCCCCCTTTACAAACAAATCGGCCATGCCGTTCTTGAGAAAAAGGCATGTGGAATCGCACTTACACCACGGGGGAAAGTTAGTCCTCAGAGGTCCTAACCCTTTAAGTGTAAGTCCTCTTCCATTTGCAGTTGACTGCACTCGCCATGGCGCACGTGGACATCATGCGCCGTCCGACAGGTCAACACTACGATGAGTAGTATACGGCCTCCCTAGACAATTTGCAATCAGGAATTGAATGCCTCACCAGGACAGTGGCAACGGCGTCGCCAGATCCCACACCAAGCTGATTCCGCAGGCCAAGCTGCATATCCAGGCGAGCACCGTCCAAAACCGCGGGTTCCGGAGCCATTTCGCAAATCCGTAGGTCAAGGCCATTCCGGTCGCAAGCCCGCCCAAGTGCGCCATCCAGCCGATGGTCCCCAGGTTCATGATGTCGATCACGACATTAACCGCGAGCACCATCAGCAATTGGTTGCGGACATATGGCGGAAACATGCCCATCAAGGCGAGCGCAAGCATCGCGCCGAACAGGCCGAAGATGGCCCCCGACGCGCCCGCCGAGACCTGGTCCGGCGAGATGGGCAGCGTCAGCAAGCTACCGACGGCGCCCGAGATGACGTACAATGCGATGAACACAGGCGTCGACAGCGCCTGCTCGACCACGAACAAGGTCCACAGCGAGATCATATTCACGAGGATGTGCCAGAGGCTCACGTGGACAAACATCGTGCTCAGGACGCGAAACCACTGGCCGTGCTCCACGAGCGGCGGATACAGCGCGCCAGCGCGCAGAAGGCCAAACGTCGACCTGCCCGTGATGGTCTCCACGATGAGGTACCACAACACCGTGACGAGTAAAAAGATCCAACCGGCAGGAGCGGGATCGCCATAAGGTGTCGGAGGTAAGAAGCGAACGCGCCACACGCGCCGCCGACGCCACATCATCCATTCACCTCGTCTGTTCAGAGTTCGCCGGAAGCCTCCAGCCACCTCGCACCGCATCTTCCTCGAGAACCGTGTAGCCGCGCTCGTACGCGACGACCATGCGTTCCGGCGTATACCTCGGAAGCACGAGCCGCTGAAACCGTTCCACGTAGGCGTCCCGCGCCTTGGTGTCCGTGAGAAGTCGTCGCACGGCATGAGCGAGGGCCTGCACATCGCCAGACGGCACAAGCACGCCAGCCTCTCCGTCGAGCAGCATCCGCCGAATGCCCGGTACGTCCGACCCGATGTTCGCGGCCCCGTAATAACCGGCCTCCAACATGGAGGTGGGGGCTCCTTCGCTCTTCGAGGGCAAAACGTGGAGGTCGATGGCGCAATACAAATCGCGCACATCCTGCAAATGCCCCAAAAAGTGAACCCGATGGCGCACGCCGCAGGCATCCGCTGCCGCTTCTAACCTCATGCGATCTCGCCCGTCGCCCGCGACAAGCAGATGAACGTCCAGGTCTGAGAGAAGCGCCAGGGCGGCGATGGCGACGTCGATCTGTTTGACCGGATCGAGCCGGGCCGCGATGCCGATAAGCCTCGATTCTGGGTTCAGGCCTAGCCGACGTCGCCATTCGGCTGCGCACACGTCGCGCGAAGCCCTGGGTAGCCGCGGAAAAAACGCATTGGGAACCTCGAGGATGGTCCGGCAGGGAAGGGCGTCTCCGAGCGCGGGCTGAACCACAAACAGGCCGCGCGCACGAGACAGGCGCCACAGATGGAGGCTGGGAAACAAGGCGGCTTTCAAGGGGTGCCCCTCGAAGTCGTATCGAGGATGGCTGTGAATCGTAGCGGTCCAGATGGCCCCCGCACTCGATGCGGCGAACGATGCGAGCATATTCATGCGCGGTCCGTGCGAATGGAGAATCCACGCGCGCTCGCGTCGGAGCACACGAGCCAAATCGCGTATGGCGCCAACCGTCCCTGCGACCGCGCCGTGCAACATCCCCATCTGCCGCAGTTCGTCCGCAAGCGGTCCGTCGCCCAAGCTGACAAAGCGGTAGCGGTAGTCGACCTGCGCGCCCTTCAGCGCCTTCGCCCAGGTCACGAGGTGCGTCGCAGCGCCCCCCACTTCGTTTCCCGCAAAAAATACGATCACGGTGCGCTCCGAAGCCAACCGAGTTCCTCCAACTCTATCAACAGGGGCGGTAACCCTGCATGGTGTGCGCCTGAATGTATCGGTCCAAATCCTCGTCGTCGAACCAGAACGGTCCTCGGTACAGAAACACGTAATCCACAGGCGTGTGAACGCGCTCCGCCGTGAACGCGAGAATGTGATTCCTCCGAACCGTCACATCTGGCCAAACGTCCTCAAAACGCCGATTGATCCGATTGTACTGCTCCGGTGTCATGCACGGCAAAAGGCAGACAAACGCTTCATTCGGCAGTTCCAACACATCATAATTTTTTCCGTCGTACTCGATGTTCAACCCCAAGCGCATCCGCAACCATCCTTATCAAGCACAACCTCGATGTCGCCTATCTTCACACTCTCTGCACTCAGTATACTGGACAGCCCAGATAGGTACAAACGGCGCGCAACTTATTCGTACCGCAGGGCGTCAATCGGATTGAGGTTCGCGGCCTTCACCGCCGGATACAGTCCGCAGACGACGCCGATGGCAGCCGAGAAGACAAACGCCAACGCGCCAACCGGCCAGGGCACGAAGGCCGGAATGCCGGTGAGCGCGCGCAGGGCGCCGCTCACCGCAAGCCCTGTCGCGATGCCGGCGACACCTCCTAGCGAGGTGATGGCCATGGACTCCACAAGAAACTGGAGCACGATGTCACGTTTCCTAGCACCGAGCGACGCGCGAATGCCAATCTCCTGCGTGCGTTCCGTGACCGACACCAGCATGATGTTCATCACGCCAACCCCGCCCACGAGCAGGGCGATCCCCGCCACCGCGCCGATCACGGCCGTCAAGATGGTCGTCACCTTTCCGATCAAAGCCGCGACACTCGCGACGAGACCTGACGAGTCGACGAATGCCGTCGGATCGCCCGCATGGATATTGAGCGCGAGCACGATTCGCTTCGCCAGGCTCTGAACATCGACTCCAGGATTCACCACCACATCCATCTCGGATGCTGTCCAATTCGGGAAAATATCTTCGCACGTGGTGTCGGGTATGTACAAATTGTCACTCCCCATCACCAACGAGTACAGGCTCGCCTGCTCCGGCTCCGCCACGCCAATGACCTCGAGCGGCACGCCGGACAGGGTGATGACGGCGCCGAGCGGATTTCCGCTCCCAAACAGCTTATTCGCGAGCGACTGACTGATGACCGCGACGTTACCGTGAGACAGCACGTCCTCCGCGGTGAACATGTGACCGCGGACGACGACGAAGCGGGCGAGATGGTCCAAATCCGCGGGACCCGCGAACAGCGTCACATTGTCCGACTTATCTCCGCTCTGCACCACGGCGGTGCCATAAAAGGTCTCATTCACGCTTTCCACGCCGGAGAACGATGCGGCGATGGCGAGATCGGAATCGTCGATGGAGAGCACCTGCCCGGGCTGCGGTAGGCCGGGCGCCACAAGCTCTCGAGGCACAATTTGAATGACGTTCCGCTGGCTTCCGCTTGAGATGGCCCCGATGACCAGCGCTTTGCCACCGTTGCCGATGGCAACAATGGCGAGGATCGAGGCCACGCCAATCCAGATGCCGAGCATCGTGAGGAACGCCCGCGTCTTGTTGGCCGCGAGCGAAGCCAAGGCCATGCGGAGCATCTCATCGAGGCTCATCCGGCACCTCCTCTCGCACGATCTCGCCATCGACCATGTGCAGGATGCGCTGGCCGGCGCGCGCAACGTGGGGATCGTGCGTGATGACCATGACCGTGCGGCCGGCCGCGTGGAGATCCCGGAGAATGCGGAGGATCTCGGCGCCCGTCTGCTGATCGAGCGCGCCGGTGGGTTCATCGGCGAGCAGGATGGAGGGGTCGTTGGCGAGCGCGCGGGCAATCGCGACGCGCTGCCGCTGGCCTCCCGACAGCTCATTCGGCAGGTGATGCGCGCGGTTCGCCATGCCGACCATCTCGAGCAGCTCCATGGCTCGCGCTCGCCGCTTGGCGCGAGGCACGCCTGCGTAGACCATCGGAAGTTCCACATTGCGCACCGCGGACATGCGCGGGATGAGGTGAAAATTCTGAAACACGAACCCGATGTTCTGATTGCGGAGGCGGGCGAGATCGTTCGAGGCCAGGTGAAGCACCGACGCGCCGTTCAGTTCATAGTCGCCCGAACTCGGCCGGTCCAAGAGCCCGAGGATGTGCATCAGGGTCGATTTGCCACTGCCCGAGGGGCCCATGACCGCGACGAACTCGCCTCTCTGAACCTCGAGGTGAATGCCCTTCAGCACGGGAACGACCTGATCGCCGACGGTATACGACTTTGTCACGCCCACGAGGCGAATCATGATGTGCGCACTGCCTCTCCGTTCACGAGATTGTCCGGCGGGTTGATCACGACGCGATCGCCAGGCGCCACCCCGGACAGCACCTGCAC
>Ga0208314_100756_pt1 | contig 11259 bp, 13 predicted proteins | sample OSPB_Mat_host_9__FD_187144 | JGI IMG/M metagenome (GOLD analysis project Ga0208314, IMG submission 187144) | Extremophilic microbial mat communities from Yellowstone National Park, USA - OSPB_Mat_host_9_15 (SPAdes) (version 3) | ecosystem: Environmental > Aquatic > Thermal springs > Hot (42-90C)...
GCAGGACCTCGGGGCTCTCGTGCATCTGGCGCCCGATGCCATGGCCGATGTAATCGCGCACGACGGAGAATCCCTGCGCCTCGACATAGGTCTGAATGGCGTGGCCGATATCCGAGATGTGGTTGCCCGGAATCGCCTGCTCGATCCCGATGTAGAGCGCGCGGCGCGTCACGTCGAGCAAGCGGCGCGCCGTCTCGCTGACCTCGCCGACGGCGTAGCTCCAGGCGGAGTCGGCGTGAAGCCCCTTGTGCACCGCGACCATGTCTACCGTGACGATGTCGCCCTCCTGAAGGACGTACTCGCCCGGGAAGCCGTGGCAGATGACGTCGTTGACCGAAGTGCACGAGGCGAAGGGATAGCCTCGGTAGCCCTTCTGTGCGGGCTCCATGCGGTGCCGGCGGATGAAGTCCTCGACAAACTGGTCGATCTCGATGGTCCGAATGCCAGGCCGGATGAAGCTGCGCAGCGCCTCGTGGCAGCCAGCGACCACCTTTCCGGCCTCTCGCATCAGATTTTGTTCGTGCCGGCTCTTCAGCGTGATCAAACCTTGCATCCTATGTACCTCTCCGTTCGCTGTCGTTGCCCGGGAGGGACCGTGCGGATCACAGCCCCGTGGTGGGCGCATAGATGTGGTCGGTGGTGATGAAGATGACGCCGATCACGACGCCGACCACGAAATAGGCGATCATCTTCGCCCGCGACATCGGTTGCGCGCCCGGGCGAATCTTCATGAGGTACGTGAAGACGACCCCGATGACGAAAATGAAGATGGCCTCAAGCAGGTGATGCACGTCCGTCCGCCCTTTCCGTGGACATATCTCGATCATTGTGCCATAAACGAAGATGAAATGCACGAACGCGCTCGTAACGATGCGCACCTGCCCATGCACGAGAAAAGGGGCCGCCTCGGCCCATCGGACGGATGAGCACGGAGGCAGCCCCAGGCTTCGCTTGACTCAGTCGTTTCTCGGCCGGCGGAAGCTCGTCGGGATGAACAGGTCGATGATGCCGATGACGAGCGACGCCAACAGGGCGCCGATGATGCTCACGTGCATGCCGTGCACGAAGATCTGCGCGACATAGATGACGATGGCGCCGCTGATGAAGCCGATGATGCCTCGCCCGTACGGCGAGATCCTCCGCCCGAACAGGGCTTCCATGGCCAATCCCAACAGCGTGATGACAATCGCGGCGATGATGGCGCGCCAGAATCCGTGGATGTAAAAGCCGTGGACGATATGGCTGACGAGCAACAGGACCAATGCAGAGACGATGAAGCGGACAATGTGACCAAGGATATGCATGGTCATCCCCCCTTGTTCCAGTTTACCGTAGATGTCCGCGTTCGGAAAGGGGATCCGAGTCATCCACAGAATTACGGTCTCCGCCATGAAACTTTTCCTGTGGCGAGATGGAAACCGCCTGCCCCGTAGTACAATCGATCCAAAGAGGTGGTGAGGCGCTTGATCCTCGGAATCGGCAACGACGTGATCGAGATCCGCCGCATTCGCGCGGCGCTCGAGCGGCGAGGCGAGGCGTTCGTCCAGCGCGTGCTCGCCCCGGAAGAACGTCTCCTCGCGGCCGGCATCTCCGACGCGGCCAGGTTCGCGGAGTTTGTGGCGGGCCGATTTGCAGCGAAGGAGGCCGTCGCGAAGGCCGCCGGCTGCGGCCTCGCCCGGCTCTCGATGCCGCACGTGGCCGTGTCGCTGGGCCACGGGGGCTTGCAGGTCGCCTGGAAGCCGCCATCCGCGCTTTGGGACCGATTCGGTCCGCCGGATGCCGCCCGCGTTCGGATTCATCTCGCCCTCACCCACGGCGCCGGCATCGCGTTCGCCGTCGCCGCCTTGGAGCAGTTGTGACCGTCGCACGCGCTTGTCACCGTTGTACATACTTCGTGGACACGGCTCATATCCATATACCAATCCTCGGGGAGGGCACTCTGTGTATCTCGTCACGAGTGATGAAATGCGGTGTTTCGATCACGACACCATCCATCGCCTGGGCGTCCCGGCCATCGTCCTGATGGATCACGCGGGCCGCGCCATCGCCGAGCGCGTCCGGGAACTCCGGCCGGACAAAGTGGTGGTCCTGTGTGGCAAGGGCATGAACGGCGGCGACGGCTGGGTTGCGGCGCGATGGCTGCGCCACGCGGGCATCGAGGTCGAAGTGTTGTCCTCGTGCGATCCGGCCGCCCTTCAGGGCGACGCGCGCGCCGCACAGCAGATGGCGGAGCGGTTTGGCGTCCCGTGGCGGGTCTACGAGCCGGGGAGCCTCCACCAGGCGCTCTCGGGCTTCGACCAGGGCGGACGCCGTCGCGCCGTGCTCATCGACGCGCTGCTTGGCACTGGGGTTTCCCGCCCCGCCGAAGGCGTGATCGCGCAGATGATTGAGGAGGCCAACGCGTCTTCGGCGTACATCGTGAGCGCTGACCTTCCGTCCGGCGTCGACGCGTCCACCGGGGAGGTCCCTGGGCCTGCCATCGCGGCGCACGAGACCATCGCGATGGCGGCGGAGAAGCTCGGCACGGCGGTGACGCCCGGCGCCATCCACGCCGGCCGCGTGCGCGTGGCAGACGTCGGTATCCCTGTCGATCCGGCGCGCGTCCGGGCGTCCTACGTGTCGCCCGCGGCCTTTGGCCGCCGGTTCGGCTTCCGCAGCGCCATGAGCCACAAGGGCACCTTCGGCAAGGTGGGCATCGCCCTCGGCCAGATGCCGGGCGCGAGCCGGCTCGCCTCGCTCGCTGCGCTTCGCGCAGGCGCGGGACTGGTGGTCGTCGCGGGCGCTCGTGTGGAAGCGTCGCTGTTCGCGCCCGATGTCGTCGTACGGGAAGGCGGCGATCCCGCCCAGCTGCTGCAGGACGTGGACGCCGTGATCGTCGGTCCGGGGCTTGGGCTGCTCGGCCGCGAGGCGCGCACGTGGCTGTACGATCTCGTCCGGGCGGGCGTGGCGCGCGGAGTCATTGACGCGGAGGCGCTCGCGGCCGTGGCGCACGCGGGCCAGTTTGATCCGGTGGCGGGCGAGTTTGTCCTGACGCCCCATCCCAAGGAGGCCGCGCGCATGCTCGGCTGGGACGCGCGCCAGGTGCAGGCGCGGCGGCTCGAGGCCGCGAGGACCATCGCCGCCCGCAGTCAGGCGGTGACGCTCCTCAAGGGGCACCGGACCGTCATCGCGCACCCCGATGGGCGGGTGCGAGTGAATCCCACCGGATCGAGCGCGCTCGCGGTGGCGGGGACGGGCGACGTGTTGGCCGGCGTCATCGGCGCCCTCATCGCGCAGGGTCTGGACGCGTTCGACGCCGCCTCCATTGGCGCCTGGCTGCACGGCCGGGCCGGCGAGCGCGCAGGGGAAGATCTGACGGAGGTCGCCGTCACGGCTTCGGACGTCATTGCGCGGCTGCCGGACGCGGTGCGCGCGTATCGCGCGGAGGTGGGCGCCTCGGAGTGAGGATGGTGCGTGGCGGAGAAAGGCGAGGTGGCTATGCGAAAGCTAACGGCAGTCCTGTTGTCGCTCGCCCTCGCGGGGGGCGTCGTCGCTGGCTGCGGCATCCCCGGCACCACCAGTTCCGTGAGTCACAAGATCCAGTCGGAGGCGCAGGCCCTCGAGAACAAGAACTACCAGAGCGAGGCCATCATGACGGTGCAGATGGACAACAACGTCCAGAAGTACTTCGTGCGCGTCTCCTACGAGTCGAAAGACATGTACAAGATCGAGCTCGGCAACGCAGACAAGCAGATCAATCAGGTCATTGTCCGCACGCCCAACGGCATGTTCATCGTGAGCCCGTCGCTCGGGAAGGTGTTCCGCTTCAACGGCAATTGGGCGCAGAACCAGGGGCAGATTTACCTCTACGATCAGCTCCTGCAGCGAATTGCGTCCGACAAGTCCGTGAAGGTGAGCCGGGAGAAGGACGCCTACGCGTTCGAGGTGCCCGTGGTTCCCGCGAGCGACGTGGTCAGCCGAGAGCAAATTGTGCTCTCGAAAGACCTGAAGCCGCAGTCGGTCACGTTGCTCGACAAGAACGGCAAGGCCGCGGTCGTCATCACGTACCAGTCGTTCGAGACCGGCGTCGAATTCCCGAAGAATGCCTTCGACCCGCAGATCATCGCGCAAGCCGGGCAGGCCGCCAAACCCACCCTCGCATCCGATCACGCCTTCGACTACATCGAACCACCGGCCATGTACGGCACGAAACTCACCGATCTCGCCCAGCCCGACGAGTCGAGCGTCATCATGCGCTACCAGGGCGGCGGCCATCACTATGTGCTGACGGAGTCGGCTTTGACCCCGGGCGCCGCGGGGCTCCCGAACGCCGAATTGGTGGACCTGTACGGGGTCCCGGCGATTTACGACGAGGCGCCCGGCACCCGAGTCGCCAATCTGACCTGGATGCAAAACGGCATCGAGTTCGATCTCACGTCCAACGATCTCTCGCTGCCCGAGCTCGAGAATATCGCCATCTCCACGTTTGCCGAGGTCGGAAAGTGACGCCATTTCTCCTCTTGCCGCGCCATCTCAGAGGAAGCCCAAGGCCTCTGGGTGGCGCGTTTGTGTTACACTCGGCACATGAGGTGACCCCGAATGTACCGGCCCCTGTTTGCCGTGATCGATCTCGCCCATCTTTCTCACAACATCCGGTATCTGAAAAGCAGGTTGGGCCCGGGCGCGAGCCTGATGGTGGCGGTCAAGGCGGATGCCTACGGACACGGCGTGCGCGCGGTGGTGGGCCGGCTCGCCCGCGAGGGGGTGCACCACGTGGCCGTGGCTTCCGTCGAGGAGGCGCTCGAGATCCGCGCGTTCCATCGCGACGTGAACATCCTGGTCCTGGGCGCGGTGACGCCGGACGCGTGCGCGAAGGCCGCGGAGGCCGAGGTCGAGATCGCCCTGACCGACCTGAGCCCCATCGACGAGATTCCGCGCCTGCCGAAGCGGCTTCGAGTCCACCTGCCGCTCGACACGGGCATGAACCGGCTCGGGGTCAAGCGAACGGACGAAGCCGTGGCGCTCGCGCGGGCCATCGCAGCGCGAGAGGATCTGGAACTGGTGGGTGCGGGCACGCACCTGGCCGCCGCTGATGCGGAAGATCCCGCGCACGCGGCGGGGCAGATGGAGCGCCTCGGGGCGTTTGTGCGCGCGCTCGAGCAGGCGGGACTTCGCCCACCGCGCATCCACGCCGGGAACAGCGCGGCGCTCCTGCGCAATCCCGCCTGGCACCTCGACATGGTGCGCGTGGGCATTGCCGCGTACGGCTATTCGCCCGATCCGTCGGTCCTCCCGGCGCCCTCGCTGCGCCCGGTGATGAGCCTTTACGCGGGCGTGCTGCGCGTCGCGCAGGCACAGCCTGGGGAAACCGTGGGGTACGGCGCGACCTTCACGGTGACGCGGCCCATGACCATCGCCACCGTTGCGGGCGGGTACGCGGACGGCTATCCGCGGCAACTGTCGAACGAGGGCGAGGTGCTCGTGCGCGGCGAGTTTCGGCCTGTGATCGGCCGCGTCTGCATGGATCAGCTGATGGTGGACGTGACGGGGCTCGACGTGGCGATGGGCGACATCGCGGCGCTCTTCGGCTACGATGCGCCCTCCGCCTGGCGCGCGGGGTGGTGGAGCCGCCTGCGCCCGGAAGAACGTGTGGCCCGCGTGCAGGAAACGTATCGAATGGCGTCGAATTTGGGAGAGAGGCGCGTGTTATCGCTTCACCGGCTGGCGGAGCGGGCGCAGACCATCCCGTACGAGATCTTGTGTCGCGTGCACCGCCGCGTGCCGCGCGTCGTGTGCGATTGACAGGGGCGCCCGGCGCGCTTCGACGCCTTTTGCGCCGCGAGAAGCGGGCGGCTATAATGGCGGCATGGAAGCCGTCTGGGACGTCGCCGCAAACAGTGGAGGTGCCGCGCTTGTCGAGTTCGAAATTCAACGCCTGGAATCAAGCCGCGGGTCGCGAATCCGGAGACAAACGCGCGCGTGACATCGTGCGCGAGGCGCTGCGTATGTATGTATCGAGGAGAGAGCCCGGAGATCTGCGCGAGACCATGCAGCGCGGGTATCAGGAGATGGCGCCTCTCAACCTGCGCATCGCCTGTGAGGCGTTTCTGGTCGAGCAGGAGGCCGGCAACACCGTGGAGCGCTTGGTGAGCGGGGTGTGAACGATTGAATGTCAGGCGTGGGGACATCTTCTTTGCGGATCTGTCGCCCGTGGTCGGCTCGGAGCAAGGAGGATTTCGCCCCGTACTCGTGGTGCAAAACGACATCGGCAACCGCTTCAGCCCGACGGTGATTGTGGCGGCCATCACCGCGCAGATCCAGAAGGCCAAGTTGCCGACGCACGTGGAGATCAAGGCCGAGAAGTACGGTCTGGAGCGCGATTCCGTGATTCTGCTCGAGCAGCTGCGCACCATCGATAAGCAGCGCCTGACCGACAAGATCACGCATCTGGACGACGAAGCGATGAAGCTCGTCAACGAGGGGCTGTTGATCAGCCTCGGCCTGGTGGATTTCTGAAGATTCGCTTTGGAAACGCGGATTGGAAACCGAGGAGGACGGATGGGCCATCCGTCTTTTTTCATGTGCAAAAGGAGCGTGGAGAATCGACATGCCGCAACCGAAGCCATCCATGATTCGCAAACCGGACGCCTATCCCTCGGGCGAACAGAAAATCGAGTGGGCGCGGGCGCACATGCCGCTCGTGGGCGAGATCGAGCGCCGGTTCGCAGAGGAAAGGCCGTTTTTGGGCAAGCGCATCTCCATGTGCCTGCACCTCGAGGCGAAGACGGCAAGGCTCGCCCTGGCGATTCAGGCCGGGGGTGCCGAAGTGGCCATCGCCGGGTCGAACCCGCTGTCCACCCAGGACGACGTCGCGGCGGCCCTGGCGCGCCACGGCGTGCGCGTGTACGCGTGGCACGGGGCGACGCCGGAGGAGTATCGCAGTCACCTCGAGGCCGTGCTCGACTGGGAGCCCGAGGGCGTGATCGACGACGGTGCGGATCTCGCCACGATTCTGCACCGCGAGCGGCCGGAGCAGGCGGCGAAGATCCGCGGGGGCTGCGAGGAGACCACCACGGGCATCCTGCGGCTTCGGGCCATGGCGCGCGAGGGCGTGCTCAGATACCCGATGCTCGCCGTCAACGACGCGCAGTGCAAGCACCTGTTCGACAATCGATACGGTACCGGGCAGAGCGTGTGGGACGGGTTCATGCGGACCACGAACCTGATGATTGCCGGGAAGACCGTGGTCGTGGTGGGCTACGGCTGGTGCGGCAAGGGCGTGGCCATGCGCGCGCGGGGGCTCGGCGCGCAGGTGGTGGTGTGCGAGGTGGATCCCATCCGCGCGGTGGAGGCGGTGATGGAAGGGTTCCGGGTGATGCCGATTCGGGAGGCGGCCGAGATCGGCGACATCTTCATCGCGGTCACGGGCAACAAGGCGGTCATTTCGCGGGACGCGATGGAGCGGATGAAGGATGGGGCCATTCTCGGCAACGCGGGCCATTTCGACGTCGAGGTGGACAAGGCCGCGCTCGCCGATCTCGCCGTGGAGGTGCGCACCGCCCGCCCGAACGTGGACGAGTATCGACTGGCCGATGGGCGCAGGTTGTACCTCATCGCCGAAGGCAGGCTCGTCAATCTCGCGGCTGGAGACGGCCACCCGGTCGAGGTGATGGACATGACGTTCGCGCTTCAGGCGCTCGGCCTGCGCGAAGTCATGACGAAGTCGTACCCGCCCGGGTTGCACGCCATCCCGGCGCATATGGATGAAGAGGTGGCGCGCATGCGGCTTTCGACGTGGGGTATGGAGATCGACGAGTTGACCGAGGCGCAGAAGCGGTATCTGGCGAGTTGGAACGCTTGAGTGTGGGGGCGGAGGTGGGGCGCTTGACGCGGCCGTTAATTGGACTGACGGGATCGCACGAACTGAGGCAGAGCGCGGTCCCGGGCGTACCGCTCCAGGCGGTGATGCTGACGGACGACTACGCGCGCGGCGTGGAGCGGGCCGGCGGGCTGCCGGTGGTGTTGCCGTATCTCGCGGACGAGGCGAGCGCCATTGAACTTGGCATGCGGCTCGACGGGCTCGTGCTGACGGGCGGCAACGATGTGGATCCGAACCTGTACGGGCAGGAACCGCTTCAGGGGCTGGGGACGCTCGAGCCGGAGCGAGACCGACTGGAGATGTTGCTCGTGCAGGTGATGCGGCGGGAACAGAAACCGGTGCTCGGGATTTGCCGCGGCATGCAGATGTTGAACGTGGCGCTCGGGGGCACGCTGTATCAAGATCTTCCGCGCCAGTGGAAGGGCAAGATTCAGCACAGCCAAAAAGCCCCGCGCAACGCGTACGCGCACACGGTCAAGCTGAAGCCGGGATCGCGCGTGGCGCAGTGCTACGGGAAGACGGCGATTCGCGTCAACAGCTTTCACCACCAGGCCGTGAAGGACCTGGCGCCTCTGCTCAAGCCGGTGGGGTGGGACAGCGAGGGACTGGTGGAGGCCGTGGAGTCGGAGGGGCGGTGGCCCATCGTCGCGGTGCAGTGGCACCCGGAAAATCTGTGGCGGGAGGACGAGGGCGCTCTGGCCCTCTTTCACTGGCTCGTGGAGGCTGCTGCCTCTCGAGCGGCCGATTTGGCCTCGTCCGGGATGTAGACCTCCCGATACACCTCGATGAACGCATCCACGAAATGCGGATCCCACTGGGTTCCGCGCCCTTCTCGAAGCACCTGGATGGCCCGCTCCACGGGCATGCCGGAGCGGTAGGGGCGGTCGGACGTCATGGCGTCAAAGGCGTCGGCCACGGCGAGGATGCGGCCAAACAGCGGAATCTCCTCGCCGGCGAGGCCGTCCGGATACCCCTTGCCGTCATACCGCTCGTGGTGCGAGCGGATGCCCGGCAGCAGCGGCTTCATGGCGTCGTCCGGCTGAATCTGTCGGATGATGTTTTCCCCGATCACGGGGTGCTGTTTGATGATGGCGAACTCCTCGTCCGTCAGCTTGCCTTCCTTTAGCAGGATCTCGTCGCGGATGCCGATCTTCCCGATGTCGTGCAGGAGCGCCGACTGCCTCAGTTCGCGCACGGTCTGCGGGGACAGGTTCACCTTTCGGCCGATGGCCTCAGCGTAGCGCGCGACGCGCTGCGAATGGCCGGCGGTGTACGGATCTCGCGCGTCCAGGGCCGCGGCCAGTGTGGCGAAATAGCTGTCGATGAGCTGGCGGTTCATCGCGTCGCGGTGCGCGAGGCCGTTCAGCATCAGGTTGAAGCCCTGGATGAGATCGGAGAACTCGTCCATGTAGGTGTCGTCCGCGCGCAGGGAAAAATCCCCACGCTCCACGCGGCGCATCAGCGCCTCGAGCCTGCGGATGGGCCGCTGAACGTCGCTCGCCAACAGGTATCCGCCGAAGGCGGAAAACAACGAACCGAGCGCCAGGATGCCGCCGGCCCACGTCCAGTAGGTGGACGATCCGAGTCCCTCGTGGGTCAGACGAACGGCGTTCGCCAATCCGAACAAGAGCAGCGGGAGGGCGCCAAACACGACGGCGCTCATCGCGAATTTGAACGCAAGCGGCACCACCACCTGGCCGCGGAGCAAGACGGACGCGCCATACATGTGCTCGCTCCTGCGCCGGATGGTGACGAGCGTCGGCTCGATGGAGCGCGAGGTGAGAAAGAATTCGATCACGGCGTGCATGGAGGCGACAATCAGCGTGCCGAGCGAAGCCAGCCACACGTAGGCCATTGGCAGCTGCAGGAGCCCTCGGTGCACGAGGATGGACGACGACACGAGCCCTGGGATGAGGAACGACAGCCAGTGCGGCCCCATGACGCGGAGCACGGCCAGCGCCGGCAGGTGCAGCGCTCGTTTGTATCCCTTCGCAAGCACGTCTTCTGTCGGATGGGCTGTGAGAAGCGCTTTCCGAATCGGACGAATTTGCACGCGAAACGCGATGGAGTCCGCCGTGAGCATCAGCACGAGCGACCCGCCGAGGATGCCGCAGATGACCCACAGATCTTCTTGACGCAGGTGGAGGGTGGTGAAGATGAGCACGCCGCCCACGCCGAGGACGGCGATGACGGAACCCGCGAAGTAGTTCAGGATGAGCCGCTTGACCAAGCGCTTGAATTCGTAGTTCGCCGTCCAGCTCATACCGCACCCCACATCCCGTCGAACGCATACCTCACTCGAATGAATTCCACCTGCTGCGCTCAATTCCTGCCGCCACGGCGGCACAGCGCGCAAATTTGAGCGGGCGCACCGGCGCCACGGGGCCAGGAAAGCTTGGCTTCGGGTTGTCCACGCGCCGAGCCCGTTGCTGCATGTCCTTCGGTGCCCGCCCGGGCGGCGGAATCAGCGGAAGGAGGAACGAGCGATGGCACAAACGAGCCTCGCACTCGGCACGACGTTGCAGCTGCAAACGCAGTCGGGCACGCGCGCCAATGGGCAACCCAAACTGAAGGTGCACAAGTTCAACCACGTGTCGCCGCAGGCGGCGGACGAAGATCTGCTCGCGGTCGGCCTCGCGCTGGCGCAGCTCATCGACGAGCCGCTCGTGCAGGTGGAGCGGGTCGATGTGGCCCTTTTGACGAACGCGTCGGCAGGAACCGGCGGGAGCGCGGGCAGCGGCGGGTCAGGCGGCAGCGGCTCCGCCGGGGGCACGGGTTCCGGCGGGCAGGGGCCGAGCGCGTGACGGCCGCAAAGCCCGGCAAGGATGGGCGTGGGTTCCGATTTGAATGGACAGGAGGCGCGTCGATGGCCGCGAAAGTATCCCTTCACCTGATGTTCATGACGGATCGAAACAAGAAGGTTCGCATCGCGATTCCCAATCCGAAGCAGCCCGTCGATCCGACCGCTGTGCAGAACGCCGCGCAGCTGATTGTGGAAAAGGGCGTCTTCGATCTGCCGCAGGGCAAAATTGTGCAGGCGCTCCCGGCGGAACAGACCCAGACGGACACCTCGAGCGTGTCGTAAACCGCAACCCCTCCTCGGCGGCCTCGCCGCCGGGGAGGGGTGTCTCATGTGGAAGGAAGCCGCGAATGGCCGATCCCGCCCGTGGCCTCATCGATGGCGGCGAGGAGGCGCTGCGCGAGACACTCGGGCCTCTCGGCCGCCACCACGGCTCCGCCGACCAGCGCGAACGGCCCGCGCGCGCACAGACCGCACTGCTCCACGCACGCGTACTTCCTCACCGTCACGCCCGGGCGCTCGGCGCGAACGCGCTCAATGGCCTCTCGCACCCCTGTGGGCGCGTTTTTCACGCACCATTCCAGATCCACGTTCATCCTCT
>Ga0208314_100757_pt1 | contig 11256 bp, 11 predicted proteins | sample OSPB_Mat_host_9__FD_187144 | JGI IMG/M metagenome (GOLD analysis project Ga0208314, IMG submission 187144) | Extremophilic microbial mat communities from Yellowstone National Park, USA - OSPB_Mat_host_9_15 (SPAdes) (version 3) | ecosystem: Environmental > Aquatic > Thermal springs > Hot (42-90C)...
CAGGACGCGTTTGCCCAACGTCGCCAGACAAGCCCCGAGATTCACCGCGGTTGTCGTCTTCCCCACGCCACCTTTTTGATTGGCGATGGCGATCACGCGGGCGCTGGACACGACAAGTCCTCCTTCAGACTCGAACGAAATTCCCTAGATACTGTAGATCATGTCTCGACTCCTCTCATTCTACTGCAAAACCTCGGGGATTTCCGCTTCAACGTTGTGAGGATCCCTTCATCGCCGGAAAAAACGCGAAAGCGGCCGCTTGGCCGCTTCATCTCTCTGCGCAGCGCCTCCTACCCTACGCAGCCACGTTTCATCCGCGCATTCAGGAAGACCTCGCTTCTCGGTGCGCTTCCCCGGTACCTTTGTCTCCCGGCGCCTTCTTGGGCACGCGAATGGTGAACTGATAGTACTCCTCGTCGTCCACCTCTTCACACACCACCTGCAGACCCGTCTGTTCGATCATCTGCAAGGACTGACGAATGGTATTGACGGCCAGGCGCACGTCCTTGGACAAGCCCCGCTTCCTCGGCTTTCTCCGGCGCTCGGCCGTTGAGCCCAGCGACTCGAGCTTCGCCTTCACCTTCTCTTCCATCTGCTTGACATTCCAGCCCTTTTCGATGCACTCGTTCAAGAGTTCAACCTGGAGTTCCTCCGAGGGCAGCGCCAGAAGCGCACGAGCGTGACGCTCTGTGATCTGCCGCGTCAGCAGCGCGTCCTGCACAGCCTGTGGCAGGTGGAGCAACCTCAGCTTGTTCGCGATGGTCGATTGCCCCTTGCCCAGCCGCTGCGCCAAACTTTCCTGCGTCAACCCGTGTAACTCCATGAGCTGCTGATACGCAACGGCCTCCTCAATCGGCGTCAGTCCCTCTCGCTGGAGATTTTCGATCAGCGCTGCGGACGCCGTCTGCGCATCGTTCAGGTCCCGCACGATGGCCGGGATGGTCGGCCATCCCAGATGGCGCACTGCGCGCAGCCGCCGTTCACCAGCGATGAGTTCGTACACATCGCCCTTTTTGCGCACCACCACGGGCTGAATAACCCCGTGTGTGTGAATGGTCTTCGCCAGTTCTTCAATCGATTCCTGATGAAAAATCGCTCGGGGCTGATATGGATTCGGGACAATGCGTTCCACCGGAATATCCACGACCTGCGTCTGCGTGTGCCCAGCGTCGCGGAAGCTGATGAATCGTCCCCACGTTTCCCTCATCTTAGACCCCTCTATTCATGAACACACGAGGATCGACACTCAATGTCGAATTCACCAAGGCGTGCCCGTATTCCTGCTCTTCGACAAAACTTCTCATGAATTTACAAAGATCGTATCTCGCGAACTTCTTTCGACATGTTCCGCGCCCTATAACGGCTGCCGGGAAGGAGTTCCGGGCTTTCTCGGGTACCGCTTCGGACACGGCTCCGCTTGCCGAAAGACGGCAATGACGCGATCGCCCTGGTCGTCCAGCAGCCGATAGGCGATCACGCCGTCCGGGCGCGAGCCGAGTACGCGCGCTGCGCGCGCGGCGTCTTCCTCCTCGTCCCCTAGGTACGACGGCCCCTTGTACAAAAACGCTCGGCCACCGGGCCTGAGCATCGGCGCCGCGTACTCCAACAGCACGTTCGATCGCGCCACGGCCCTCGCCACCGCGGCGTCAAAGGAACCGCGCGCGTCGGTCCTTCCCAACTCCTCCATGCGCGCGTGCACGGCGCTCACGTTCGTCAGGCCGAGATCGCCAATCACGTGTTCCACAAATTGCACGCGCTTTCGAGAGGCATCGCACAGCACAAACGACACGTTCCGCCACGCTATTGCCAGGGGAATACCCGGGATCCCCGCGCCGCTGCCGATGTCGATCACGCGGCCGCCTCGCTCGGCGATCTCGCGCCACGCGGGCACCTGCGCGATGGCCGCGCTGTCGAGAAAGTGCTTGATCCACATCTCGCGCACTTCGACAATGGCCGTGAGATTCAACCGCTCGTTCCACTCCCCGAGCAGTTCGCCGTACCGCCGCAGATGACGCTCGGTCTCATCGGTCACGGGAACTCCCCAGGCGCCCATTTGCTCCAGCACGTCACGCATGGGCAGCGCGCCTCTCCTGCGCATCGAGGTACACGAGCAAGATGGAGATGTCCGCCGGGGTCACGCCCGGGATCCGCGCTGCCTGCCCGACGGTGCGCGGTCGCACCCGAGACAGTTTTTCTCTTGCCTCCATCGCGAGGCCCTTGATTTGCATGTAATCCAGGTTTTCCGGAAGTTTGCGCCCTTCGAGCCGCTTCTGGCGCTCGATGAGTTCGTTCTGCTTCCGAATGTAGCCGGCGTACTTGATTTCGATCTCGACCTGCTCTCGCACCTCGGGGTCGATCTCGACGCCACCCGTCGGGTCGATTGCCCGAATCTGATCATAAGACAACTCGGGCCGCTTCAGCAGTTGCGCGAGGCTCATGCCGGACTCGATGGGCTGCGAGCCCCACTCGGCGAGGCGCCCGTTCACCTCCTGCGGCTTCACCTTCACCCGCGACAGGCGCGCCAGTTCCGCCTGAATGCCTTCCTTTTTGCGCATCACCCGGCTGTACGCCCGCTCCGACACCAGGCCGATGCGATAGCCGAGCTCGGTCAGGCGCAGATCGGCGTTGTCGTGGCGGAGAAGGAGCCTGTGCTCCGCACGAGAGGTGAGCAGCCGATACGGCTCGTTCGTCCCCTTCGTGACGAGATCGTCGATCATCACGCCGATGTACGCATCCGATCGCGACAAGACCACCGGTTCCTCGCCTTTCACCTTTCTCGCCGCGTTGATGCCGGCCATGATGCCCTGGCCCGCCGCCTCCTCGTATCCGGACGTTCCGTTCAACTGACCGGCGGTAAACAGCCCCTCCACGAGCTTCGTCTCGAGCGTGGGCCACAACTGCGTCGGGACGACCGCGTCATACTCGATGGCGTACCCGGGGCGCAGCATTTCCGCGCGCTCAAGGCCGGGGATGGAGTGGAGGATCTTCAGCTGTACGTCCTCCGGGAGGCTCGTCGACAGCCCCTGCACATACCATTCGCACGTGTGCGGGCCCTCCGGCTCGAGGAAGATCTGATGGGTGTCGCGATCGCGAAAACGCACGACCTTGTCCTCGATGGACGGGCAGTAGCGCGGTCCCGTCCCCTTGATTTCGCCGCTGTACAGCGGCGACCGGTGCAGATTCTCGAGGATGATGCGATGGGTCTCCTCCGTGGTACCCGTCAGCCAACATGGCACCTGATCCCGCACCGGTGTGTCGGGATCGAAGGAAAAGTGGCGCGGGACGGGATCGCCGGGCTGGGCGATGAGTTTGCTAAAATCGATCGAGTTCTTGTTGATGCGAGGCGGCGTGCCGGTCTTGAACCGGACCAACCGGAAGCCGAGATCGACGAGACAATCCGACAAACGGATGGCCGGCATCTGGCCGTTCGGCCCGCTTTCGTAGGACACTTCGCCGATGTAAATGCGACCGCGGAGATACGTCCCGGTGGTGAGCACCACGGCCTGCGCGTGAAACTCCTGCCCGCTCTTCGTGACCACGCCGTAGATCCGACCGTTCCGGACGAGCAGTTCCTCCACCAGGCCCTGCTTCAGGTGAAGGCTTTCGGTCCGCTCGAGGGTCCACTTCATGTTGAGCGCGTAATACGCCTTGTCCGCCTGGGCCCGCAGCGCCTGCACCGCCGGCCCCTTTCCGGTATTCAGCATCCGCATCTGAATGTACGTGGCGTCCGTGTTCTTTCCCATCTGCCCGCCGAGCGCGTCCACCTCGCGCACGACGATGCCCTTCGCAGGTCCGCCAATCGACGGATTGCAGGGCATGTACGCAATCGTATCCAGGTTGATGGTCAAAAGCAGCGTCTTGCATCCCATGCGCGCTGCCGCGAGCGCCGCCTCACATCCCGCGTGGCCGCCCCCGATGACGATCACGTCGTACGATCCGGCGAAAAACCGCATCTCCACACACCTCCCGTCATTTGCCGAGGCAGAAGCGGGAGAAGATCTCGTTCAACAGATCCTCCCCGGCCTCTTCGCCGATGGTCTCCCCAAGTTTCTCGTACGCCGACTGAAGCGCCACGGCCACCAGATCCAAGGTCGCCCCGGCCTGCGCCGCATCCCGCGCCGTCCGCAGGTCCTCCTTCGCCTCTTCCAGGAGGCGCTTTTGGCGGTGATTCGCCATATAGCTCGCGTCGAGATCGATGGCGAGATCGCGTCGAATCTTGTTCACCATCGCGTCCCGAAGCTCATCCAGGCCGGTGCCTTCCCGCGCCGACACGCGCACGGCTCCCTCCGGCGCCAGCTCGTCGGCAAATCGCGCCGCATCGGGGTGTATGCCGCGATCGACCTTGTTCAGCACCACGATTCTCCGCGATCTGTCCGACTCGCGCGCAATGGCCTCGTCCTCCGGCGAAGGCGGTTCGCTTCCGTCCAACACCAGAAGCACGAGCTCCGCCTCCTGCATCGACTGGCGCGATCTCGCCACGCCGATTCGCTCGACCACGTCCTCCGTCTCGCGAATGCCCGCCGTGTCGATGAGCCGCAGCGGAATGCCTCGTAGGTTGATGTACTCCTCCAGCACATCCCGGGTCGTCCCAGGCAGATCCGTCACGATGGCGCGTTCGCGCTCCACCAGGGCGTTCAACAGCGACGACTTGCCCACGTTCGGACGGCCCACAATGGCCGTCGCCACGCCGTCGCGCAGCACGCGCCCAAGCTCCGCGGACCGGATCAGCCCGTCGATTTCGCCCATCAGACCTTCGCACACGCGCACGACGTGATCGCAGGCCACGTCCTCCACGTCGTGCTCCGGGTAGTCGATGGTCACCTCGACGTGCGCCTCGAGCTCCAACAGCCTCCGCCGGAGCGCCCGAACCGCCTCGCCGAACCGCCCGCGCACCTGCCGCTCGGCCAGTTTTCCGGCAAACGCCGTCTTCGCGCGGATCAGGTCGATCACGGCCTCCGCCTGCGACAGATCGATCCGGCCGTTGAGAAACGCGCGCTTCGTAAACTCTCCCGGTTCGGCCATCCTCGCGCCCGCTTCCAGGCACGCCGACAGCACCTCCTCGACCGCATACACGCCGCCGTGGACCTGCAATTCCAGCACGTCTTCCCCCGTGTAGCTGTGCGGCCCCGGCATCCACAGCACGATGGCCTCGTCGATCACGTCTCCCGACTTCGGATCGATCACCTGCCCGTACCGCATGCCGCGCTCGCCCAGTTTGACGGGAAGGCCTCGCTTCGACCTCACCAGCCGTTCGCCGACATCTCGCGCGCCGCGCCCGCTCACTCGCACAATGCCGACGCTCGCCTCGCCCACGGCCGTGGCAATCGCAGCAATGGTGTCCTCCTGCTCCACGGTTCGGATCGCCATCCGCCACCCTCCTTCCTACACAAAAACCCCACTGCTTCGAGCGGGGTCATCGTTTCACGTGTTCTCCTCCACGCCTCATTCGATCCAATCGTGGCGCTTCGGAATGATCTTCACACGGCGATACGGCTCCTGGCCTTCGCTGACCGTCACGACGTCGCCTCTCGACTGCAGGTGGGCGTGCACCCACTTGCGATCCTTTCGCGGCATTGGATCGAGCGCCACCGGCCTCCCCAGCCGCACCGCCTTGTCCGCCGCCTCGTCCGCCAGCCGCCTGAGCGACTCCAACCGACGATCCCGATAGCCCGCCGCGTCCAGCGTGAACCGCATCTTCTCCGAGGCATCCCGATTCGCCACGATGTTCACCAGATATTGCAGCGCGTCCAGCGTTGCGCCGCGCCGGCCGATGAGGATGGGCAGGGCGTCCTCGTCCGCCGAGATCGACAGTTTCACATGACCTTCCTCGTCGACATCGTCCGCGACGATCACGGCCTGGCCAAGCCCCATTTTCGAGATGGCGGTCCGCAAAAACTCCTTCGCGGCGTCGAGGGGCGTCTCGATGACACTCACCTCGACCTCCGCCTCCCGGCCGCTCAGCCATCCGAGAAATCCCCGAGCCGGTTCCCGGATGACACGCACCTGCGCCTGCGATCTCGGCACACCGAGCCTCACCAGCGCCGACATCACCGCTTCTTCGATGGTCTTGCCCGTCGCCACCACTTTTCGCATCTCGCCTAAGCCTCCGACCCTTCTCACTGTGGGCCTTATGAAACCGCGGCTCGCGCCTCTTGCGCCCCGCTACGGCTCCTGCGGGCGATCGTCTTCGGACGACGGACCTTCACGACCCGCCTTCGCGACATCGCTGGACCGATCCGCCTGCGTTCCGTCTCCGGCTTTTCTCGCCCCGTCAGACTTCTTGCCGGACTTCTGGCCAGGCGCGCGCGATTCGCGCTTCCCAGAAGACGACACCTTGTTGGCCGCCGCCTTGGACGAGTTCCTCGCCTTCGCTCCGCTCGCCGACGCCTGCTTCGCGGGAATCTGAGCAGCTGAACCCACGGCCGCCTTCCCACCACCCGCGAGCGCCATCTCACGCTGTTCGCGCGTGTTGGGCAGCGTGATGAACAGGTACACCTGAAGAGCCACGAGGAGGTTGGTGTAGATCCAGTACAGGACCAGTCCTCCGGGCAATCGGAAGGTGAAGAAGAAAATCATCACAGGATACACGAACAGCATCGACTTCTGCTGAACCGGCTGACTTTGCATGGACAGCCACGAAGATAGGAGCGTCGAAAGCGCCGCAAGCACAGGTAGAACGTAATGCGTGTCCCAATGCCCCAGCGGAAAGATGCCGAGGAACGTGCTCTGGCGCATGCCGATGTTTCCGACAATGGCGCCATAAAACGCCCACAGGAAAGGGAACTGAATCAGCATGGGGAAGCAGCCGGCGAGCGGGTTCATCCCCGCCTCCTGATACAGCTTCATCAGCTCTTCCTGCATCTTCTGGTTGTCGAACTTGTACTTGGTCCGGATCTTCTGGATCTCCGGCTGCAGCTTCACCATGGCGCGCTGAAAGCGGATTTGGCGAAGAAAGAGCGGCAGCACGACCAAGCGGACCAAAATCGCCATGAACAGGATGGAGATCCCGTAGTCGTTGCCAAAGAGATGGGCGAAATAATCCATCAAATCGGAGATGCCGTGAAGGATCGAGCCCCACGCGTTCTTCGGCCATTCGCCTGGCTTCGTGGGATACAAACCGCACCCTGTCAGCGCCACCACGGCCGCCAGACTGAGGGCGATGGTCCATCTCCTGCTGGCTTTCTGCTTTCCGTTCAAGCGCGCATCCCCCTACCTGACCTCCGGCACCTCATCCACACCGCCCGGATGCCATGGTCCACACTTGACCAATCGCCGGACGGCGAGCCAGCCGCCATACACCACCCCAAAGCGCGCGATGGCCTGGACGGCGTACTCAGAACACGTCGGCGTGAACCGGCACGTGGGCAGCTTGGCTGGCGAGATGTATCGCTGGTAAAATCGAATGCAACCTATGACAAGCCGCTTCACGGACGCTCATCTCCCGCTTCTTGCGGCAACAATTGCGCTTTCTTCAGAAGTCGCTCGACTTCTCGCTCGAGATCGTGAAAATCCGCGTCCGCCGCGTTTGCCCGGCAGACCACCACGATGTCCACGGGCCGGTGGCAAAGCTCGTCCAACTGACGCTGAAAAATCGCCCGAAGCAGGCGCTTCAAGCGGTTGCGGACGACCGCCTTACCGACTTTCCTGCTGATGGAAAATCCTACACGAACCCGAGCTACCCGATTGTCGCAATAATACAACACGAGCCTTCCGCTCGCAAACGACTTGCCCTTGCGAAACACGCGCCGGAAATCCCGGCTGTCTTTGAGCCGATGCTGACTCTGCAACGTCCGCCCTCCAGTTCCTCGATGCCCCGGTATCAACCCACCCTTTCACAAAAAAAGGCCACTTCCGTGGCCCTTCTCACGCGGACAGCACCTTACGGCCCTTCGCGCGACGGCGCGCCAGCACGCGGCGACCGCCCTTCGTCGCCATGCGCTTCCGGAAACCGTGGTTCTTCTTCCGCTTGCGAACGTTCGGTTGATAGGTCGGTTTCATCGAGACACCTCCCCCGTGCGGACACACGTAGCTACGATACAGAAAGATCCTGAGCGTGTCAATGTTCGATTCTCCACTGTCCACATGTGGACAATTCGGCCGCGAGTTCCCTTCCTCTCCCCTTTTTCCACGTCCTCATCCACATGCTATCCACACGTCAACAGCCTGTGGATGGCTCGGCATGTGCATCGGTGGATCCTGTGGAAAGACGTTTTTCGACATTGCTCGACGCGCAGGATCCTGCTATGATCTGCGCTATCCGTTATCCACAATCGAGCCTGTGGAATCCTTTCATCCACAACCTTATCCACAACCTGTGGACAACGTTTCCCACAGCTTCTGCACATGTGGATTTTCACTTTGCACAAGTCCACAGGTGACACCGACGACAACCCGGACTTCCTATCGTTCGTCATACTCCCGCGTGCTGTGGACAAGTCCTTTCAACACTAGGGGGAACCTTTCGTGATGAGTACCAAAGTCGATCCGACCTACGACGCGCTGTGGAACCAGGTCCTCCAGATGGTTCAGGACAAGGTCTCCGGGCCCACCTACAGCACCTGGTTCGAGGACACCCACATCGTCCGAATCGATGAGTCGGAGCAAACGGTCTACATCTCCGCGCCCTCCACATTCGTACGCAACTGGCTGTCCGAACATTACACTTCCCTCGTCGAAACGCTGATGATGACCCTCATGGACCGCGAGTATCGGGTGCGATTTATCACAGAGGACGACGTGCAGGCCCCCGCCGTGATCGTTCGGCGCGCGCCCGAACCGGTGACAGCCGAAGAAGACACGGAGACGAACCTCAACCCCCGTTACACGTTTGACTCGTTCGTCATCGGCGCGGGCAACCGCTTTGCACACGCCGCTTGTCTCGCCGTTGCAGAGCGTCCTGCGAACGCGTACAACCCGCTCTTTATCTATGGCGGCGTGGGGCTTGGGAAGACGCACCTCATGCACGCCATCGGGCACTACGTGCGCCAACATTATCCGAATTTCAAAGTCAGTTACATATCCTCCGAGCGATTCACGAACGAGTTCATCGCGGCCATCCGGGACAAGAATCCCGACTCGTTCCGAGCTCGCTATCGCACCGTCGATGTGCTTTTGATTGACGACATTCAATTCATCGCGAACAAGGAACAGACGCAGGAGGAGTTCTTCCATACCTTCAACAGTCTTCACGAGGTCGGAAAGCAAATCGTCATCTCGAGCGATCGCCCGCCTCGGGAGATTCCGACGCTTGAAGACCGGCTTCGTTCGCGTTTCGAATGGGGGCTCATCACCGACATCCAACCGCCCGATCTCGAGACGCGCATCGCCATTCTGCAGCGCAAGGCGAAAGCGGACGGCTTGGACGTTCCCGTCGACGTGCTCGCCTTCATCGCCAACCAAATCGACTCGAACATCCGGGAACTCGAGGGCGCGCTCACGCGAGTCATTGCGTACTCTTCGCTCGTGAAGGAAGATCTCAGCGTGGCCCTCGCCGAGGAAGCCTTGAAGGACCTCATCCACCCGAACCGCCCCCGCGCGGTGACGGTGAATCACGTCCAGAAAGTGGTGGCCGATCACTACGGCCTCAAGGTCGACGACCTGAAGGGCAAGAAGCGGACGCGGAATATCGCGTTCCCTCGCCAGATTGCGATGTATCTGACGCGCGAGCTGACGGATCTCTCGCTGCCCCGCATTGGAGAGGCCTTCGGCGGGCGAGATCACACGACGGTCATGCACGCCTGCGAACGGGTGCACGAGGAAATGATGAGGGACGACGAGCTGCGCGCCACCATCGAGCGGCTCAGCCAAGCGATAAGGACACTCACCTAAAACACAGGTTGTCCACAGGTGGACAGCGCAAATCAGCGGACTTATCCACAAAGTTGTCAACAGGCTGTGCATGAATGTTGCGGCGTGATTGAGGGGTTGTCCACATATCCACCGCGCTGATCATGATCACGACGATCAGGATCTTTCCTTCTCCTCCTGTTGATCCTGACGCAACGCCCGCGATGACATCCAACGCCGCTCTGCACAGGGAAGGGAGTCGACGCATGGAATTCTCACTGCAAAAGCAGGCGCTCTCGAACGCCCTGCAGATTGTCTCCAAGGCCGTCGCCGTGCGAACCCCCAAACAGGTGCTGATGGGGATCCTCATCGAGGTTCACGAGGACGAGATCGTCGCAACCGCCTACGATCTCGAACTCGCGATTCAGACGCGCGTGCCGGTCGGCGAGGAAACCGGGCTCCGTGTCCATCAGACGGGCGCCATCGTCCTGCCCGCCCGATACTTCGGCGACATCGTCCGCAAACTCCCCGACACGGAGATTCATATGCGCGTCGATGCCAACTATATGACGGAGATCTCGGCGCAAAACGTGGAATTTCACCTTCACGGCATCGACGCCGAGGAGTTCCCCGAGCTGCCGAACTTCATGGGCTATGAAAGCATGCAGATCCCTGCGAGCACGTTGGGGCGGCTCATTGAGTCGACCGTCTTCGCCGCGGCCACGTCGGAGGTCCGCCCTGTGTTGACCGGCGTGTCGATCACGTCGGATCCCACGCACCTCACGTTCATCGCCACCGACGGCCTGCGGCTCGCGCAGCACCGCGTGCCCCAGGCGGATCTGCCTGAGCGCCAGGTGGTGATCCCGGCGAAGTCGCTCTCCGAGTTGTCCAAAATCCTGCCCGAGGACGAGACGCCGGTGGAGATGGTGCTCACGCCGAGCCACGGGCTGTTTGTCATCGGCCCGACGCGGTTTTACACCCGCCTCCTGGAGGGCACGTATCCGGACACCTCGCGGTTGATTCCGCGCTCGGCGCGCACGCAGGTGGTGCTCGAGGGCGACGCCTTCCTTCACGCCATCGATCGCGCCGCGCTCATTGCCCGCGACAAGGACAATCACATGGTCCGCCTCGAGGTGACGGGCGACACCCTGACAGTCACCTCGCACTCGCCGGAGGTCGGCAACGTCTCGGAAACGCTTAGCGCCCTGCGCAAGGAGGGCGAAGATTTGCAGATCGCATTCAACGGGCGGTACGTGATCGAAGCCGTGCGCGCGCTCGACGCCGCCGAGATCGCGATTCGGTTCAACGGGGCGAATCAGGCCTTCGTCATCGAGCGAAGCGGCGATCCGTCCATGCTGCAGCTCATCTCGCCCATTCTCTGGAGGTCGTGATGGACGTTCACATTCGCGGAGAGCACATCACATTGGGTCAACTGTTGAAAAAGGTGCAGCTTGTGGCCTCGGGCGGAGA
>Ga0208314_100761_pt1 | contig 11216 bp, 14 predicted proteins | sample OSPB_Mat_host_9__FD_187144 | JGI IMG/M metagenome (GOLD analysis project Ga0208314, IMG submission 187144) | Extremophilic microbial mat communities from Yellowstone National Park, USA - OSPB_Mat_host_9_15 (SPAdes) (version 3) | ecosystem: Environmental > Aquatic > Thermal springs > Hot (42-90C)...
GATGTTAGGAAGGTTTACGATGATGTTTCTAAGAAGGTGACAGCCGAGAAGCTCCTAGACGAATTACACTCTTCGCTAGTAAGTCTAAGTAAAAAAGAGAAGCTGAAAAAAGCCTTATCCGAGCTCGAAATATCTGTTGAATCGCCTCTGAGAATAAGGATTTCGCGGGAGAGATTTAGGCGTGAAGCCATCAGAATTTTTGAGGCTCTCAACACACTGGGTAAAACGGTTGTAGCTTTTGATGAAGCCCAGTATCTGCGTTTCTCCACTGTGGGGTTGAGGCCGCTTTTAGCCTATATCTATGACCACTTGTAGAACACCACGATGATACTCACTGGGAGCGAAGTAGGGCTTCTCCACGACTTTGCAGGGCTGGAAGACCCTGGCTCTGATCTCTACGGAAAGTATTACAAAGCTATCTAAGTGATGCCTTTTACAAAAGAATGGAAGCCTCGCCATTCGGGGCGGGGAGGAAGCTAGAGTCAACTGCCTCACTTTGAATTATGCTGTTTTATGAAGAGTTCAAGCAGTTTTGCGTAATCGTGGTGCCCATTTTCCTCTAGGTTTGCGGAGAGTTCCTTGAGTCGGTCTAGGTTCTCTTGCGTAAACACCGAATTCAGGTATCCGCGTATAGCGTTGGGTGGCCGCGTAGGTATTTGTATTAGGGTTCGTGCAAGTTGTCGATACTCGTCGATCAACATGGGTAGAAACACTTCGATCGCTGCGCTCACCCCTCATAGGAGCGCAACGCTTGTTGTCATCGAGTAGGCGGAAGAAAGCTTCTTTAAGACTTCATCCAGTAATCGGGTCAGCTCGTCTTCGGGTTTGTCGAGCGGTTTTAGTTTCTCAAGTTCGGTACTTAGTATGCGTAACCTGCTTCTCGTGTCCTCGACAGTATATAGGCCGACGGGTTTAGTTTGTAGATCACACCCCTTCTATCGGTTTTACCCTCGCTCTTTTGCAGGTAGCCGAGTCTCGCGAGCTTCTCAAGCCTCCCCACAAGTGTGGCACGAGAGACCCCGCCCTTCACGCGTTCCGCAAGCGCGTTGAAATTCGGGCTCCCGGATTCACACAGGACCTCCAAGATTTTCCTATCCTTTCCATCGAGCCTTTCCTCCCCAAAGCGCTCAACCCCAAACATTTCGGTAGCCATGATCACTTAACAGGTGCGTTCTATTTAAGTTTAATGATTAAACTATTAAACTAATTTGCGTAACTAAAATAGTTTCTTTGTGCGGTGAACCAAACGCTTCTCCAAAGTTTCTGGTGAAAATGAAGATGAAAAGGGTATTTCTTACCACTACCGTATCGCTTCCTCTGTCCCTAAAGCGCTCCACCTTGCCTAGTAAGTCGGCGTCACATGTCAGTTGGTCAACATCCCCCGCCAGCCCCTAGTCCGCCTTAGAGTATAAGCGGCGACCAAGATCGCAGTGTTGAATGCCGCGATGTATAGGAGGAGCCTATCCTGTACATAGGACGTGGAGGTTTGAAAGTCTAACACGAAGAATTGCGCCCAGAGGAACACAAGCACAAAGACGAGGGCCCAATTAAGGAGGTCTCCCCACCTTCTCCTCACACGTGCCGTAGACTCCGAAGTGACTATAACAATGAGTATAAAAGTCAACCCGATAATCGTCGTGAGAGTCGACATTCCCGTTACCGGGCTCCACGAGTTCGTGAGCAGGGTGTTAATCGCCACAAACATGGCCAATATGCTGCCTGTGACTGCGAGCATAAGTGCGCTGAGAAACAAGTAGCCTACGACTCCACCAGCGCTAGGCCGCATTTCAACCGCGAAATAAGGCCCTTAACATATAAGGCTTTCGGTTAATAAGAGGCGCTGTCCGAATTAGTGCTGAGCGTGTGGACTATATGTGCTTAGAAATCTCTAATCCGGACACCGCCGATAAGAGACAGTGTCCGAATAACACCTCTTCACGCTTGGAGGCCAAGCACATCGTCCCCTAATTCGGACACTATCGGAAAGAACAAGTCTAGAGTATGCACCCATAGGGCAAATACAGGTCTGGGTAAAGCTGGTCGAAAACCTAAATTGGAGTTTTCAGGGATGGGTTCACGGCTAGCCGCGATGGTGTGTTAAGCGAGGAGTATGACTCCGTGGTATCCTATATGAAGCCAACACAACCTTTAGTTATATGGTAAAATGAGCCTAGCGGTTGAGGTTAGGGGCTTTACCTTATTTAGGATAGGGTGGTTCACGTGAACATTCCCTATGCATCTATCCTTAGGATTGTGGCGACATAGAATTTATATTCGATGGAAGCAAATTTTGATTAGGGGACTAACTAAGTTAGGGGGGTAACCATGTATTTTGATGCTGAGCCTAAGAGGGATATCAGGGACTTCTTCGACATGGAGGAGCAGTTACGAAACTTCGAATCCGCGCTAAACAGGGGGAAACTGGTAGTTGTGAGCGGGCTCAGAAGATATGGGAAGACATCGCTGATCTTGACTGCTCTCAACAAGATGAACGTTCAGTACCTATTCTTGGATGCTAGGCTTCTCTCCGCATCCACGATGATATCCCTTAGTGATTTTCTAGGCGTTTTAGAGGATGCGCTAAACAGGGTGTCTTGGGGTAAAGCTGTGCTTAAAGGCGTGGAGGGTGTTGAGGTGGGCGGATTCGGTGTTAGATTTAGGAATAGGGGTCGTGAGACTCTTCTACACACCTTGCACGCTTTAAGTAGGAAGGTTATTGTTATCGACGAGGCACAGCTCCTGAGAAGGTCGAATGTAAGGTTCGACCAGCTTCTTGCCTATGTTTACGATCATGTGGACGCGAAAGTCGTGGTATCAGGTTCCCAGGTTGGCCTCCTCTACAGGTTCCTCAGGGCCGGCGACCCAGATGCACCCCTATTCGGCCGACCATATATAGAAGTAAGGCTGGGTAGGCTCTCACCAGAGAAGTCTAGGGAATTCCTCATTGAAGGTTTTTCACAGGAAGGGATAAATGTGGGGGATGCACTCGTAGATAAGGCGGTGAGCCTGTTCGACGGAGTCATAGGTTGGCTCACATATTTCGGGTTCACATACTCACGCTCAAAAGAGCAACCTGAAGACGTGTTCAGAAAGGCTTCGCGGTTGGCCGCCAAAGAGGCATCAAGTGTGCTGAACACTTACGGTATAGCCAAAAGAAGGTATGCAGAGGTTCTAAGGACAATTGCCTCAAACGAGCAAGCCAGATGGAGCGAAATAAAAAGAGGTGTTGAGGCTAGGCTTGGAAGGATACCGAACAACGCGTTAGCCAACATACTTCGAAACCTAGTTGACAGCGGCTTGATCGAGAGAGGCCAAACGGGATACGCAATCCCCGACCCAGCCCTAAAAAACGGAGTGCTACACCACTTCTCAGGTCTCTAGACAGCGCTCGTCAAAGCTCCGAATCCAGGATTGTGGGTATTACACACTTTCCGGTACCTCGCACTTTGAGGTGTGGATTATATAAGGTCTGAATGTGGATGGTGAGGTGTTCCGAGTATACTCACGTGTACGGGTGGTGTGTTGTATGGGTGGTGGTTTGCACTCCTTGGGGCCAGCCTAGGACCGACGTGGTGCTCGTGGTGGGATGGATGCGGGTGTTTGGTATGGGTAGCCCCGTTTTTTAGGGTGTTGCAGCTCATTGGAGCCATATTCTCTTTATGGTTTTGATGGCATCTAACCTTTTGTTTTCGCTCACAATCGCTTTCTCCTTGTTCCTTATCATTACCGCTATGTGGATTGCATCTGATGGGTCTAGTGTGTGGAGAAGCCTCATAGCGTAAGCCAATTCCTCCTCCCCGATTCTGAGAATCTTCGTTGAGGCCAAAATAACCCCTTTGATGAAATCAGCCGTATCGGTGTATCTAACCCCGTACTTCTTCTTTGAAATATAAAGCGTCTCATCCAACACGAGCGCATCGGTGTAGAGGATGTTATCCGGCACCAAGCTCTCAAAGAAGCTCCAAGCTCTCTGCTCCCCAGTGTTAAGGTAAATCAGGAAGTTGGCGTCAAGAAACATCTTCAAACTCTTCCTCAAGCAGGGCGCCGGCTAACTCCCCCAGCACTGGTTTTCTATTAACATAGGATATTCTTGCTAGGTGTTCCCGCATTTTCTGTCGTAACTCGTTCAGGTCTACTTTTCTCACCGGTTCGAGAATGATCCTCCCCCCTCGACACCAACCACGAGCTCCTCCCCCTCCTTAACCCCAGCAACCTCCCTAATGCTCTTAGGAATAACGATGTAACCCTTTTTTCCAACCCGCACTTTCAGCGCCAAACTAGTCAAACCGAGTACGAACTATTCAAACTCCAATAAAAGCATTTCTAGCCAAGGAGAAGCTCGCTAGATCATGCCTCCAGTAAAGGATTGAGTCTACCTCCTATGCTTTGTGTTAGCGGTATGATTCTTCAGCTACCCTTCTGTTATCACATAAATGCCTCATTTGATTGTCGGTGACCTTAAGGCAACTCAGGTTTGGAATTAACCATACCCATTGTGTTTAAGACGGGAAATCCACGCCTGTAGACATCCTCGAGAAGGCCTGTAATCCTTGTATGAGGGTGTCGGGTTTGGATGTTGGGAGGAGAGTTCCGCTATTTAGGGTAGTACAAAACACGCACGAATTTGTCTGCACCTCCGCAGTTGATTTTAACTCATTTCGGAGGTGGCCGAGCTACATGTTTATAGTGTTAAGCCCTTAGATGATGGGGGACCAGAAACTAGGGTCGAATATTCCCTCCGTCTTATTCGGTCTCAAAACCACGTCCGAATGAGGTTGAGAGGTGTTAGTGTATTGGTTGTCTGCGTATGGTACCGCGATAACAAGCGTCCACGCCTTAGTTCACGCTCACCACACCTGATTTGGACAGCATCTGTTTGCGGGGTATTTGAGGCTTATATTATCCCCGTTGGTGAAGTGTTTTGTGGGGGGCGATGAGTGAGAATCATAGCTGGGATGTTTATCCCCTTGTGTTCACGGTTGATTTCCTTTTCGGAGCCTGTCTCTCCGATTACCAACACTTTGGGCGGACGGTGTGCGACCTGCCCCCGACCGATGGTGCTAGGCACATTGAGCGCTTTAGGGAGGATTTCGACCTCGCAAAGAAGCTGGGGCTGAGTTGTTTTAGGAGTGGTGTTGAGTGGTCGCGCGTGGAGCCCAGGCAGGGGGAGTTCTCCAAGGATGCGCTCGCCTTCTATAGGGAATACTACTCTGAGCTCTCATCGCGTGGGCTAAAGGTGTTCGCCACACTCCACCACTTCACGAATCCCCCATGGATACACGGGTTGGGGGGGTGGCTCTCACGTCAGGTTGGGGCTGAGTTCCTGAAGTATGTTGAGGTCGTGGTCTCCGAGATTGGGGATAAAGTGGACTACTTGCTCTTATACAACGAGCCATCCATCTATGCCTATATGGCCTACCTGAAGGGTCAGGGGGGTCTACCACCCTACAAGAAGGATAGGTCCGCGCTTCTAGTCGCCCTCGAACTCATAGTGAACACAATCTCTGAGGCTGCTGACAGGGTTAGGTCCGCGGGCTTCAAGGGGTGGGTGGGCTTCACACACGCAGTGCCCAACACCAAGCCGCGGCCAGGCTACTCGCTGAGTGCGCGCATGTACTCCTCGCTTGCTCGGGGAGCCCTCTTCTACGATGTTCTTGACGAACTAGTGGGTGCAGTGGACTTCGTTGGATTGGATTACTACACCATGAATTACGTGGATGGTGGCGGCCAGGTCGTCGCCTCGGAGATAGACTCAAAGGGGCTAACCGACACCCTGCTTGAAGTGTGGCTACGCTACCGTGTCCCAATAGCTGTCACCGAGAACGGTTTTCCCACCCGTAACCATTCCCTCAAAACCAAGTACTTGGTGGATCACTTGGTGGCTGTGGCGAAGGCTTTGGAGGCGGGTGTACCCGTCTTTGCATACAACTGGTGGTCATTCCTACACGGCTACGAGTGGGGGTACGAATACAAGCCCTTCTTCGCACTTGTAGACGTGGCCCAAGACTATACGAGGACGCCAACCCCGACTGCTGAGGAGTACTCCAAGATAGCGCAGAGCAGGCTAATAAGCGTGGAGCAGCAGGAGTGGGCCTTAAGCCAGCCCTACCCAGGTGTTATGCGCGACTGGCGGCTGGACGCGGAAACCTTCCCCGGCTTGGGGGCTCAAACTAGGGCCTGAAGAGTCTTTCAGCATTAAGGTGTAACACCTTCTCCCTAACATCATCTCTTAGGGGGATGCGCGAGAACTCCTCCAACCACCTTCTAGGCTTTATGAAGGGGTAGTCGCTGCCGGCTAGCACCCTGTCTTGTAGTAGGGTGTTGGTGTAGGACCAAACCTCCTGCGGGATATATTTTGGGCTCCAACCCGAAAGCTCAAGGTACACGTTGGCCTTCTGGAGACTTATGGCTATCGCTTCACTAACCCAGGGCCAGCCGAAGTGTGCGAGGATAAAGCTCGTGTTGGGGTACTCCGCAGCCACTTCGTCCACCCATATGGGGCGGGAGTAGTCGAGCTTGAAGCCACCCCCACCCCGCAGTCCCCCACCTATGCCGGATGTGCCCGTGTGAACGAGCACAACCCCTCCCGCCTCGTCAATCGATTCATACACTCGTCTCAGGCGTGGGTCATTGGGATAAACAAACTGCAGGTTGGGGTGAAGCTTTAATCCCTTCAAACCCATTTTCAAAGCCTCCCTGATCTGCTCACCTGGCTCCCTCGAGGGATCCACCGCGGCGAGACCTACGGCTATGTTGCTGGAGGAAACATAGGTGTGAACAACCCTGTTCAATTTGGCGGCGTCAAAGCTACGTGAAGGCACAGGTAAGAGCGCATAGTGTTTAACGCCTTGAGCCAGTAGATCCTCCTCAGCCTCCCTAAAACCCATTCTATGCACGTCGGCTCTAAAATATTTGAGGGATGCCTCCATCACCCTTTCTCCTAAGGCCTCGAACAGGTTCTCATCTGGTATGTGGACGTGTACGTCGAACACAAATCAGAAACCGTGAAAGACTTAAAAGCCTTATTCAACCTCATCACAACCCCTATTAGTCCACTCTGGGGGGCTTACTCGGCGTCTGAGAGGGTTGATGTCCCGAATGAGGCCCCCAACCCAAAGAGGCCAAGCAGATTTTGGGTGACGTGTAAAGCTCCAAGCAAGCTCGGCACATCAGCCCAAAAGAAAACTCTTTGTTAAGCCCAAAAGAAAAGAAGCCTACTATACCCAGTTTGGATCCACTCCCTAATTGTTATTACTCTACACGCTTAGCTTAATGTGGATGGGTCTCCAGCCCTTCATAAAGTAGATCATTAAGCGCGTCCCGTCTTAGCCCTCTCCAAAACCTTCAAAACCTCTCACGCGTTTAGCATAGTACTTCGACAACCCGCTGGGCCACCTACGAGTGGAGTCTAGAATTCCGGTATTCCGCTTTCAAAGCTCTGAAGCGAGCCATATGAGCTCGTCCCCCGCCTACATATCCTACCCTTCCCGTACTCTAATTGCTTGACTTGGAGAAGCGTATTGTAAAGTCTGCGAGCCTCGAAGAGTTGGGCTCTCAGCACCACCGCCAGCGTGGCTTTTAAGGTGTGAACCCGGTAGCTATAGGTTCTCATACACGGGCATCTCTATTACTCTTCCATTTTTGCTTTGGGGATTCCCGCGGGTGTGGGCGATGTATTGGGGAGCTTATGAACTGGGGAAATGCTTTTAGCCTAGTAAAGGGTGTGCTTCTTTGAGTGGTTGTTGTGAGTGGTGTTTCCGACTCCCCCCTTGCCCCTCTTGAGAAGTTGGAGTTGATGCTTCCGGGGTTCAAGGGTTATAAGAGGAAGGATTTGATTCGTCAGGATGACGTGCTTGTTAGGCAGGCGATTAAGATGAGGCTTGTGAATGCGCAGGAGGAGCTGGGGCTGAGAGAGTCGCGCCTTGCAGCCCAGAATCCCTTTGACCCCCGAATTTCAGAGTATGAGGAAATCTTGTCCCTGCTCAGGGGTGTGAGCGAAGAGGTGGGAGCCGCACCGGCTGGTATGTACACGTTCTATACGAGATTCAAGCTCTTCGAGGAGGACATGATGAAAATAGTGAAGTACGACCTTAAGCTACTCACCACCGCGGATGAAGTTTTAAAGCAGGCACTTGGCGACGCCGACCCAGCCACTCTGAGGCAGCTCATAAGCGAAATTCGGGTGGCCTTTAATGATAGGCAGAAGCTCTTCTCACCCGAAAAGCTCAGGTGAAGGTGCGAGGCGGTCACCATATGAATGTTCAAAGCGGAAACAGTGTTAGACGTGAGCCGGCCTCCTGGAACATTATAGCTGGTGTGGGCTACTCTTTTCTACTCATGTTGGTCGCGCTTGTAATACAGCTCGTAATACACCTCTTCCTGCCCGGAGTGAGCTTCGAAGTGGCTCTCTGCCCCTTCTATGCTTTGGCGACCGGGCGGATCATCGCGACGGTTTCCGACGTTCTAGTCTACGCTTCAGCCGCATTCTATAACTCTTCGAGGACCTCTAAGGTGTGGGAGGAGTCGCAGACCAACACGGTAGCTAGGTGGACTGTGATGACACTCATATTTGCAAGTGCAATCTTCGACTTCACTGGGGGCGACCCAATCCAGACACGTGTTGGCGCATTCATACTCTCGGGACTGGTAGCCGGAGGCGTGGGGGGATTGCTTGCCCGGCGACTCTCGAATTGAACCCGACGCTGAAGCTTTATGGTTGAACGTGTTGGTTGAACACGCAAACCTCGGCTTTGCCCACGTGGCACTTACCCTAATAGAGTCCTTGCGCGGTTTCTGGGTTTTTATATGGGGGTAGGATTAACCGCATGTGGCGCTGTTACAGCTAGTCATCCTATACATTCACATATTGTCGGCGATAATCTTCGTGGGGGGGTCACTATTCATATGGCTTGCCTTCCTCCCAGCTCTCGGCTCCGACATACCTGAAGGCATCAGAAATCAGGTCGTCGTCAGGGTTACCAGACGCTTCGGTAAGGTTGTGAACATATCACTCGTCATCCTAGTACTAACTGGAATATACAACGCTACCTGGTATCTGGATGGGTTCAGTTTCAGGTCCCTTGGGGCTAGGATCCTGCTAGCCAAAGCAGTGCTCACGCTCTTCATGATCTTCAGCATATACTTCAATAACCTCTACCTTGGCCGGAGAATATCCTCCATCGTACGAGAGATGAACTCAGCCACAACGCAGGAGGCGCGTGAATCTCTGAGGAGCAGGCTAAGCTCGACGAGGCGCCGCTCAAGGGTCTTCTCATACCTCAACATAGCCCTAATGCTGGCAGTCATCCTCCTAGCCGTAATGCTCCAGATCCCACCGTAATCCAGCAAACATTAGGAAAGTGAACCACTCACCCTTACCAGTAGATCAAAATTCGCGCTTGGCGTCGACTGTGCCCCTGCCACCAATCTTTGAACTAGTGTTTAGGACGGGGAGGAGGTCAGACCTGATGCGGCCACGGCTATGCTGACCGGCTCGCTCGACTGACTCGATTAGCGGCACGCCAGCTTAGATTCTGAGCCTGTTAACCTCTTTCGTCGCTGTCGTGTAGCCGATGGTGGGTGGAAGGGTGGGGAGGGAGCCCGATAAATGGCTCTAGGTGATTGGTATGCCTCCACTCCCCCGACCTTCCTCCTGTTCACCTTCTCTCCCCTTCCCCCAGCACGAGGAGTCAGGGATTGAGCTCCCCCCTCACGGGAAAAGACGGGGGCCAAGTTGTGGCTGCGCCGGTTTCTGTGGTTGTATATGAGGTGGGAAGGTATACACTTGGTATAAACGCGTTGGAACCAAAATTTACGGAGTATGAACCCAATTCTTACAACACTGCACCCGAGACCATTAAAGCAAGAGCTCAAAGATTATCAAGAACCCTCTGGGGAACTGGCGGTTACGGGCTTTACCGTTGATACCGATGTGCCAATACGTTCAGCCCCAGTTTAAGAAGATTCCCTCGCATGTGTCATAGGACGGTTAGTTGTATATGGATTTCTTCTTTGGTGCTGAAAACATCTGTAAAACACCAAACGTGTCTGACTTGGATGACTAGCCTACTCAGCCATGTGATTGTGAAAACCAAATCAAAAAGCCTGACCGATAAGCACGTCCGCTGGTCTATATTCTTCCCCATCTTTAACCAGAAACGATGCGTCTACTAAATTCTGTATTAACTCGGTAACTTTCTTATCATCTACTTTTAAACCCTCTTGAGCTTCAAGTGCTCTTCTTATATCGCTCCATCTGCCACCTTTTTTATAAGTTTTCATTATGGTATAATACCTTCTCTTGGCCACTTCCCTACGAATAAGGAAGTTATTGAACTCCCTACGTATCAATGAGACTCCTGAATGGATAGTCTTAGCTAATGCTTTTTTATGATCTCGTTCTTGAATATATTGAAACCCGTAATAGGTGAGCCAACCCGGTATACCGCCAACTTCTTCGTAAACTTCCTCCAATAGCTTATCTTCCACTTTAACGCTGAACTGATCAAATCCCCTTCTCATGAATTCTAACGCTACCTCTTTAGGGAATGGTTTCACGACCACGTCGGACATCGCTCTACCGAAGAGCGGTGATTTCGGGTCATTCAGCTTCAAAAATTTGTGTACCATGCCTATTTCGCTACCTGTTAAGATGAACTTTGTACTCAGGTTATCATAGGCGTACGCTATTGGGCTCAACAAGTTATAACCCTTAAGTTTTCTGAGCTCTTGCGATTCGTCGATTACTATAATTACAGCCCTGTTCTCTTTTTCGCTTATATCCGAAAGTCTTTCTAGTATATCAGATAGTTCTACTTTCTCATTCCCCCAGCTCAGTTTCAACTCAAGACCTGCTAAGTTGACTCCCTTTAATGGGACCAACATCTTCTTTATTTTCTTGGGGAGACCTTGGAGAGACTTTTCCAGCTCCAGGACTATGTCCCTGTAACTCAGATAACCCTTAGCTTCAAACTTTCTTAAATCTAAGTATATCCACAGGGCGTCAGTTTCTTTCATTAAAACCTTTATCAGTGATGATTTTCCACTCCTCCTTATACCTAAGAGCAGTGTTATGGGATACTTTGCCCCCTCCTTTAGGAGTGTGAGTTCCTCTTCCCTATCAAATAGGTCGTTACGATTATCTTTAGGTTTAGGATCAAATAACAGGGTACCAGTAACTGGGTAGATACCCAGTAATATAAGTATCTCCCTTTTAA
>Ga0208314_100766_pt1 | contig 11110 bp, 12 predicted proteins | sample OSPB_Mat_host_9__FD_187144 | JGI IMG/M metagenome (GOLD analysis project Ga0208314, IMG submission 187144) | Extremophilic microbial mat communities from Yellowstone National Park, USA - OSPB_Mat_host_9_15 (SPAdes) (version 3) | ecosystem: Environmental > Aquatic > Thermal springs > Hot (42-90C)...
AAAAGAAGAATAAATATTTTTTACCTGGATAACATTCTGCACTGGTAATTTTAAGTAAAACCTAGAGTTGGATGAACAGTTTTTCTTGTTTCTATAAAGAGAATGCAACAAAAAGAACTCTTTCTTTGGATAAGATCACATTAATTTTTTAACCTAAGGAGGATAGAATAGTTTATGGAGTTGGAACAAAAGGTAAAGGAGACAGTGGATTTCATAATAGAAGTTTCTAAGGAGTTTGGTGAAAATTGGATATGGGAATTAGGATTCAGTGGTGGAAAAGACTCTACTACTACCTTGACCTTGTTAATTGAAGCAATGAAAAGAGGGGCTAATATACCAAAACTTTATGTAGTATATGCTGATACACTTTTAGAACATCCTGTATTAAGAAAGGAGGCATTAGATGCTTTAGAAAGTTTAAGAATGTTCAAGAACATTGAACCAGTTAGACTTACACCAAAAGAAGACTTTATTACTATGATGGTTGAACGTGGCTATCCAGCACCAAACCATCGTTTTAGGTGGTGTATGGCTAGGCTAAAAATAAGACCTATGCAGGATTTCATAAAAAAATTAGGAAAATTTGTTCAAGTAAGTGGTGTTAGAATTACTGAAAGTGCTGAAAGGGCAAAGAACATCAAACATTATGGAAAATCTGAAAAGGTAGTTAAAATAGGAAATCCAATTGTTATGCCAATCTTAGACTGGACTACTGAGGACGTATTCAATTTTCTTAGGACTTGGAAGAGATGGGATGGAAGGGATTTTAATTATTTGTTAAACTTGTATGAAGTGAAGGAAGAAGATGGATGTGGATGTGCTTTAACTACTGATGTTAGATTTGGTTGTTGGGTTTGTACTGTAGTAAAGATAGATAAAATGCCTGTTAATCCGATACTTAAGTGGGCTAGACAAAGAATTCTGGAAATATCAAGAGATCCAAGTCTAAGGAATTATGATAGTAAAGGAAGACCAAGGAGTTTAAATGAGGAGGGTAGAAAGGAAGTAGCTAAAGTATTTTTAGAAGTTGCTGAAAAATATCCAGAGGCTTTGGGTTATAATATAGATGAATTGAATGGACAGTTAAAGAAAATAATTGAGAAATAGTAAGACCTAATAAGGACTGGAAGTTAATCTACTTTTTTTGAAGGATAGTTTTCAGTACTATATTGTTAACAAAGGATTTGTATTTAGATTTACACAAACTATAAACTTGGCATTTATAACAGAAAACTGCCTTTAATCTTTCCAGCTCAGTTTGATACATGAAATTGATGTTTTCATATTTGGAAGGATGGAGAAAATAACTCTGTATGAGATACAGAACCTTTCTCTTTTTTTCTTCATAGTTTCTACTGTTTCCCAGTTTTTCATCTAGAAGTTTTATTCCATTTTCAACATCATTAACTGCATATGCTAATAATAATGTTTCGAATATCATAAATTTTATAAAATCATCATTTTTACCTTGTAACATTTTCTTTACTCCTTCAGGTAATAAAGGTGGTTTGAAAGAATTAAGCTCATTTAAAACATCCTTAAGTTTACCATTTATTGTTATCAAAGCTGTTTCTTCTTTTTCTTTAGGTTCATTTTCTGGCTTTATCACTGTTTCTACACCATAATGTTCTAATACACTTACTAACTCTTCATACTTTAAGTTCAGGACTTTTTCATAAATCAATTTTTTATACAGTTCTGGATCAAAATTTTCATAGGACATTTCGACATTACCATGGACAATTTTATAGGCAATTTTCTCTCCTTCTTTATCAATGAGTGATGGTGTTATTGTGACACTAGTATTTTTATATTTATAAAAAATTTCTATTCCTTTTGTTTTCATCTTTATTTCCTTATCCAGATCAGAGACATACAAAAAAATGTGATAACCTCTTCTTGTTTTTTCGTATACAGTATCAAATTCTTTTATTATTTTTCCAAATTGTTCTGCATCATCTATGTCCAAAATTACATGATTTAGTTTCGGAATGATGGCAATACCATTATAATATATAAAATTAGTACAATCATTTATTATCTCCATTGTCTTCACATTTAATTTACCTATTATTATGAAGTTCGGCTTCAGTATCTTACAGGCTTCAATCAAAGCATTCTCTAACAACATACTTATATATTAGAGTTAAACAAATAAAAATATGATTCTAAACTATGAAGAGCTGAAACAACTTGTTTTTACAAAAATCAATTCACCACTTTCTGACCAAAAAAAGGAAGAATTAGAAACATTATCCGAAATAATAATTTCCATATTAGGTACAAAAAATCTATTTGACCAGATAAATAATTTGAATGTCAAATACTATGTGTTGAAGAATCTTTCTCAGATTTTGAAAAACAATGAAGTTGTTCTAGTAGCCGAAGAAGGAAACCTTTATACAATTCAACCTTTTTTATCTGTCACAAACATTTTGGGACATACAATTTATGGTAATGACATTTTTCTTGTTGACTGTATAAAACAAAAAGGAAAATGTTTCAAACTAAAATACTTACTCGATTTGGAAGGGAAGTTTTTATATGGAACTGAAATGCATAACATAATCCAAGAAAGACTAAAAGAGGAGTTCAAAGATAGAATTGAAATAGAAAAGGAAATTAGAATTATATTTAATAAAGTACCCCAATCTTTACAAAAATACTTTGATTCTATCCAAATAAAAGGAATTGTTGATGCTTTTCTTAAGACTGGTGAAAAAAGTGGATATATAATAGAGATAAAAAGTTCTGAAAATCCAAAAACATTGAGTTATGCCAAATACCAACTGAACATGTATAAGGAAATGTTTGAACAGAATGGCTATGAAATACTAGGTTTAAAATTAATAACACCTAAAAATGTATATGAAGTGGAAAAAAATAAAAATAGTATATTAGAAAATTTTCTAGGAACTACTTTATTCAAGGAGGGCTAGGAGTTCTTTAGGAGCCTCCCTTAAACTTAATCCTCCTCTTTTTACTTTTCCTCCCTCTTCATATAGGAAAGCTAACATTTTGTCTCCAACTATCCATGCTTTCTTTATCTTTTCTACTTCTACTTCTTTTTCTTCTCCTTTGTATTTGAATTTTATGGTAGGCATAATAATATTAATACATTTAAAAGCTTTGAAAAGGGAATGTGTGATAGAAACAAAACCATTAAGTCTTGAACAAAATAGTATCTTAATCTGTTGACTCCAAGTACATACTATAATCAAACTCAGAATAATGAGTTTCATATATTATGTTATTTCTTAGGAATGTATAAAAGAGCATTATTTTATCTATTTGACCTAGGTTTAGGTCATAGTAAGACATTGTTGTTGGTGTAATACCTGATAATAAACTCACTGTAAATAAGGTGTTTTTGTATTTTTTCATTATCCACATAACTGACATAACATCTGCTTGTAAATATTTTCTTTGTTTTTCTTTAGGGTATGTTTGAAGGATGGAAGGATCTATTTCATTTTCAACATCCAAATATTCTTTTGGGAATTCTTGTACATATTTTACTATAACATCATTTATTCTCCTTCTTTCTTGATAACCCAGACCAAAAATTGAAGAAAAATTCAATGTATGTTTATATAAATCTATTCCTGGTATTAACACATCATCATACAACAAGCTTCTTTTACTTAGGATTTTTATATCACTACATTTTGCCCTTATATGGTTGAAGTCAAAGCCGAAAATGTTATATCCAACGATATAATGAATATTATTTTTTTGTAAAATTCCATATAACTCATCACAAAAGTCTTTTTCTATTATTACAACATCATCAGGTCTTATTGTGTTCAAGTCTTTCAATTTTTTGATACTATATTGTATTGATAAAAACCTATTTTTCAAGGAAGGTAATGTAAGTGTAGTCTTTGTCTCAACTTCAGTATCTAGATAGAGAATGTTCAACTCAGAAATTTGTTTGTAAAACTCTTCTGGAATATCGTTCTCTAAAATATTGTAAGGTACTTGATAATTCAAATACTTTCCTAGTCTGGGAAACACTGTAAAATCATGTCTTATATATTCACCAGAAATTCTGTATCCATTGTTTGATAAAAACTTCGAAATTTGTGGAATAGCCTTAGGGTCATCTGTTTCCACCATGTAAACTTTCATACTACTCTTTTTGTATGTTAGTTCCTCCTTGGAATAAATGAAAGGTTTAAGATCAGTTTCAGAAACGTTAACATCTTCAAATTTATCATTTAATAAATCTTCTGGGTTAGTTCTTCCAAAGCAGAAAAAACGAGACTTAAATGACTTTCTTTCTATGTTATGGTCAAAAGTTAATAATAATTTCTCATTGAACTTTTGTTCATCAGGAACAAATTCATAGTACATATTAATAAATCTGAATCTTATCATATTTAAATTTATGATCTAACCTCATCCTGGAAAAATAAGATTTCACTTAATCTCTTGTTTGAGAGGAAGCTAAAAAGGTTTAAGATTGTCTCCTGTTTAGATTCATAACAGCAATAACATCACGATCATTTTCATAACCACATGAACATGAAAACCATCGATAGTCTTTTTCTTCCATCCTTCTACCACACTTAGGACATGAGACAGAAGAATAACTGGGATTAACATATTGTACTAGAATACCGTGTTTCTTAGCATGCCACTCAATCCAATATTGAATCCTACGATACTGCATCAAGTAAAGTTTATCTCTATACTCCTTAGGTAGTTTATCAACATTCTTAATGAGATTCTTTAGGGTTTCCATCTTAATAACATTGACACCAAAATCTTCAGCAATTTCAACAACCCACTTTCCAACCTTCCTAGCATAATCCTCTGCAATTCTCCTAGCCCTTTGATGAAAATAACGAATTCTATACAAGATTCTCTTATTCTCCTTCCACCTCTTTGGATATTTCTTTTGTAAATTCTCAGCCAAAGACTTCCAGTGATGTACCTCATACAGACGAGTTGGAATCCTAACATAGTTAATATCATCCTTTCCCACAACTATCTCATTCATATTGATATCAACAGCAACACTTGCCTTTGGTTCAACCTTTTCCTCTCTTGGTTGCTCAAAGGTCACTTTAAGAAAAGCCTTTTCATTCTCAACTACTAATTTAGCTCCCTTCATCTTCCAACTTATATAATCCTTCAAGTTCCTGGAGAAACCTAAAATTGGAAGATACCCAATCTTTGTTATTCTGACAACCATTCTCTGGAAGTTTATCTTATAACATTGGTTTGTTAACCCAACTGTTGGTTTGTATACTCTAGGAAACCTACCCTTCTTAGGATTATTATACCAACCCTTGTACACTGATAGAGCATCCATATAACAATTTGGAATAATATGTGGTGGTAAATTATACTCTTCCTTTAACTTCGTATATAAAGCCCTATTTATTTCAGATACCAGCTTCAATTTATTTTCATTAGGATTTGGTACATTTTCTTTTAACCAGAATAAGGTGAATCGAACTGCTTTAACATAGTTATTAACAAGAACTAGAAGGGATTCTGTTGGAAGAATCTTTATTGAAACTGTGGCTTTGATTACATTCTCATCCTTTTTAGTCATTGATGAAATATTAGTAAAAAGGTATTTAAAATTTCTCTAATGGTTATCCATTTTCACTATCCCTTTTTAAAAAGAATATTAGATATGGAGAAAAATCTTCTTGTTTTACTGTTTCTTGTTGTAGGTATCATTCTTTCAGTTATAGTAACAGCTTTTGCATTTGGGTTCTTAAATCACAATCCAATCGTAACATATAATGTAGGTCTTAATTATTATTCAGGAAATTACAAGATAGAAGTTTTAACTATTAGAAACTTGTGTGATAGAGCTGGAGTTTTTACCTTATTTTTCTATCCTCCATATTCCAGTAAGACTTCTCCAACACAAAATAGAGTTACAACAATCAATATAGTAAAATGTTCTTCTGAGAGACATTATTTATATGATTACTGTGGAGCATACTTTATTTATACTTACAAAACTCCTGTAACATCGAAGTTTACAGACTCAGGACAATACTTTACAATATCTTGTACGGTTTGTAGAGCTTTTCATAAGTTTTTTGTTGTATATTTGTATTGTTCTTTCCCACCAAGCAGTTTAAGTAGACTTTATTACTCATGTATAAGAACTTCAGCTTTTTTGTGTTATACTTTATGCTACTTTAGTTCAACAGCCTCTCAATTTTATCTAACTAATATGTGTGTATATACAATTTCTACTTTTAGTTCTTCTACCTTAACAACACGTTATTGTCGACACCTGCCTATTGGTTCTTATTGTTACACTTCCTTATTCTGTAAATATTTATCATGTGTTATTATCAATAGTTTTTCAAATCAAATCTGTATAATACATAAAACAATGTCGACATTTACTGAATCGGTTTATGGTGGCCTCCATCTTACATTTAACTTCTTTTTACCTAATACCAATCACTACAATCCTACTCCTGAGTATCAATCAATTTATCCTATTAGATATTGTCGTAGTCTTTGGACATACACTGTTTATCTTTGTACCTTTATTGAATGTATAATAACAGTTTTTACACCTGCTTCGATTCTTCCAAGCCCTGGATTAAGTGGATTCTTTTCCTCATTAACTTTTACAGGTTCTTGTACCATCTTAACTCTTACAATACCTTTATGTTATACTGGCTTTATTGAAGTCCTTGAAAATGGAGAAAGTATGGTTCAAATACCACTAGATTAATCCCCTTTTAGTAACAATATTGATAAGTTTTCTCCTTTCAATGTCTCTTATATTCTTTAACTTTTGGGGGGTAAGAAGATGGAAGTCCTCTTCCATAAGGTGGCGATAATCTATCTATGAAGACAGAGTAGTTCACCGTCCAAGTAACCTTGAAAGTTTACCAGTTATTGATAATGTTATGTTGAAATTACTAAAGATCGTCTCAATTGTAACAAAGATAAGGAATAATAAAGAGAGACTAATAAAACTATAGACAATAACACCACTTATGGTTGATAATAAAACACCTATAAAAGACACTGAACTAAAAACCTGAACTAGTTGAGTTTCTAGACTCAATAGATTTGGTATTATACATGAGTTTAATATTTTGAGTAATATAAAAGAAATTGTTAGAGAGATATACAAATCCAAATATTTGTCTATGACTGATCTGAAGTTACTAATGAATATTCCATCAAGGGAAACAACAATTATATCTACTAAAACCAACAAATACACTATGTTTATTATTACACATTTTAGAACTAAGAAGGCACACAAAACACCTAAAATTAAAACACCATTTATCAAAAAGGAGGCACTAAAAGTAGTCACAGAACTATATATGTTAGTCAGAAGAGATAATAGAGATGAAGCCGAGTTACTGAGAACCGAAAGAACGGCAAGAGCTAAAACAAAACCCAAAAGAGTTGAAGAAATTAAATCAAAGCTTGTAATAGAACTATTTATTAAGCCAAAAAGACTGGTTTTTAGTTGAGTTATCTTATCAAATAAAATTGAAAAACAAGTGTTTAAGGAATTTAGAAAAAGAAGTCCATTCAAACAGAGTCTGGAACCTAGAAGTGAACTTATAAAGAAAGGGACAAAAAACATTACTATACTTAACCCAATAAGAGTTTCTATTCCTTCAGTTAACTCCAACTTTGTTGTTATGTATTTCTCCAGACCAGGAATAAAAGAAGGGAAAGTTAATAACAGAGCAAATATAAATGGAAGAAAATAAAATGCTTCAGCTAAATAAAATAGGTAAGAGGTCACTTCTAAACCACACTCTTTATAACTATACTAGTTCCTGTGTCAATAAAGATTGTTGCCTTATTATTTTGGTCTATATAAATAAGTTCACCACTTGTATTTAATAATTCAATATAATTAATGTTTCCTATTTTTATTACCTTACTAGAGATAAATTCTCTTTTTACTCTTTCTTGTAATTGTTCAACGAGTTTTCCTAACTGTATAAAATTAAAATTGTCTTCAAAAAGAAATTTAGTCTTGTAGACCTTTGTTTGGATAAGGTATTTATCATTACCACAATATTTGAGAAAATAGGTTAATGAATTGTTTTGTTTCTTATACCATCCATTTCTTATATATGTTATACCATTAATATTTGAAATCTTCCAGTATTTTTCATACAAATCCCGAAATAAGTCAACTGCCAATGGAATGTCTCCTAGAAATAATTTACAGTCTTCATATTTCAATTTGTTTTCATCAAGTTTATTGTACACTTCATTAAAATTGAGAGATTTTAGTGTTTTTATTAAAATGCCAGAAACATTGCCCTTTTTCAGTTCTTTATTATACTCTTCAATCAAAGATTCAATTATAGTCATACAAAATAAATTCGTTTTAAAAAGAGTTAGACTTTATAAAGTTAGAGACTTCATCTACTAAATAAGGATGTGAAAAGTTCCACCTCTTTGAGATGAGAAAGAAGTTGGGGACTAACCTAGATCAATTATATTCTTTTCACCAAATTCTATTTCACCTTTCCTTATCAGGTTCATTACAAATTGTACAAGATTTTCAAACTCTTTTTGAGTAGGAATTATAGTTTCTAATATCTCTTGATCAAAGGGATTGAACTCTTCTTTATCAAAACCCATTTCCTCTTTTCCAGCAGTTTTTTCGATTGCTGTTAGTTCTCCATTATTTGTTTGTACTGTAAACCAATTATGAGAGACTTTGTATTCTGTTGTATCATCGATATTAATATACTCGTCAATATAGACCTCACCTAGGTCTTCATCATAATCATTTTTATCAAATATAATTCCACCCATTTTTACAGTCTGTGTTAGTTTAGGAAGTTTACCAACAGGAGTATTACTAAGATCCTGTATTTCTTTAATAGAAGAAAGGCTATTTAACAGATCATTATAGGAAAAAGTATTGTCTGTTATTGTTTTTAACACTCTCTTCATATAGTTAGGGATCTCTATATTATCAAATGATGTTTCAATAGATGAATAATTAGGTATTCCCTTATATTCAATAGGTGCTTTGGCAACAACAGACTTACCATCACTTCTGTATTCCACCTCTATCTTACCACTTCGTGGGAAAACTACTATTTCTATCCCTTTGTTTTTTCCATTATATTCCACATTTAGTATAACAAAAAATGATGATAAATAAGGTTTAATTGGTTTTCCCTTATTGGTGTATTGTATATTAGCTTCTATATAAAAATCCAATTTGTTAAACCAAACTTTTGCCATTTGTTTCATTTCCTTGAAACTTTTCATTTCTTTCACATCAGTTTAATCTATATTAAAAAATGTATATAAAAAAACTTGTCTCTTTCAGTTCAAAACAAAACCCTTGGAGTTTTTTAACTTCTGTTTCAGAGTATAAAAGAAAGATAAACTAAAGGATCTTGAAACTCTTTCATCATTTTGCTTGATTTCTTTATTAAAGAATTGTCCTTCTCATCTGTTAAAGTAGTTTGATACAAACTCAATAATTTTTCTCCTTTCAATGTCTCTTATATCCTTTAGAAGTTCTGTGTTTTCAGTTAATATATTTTTAACAACTTCAGCTAAAGTATTATTAGTTTTAATTTCTTCAGCTGTACTTGAGAGAATATCTACTACAAAATTTATGAAAAGATCCTTCATCCTACCATATAGGATTATTATAACAAGACTTGGGTCTAAACATTTGAAAGCCTCTTTAATTATCTTCTGTTTAAGTTCAGTTCTAACATGAGGTTGATATAAGACACTTCTACTAATATCTAACTCCTTGAGTATCTCCTCTTTCCTTTTCTTTTCTTTTTTGCCCATAAGATCTAGTAGATAATTAATAGTACCTATATCGATAAATTCAGCATATTCACTTAAGAGATCTCCCATTTTATTTCCTCTGTTATTTATTTCTTTCATTTTGGTTCACCTGATTTCTTTATTGTTTAAATTATATTAAATTTTTTCCCTTCTCAGTTCTATGTAATAGACAATAAAATTAGGAGAGTTAGAGAACAAAAAGTTTTTATTTGTCATAAAATTAGGTAATATTAAAAGTGGTGAAATAATGGTGGTATCGATAAAAAAATGGGATTGGGATGATTTTAGAACAGTGTACACATGTCAAGAATGTATGAGAGATTTACTTGTATATAACCATCATGAGTGGGATGTTGAAGAACTGAAAGACTGTGATCATTTTTATACTTTAATTTTAGGGAGAGATGAGGAAATTCCATGTGAAGAAGATGAAATTGAAGTTGTTAGAACAGATCCCTATAGAAAATATGTTATTTGTAGAAAGTAAAGTTTTTTATTTTTTTTATGTTTTTTTATTCAGACACTTTAAACCCATAAACTAAGACATCATAGAGTCTTTTCAAATCCTCTACAAGTATTCTAGGCAGTTCTAATTTATAGATGTTGTCCAAGGAAGGATCTGGTTTAATTGTTGTAAGAACCTTAGTCAATATTAATTTCAGTTCCTTCTCATCAGGTAAAGTTACATAATCTAGATTGATGTCTGAGACTGACAGTACTTGGTCTTTATCTACCACCAAGGAAGTTGAAACAATATTATATATCATTTTGGGGGTTATAACAACATATTTTTTAAGAAGGGTATTTATATATTCTACAAAACTATTATCTATTCTATAATTGGATTTGTTTAAGTCTGTAAGAATATTTTCTATTACTGTTTGTACATATGTTCCATCAAATTTTACTTTTTTACATGTCAGACATTCTTGAACTGAAGGAGGAGGTGGAAAATGATTATATGGTAAGTAGACTGGTACTTTGAAGGTAAAATTTTGAAGAAATGGCACAAATGTATTATTAAAAAGTAAAGAAGGATTTTTAATTAACATTACTACAGAAACACCTGAAGTTCTTAATGTGTCCAAATTTGACTCCAATATTCTTATAACATTTTCCATAGTTCCAGTGTCTTCACTTTTCCTACTTCCTAGTGTTAAACTTAAAAAATTGTCTATATTTCTAAAAATAATTAAAGAAGGAGCAAAAGAAAGCATCTTTTTTATTAATTTCCTCATGTTTCTTTCACTTTGACCAACATATTCTTTCAATACTGATGTTAGATCTACTTCCAAAACTGGTAAATTTGCCT
>Ga0208314_100767_pt1 | contig 11110 bp, 8 predicted proteins | sample OSPB_Mat_host_9__FD_187144 | JGI IMG/M metagenome (GOLD analysis project Ga0208314, IMG submission 187144) | Extremophilic microbial mat communities from Yellowstone National Park, USA - OSPB_Mat_host_9_15 (SPAdes) (version 3) | ecosystem: Environmental > Aquatic > Thermal springs > Hot (42-90C) >...
TGTGACCACGGAACTTCTTTCGTGGCATGACGAAGCCTCCCCGACGTTGTTACGGATAACTTCGCCAATGATCCGGAAATTACCTTCTGGAAACTGATTCAAGGATTACTCGGACACGCTCCTAGGTGCGACGCTTTCCCGCCACTTCGAGGACGAGATCGCCCAGCCGCCTGACGGCGTCCGGCCGGCCAAAGCTCCGCGCCCGCTCCCGAACTTCGGCGAGATCGCCCTCAAGCATGCCGCAGATCTCGTTCCAAAGGACTTCCGGCGTGAGATCCGCTTCTCGGACCACTCGGGCGGCGCCCGCGCGGGCAAGCTGCATCGCGTTTTCCTCCTGGTGATTCGCCGTCACGTACGGGCTCGGAACCAGGATGGACGCGACGCCGAGCGCGCAGATCTCCGCGAGTGTGCTCGATCCGGCCCGGCTCACCATGAGATCGACGTGAGACAAAAGCGCGGGCATGTCCGAAATGAAGGGATGGAGCGTGACATTCCGAGGCAGTGGCCCCACCTGCGTTCGAATGGTCTCAAAATGGCGCTCGCCCGTCACGAACAGCACACGCCACTCGGGACGATCTGCGAAACGCGGAAGCATCTCTGCCACCACCCGATTGGCGGTCTCCGAGCCGCGGCTGCCAAACACGATGAGAATGACGCGCTGACCGCGCAGAATTCGATACTGATCGAGCGCCCTCCGCTTGTCCGCCGCGGAGACCTCCACCACCTCGCTCGCGCGCGGATTGCCCGTGAACACCACGCGCTTGGCGCGCGGGAAGAGCGCCTCGCTCTCCGGGAAGCACACGGCCACCGCGTCCACGCGCCGCATCAGCAGCTGATTGGTGAGCCCGGGCCGCGCGTTGCCCTCCCAGATCACCGAGGCCACGCCGAGTTGGGTCGCGGCATACATCACAGGAAGCGACACGAAGCCCCCCGTGCCGACCGCGACATCCGGTCGAAAGTCGCGCAGGATGCGGAGCGCTTCCCGATATCCCCGGTACGTGGTGGCAAGCGTGCGAACGGCGTCCAGAGACAGTTCTCGCCGAAGTCCCGCCGCGGGAACGGAGACAAAGGCGAGACCGGCCTCCGGCACGAGGCGGCTTTCCAGCCCTCGCTCCGTGCCCACATACAGAAACTCCGCGTCCGTCACGCGGGCCTTCAAGTGGCGCCAAAGCGAAAGGGCGGGGAAGATGTGGCCGCCCGTGCCCCCACCCGTCAACAACACCTTCATTCTACCATCCCCGCCTGCTTCGAAATGTTGAGCAGAATGCCAACGCCGCTCAGCAACAGCGTCAACGACGATCCGCCATAGCTGATAAACGGCAACGTGATGCCCGTCGCCGGAATGGACCCGGTCACCACGCCGATGTTGATCAGGACCTGCACCGCGATCATCCCGGTGATGCCCGTGGCAAGGAGCGTTCCAAAATCGTCCGGCGCGTACAGCGCCGTGCGGATGCCACGCCAAATGAGCACCGCAAATAGCAGGAGGACCGAGACGGTCCCGAGCAACCCGAGCTCTTCGCCGACGATGGAAAAGATGAAGTCGGTCTGAGGTTCGGGCAGGTAGAGAAACTTTTGCCGGCTGTGTCCGAGGCCGAGCCCCAGGATGCCGCCAGATCCAAGGGCATAGAGTGACTGGATGATCTGGTATCCATTCCCTAGCGGGTACTTCCACGGATCCAAAAAGGCGTAAATGCGATCCATGCGATAGGGCGCGATGGCGACGAGTCCTGCGAATCCGACGACGCCCGCGCCGAAGAGGGATGCCAAATGCGACCAGCGCGTGCCCGCGACAAACAGCATGATGAGCGTCGTCCCCATGATCACGACACTTTGGCCGAGATCGGGCTCCAGCATAATGAGCCCCACCGCAACCAGGGCGAGTCCCATCGGCGGGACGAATCCGCGCCAGAACGAGTGCATCCGGTCCTTCGATTCGGCGAGCAGGTGCGCGAGAAACATGACGAGACCGAGCTTCGCGAACTCGGACGGCTGAATCCCGAGTGAACCGATGCCGAGCCACGCTTTCGATCCGCCGCGGTTGACGCCCACCACCAGGACGAGGACCAAGAGCGCATAGCTCGCCAGCGCAATCTTGGGCGCATGCTTGCGCCACACGTGGTAGTCGATGCGCGAGAGCCAGATCATCAGGCCGACGCCCATCAGGGCCCAGATGAGCTGCCGCTTGGAGAAATAGAAGGCATCCTGAAATCGCGTCGCTGAGATGACCGACGAAGCGCTGTGCACCATCGTCACGCCAAACGCGAGCAGAAGCAAGATGACGCCGATCAGCGTGAAGTCAGGCGACCCCGGCGCCTGTTTCGGAGACGCCGACATAGACCGTAACACCGCGTTCCCTCCCCTCCCGCGCCACGTTGCGCGGTATGGCCCAAAGGCCGCGGCCTTTGGACACGCTGCTACAGTCTATGCACGGCCTCTTTGAACATGCTGCCCCGCACCTCGTAGGAAGGGAACATATCCCAGCTGGCGCAGGCCGGCGAAAGCAGGACCACGTCGCCCGGCTCCGCCATTCGGCTGGCCTCGCGCACGGCCTCCTCCATCGATGCAGCGAAGGCGCACGTGGACACGCCCGCTCGGGCGAGCACTTCCCTCAGCTTCTCCTTGGTCTCCCCGAGCAAGACCGCGGCTCGGACGCGCCCCGAGATATCGGGCAAAAGCGGATCGAACGAAATCCCGCGGTCGAGACCGCCAGCGATCCACACGACGTCGCGCTCAAACGACTTGAGCGCCTGCCGAGCGGCGTCTGGATTGGTCGCCTTGGAATCGTTGTAATACCGCACCCCCGCCACTTCTCGCACAAACTCCAGCCTGTGCTCGACGCCTTGAAACGTCGCGAGCACGCGCGCGACAGCTTCCACGGACGCTCCGGCCGCGAGCGCCAAAGCCGCTGCCGCCGCCGCGTTTTGCAGATTGTGCCGGCCCGGCAGAGCCACCTGGTCCACCGGCAGAATGGGCGTGCGCTCCCGCCCGCGCACGGCGACAAGCGCTCCGTCGATCACGCCCACACCTTCGTCAAACGGAGCACCTTCCAGGCTGAAACCGCGCACGCGGGCCGCCAGCTCGCCCGCTCGATCCCGCACGAGCGCCTGATCCCAGTTGAGAATCGCGACGTCGTCCGGAGTCTGGTTCGCAAACAGCTTCCACTTCGCCTGTTGGTACGCCTCATAGGTGCCGTGATAGTCGAGATGAGCGGGATAGAAGTTGAGCAGCGCACCGCCCCGCGGGTGAAACGTGTGCGTCCCATCTAGTTGAAAGCTCGACACCTCCAGGACCAACAGATCGCCCGGTTGGTCCACTACGTCGCAGACCGGCGTGCCGATGTTGCCCGCGACAATCGGGTGATATCCGGACGCTTTCAGCATCTCGCCCACTAGCGTCGTGGTCGTGGTTTTCCCGTTGGAGCCCGTGATCGCGTAAATCGGCCTCTCCTCCAACCAATAGGCGATCTCGACGTCCGTCACGATCACGTGCGAAGCCTTGATCAATTCGGCGATGAAAGGCTGATGATACGGAATGCCGGGACTTTTGGCCACGAACTGCCACGGATGCCCGACCAACGTCTCCGGGTGCCCGCCGAGCACCAGATCCACGCCGAGCGCGGCGAGCGGCGCGATCGCCGGATCGGACGGATCGAGGCCCCGCTCGTCCGTCGCGGTCACGCGAAAGCCGCGCCGAGCGAGGAACGAGGCGACGGCGGTCCCGCTCTTGCCCAGTCCCACCACGAGCGCCTCGCCCGGCGAATCCAACCAGGTATCAGGTGTGACACGGTTCACATCGTCGGCCCCCTCAGTGCGACACCATCGCAAGCGTGCCAAAGGCGCAGATGAACGACGCGAGCCAGAACAGGATGACGACCTCCCACTCCGACCAACCGCCGAGCTCGAAGTGGTGATGCAGCGGGCTCATGCGAAAGACGCGCCGTCCAAACGTCTGATAGGAAAACACCTGAATGATGACGGACAAAGCCTCGATGACGAACACCAGGCCGAACAGGATGAGCGTCAGTTCGCTGTGCGTCAGGACGGCGGCCATCGCGAGCCCCCCACCGATGGCAAGCGATCCCGTGTCGCCCATGAACACTTTCGCCGGATGTCGATTGAACACGAGAAACGCGGCGAGCGCCCCCACCATGGCCGCGCAATAGAGCGCGACGTCGTAACTCGTGTGCCAGTACGCGTATACGGCGTACGCCGCGAACACCATGATGGCCGATCCCGACAAAAGCCCGTCCAGCCCATCCGTGAGGTTGACCGCGTTCGTCGTGCCCACCAAAACCAGCATGAGGAACAGAATGTACAGGTAGCCGAGGCGAACGGCGGCGTCGGTGAACGGGATGTGCACGGACAGCGCTTCCTGCCCCTGTTCCCGATACAAGAGAACAAACAGGATGACCGTCAGGAGGGCCTGGAGGATCACCTTCTGCTTGGCCGTCAGCCCAAGGTTTCGCTTCTTTACAATTTTAATCAGATCATCCGCAAAACCGATCAGCCCGAACCCCACCGTCGCGACGAGCATCATCACCGTGTCCAGGCTGCCGAACGCAAACCGGAGCGTCGTCAGGACGACCGCAGCGAGGATGATCACGCCGCCCATCGTAGGTGTGCCGGCCTTCGACTGATGGTGCTTGGGCCCCTCTTCGCGAATCGACTGACCAAACTTGAGGCGGTGCAAAAGCGGGATGGAGATGGGCCCCAAGAGCACGCCGATCACGAACGCCGCGAGCGCCGTCAGCAAAAGCGCCTGAATGTCCAACGGAAACGCCCCCTAGTTCCGCCCGTACCGCGCGCGTATGGCTCGGCGGGCTTCTTCGCGATCGTCAAAGTGGCGCTTCTCCGCGCCGATGATCTGGTAGTCCTCGTGTCCCTTGCCCGCGATCACGACGACATCTCCGGGCTCCGCTTCCTCGATGGCCATCTCGATGGCCCGCCGACGATCCACCTCTTCCCGCACCTTGTGCACCTGGGCCGGGTCGACGCCGCGATGCATGTCCGCGAGGATGGCGAGGGGATCCTCGCTCCGCGGGTTGTCGCTCGTGAAGATAGCCCGATCCGCCAGTCTCACGGCGACCTCCGCCATCTTGGGCCGCTTCGTCCGGTCGCGATCGCCCCCACAACCGACCACGACCAGGACGCGCGCGGGCGCGAACTCGCGGACCGACGCGAGCACGTTCTCGAGCCCGTCCGGCGTGTGGGCGTAATCCACAAAGACCGAAAACGGCTGTCCCTCGTCGATTCGCTCCATCCTCCCGGGCACGCTTGGATACGAGCGAATCCCCTCCTGGATCTCGGTCGGCGTGAGGCCCTCCACGAGGGCGATGGCGACGGCCGCCAGCGTGTTGTAGACGTTGAACCGGCCGATGAGCGGCATTTCAATCTCAAATGCGCCTGCAGGCGAATCCACGAAGAAGCGCGCGCCACTTGCCGACAGCCGCACGTCCCGGGCCCTGACGTCCGCGGCGCGCTCCATCCCGTACGTGAGGATGGGCGCGGCGGACGCTTCGGCCATCACCCAAGACCACGGATCGTCCGCGTTGATCACCGCGTACACAGAACGGGCCGGATCGTCCCCCGTGCCGTTGCCGAGGCGGGAGAACAAGAGCGCCTTCGCGCCTGCATACCGTTCCATGGTACCGTGAAAATCGAGGTGATCTTGTGTCAAGTTCGTGAACGCGGCGCAGGCGAACGACACCCCCGCCGCCCGCCGCTCCACGAGCGCGTGCGACGACACCTCCATCACCGCGTGCGTGGCGCCCGCGTCCACGAACCGGCGAAGCCATCGATGGACCTCCACGGCCTCAGGCGTCGTGTTCGGAAGCGGCCACGAGGCTTGGCCCAGTTTGGCGCCGACGGTGCCGATGAGCCCGGCCTTTCTGCCCGTCGAATCGAGCAAGTGGCGCACGATGTGAGTCACCGTGGTCTTGCCGTTGGTGCCCGTAACCCCAATCACCCGGAGCTCGCGCGACGGGCTCCCAAACAGCCGATCCGCGACCAGCGCGCTCCAGTGGCGCGTGTCCGGCACTACAACCTGAGGAATCGACGCGGGCACCTCGGCGACGGGCTCTTCCACCATCACCGCCACGGCGCCGCGCTCCACAGCCTGCCGGGCGAACCGGTGTCCGTCCACCGTGTGGCCGCGCACCGCCACAAACAGGCTGCCGGGTTCCACGTCCCGCGAGTCGGTGGTGATGTTCACGACGTCAGGATTCTCCGCGTTGGTCACCTGAAAATTGATGAAAGGCTGAAACAGTTGTCTCAGTCGCAAGGCGCCTTCCTCCCAACCTCCGGCGTGCCCTTCGCAAATCTAGGGCAGCCGTCGCCCGATGTCAACCTCCGAGCGCGAAGGCCGCCACCTGGTTTCCGGATGGCGCCTTCTGCCCGCGGTAGAGGCGGATGATCGATCCCGGTTCCACCTGCGCGCCTCCTGCCGGAGCCTGCGCGATGATCACGTCCCCCTGCCCCAGCACCTGCACCCTCAGGTTCGCGGAATTCTGCAGCGCCAGGTTCTGCGCCTCCTTCATCGTGAGCCCCACAAAATTCGGAACCGTCACGGGCGGCGCCTCGGGGTACCGGTACTTCTTCTTGAGCCCCTGCGTCTGCGGAGGCACGCCGAGCTCGCGCAACCCGTCGTCCAAAATGTTTCCGACAATCGGCGCGGCAATGACGCCGCCAAACACGATCCCGTGCTCCGGATGCGGATTGTCAATGGCGACGTAGCAGACGAGGGCCGGATCGTTGGCTGGCGCCATGCCGATGAAGGAGACGATGTAATGCCCCGGCTCGTACCGCCCGTTTTTCGCCACCTGCGCCGTACCGGTCTTTCCGGCGATCCGGTAGCCGTCGCGATACGCCCTGGTACCACTTCCGTTCGCCACCACGCTCTCGAGGGCGGCGCGCACCTCCGCCGCCACTTGCGGCGAGATGACCTGGCGGACAACCGTCGGCTTAGTTACCGAGACCACGCGGCCCGTATCCGGATCGATGATTTCGGACACGAGATAGGGCTTCATCAGCTTGCCGCCGTTCGCCACGGCGCCCACAGCCATCACCTGCTGAATGGGCGTGACCGACACGCCCTGGCCGAAGGCCGTGGTGGCCAACTCCAGCGGGCCGACTTGGCTCAACTTGAACAGGATCCCGTTGCCTTCTCCGGGAAGATCGATCCCGGTCTTTTGCCCGAATCCAAACGCGCGAATGTACGAGAACAGCGCTTCCTTGCCCAATCGCTCGCCGAGGGCGATGAACCCTGGATTGCACGAGTTCTCCACCACGTTCAGGAACGACTCGGATCCGTGTCCGCCCGCCTTCCAGCAGCGAATGCGGTGCCCCGCAACTTCGTAGTAGCCGGGATCGTAGAATCGGTCGTTCAAGTTCACCTTGTTTTCCTGCAGCGCCGCGGCCAGCGTCACAATCTTGAACGTGGATCCGGGCTCAAAGGTCTGCCAGATGGCCAGGTTGCGGTTGTAGGTCGACGGATCGGCCGAGCGCCAGTCCGCGGGATTGAACGTGGGGTAGTTCGCCATCGCGAGAATGGCACCCGTCTTCGGGTTTTCGACAATGGCGGTGACGGAATCCGGATGATACGCTGCCACTGCCTGCTCGATCTCGCGCTCGACGAACTGCTGAATTTGAAGGTTGAGAGTGGTCTTGATGTCGTCGCCGTCCGTGGGTTCGACCACCGACTGACCCTCGCCTGGAATCAGCTCCCCGTTCGCCTTGGCGTAAAACGTGATGCCTCCCTTTTTGCCGCTCAACACACTGTTGTACTGCTTCTCGAGCCCCGTGAGTCCGACGTTGTCATAGCCGGTGATGCCGAGCACCTGCGCCGCGAGCGATCCGTACGGGTACGCCCGCTTGCCGTCCTCCGTGAGGTAGATACCCGGCAACTCCAGTTTGCGGACGGCGTTCGCCTGCTCCTCCGACATCTGGCGCCCTCCCGGGCGGATGTAGACCATGAGCTCCCGCTGGGAAATCTGGCGCAGCACGCTGTCCACGCTCATGTGCAGGATGGGCGCCAGCTTGGCGGCCGTGCCCGCTTTGTCCTTGATCTGGCTTGGCACCGCCACAAGGGTGGGTGCGCTCGCTGTGTACGTCAGCGGCTGCCCGTCGCTCGCCAGAATGCTCCCGCGAATGCCGGACAGCGGCACGGTGCGATCCCACGACTGCTTCGCCAGGTTCGAGAGCCACGTGGCCTGCCAGCCCTGCACATAGGCGAGCCGGCCGATGAGCGCGCCGATGGCCGCAAACAGCCCAAAGAGAAGCATGACCAGCCGCCGCCTCATGAGTCCAGGAGTCACGCGCACAGACCTCGCCCCCAACGTCGCACAGCTTGTTCGCTGAGACTAGCCTATGCGCGCTCACCCGGAAATAGAAGGGCCGACGCTTCGCGTCAGCCCTTGGGAGACAACCGAATCTCGACGGTCTCCCCCGCCTTCACGCGTGCACCCGGGGGAATGGACTGACCCACCACGTAGCCCGACCCCGAGGTCGAGACGTCGAGACCCATCGCGGCGAGCAGATTGGCCGCGTCCCGAAGCGTCAGACCGGTCAGATCCGGCATGGGAAACGCGGCCGACTGGTGATTGGCGAGCAGCGCGTACAGCTTCGAGCCCCGCGGCACCTCCACGCCGGGCGCTGGCCATTGTCGCTCGATCACGCCGCTCGACCCGGCGAACATCCCTTGAAGGCCGTCCTGTGCGAGCGCAGCCTGCGCCTCCGACTGCGACATCCCGACCAGATTCGGCGTCTCCACGTAGGACACCTGGCCCTCCCCTGGCTCGGACTGAAGCGACTTCACGGCGCCTGTCGGCGGAATGTGATAGTCGTTCAGGCACTCCTGCATGATGGCCCGAGCGATGGGAATGGCCACCGTGCTTCCCCACGCTTCGTCCGGCGCCACCTGCGGATCGTACACCGTGACGTACACCACAACCTTCGGATCTTGCGCGGGCACGAATCCGATGAAGGAGGTCTCGAACTTGTTTTGGTAGTACGCGCCTGTCGCAGGATCCACAATCTGCGCCGTGCCCGTCTTGCCCGCCACCTCATAGCCCGGAATCGCCGCGCCGGTGTCGATGCCGTGTTTGGGATCGGAGACGTCGAGAACCATCGTGTCTCGAACCTCTTGAATGACGCTCTCGGGCAGGAACCCTTCACGAATCACCGTCGGCCGATTCTCCTGGATCACCTTGCCCGATGGCGAGATCACCTTGCTGATGATGTACGGTCGCAGCAGTCGCCCGCCGTTGGCAATCGCGTCCATGGCCATGATCTGCTGCATGGGCGTCACCGCGATGCCCTGCCCGAACCCCGCCGTCGCCAACTCGAGCTGCCCCTGCTCAGACGGAGGAAACAGGATGGACGTCGCTTCGTTCGGAAGATCGATCCCCGTCGGCTGCGTGAAGCCAAACAACTGCAGGTATTTGTCTAGGTTCTGCCATCCGAGCGCCATCGCGATCCGCGCGAAGCCGACGTTCGACGACTCTTCCAGCGCCTGCTGATAGGTCAGCACGCCGAACCCCACGTAGTTCCAGTCATGAATCGTGCGGCCGTCGATGGTGATTTGCCCCGACTGAAACGTGTCGTAGAGGTTGATGGAATGGGTCGCCAGCGCGGCCGCAAGCACAAACGGCTTGAACGTCGATCCCGGCTCAAACGCGCTGGACACCGCCCAGTTGGAGGAGAGCGCCTCGAGGCTCGCCTTCCAATACTGGTTGGGATTGAAGTTGGGCCAGCTCGACATCGCGAGAATGGCACCCGTCTGCGGGTCGGACACCACGATGGCGGCGTGCTGTGGATGGTACTTCTGCACGAGCGCGTCCATCTGGTCTTCGACGTAGCCCTGGATGGTGTCGTCGATGGTCAGCTGGACGTTGTCGCCCGGTTTGGGGGCTTTGACGATGTGGACGCTGCCCGGGATGGGCACGCCCGTCGGATCCTGCTCGTACGAAATGAGGCCGTTCTGGCCGGCCAAGTAAGAATTCATCTCGAGCTCCACGCCGCTTTCGCCCACGCCCTTGACCACGTACCCGATGGCGTTGGCCGCGAAATCCCCGTATGGATACACGCGCAGCTCCGTCGGCGTGAACGTCACGCAGTTCGACCACGCCGTGCGCCGGTCATCCGGTGCCCAGGCGTGCGCGGCGAAAGCCGCCTCGAGCTTCGATTTCACGATGGCTTCCACAGGCGTAGGCAGTTGAATCCAGGCGGCTGGCTTTGAAAGGAGCGCGGCGAGATCGGACGCGTTTGTCCCCAGGATGGGCGCGAGAATCCGAGCGGCTTCCTCTGCGTACGGACGAATGGGCTGGAGCTCGATGTCGACGTAATAGGCCGGGACATCGTAGGCGAGTTGATTGCCCTCTGCGTCCAAGATGGCTCCCCGGGGTGCCAGAAGGGGTTCGGTCACGTCGATGACCTTGGCGGCGTCGTGCTTCAGCGTTCCGCCGTACACCCGCTGCACGTCGTAAATGCGCCAGACCACGGCGCCGAGCGTCGCCACCATCGCCAGCTGGAGCGCCCAGAGCCGCCGTTTCGGGCGTTTCCAGATGCTTTGCCTGCCCGTTCGCCTGCCTCCTCGATTCATGCGATCACTCGCCGTTCCCCTGCGTCGGAATCATCACCGGGTTTTTGTAGACCATGTGCAGCTTGTTGATGGCGACATCCAGAATGTGCGCGGGTTGTTCCAGCTCCGACACCTGCATTTGGAGATTGGCGTTGACCGCCTGCTGCGCCGCGATGGCCGCCTGGAGCTTGGCGTGCTGATCGTTCAATTCGTAGATCTCGGCTCCCTTGGCAGCGACCCACCATACAACCCCGAAGCTGACGATGCAGCACAAAGCAAAGCTCACCCGGTTCCAAAGGCGCCGGCGAGCGGCTCGCCGCTCCGCCTCTCGCGCATCCCGTTCACGCCCCGGCGTCGTGTGCCCCCACGCCTCGCGACGCGTGCGAAGTTCCTGTTGCACGGCAGACATGGCATTCATCGCTCCCCATGATCCAGCTTTTCGAAAGCGCGCAGCTTCGCCGATCGCGCGCGCGGATTGCGTTCCAACTCCTCGCTCGAAGGCGTCACGGGCTTTCGCGACACCATACGTCCC
>Ga0208314_100771_pt1 | contig 11076 bp, 10 predicted proteins | sample OSPB_Mat_host_9__FD_187144 | JGI IMG/M metagenome (GOLD analysis project Ga0208314, IMG submission 187144) | Extremophilic microbial mat communities from Yellowstone National Park, USA - OSPB_Mat_host_9_15 (SPAdes) (version 3) | ecosystem: Environmental > Aquatic > Thermal springs > Hot (42-90C)...
GCCACATCGCGCCGGTCCCGTTCCGCCAGTGCACCGATGCCGAGCGCGGCGACGGCCGAGTAGAGGCTCACGCCCACGAGCGAGTTCACGCCGAGGAGCAGGGCGCCGCTCGCGCCGGCAAACCCGATTTTCGGGAGCGCGTGCGCCGCGAACGCCGTGCCCCGAAGCACGACGTAAAAGCCTATCCACCCCGCTGCGACGGCCACGAAGCTCGCCGCCAAAAACGCGTGGCGGGCGAAAGGAAAGGCGAGGATCATGAACGGGCTCATCGAAGCTCGACCTCCGCTCTGCGCTGAAACGGCACCCGATGCGCCACTGCCGAGGCGGCGTACGCCAAGAAGGCGAGCGCGGCCACGAAGAAGCTCACCGGCCAGCTCGTATGTTGCGGCAGCCAATTGTAACTGTCGTACGAAAGCAGTACGCTCGCGGCCACAATCAGTGCGCCGAGCGCGCCGCCCGCGAGACCAGCCCGAAGTGGGCTCGCCGTGAACCGCGCGGCCGCCGCGGCCGGCCCGACGATAAGCGCCGTGGCGAGGAGCGATCCGGCCACCAGCGCGTCCGTCTCCACCGCCACCGCCAGCACCACCATGAATGCGATGGATATCGCCCGCACGGGCACGCCGCGTACGCGCGCGAGATCTGGGTTGACGGAGGCGAGGGCGAGCGGGCGCCAGATGAGAAGCATGGCCGCCACGCAGGCGGCCGCCGCCAACGAGATCCACGGCACGAGGGCGGGATCGAGCGTGAACAGGGAGCCGAAGAGCACCGCCATCGACGCGTTGGCGTGCGCGAGCTGCGCGTCGAGGTACAGGAACAGGGCGCCGAAGCCGAGCGCAAGGGACAGGATCACGCCTGTGGCGAGATCGCGTTCGCCGCGCGTCCGGCCGCCGGCGAGCTCCATCCCGATGGACGCTATCACCCCAAACGACAGAAACCCGAACCAGCCGTTCATGCCGACGAGGTACGCCCCAGCGCCGCCGGTGGTGCCGACGTCCGTCAACACGTGGCCCGCGAACGACTGGCCGCGCAGAATCACGAACGCGCCCACGAGGCCGGAGAGAAACGCGATTTCGCTCCCGGCCAAAAGCGCGTGCTCGACAGGCGCACTCGCGAGCGCCTCGCCCATCCAACCGAGCGTCATGGCAGCATCACGCTCGCTTCCGGGCTTGCCGCCGACACCGCGTGCGCGTGCCCGTCCATCGTGCCCGCTGCCACGATGATGCGGCCTCCTGCGCGCAGCACCTCCACCGGATATCCGTACAGGTTTGAAAGCACCTCGGGGCGCAGCACATCGTCCAAGGCGCCCATCGCCATGCGCCCGTTCGCCAGGTAGAGGATTTCGTCAGCGCGGTCGATGAGCGGATTCACGTCGTGCGCCACAAGCAACACGGCCATCTGGCCCTCGTGCGCGAGCCGCTTCACGAGATCCACCACCTGGTGCGTGGAGGCGAGATCGAGGTTGTTGAGCGGCTCGTCGAGCAGGAGCACGCGCGGTTTGGAGACGATAGCCTGCGCGATGAGCAGCCGCTGGCGCTCGCCGCCCGACAGCCGCCCGATGCGCCTGTCCGCCAGGTGGAGCGCGTTCACTTCGGCGAGTGCCGCTTCAATCGCGTCGCGCCGCCGCCTGGTCGGGAGCGGAAAGCCGAGGCGGTGGCCATCGAGACCCAGTCCGACGAGATCGCGCCCCGTGAGCGGCACGTCCTCGTCCAACTGCACCGCCTGTGGCACGTAGCCGATGGCCGCGTTGCGCCGCTTGACGGGCTTCCCGTCGATCTCGACCGAGCCCTCGATAGGGCGGATGAGGCCCGCGAGCGCCTTGAGCAGCGTCGACTTGCCTGCGCCATTCGGCCCCAGGACGCCGACGAACGATCCGGCTTGGATCTCGCCGCTCAGATGCGCGAACACGGGCCGAGAACCGTAGGATACGGTGAGATTGCGAAAAGCGATGGCGGGATTCACGAGATCGCCTCCAGGGAAGCGCCGTGCGCGAGGGCGTTGTAGATGCCGTTCGTCTCCTCGAGCATCCACTGCTGATACGTCAGTCCAGCGGGCTCCGTCTCGTACACGGCGACCGTCGGAATGTGTTCGCGTCGGGCTAGGCTGAGAAACATCTTGGTGACGTTCGTCACCACCTGCTTGTTGTAGCAGAACACGCCCACCTCGTGGCGCGTGAACAGCTGCGTCTGCAGCGCCACGTCCTGCGGAGACGGGTCCGTGCCGTTCATGATGGCCGCCTGAAACGCCCAGGGCGTCTTCACGTCGAGACCTGCCTCCTGAAGCAGGTCGTCCGACACCGGCTCCGTGACCGCGGCGCCGCGGCCGTGGAAGGCCGCCTTCAGGCGCGCCACCGCCTCGTCCCACGGCTTGAGCGACTGAATGAACGCATGCGCGCGCGCCTGGAAGTAGGCCGCGTGGCTGGGATCCAGTTTGCCCAGATCCGCCGCGACCATCTTCGCCAGGCGAGGCATGGTATTCAACTGATACCAGATGTGCGGGTTCGCGGTGTTCGCCTGATATCCCAGCGCCTCTCCCGCGTCGATCACGACGCGGTTGGGATTGGGCGAAGCCTGCTCGAGCTTGTTCATAAACTCGTCGTAGCCGAGCCCGTTTTGGACAATCAGATTGGCCTCGGCCACCGCGATGGCGTCTTTCGGATTGGCCTCATATTCATGCGGATCCACCGCGGGGTTGGACATGATGGCCGTCACGGACACGTACGGCCCGCCAATCTGCCGGATGAGGTCCGCGTATTCGCTCTCGGCGCCGACGGCGCGGATTTTCGCCTGCGCTGCCGCCGCGCTTCCATTCGATGCGGGCTTCGCGATGCCGCAGCCCGTCAAGACGAGCGCGGCGGACATCGCGGCAATGGCTGTGTTCCACCATGGGCGCTTCATGGTCTCTCTCCACCCTCTCAAATCAGAACGATTCCGATTTGGGTTGCCGAGAGGAGTATAGCAGGTTGCGCTCGGTTTGTAAATCGGATTGATTTCGATTTATGATAGGGGCGAAAGAAGGGAGTTGCATCCGGTGCACGAGACCACGGCCTCGATTCTTCAGGCTCTGAAAGAGGCAGGCTATAAATTCACGGGCAAGCGGCGAGCGGTGGTGGACCTCTTCGTCGAAAACCGGGATCGGTATTTTTCCGCGAAGGAGGTGTACGATCACGTCAGCCAGATTTACCCTTCCGTCAGTTTCGACACCATTTATCGCACGCTGGGGATTCTCGTGGAGCAGAACGTGATCGAGCCCATGGAGTTCGCGGACGACAGGGCGCGTTACCGCCTCCAGTGCGCGCGGGGGCATCACCACCATCTCGTGTGCCTGCGCTGTGGGGCATCCATCCCCATCGAGGAGTGCCCCATCGACCGGATTCGGCAACAGGTGCCGAACTTTCACATCCGCGATCACCGCCTCGAGATTTACGGCTACTGCGATCGCTGCGCGGACGCGGGCGGCCAGGGCTCGTGAGGCGCCCAACATGAAAAAGCCGCCCGCCGAGCGATGTCCGCGTCGACAAGCGGCTTGGTATGTAACCCCGTTCTGCCGTGGGACAATCGGTTTTGCATCCCCATCTCCAAGGTGGGTATCCTACCGCCGGTTTCAACCGTCCACAACGCCGAGGCATGGCATCCGCAGACGGACACGGATTCCCGTAGGTCTTGCGTGGATGAAAACCAAAACTGTCCCACGAACATCACAGGAGCTTGTTGCTGTAGTATAGCACGCTCTGCGGCGAATGCCAAGCGTTTGGGTCCGTCCAAGTTCATCCTGCGTTTGACCCGCGCGCGAAACGCCGCACGAAGCGTAAGCGTCGAACGGCCCTCGTCATCTGCACGATGCCGTATCCGGCAAAGAGCGCCAACAAAGGCTCGATGGGCGCGCGCATGCGGTCCCATGCGGGAAAGACGAAAAAGAGCGCCACGTAATAAGCCACGATGAGAAGCGGCCAGAAGGCCCGCGCGTCGCGCCGCATGCGTGCGCTGCGCACCGCCATGGCGATCCCGCCGCAGGCGGAGGCGAGCATGCCCAAATACGTGCCGAGATCGACCGCGTGCACGGCGCGGGCGAACCAGCGGGGGACGGGAGGTGAGCTCTGACCGATGGACCAGTACAGGGCGTTCGAAACCCCGTCAAACAGGTGCCACCATTTCACAAAGCCCATCTCCAGCGTGTGCAGAGGATGGGTGAAGATGTACGCGCGCGCGGCCCGCGCGGCTGCGTGATCTTCCGTCACTTCGTTCGAAACGTAAGATAAAAAGGGGTTTTGATGCGGATTGAGCGGCCAGAAATAGGCGCCGTTCGCGTGGGGGTTGTTGCCCTGCCAGAGATTGACGCCTCCGTTCGTCGAGACGAGCACGAAGGCGTGAAGATCGATGGCGTTGCGCACGGTGATGGGGGCCACGGCGAGGAGGACGCCGGACAACATGGCGGCCGCAAGCGCAGAGGCGCGGCGCCATCCGACGCGCGCGACGATGAGGTACGCGAACCACGGCGCGGGCGCGAGCATCAGGACGGGGCGCACGGCGCAGGCGAGCCCGACAACGCATCCGAGGGCAAACGCGCGGCCGAGCCGGACGTCCCGTCCTCCCCGCGTGGCGCCGATGAGCGCGGCCAAGGTCAAAAGAAACGTGAACAGCATCTCGCTGCAGAGGACGCTCGACCAGGCGATCTGCGACAGGTATCCCGCGAAGAGAAGCCCGGCCACAAGTCCGGCCGACCGCTTCCACAGGACCGTCCCGAGGGTGGTCACGAGTCCCGCTGTCAGGCTGTTCAGCGTGGCGTTGGCCATCGTGCCGCTCCAAAAGCCGCTGCCAAAGAGTTGATAAATCTCTGCGAGAAACACAGGGTATCCGATGGGAAAATAGGCGGTCGGTTTGCCGTCGTAGGTGTAGCCTTGTCCGGCCGCGAGGGCGAGGGCGTGATCGCGATACCAGGCGAAATCGGACGCGGGGACGGGATGCACGGCGGTGAGCCACAGGAGGCGAAGCAGAAGAGCGACGGCCGTGACCGACGCGGCGTCCAGGGCCAGGATCACCGCCGACGGAGAGCTTATGGCCGCGGCGCGCGCGTGTGAATGTTCCAACGTCATGAGCCGGCTCCTTTCAGGAAGGCCGTTCCCGGGGCCTTGTTCATCCTCTCCGATTGTACACCCGCGCGCCATGGGTGAAGATGGTACCCAACCGGGCGCCCGGACCGAGGCGCGTCGCGCGGCGAATGGATGTGCCGCTTAGAAATCCGAGAAAGGCTACATGTGGGCGGCTTGACGCTGTTCTCTCGCCGCCGACTCGCCGTCCTGGGTGCTTCGCCTGAGGAGCGGGGCGATGGCGATGGCCGCCGCGAGGGCGATGGCGGAGAGCACCGCGTAGGGCATTCGCGCACCGAACCCCTGGAGCCAGGACGCGAGGGGCGGGCCTAGGGTGGGACCAAGGAAGCGGGCGCTGGTGTACAGGGACGACAAGGTTCCGCGCACCTCGTGGGAGAGCACGGTGGCGAGGCTCGCGTCGATGGCCGTGATCGCCGTGCCGATGCCATACGCGCCGAGGCTCACGGCTGCGATTTGCCACGCCATGTCCTGAGATGCGCTCGCGGCGCCGAAGGATGCGGCGGTCCAGGCGAGGCCGAGCGCGATGGCCGTGCGCGATCGCGTCTTCCATCTATCTGCAAAGAAGCCCGTGACGAGGCTCGCCAGGCAGAGCATGGCCTGGGGGATGGACAGCAGCAGGCCGTTTTGCCATTCGGGCACGTGGGCGCTATCCGCGAGGGATTCGGACAGGCTGACGAGCCCTCCGAAGAGGCACAACATGCTCACCGCGCCGCTCAGGTAGGTCGCGGTGAGGAGCTTGGCGTGCGCGCGAAACGCGAGGCGCCAGGCTGCGGGAAGGTGGCTGCGGGGGACTGGCGCGCGCCGCTCGGGGACCATCCATGCGATGGTCGCCGAGAGTGTCCCACAGAGCGCGAACACGGCCCAGAACGGCGCGAAGAACGCCCAGGTGGCGAGCAGCGCGCCGAGGATGGGGCTCATGAGCTTGCCCACGGTGTTGCCCACTTCCGTGAATCCCGCTGCTCGCCCGCGGCCGTGCGGATCGGCGAGATCGCTCGCGAGCGGAAGCGCCAGCGGCATGGAGAAGGCTGCTCCGACGCCCTGCACGATGCGCCCCAAGAGCACCCACGCGTAGCTGTGGGCGGCCGAGGAACCGAGGGCCGCGACGCCACCGCCCGCGGCGGCCACGGCGAGCGCCGCGATGGCGAGTCGCCTTCGGCTCATGCGGTCCGAGAGGAAGCCCGCCACTGGCATCAGAACGACGGCAATCACCGAATACGCGGTGATGAGCAGGCTTGCCGCGGTTGGCGTGACGCCGAAGGTCGACTGCATTACGGGGACCACGGGCACCATCATCGAATTGCCGAGGGTCAGGACAAACGGAATCAGGCTGGCCGCCAGGATCCCGAGCCACGCGGGGCGCCTCATCCGCCCGCCTCCCTTCAGTTGGGTTCGGCATCCGATTCTTGCTCGGGCGTCGCCGCCTGACGCTCAGGCCTTCGCACGACCGCCTGCCGCACGAGCGCCACGGACATGGCGATCACGCCGACGAGATCGAAATACGCGCCTGCGCTGTCGGCGAGCGATCCCGGCGCGGCCCAGTGGGTAAGGCTGCGCCAGAACGCGGGGCTCAGGATGAGGTCCATGGCGAGCAGGACAAACACGCCGTACCCGAGGGCGGACATCCCGGCCCACAGGCAGACGGTCCCGCACACCACGGCAATAGGTTCGAGCCGGAGCACGCCCGTCCGCGGCATGACCGCGCAGGCGAGCCCGAGCGCGAACGCGATTCCGCCGAGCAGCTTGGCGCGACGAGGGAATCGGTCTTCCCGACGGATCCACTGCCAGAACGCCTGCATGGGCTTGCGCCTCCCTAGGGAGATGTCTCTCTCCACAAGGTTGGCTCAATTCCACATTTTCATGCCGGACTGGTACAATCACCTCGAAACACGCATGTTCCAAGAGGGAAGGAAGGCGGTGCGATGTCCGGCGCCGAACGCGAGGCTCACGCTGTTCGCATGGCGTTTGTCGGGCCCGGCCGGACGGCGGTCGCCCTGGCGCTGTCGTCGATGCGCGCGGGTCATGAGGTGGTTGGCGCCCTCGCGCGCCATCCGGAGAGCGACAGGGCCCAGACGTTCCTACGGATGACGGAGGTCCCGGTGTATGGGATGGATCGGTCGCAGGAGGTCATGGCGCAGGCGGACGTGATTTGGATCACGGTGTCCGACAGCGCCATCGCCTCCGTGTGCCGTCAGCTTGCGGAGGTGGGGGCGTGGCGGCGCGGGCAGACGGTGTTTCACACCTCGGGCGCGCTCGCGAGCGACGTCCTGGAGCCGGCGGCCATTCGCGGCGCCAGGACGGCGAGCGTCCATCCGCTGCAGACGTTTGCGGGCGACGAGGGCGACGCCGAGCGGCTGAGGGGTGTCGCCGTGGCCGTGGAGGGACAGCGCGAGGCCGTGCGCCTGGCCTTTTCCCTCGCGGAAGGATGGGGCGCCCGCCCGTTTGCCATCGCGGCCACGGACAAGCCGGCGTATCACGCCGCGGCAGTGCTTGCGTCCAACGCCGTGATTGCGCTCATGGCCACCGCCGCGCGCCTCGCGCCCCTGCCCGAGGGGGCGAAGAGCCTTTTGCCGCTCGCGCGGCGGACGCTTGAAAATCTGGCGTCGCTCGGGATCCCGGCCGCGCTCACCGGACCCATCGAGCGCGGCGACGTGGACACCGTGGCCGAGCACCTGCGCGCCCTCGAGCGCGATCCGGCCGCGCGCCGCGTGTATCTGGCCCTGGCGGCGGCCACCGTGCCCATCGCGGTGGCGAAGGGGACGCTTGGGCCCGAGGCGGCGGGCCGCCTGTCACAATGGTTTGCGGATACAGGGGGAATGTAGATGGCACGCACAGTGACCGTGCGCACGCTCGCCAACATGAAGCGGGCGGGCGAGAAGATCGCCATGCTGACCGCGTACGACTATCCGACCGCGAAGCTCTTGTCCGAGGCGGGCGTTCACGTACTTCTGGTCGGCGATTCGCTGGGCATGGTGGTGCAAGGACAGCCGACCACCGTGCCGGTGACGCTGGATCACATGGTCTACCACGCGAGCCTCGTCTCGCGTGGCGCGGAGGGCGCCATGGTCGTGGCGGATCTGCCGTTTCTGACGTATCAGGTGTCCGCCGAGGAGGCGCTGCGGTCCGCCGGCCGGCTGATGCAGGAGGGCGGCGTGCACGGCGTCAAGCTCGAAGGCGGGCGCGAGATGGCCAAGACGGTGCGGCGCCTCGTCGACGCCGGCATTCCCGTCATGGGCCACATCGGGCTCACCCCGCAGTCCGTGCACACCTTCGGGGGCTTCACGGTCCAGGGCAAGACGGCCGATCGCGCCCTCGAGATGATGGAAGACGCCCTCGCGCTCGAGGAGGCCGGCGCGTTCAGCATCGTGCTCGAGGCGGTCCCTGCGGAGGTGGCGGCCGAGATCACGCATCGGCTCTCGATTCCCACCATCGGCATCGGCGCGGGGCCGGACTGCGACGGGCAGGTGCTCGTCTTCCACGACTTCATCGGTTACACGTCGGGCTATATTCCGAAGCACAACAAACGATACGCGGACCTCGCGTCCGTCATCCGGGACGCCGCGCGCCAATACATCGAGGAGGTCGCGCAAGGCGTGTTCCCGGGCGAGGAGCAGACCGTTCACCTGCAGGATGGGGAGCTGCGGCTCTTTCAATCCATGGTCGCGCGGCACGGAGGTGGCGCGCGTGAGTGAGCGTCCTCGGCTTTTGCGCACCATCGCCGAGGTGCGTCAGTCGGTCCAAGAGGCGCGCCGCGAAGGCCAACAGGTGGCGCTTGTGCCCACCATGGGCTACCTGCACGAGGGCCATCTCGCGCTCGTCGAGCGCGCCAGGCAGGAGGCGGACTTCGTCGTCGTCAGCATCTTCGTGAACCCGCTTCAATTCGGGCCGCGCGAGGACTTCGCGAGCTACCCGCGCGATCTCGACCGCGATCTCGGCCTGCTCCGCCAGCAGGGCATGGCGACCGCCGTCTTCGCGCCGAGCGTGGACGAGATGTATCCGCAGCCCATCCGCACGGAGGTGTCCCTCCCGACGCTGTCGGATCGCCTGTGCGGCCGATCCCGCCCGGGCCACTTCACCGGCGTGGCCACGGTCGTCTCGAAGCTGTTTCACATCGTGCAGCCCGACGTCGCCTGCTTCGGACAGAAGGATGGGCAGCAACTCGCCATCATTCAGCGCATGGTCGCAGATCTCAACTTCCCCGTCCGCATCGTCGGCGTGCCGACGGTGCGCGAGCCGGACGGCCTCGCCAAGAGCTCTCGAAACGTGTACCTGACGCCCGAGGAGCGAGAACACGCCGTCGTGCTCTACCGCACGTTGAGCTGGGCGAAGGACGCCATTCTCGCTGGCGAGCGGCGCGCGGACATCATTCGCCAGGGCATGCGCGAGCGGATTGAGGCGGATCCCGTCGCCCGGCTCGACTACGCCGATCTCGTCTCTATGCCGGATCTCGAGCCCATCGAGCGCATCGAGGGCGACATCATGCTCGCCGTCGCCGCGTACTTCGGCAAGGCGCGGCTCATCGACAACTTCCAGTTTCGCGTGGATCCGTAGTTCTTCCGCGCGCCTTGTCCTCCCTTGTCCGGCGGATCCTCTTCGACTACAATGGGCGGCGTCTTTGATCGATTTGGGGGGAGGGCGTGAGGATGCATCACACCAACAGGCGCATGGTTTCTCTGGCGATGATGCTCGCGGTGTTTTTGGTCGCCATCGACGTCACCGTCGTGAGCACGGCGATGCCGCACATCGTCCGCCAGTTGCACGGTTTGAACTTATACAGTTGGGTCTTCGCCATCTACACGCTGACCACGTGCGTGACGACGCCCATCTACGGCAAACTGGCCGATCTCTTCGGCCGCAAGACCATCTTCTGCATCGGCGTCGTGCTGTTCGTCGTCGGATCCGCGCTGTCCGGCCTGTCGCAGAACATGGCGGAGCTCGTCTGGTTCCGGGCCTTTCAGGGGCTCGGGGCCGGCGCGGTCATGCCCGTGACGTTCACCATCATCGGCGACATCTTTCAGGGCGAGGAGCGCGCCCGCATGCAGGGCTTGTTCAGCTCCGTCTGGGGCGTCGCGGGACTTCTCGGCCCCTTGGTGGGCGGCCTGTTTGTCGATCACGTCAGCTGGCGCTGGATCTTCTACATCAACGTGCCCGTCGGCGCCCTCTCGCTCGTCCTGGTGCTTCTCTTCCTGCACGAGCGGTTTGAGCGCCGCCAGCACCGCGTAGACGTGTGGGGCGCCTTGGTCTTCACCATCGGCGTCTCGTCGCTGCTCTACGCGCTCCTGAACGGCGGCAGCAAGTACGCGTGGACGAGCGCGGTCATCCTCGGGCTGTTTGCCGCGAGCGCCGTTTTTCTTGCGGTGTTCGTGTGGATTGAGGCCAAGGTCGCCGAGCCCATGCTGCCGCTCAAGTTGCTCTCCAATCCCGTGATCGCCGTCTCGGACGTGCTCGCGTTTTTGGCCGCGTTCGTGCTCATCGGCGGTAACGTGTACCTGCCCATGTGGATTCAGACCATCCTCGGCCACAGCGCGACCAACTCCGGTCTGACGCTCATGCCCATGTCGCTCGCGTGGCCGCTCGCGTCCACCCTGTCCGGGCGATACATGTACCGCATCGGCGCCAAGCGGACCACGGTCATCGGGACCCTGCTTGTGGCTGTGGCTGCCGCGTGGCTCCTTGCCATCAAGCTCGGCACGCCGTACTGGTTCTTCGTCGGTGTCATGATCGTCATGGGCCTCGGCATGGGATACCTGAACACGCCCACCACGGTCATGATCCAGTCCGTGGTGAGCTGGCAGATGCGCGGCGCCGCGACGGGATCGAACCAGTTCGCGCGAGCGCTCGGGCAGACCATTGGCGTGACGGTCTTCGGCAGCCTGTTCAACAGCATCACGTCGAGCTACGTGCGCACCAACGCCCCAACAGGCGTGAATCGCGGCGATCTCACGCAGATCCTCAACAGCCTGTCCGGCGGAGGA
>Ga0208314_100772_pt1 | contig 11070 bp, 10 predicted proteins | sample OSPB_Mat_host_9__FD_187144 | JGI IMG/M metagenome (GOLD analysis project Ga0208314, IMG submission 187144) | Extremophilic microbial mat communities from Yellowstone National Park, USA - OSPB_Mat_host_9_15 (SPAdes) (version 3) | ecosystem: Environmental > Aquatic > Thermal springs > Hot (42-90C)...
GTGGTCGACACCACGATGACGCGCGAAAATTGGCGAAAATGGTCTACGAAGTGAACGCGCTCGAGGATGTTTTCGCGCGACATCATGTAGCGCAGCAACATCTCGGCTTCACGGCTCTGCAATCGGTAGTTGGCTAGAAACCAGCGCAGGAAATGCTTCTTCTCAGCGACGCTCACGGTGGTTCCCATAGCCATTCTCCTCCCTGCTTCCCGAGGTCTCGGAAGCGTCCAGCGAGCATCCGCAAGTTTCGAATTGTGTGTTCATTGTATTCTGTGAACGAGCTCGCTTTTCCTGCACCCGGTGTGTTTTTCCGTTCGGACGCTACGCCCACGACTCACCCGGCAGGCCATCTTCGGGCTCGGCCTCGGTTTCCCCGCGCGAGGCGGCCACCCAACGAGCGAGCATCCGCTCGACGTTTTGCGGGATGCCGTACAGCGAGTGCCGGACCACGAAGGCGCGCCACGCGTCGAAGTCGTGGCCTTCCCGCAAACCACGCGCGATGGTGTGGGCCAGGACCCGGTAGGCGCGAACCCCGTCCGACGGAATCCGTTCCACGAACGGAGCGATGGTTTCCTCCAGGCGCGGATCGGGCGACACGACGACCAGTTCAAAATTGGGCTGCACGACGAGCGCCGGCCGGCGTTCGGTGAGGTCGGCGGTCGACTCCGCGTCGCCTTGTGATAATAATTCTTGACCGACTTCGGTCGTTTGAAACCACTTCGGAGGAGATTCTGGCGTATCGGAACCAATTCTGGCGACGCCCAGGTGAACCAGCATTTTGACGATGCGCGTTCGCCAGACGTCCTCGGTCGAATCGTAGTAAAACGCGTTCAGAAAGGGAAGGCACAACTCGTACAGCGAGGCGAGATCGAGCCAATCCCCGCCCAAGCGGCGGATGAGCCGCAACACGTCGGCCAAGCGCGGAATGGGCCCCCGATAGCTCGCGATGTAGTGGCGCAGGAAGCGCCTCAACTTCACGACGGTCAGGCGAGACTTCCACGCCATCCAGCGCGCATCGTCCACTTCCACACGGCCGTCCTGCTCGACGATCACGCCCTCGTCACAGGCGAAGTCGTAGATCAGCGCGAGACGGTCCGGGTATGCGAACGCACGCTTGCCGTATCCGAATCTCCATCGCGGCAGTTCGAGCGATTCCTCCACCGCAAATAGCTGCATCAGCTGCTCGAGATTTCGTTTGTACATGGCGCCGGTCGTGGTGAGGCGGACGTCGTGATCGCGCACATAGGCGACGAGCGTTTCGAGATCCGCGAGAATGGCGTCCTCCTCGTCGTGCACACAAGGCGGATCATCCAGGCGCTTCGCGACCTGCGCGCGCCATGCCGCCACGTAATGGGCGTGACACGCCGCTTGGACATCGACAGGCACAATCAGCGGAAATTTCGTCGCGGGGTCCGGATGCACGTACAACCAGCCGGCTTCGAGCGCGCGGTCGATGGCCCCGTCGCCATAGGGGGCGAGGAGCGACGCCATCTCCTCGCGCGCAAAGGCGTGGCGAGGCTGAAGCACGACCCGCCGCATGGCGGCGTCCCACTCGGTGCACCACCGGTGCACCATGGTTTTGCGCGCGTCGGGATCAAGCCAGGCCTCCAGGATGGACTGCAGGATGTCGAGCTTCGAGTACGGGACGCAGGTGAGGTGGAGAGACTTTGCAATCCGCTGGAGTGTGGGGACGGACGCGTGGTTCAGGCATTCGTTCAGGCGCATGCGGCTTCCCTCCGCACCGTTTTCGCCTAGCATGCCCGGGGATATGAAATCTTATCCTCGTAAACTTCTTTTTAGCACACCCCGCTGCGCAGCCAGCGTGCGAAATAAAAAAAGAGGGAACTCGCGCTCGGCGAATTCCCAACACAGGAGATTCTGCTAGGAGTGGAGAGAAATCAGAACATAACACCCTTCGACTTGAATCATACACCGCTCTGTAAACGCTGTCAATACCACATCTGCTCCGATTTTTCAGATTACTCCGTGTTTCTCGCCGCATCCGCCCGTTCACGCCGCCGCTTCGCCTCTTCCAGCAGAATCCTCACCTCCGCCGCATCCCCTCGCTCCAGCGCAGCGCGGAACGAACGGGCCGCCGCTTCAAACCTTCGCAGCCAGGCGATGACGTGCTCGCGATTGGCGCCGAGCGTCTGGATCCAGAACTCCGACGGCGACGACGCCAGTCGGGTCACATCCCAAAAGGCGGGGCCTGCGATTTCGGCGATGGCCGCCGGGTCCATCTCGGCCGCGAGCACCGCGCACTGGCTCGCGAGGTGAATGCCGTGGCTCGCCTCGGCCATGCGCCGGTCGTGGTCTTCGGCATCCGGAACCCGCACCACGCGAGCGCCGAGGCGGCGGACGAGTTCCTCGATTTCCGCGGGCGGGCGATGCGTCTCGAGAAAAATCCAGGGCCTTCCTTCGAACAGCGCCTCGTCCGCGCCGAGCGGCCCCGCCTGTGCCTTGCCCGCCATCGGGTGCGACGGGACGCCGCGCGATCCGGTGAGGACGCGATCCATCGCCTCCACAATTGGGCGCTTCACGCTACAGACGTCCATCACCCACGAGGCTTTGCCGCGCACGCGCGGAAGCAGATGGATGGCGGCGTCGACCGGCACGGCGAGCACGGCGAGATCGTAATCGGAAGGCGCGCTCTCGAGCGCATGCCACACGTGGCGAAACGCGCGGAGTCCTGCGGCCTGTTCACGATAGGCGGGGTTGACATCCACGGCGTCGACTTCAAGATGCGGCATCCGACGAGAAAGGGCGAGGCCCATCGACCCGCCGATGAGTCCCGCCCCCACGATGAGCACGCGTTTCAGCGCCATGGCCCCTCACACCAAGCTGGCAGCGGGCTCGAACGTCTTCATCAGCTGATGGATGGCCCGCACCTGGTGCGCCAGTTGATCGAATTCCTCGAGCGTAATCGTCTGGTTGCCGTCCGACCACGCCTGCGTCGGATCCTTGTGCACCTCGACGATCACGCCGTGTGCGCCGGCCGCGATCCCCGCCCGCGCCATGTCCGTCACGTAGCGAGCGTGACCCACGCCGTGCGACGGATCGACGAGGACCGGCAGGTGGGACAAGTGCTTCACCACAGGTACGGCGTTCAGGTCCAGCGTGTTGCGCGTGTACGTCTCAAACGTCCGGATCCCGCGCTCACAGAGAATGACGTTCGGGTTTCCCTCTGCCATGATGTACTCGGCCGACATGAGCCACTCCTCGATGGTGTTGGAAAAGCCGCGCTTGAGCAGCACCGGCTTGCCGGTCCGGCCCACGGCCTTGAGGAGTGGGAAGTTCTGCATGTTGCGTGCGCCAATCTGAAGGACGTCGACGTACTCGGCCACGAGCGGCACGAGGCCCGGCTCCATGACCTCCGACACGATGGCAAGCCCCGTCTCTTCGCGCGCGTCCGCCAGGTACTTCAAGCCTTCTTCGCCGAGCCCCTGGAACGAGTACGGGGACGATCTCGGCTTGAACGCGCCGCCTCGCAGCATGTGCGCCCCGCTTCGCTTGATGGCGTGCGCAATCTCCAGCAACCCCTCGCGCGTCTCCACCGAACACGGACCCGCGATGAGCGTCGGTTCCGGCCCGCCGACGACGTGACCGCGAATCTCAATCCGCGTGTCGTCGGGGTGGAAGGGGCGGCTCGCGAGCTTGAACGGATAGCTCACCGTCACGATTTTCTCCACGCCCGGCAACGTCTCGATGCCGAGCTCATGCACCTTCTCCTTCGCGCCGATCACGCCGATCACGGTCGTCTCCACGCCGACCGACAGATGGGCCCCGAGCCCCTTGCTCTTGAGCAGCTCCATCACGCGATCGATCTCCGACTGCGACGCGCCCTCCTTCATCACGACGATCATGTTTCTCTCTCCTCCAAGCATTCTTTTTTGTACCCTTCAAATGGTTTGAAAAGTCTATCACAATCGGCGAAAGAGGACAATCCCGTCAATGCGGGTGCATGGCCCCCAGCGCCGCTTGCTTGAGCTCTCGGGTGAACGAGCGCACCGCTTCGACCGGATCGCGTCCCTCGTCGGCCGCGTCCCCAATGCGCCGCACGTAGGCACTGCCCACAATGACGCCGTCCGCGAATTCCGCGATCTCGCGCACGTGCTCGGGGCGGCTCACGCCAAATCCCACGCAGGCGGGCAGGTCCGTGTGCTTGCGGACGAGATCGACAAGCTCGCGGACCTGCCGCGACACCTGCTGGCGCTCGCCCGTCACGCCGAGGGACGAGACGCAGTACACAAAGCCCCGCGCCGCTCGCACAATCGCGCGCACCCGCTCCTCGCCCGACGTGGGCGCCACAAGAGGAACGAACTGGATGCCGTGCGCCTCGGCCGCCGACGCCACCTCGCCCGCCTCCTCGAGCGGCACGTCCGGGACAATCACCCCGTCGCCGCCAGCCGCCGCGAGCTCCGCGAAAAACCGCTCTGCGCCGTACTGAATGAGCGGATTGACGTAGGTGAACGCGACGAGCGGCTTCGGCGATCGCGCCCGAATGTCGCGCACCATGCGGAGGCAGTCCACGAGGCGCGTGCCTTGCTTCAGACTACGTACCGCGGCCGCCTGGATGACTGGGCCGTCGGCCAGCGGATCGGAATACGGAAATCCGATCTCAAGCATGTCCGCGCCCGCATCCAGGATGGCGCACGCGATGTCGAGAGAGCGCTCGTAATTCGGATCGCCCGCGACGACGAAGGGAATGAGAAGCTTGTGCCCAGCTTGAAAGGCCTCACGAATTCGGTCCATGCTGTCGCTCCCCCTCTCGAGCGGCCACCTGCTCGACGTCTTTGTCGCCGCGGCCGGATAAGCAGACGATCACGACGTCGTCCGAGCCATATCGACCCGCTTCCCGCATCAGGTACGCGATGGCGTGCGCGCTCTCGAGCGCCGGAATGATGCCTTCGAGCTTCGACAAAAGAAAGAACGCCTCGAGGGCTTCCTCGTCCGTCACCGGCACGTACGTTGCGCGCCCCGTCGCCGCCAGATGCGCGTGTTCAGGCCCGATGCCCGGATAGTCGAGTCCCGCCGAGATCGAATGGGCGGGCTGGACCTGGCCGTATTCGTCCTGCAACAGCATGGTCTTTGCCCCGTGCAACACGCCCGGGCGCCCGCGCGCGATGCTCGCCGCATGATAGGGCGTCTCCAGCCCGTGTCCAGCCGCCTCGCAGCCGATGAGCTCCACGCTTTCGTCCTCGATGAACGGATAAAAGATGCCCATGGCGTTCGAGCCGCCGCCGACACACGCCACCACACTCGAGGGCAGGCGGCCCTCCTGTTCGAGGATCTGAGCCTTTGCCTCATCCCCAATCACGCGCTGAAAATCGCGAACGATCATGGGATACGGATGAGGCCCCACGACCGACCCGATGATGTAATGGGTGTCGTCCACGTGCGCCACCCAGTGGCGAATGGCCTCGTTCGTGGCGTCTTTGAGCGTCCTCGTCCCCGACGTCGCGGCCACCACTTCCGCGCCGAGCATCCGCATGCGAAAGACGTTCAGCGCCTGCCTGCGCATGTCCTCTTCGCCCATGAACACTGTGCATTCCAGGCCAAACCGCGCGGCCACCGTCGCCGTCGCCACCCCGTGCTGGCCCGCGCCCGTCTCGGCGATCACGCGCCGCTTGCCCGTCCGAAGCGCGAGCAGTGCTTGGCCGATGGCGTTGTTGATCTTGTGAGCGCCTGTGTGATTCAGGTCTTCGCGCTTCAGGTAGATCTTCGGCCCGCCCAGGTGTTTCGTCAGGCGCTCCGCGTAATAGAGCGGCGTCGGCCTGCCCGCGTATTGCTGCAAATAATACTTGAGTTCCGCTTGAAACGACTCGTCGCGCGAGAGGCGCAGGTAATCTTGCTCCAACTGCAGGAGGGCCGACATGAGCGTCTCCGGGACGTAACGCCCGCCAAACGCGCCATATCGCCCCGTTTCATCAGGATAAGGATAATGACTCATGGCCCCACGCCTCCATCGCCTGAATCAACTGATCAATGCGGCGGACGTCCTTCCGCCCGCCGACTTCCACGCCCGAAGACACGTCGATGCCGACTGGCCGCACCCGGCGCAGGAGGTCCCGAACGTTTTCCGGCGTGATTCCGCCCGCGACCCACCAATCGAAGCTGAACGCCCGCGCCATCTCGGCCAAGCGATCCCAGTCGAACGCTCGACCGTGCCCGCCCGTGACGCCGGGTTTCGCGTCCGATGGCGGTTTCGCATCGAACAGGATGGCGTCGGCGGAAGACGCATGCGACCTCAAGGTATCCAGAAAAGAAGTCACATCGTCTCCGGGATCGAACGCGACCGCGCGCCACACCCGAAACCCAGCTTCGCGAAGCCTCTCCGCGACGTCCCGAGGTTCACCTCCGTGCAACTGCACCACGTCGACGCCGGCCCTCCTCGCACCCTCCCCGATCTCTTCGCGCGATCCGCCTGAGACCACCGCAACGGTGGTCACATCCGGGCGGAGGCGCTTCGCGGTTCGGACGAGATCGCCCGCCTCGTCCGGGGACACGTAGCGCCTGGACGCCGGGACCATCACGACGCCCACATGCGTGACGGCGGGATGGCGAAGAAACGACAGATCGTCGCCCGGCCGAAGTCCGCAGATTTTCAAAAGCGGGAGGCTTCTCACTTCGCCACCGCCTCAAGCGGCACGCAAAGCTCCGCCACCTGTGCTCGGACGGATGCGAGATCCGCGTGGCGCATCAGGAGCTCGCCGACCAGGATGCCTCTCGCGCCCGCAGACGCCATGCGAAGGGCGTCCTCTCGGCCCATGATGCCGCTCTCGGCGATGGCGAGGGACCCTTCGGGCAATCGCCGCAGGACCCGCTCCGACGTGGCGAGATCCACCTCGAAGGTCCGCAGGTCGCGATTGTTGATGCCAATCAAGGTCGGCTCTGCCGCCAGGGCGGCCTCCACCTCGTCCTCGCCGTGCACTTCGAGCAGCACCTCGAGCCCCCGAGCTCGCGCGTACCTGGAGAGCTCAACCAGCCGATCTGCGGGCATGGCGGCGGCGATGAGCAGAAGGATATCCGCCCCTGCCGAAACCGCCTCGTCCACCTGGATCTCGTCGATCACGAAATCCTTACGGAGGATGGGAAGGTGAACGGCCGATCGGGCCGCACGCAAGTCCTCAAGCGCACCGTGGAAATACGTCTCGTCCGTCAACACGGAGATGGCCGAAGCGCCACCCTGCTCGTACACCCTGGCGCGCTCGGCGGGATCCACGCTCGCCTGAAACACGCCTTTGGACGGGCTTTTGCGCTTGATCTCGGCGATGACACCCAGGCGTTGAGCCTGGCGCAGGGTCTGAGCCAGCGAACGAAACGGCTCCGTTCGCTCCGGAAAGGGTCCTTCACGATGCACGCGCTGCCGCAGCGCCTCCACTTCGCGGCGTTTGGTTTCGAGAATTCGGTCCAAGATGGTGCTCACGGGCTCACCGCCTCCTGCACGCTCGCGAGCCTTCGCGAGCCCTGGACAAACGCGTCCAGCGTCGCAAGCGCCCGCCCGGCGTCGATGATCTCAGCGGCCAGCGCCACGCCCTCGCGCACGGACGCCGCCTTGCCACCCACGTACAGGGCCGCTCCCGCGTTATAGAGGACGATGTCGCGCTTCGGCCCGCGCTCTTCACCCGCGAGAACGCGGCGGACGATCTCGGCGTTCTCTTCGGGCGACCCGCCGCGCACCGCTTCGATGGGCGCCGACCGAAGCCCCACGTCCTCGGGGGCAAGCCGATACGCGCGAACTGCGCCGTCTTTGACTTCCGCGACACGCGAAGGGCCGGCCAGCGAAAATTCGTCCAGTCCTTCTGCGCCGTGGACCACCAGGGCATGCTCCGATTCGAGGGTCACCAGTGCCTCGCCCACAATCGGGACGAGACCTTCGTGAAAGACGCCAAGGACTTGGCGCTTGGCGCCGGCGGGGTTCGTCAAGGGGCCGAGAATGTTGAAGATGGTCCTGAACCCAAGTTCCTTTCGCACCTGAGCTGCGGCTTTCATGGCGGGGTGGTACACTTGCGCGAACAGAAAACAGAGGCCCGTTTCTCGAAGAAGCGTCTCCGACGCGGACACGGGCAGATCGATCACGGCGCCAAGCGCCTGCAACACGTCGGCGCTGCCGCTGCGGCTCGAAGCCGCTCGATTGCCGTGCTTTGCGACCGGGATGCCAGCCGCCGCGGCGACAAATGCGACGGCCGTGGAGATGTTGAAGGTGTCCTTGCCGTCGCCGCCCGTACCGCACGTATCGAGGGTGCCCTCGGGGGCTTCCAGGCGAACCGCATGGCTCCGCATCGCCCGCGCGAAGCCGGCAATTTCCGCCGGTTGCTCCCCGCGGTACGCCATCACGCTGACCAGAGCGGCCGCCTGCGCAGGAGACACATGACCATCCATCCATGCGCTAAGAAAAGCTTCCGCTGTCGCTTCGTCCAATATTTTACCGGACACGACAGCAGCAATGACATCCCGAACCATGTCCTGCATGACTCGACTCCTCTCACCTCAGCGCCGAGGACCGGCGCGCTCCTCTACCTCAACTCAGCTCGACTGACGTCCACAGAGCTGTTACGACTATGTTAGCCGCCCCCGTCTCATTCGTCAACCAAAGGCGCGAAAGTTGGGCAGAGAGGGATGATGGCTTCATCGCGTCGCGATGTCGGGGCGCAGTTGCACAGCTTCGCCCAAGTAGACGTGGACAAGTTCATCCTGCCGCTTGTCCGTGTTCAGATGCACGAGCACGCGAATGCTGCGCGGCAAGGATCCCGGCACGTTGATCTCCGTGGCGCACATCAAGGGCACCCATTGCCAACCCGGAAGTTGCCGAACCGCAAACGCCGGAAACGCTGCGTTCAGATCGGGCGTCATGGTCAGAATCACGCTCGCCACGTCGTCCACGTCGATGTCGTTGGCGCGGACAATCTCCTCCATCAGCTCGCGAGTCGCCCTGAGGATCTCGTCTCGATCGTTGCGGGCCACCGTCGTGGCTCCGCGCAGTCCTCGCACCTTCATGGACGGTGTCCCTCCCTCACCTCTTCGTATGCCTGTCTCACCTCGTCGGGCTGAACCTTGCAGATCTCCACCCGGCCAATGGCGGTGGGCAGTGCGAACGTCCACCCCTCGTGCGTGTGCTTTTTGTCGACCGCCATCAGGCGGAGCACGGCCTCCACGTCCGCGTAGGGCGGACGAATGGGCAAGCCGTGCCGCTCGAGCACAGCCGCGATCCGCACGGCGTCGGCCGGAGACAGGAGGCCGCGCCTCGCGGCGATAACGGCCTCGACAACGAGCCCGATGGCCACGGCCTCACCGTGACCCAGGGTATACCCCGAATACTGCTCGACCGCGTGCCCCACGGTGTGACCGACATTCAGCACCTGCCTGAGCCCAGTCTCCCGTTCGTCCCGGTTCACCACGTCCACCTTGACGCGCATGGCTCGGGCGACGATGTCCACAAACGCAGCCGGATCGCCGAGGCCCGTCAAGGGATTCGCTTCAAGCTGTTCAAACAAGATTTCGTCCGCGATGATGGCGTGCTTGATGACCTCGGCCATCCCGTTGCTCCACTGACGCGCATCGAGCGTGCAGAGCGCCTCGGTGTCAAACAACACCGCACGCGGGGGATAGAACGCGCCGACGAGGTTTTTGCCCTCCTCGAGATTGACGCCCACCTTGCCTCCGATGGCGCTGTCGTGCGCGAGCAACGTGGTCGGCACCTGCACGTACGGAACGCCCCGCATATACGTCGCCGCCACGAACCCGGCCAGGTCGCCCACCACGCCGCCGCCGACGGCCAAGATGACGTCACCTCGGCGAAAGCCGCGCCGAAGCAGCCCGTGGTACAGTTCGACCGCGGTGGCGAGGCTCTTGTGCGCATCACCGGCGGGAAACGCGAGCACAAAGACCTCGCGCCCCACCTCCCGAACCGCACCCGCGAGTTCGTCGGTAAACGCCGTCCTTTGGACGATTTCGTCCGTGATGAGCGCGATCTTACGGCCCGCAAGCCCGAGCTCCTGCAGCAGCCCGGGCACAAAGCGCCTAGCGCCCGCGTCGACGAGGACGGGATACGCGCCTTGAGAGCTTTGCACCTCCAGTCGGATCATCGCTGGCTCACCCGCGCCTGGTACGCCCGAAAGGCGTCCTCAATCTGCTCCAGCGAGTCCCCTCCGAACTTCTCCAAGAACGCGTCCGCGATGACCCAGGCGACCACGTTTTCCCCGACGACGGACGCCGCCGGGAGCGCACAGATGTCGGAGCGCTCGATGGCCGCGGGTTCGGCCTCCTTCGTCTTCATGTTCACGCTCGGAAGCGGGTTGTATAGCGTGCTGATGGGCTTCATGGCGGCCCGGATGACGATGTCCTCCCCGTTGGTCACGCCGCCCTCGAGTCCGCCCGCGCCGTTGTGCGAACGGATGTAACGGGTGCCGTCATACAAAATGGGATCGTGCACCTTGGAGCCCATGCGCCGGGCTGCTTCAAAGCCGAGCCCAATCTCCACGCCTTTGATAGCCTGAATGCTCATCAGGGCCGCCGCGAGCCTTCCATCGAGCTTGCGATCCGGCTGCGCGTAGCTGCCAAGCCCAATGGGACAGCCGCGCACGATCACCTCGAAGATGCCACCGACCGTATCCCCGGCCGCCTTGGCCTCGTCGATGCGCGCCATCATGCGTTCGGCCGCCGCCTCGTCCGCGCACCGCACGGGAGAGGCATTCGCGCGCGCCTCAAGCTCCTCGAGCGAATCGGGAAACTGGGTCGCCTTCACATCGCACAACTCGACCACGTGCGCCGCGATCCGGATGCCGAAGTGCTCCAAGAGTTGCCTCGCGAGCGCCCCTGCCGCCACCAGCGTGGCCGTGTTGCGCGCGCTTGCGCGCTCGAGGACGTTGCGGATGTCATCGTGATCGTACTTGATGGCCCCGGCGAGATCGGCATGCCCTGGCCGCGGGCGGTAAATCTCCTTGAGATCTTCGGGTTTCTCGCCAAACGGCGCCATCTTCGCCGACCAATTCTTGAAATCTCGGTTCTGGACGACGAGCGTGATGGGCGTGCCGAGCGTCTTTCCGAAGCGAAGTCCGCTCGTCACCTGCA
>Ga0208314_100774_pt1 | contig 11053 bp, 9 predicted proteins | sample OSPB_Mat_host_9__FD_187144 | JGI IMG/M metagenome (GOLD analysis project Ga0208314, IMG submission 187144) | Extremophilic microbial mat communities from Yellowstone National Park, USA - OSPB_Mat_host_9_15 (SPAdes) (version 3) | ecosystem: Environmental > Aquatic > Thermal springs > Hot (42-90C) >...
GATCTTACCGTCTTTCACAGCTATGTCAACCGTCGAGGATAAGCCTAGCAACCTTGCGTTTCTCACTATTAAGTCCATTTCAAACCACTAAACGAGCGCTTTTTCTTATAAACTTTTCAAAACCTCGCCCCTCGGGGATCACAAAGGTGTAAATACACGCAGAGAAAACACTCGTGTGCGTGTGAGCCTACCGCTTCCGAGCACTTCAAAGACCAGCGCGTGTTGAAAACCCAGCTCGAAGTAGCGTGTAAGCTTTACAACGCTTACACGCTGAACAAAAAGAGTACCAAAGAAACAAGCACACGATGAGCAAAACCGAGCTCAGGTAACTCGTCTTGGACTTAAGAAAAACAAAGTGTTTCAAGCGCTACACTTTCAGGTTGCGCAACAGGTAGCGGAGAGATTTTACCAAACAAAGGTTCTTCTATGGGTTAGCAAACAAGCCCAAGAAAAAGAAGCCTCACCGCTACCTTTCCTTGGTGTACCCTTAGAGTGGTTGGAGGCTTTCTGATACAAGAGAAGTTGGTCTTGGAAAAAACAAAAAGAAGAAGGCTCGGCTTAAGCAAAATCGGGTTTTTTACTTTAATTCTGCACAGGGTGTTCCCAGAGAGCCAAGTGTCTCAAGTATGCGTCAAACTCTACCCCTCGTCGAATCCACGTTTCTTGGTGGAGGAGCCTGAAGCAGAAGAGCAGTCTTCGAAGGAGCCCAAAAAAGTGGTGAGTGTTGACTTGGGGATAGCAAGACTTGCAACACTTTCAGATGGGCGCTTCTTTGAGAACCCTAGGTCGCTTGAGTGCTCTCTTGATAGGATTAGAGTGCTACAGAGGTCACTTTCAAGGAAGAGGTTTCTTTCAAAAAACTGGCTTAAAACGAAGATAAGGCTCGCTAAACAGCACGAGCGTGTTAAGGATTTTAGGCGCGACTCTTTAAACTCGGGGCGCTACTCACACAGGAGTACGACGTTTTGGTGCTGGAGGATTTGGATGTCCAAGGCTTAATCCAAAGTGGAACAAAAAAGAGAAGGCTCCGGCTTCACGACTCCTCGTTTTCGGAGCTCAGAGGGAATTAGCCGTGTGCTTGGTTGAGCCGCAACTATAGTAGGTGCTAATGACACAAGAACCAAAACCGAAAATAAGACGAGTGTCACAGAAGCTATATATTTCTGTACAGGGCTAGTTTTCACGCTTCTCTGTTGTAGCGGGGGGTGTTACGGATTTTTTATCGTCAGTGACGCGCTCTGGTTTGGCCATAACAAACCTTATCCCCAAAACCGCGGAGGCAGCAATGAGAAACCCCAAGACCAGTAACAGGTATGCGTTTGACTGTGGGCCGCATGTCGGTGGGGTACATAGCGCGTGATGTACTGGTGGTATTATCGATGTGTTCAAACTCGTTACACTCATATCAAAATGTGTCCTTCTTAAACGCTATTAAACTTTATGGTAACTATTTATAGTTCGAAGCCCGTACAAAGTTCTCTTTCTCAGGATCCTTCACTAGAAGTGATTTTATGTGAAAAGCCTATTCTAAGTGCGAGAGCTTTTTTGACTTGGCCTAGCACAGCTACCGTATCCTGCGTTATCACTCTTAATTAGAAAGGTTAGAGAAGTGTTATCTCTAATAATCCTGAAACGTATGGGCAAGCGGTAATGGCGGCATTCTGTTTCGTTTTAAGGAAATTAAGAAAGCTTTTGGATTCCAGCTCAAAGTCGCAGTAAGAACCACAGAATACTCTTAAACTCGGGTTTTGTTGATTCTACCGGTTAAGGTAGGGATTCCTAAAGTATAAATACAAATGCAAAGAAGGTTTGCTGTGCGTGTGAGCTTACCGCTTCCAAGCGCATCGAAAACCATCGCGGGGTGTTGAAAACTCAGCTCGAAGCGGTTTGCAAGCTTTGCAACACGCCGAGCAAGAGGACAAAAAACAAGCACGGTATGAGCAAAAACGAGCTTCGGCAACTTGACTTACACTTAAGAAAGCATAACTCAGTTTCAAGTTGCTACACTCCTAGTGGCAGATGGCGGAGTTTACCGAGCGTGGGAAAGGTTTCTCAATGGACTTTCGAACAAGCCAAAGTCTCACAAATTTCTTTCCTTAGTGTTCCCACAAAAAGGTTGGAGGTTTTGCAACACGAGGGATGTCGGACAAGGCAAAAACAAAAAGAGGGGGGCTCGGCTCTACCTGAGCAAAATCGGGTTTTTCGCTTTAATCCTTCACAGGGAGCTTCCAGAAAACCAAGTGTGCCAGATGTGCGTGAAGGTCTACGCTTCAGGTAGAAGCTACATAATCTTCTTGGTTGAGGAAGCCGGGGTCGAAGAGCAATCATCGAAGGAACCCGTGAAGGCTGTGGGTGTTGAGTTGGGGATAGCGAGGCTTGCCACACTTTCAGATGGACGCGTCTTACAAAACCCAAAACCGCTTGAGGCGCTTTTGAAAGAATCAGGATGCTTCAGAGCGTCAAGAAAAAGGTTTCTTTCAAAAAACTGGCTCAAAACAAAGACTTGCAAAGGAGCACGAACACTTAAAGGATTTCAGGCGTGACTCTTTAAACTCGGTTTTCTACACACAGGAGTACGACCTATTAGTGCTAGAGGATTTAAACGTTCAGGATTTGATCCAGAAGAGCGAAAATAAAAAGAGGAGGAGGCTTCGGCTGTACGATTTCTCTTTTTCAGAGATCAGAGCGGTGCTTGAGTGGGAGTTTCGAAAAAGAGGTAAACTTGTTTTACCTGTTCCAGCGTACAACTCTTCACGCAAGTGTTTTTTGTGCGGGGAAATCAACGAGAATTTTGAAAGAATCTTTAACTGTCCATATTGCGGTTTTGCTATTGACCGTGACCTCAACGCTTGTTTTAAAAAGAGGTGGGAGCCACCCGTGGTAGCCTGGAAAGCTTCGCCCACTACCTCCTCTTCCCTCTCTTGGGTTGAGGGGGCAAGGGGAAGCGGTGATTCAGGAAGCTCCACCAAGCGGGGTAGCTCACAATTTGCGTAGCTCCCAAGGCTTAAATGGCATTTTTGTGAGCTTTGCCTTTCCTTGTAAAGCGCGGAAAATCGCGTTTGCGATTGCGGCGCTTGGCCCTACAATTCCGCTTTCGCCCATCCCTTTTACCCCTAACGGGTTTAGCGGGGTTGGAGAGTCGTGGTGCACGAGCGTAAAGCTCGGTGTGTCAATAGACGTCGGAAGAGAGTAATTCATAAAACCCAAGGAGAGAGGCTGGCCGTCTTTTGAGTAAACGAACTCTTCGAGCAGTGCTGAGCCAAAGCCCTGCGCCAACCCTCCGTGAAGCTGACCTTCGACTATCATCGGGTTGAGCATAAAACCACAGTCGTCGATCATCACGTACTTCAAGATCTTGGGCTCGAGCGTCTCTTGGTCCACTGTGACAAAAGCGATGTGCAAACCCCCTGACACCGTAAGCCCTTTTGGCTCGTAGTAAACCGTGACTTCAAGACCCGCTTCAAACTCGTCGTGGGAGCGGTACGCAAGTCGCGCAACCTCAGAAAGCGTGCAAACGCGCTGTTTTGTGTCTTTTCTTGTGACCACACCATTTTCGAAAACAAGCTTTTCAAGAGGCTGGTCAAACGTCTTAGAGCAAACTTCTAGTAACTTTTTTCGTATTTTTTCATAGCACTCAAGAAGCGCGCCCGCACCCAAAACCGCGCTTCTACTACCCCAAGTTCCAAAGCCGTAAGGCGTGCTCTGAGTGTCACCGTGATGCACACTCACGTCGTCGACAGAAACGCCAAACAGGTGAGCCGCAAGCTGGGAGAGCGTCGTTTCAAGACCCTGCCCGTGTGGCGAAAGACCTGTGTATATTTCGATTTTGCCATCTGGTGTCACCCTTAATGTCATCGAGTCGTACCCTCTGTGGCGCGCGCCCACAGAATCCTGAATTGAGCTAGGCCCAATTCCTCCGCTTTCAAAACCGAACGCGACACCAATCGCCGAATTGGGGGTCTCAAGCGAGCGCACGAGCTTTTTTGCTATTTGTATCATTCCAAGGTAGTCGCCGCTATCGATAACCCTTCCAAGTGGTGTCTTGTACGGAAACTCCGTGACCACGTTCTTCTCTCTCAGTTCAAGCGGGTCGATTTTCAGCTCATAGCTCAGCTCGTCCACCATTCTTTCCAAAACGTAGCTAGCCTGAGCCTGTCCAAAACCTCTGTACGCGCCAGTGGGCGTTTTGTTTGTGACATAGCACGTAAGCTCAAGCTCGATATTCGAAATTTTGTAAGGACCGCTCATACTCACGAACGTTATCGTAGGAGGTCCTAAGCTCATCGCGCCAAACGCACCCAAATCCGCGTAGAACCTGTCGCGTAAGCCGAGTATTTCACCATCCTTTTTTGCGGCAATTTCCACCTCATGAATTTGCTCTCCTGCGTGAACCGTTGAAACCATGTCCTCGCTTCTTGTGGCGACCCACTTTACGGGCTTTCCAAGCTTCATCGCGGCGTAGCTCACGAGAACTTCCTCTCGGTAAAAGTCCTGCTTGTTTCCAAACCCTCCGCCCACATCAGGTGCGACAACCCTTATTTTGTGCTCGGGGTAGTTCAAAACCTCTGAAAGCAACGTCCTCACAAAATGAGGCCATTGGGTTGAGCTGTACAGCGTGAGAACACCGCTACTTCTCTCAAAGGTCGCAAGCGCGCCGCGTGGCTCGATTGGCGCGCCGTACTGCCTTTGTAGCTCAAACCTACGTTTCAAAAGAATCGGAGCGTTTTCGAACACCTCTTCAACTCTTCCAGTCTTTAGCTTTCGCGTGTACGCCACGTTGTCCTCCCAGTTTTCGAAAAGCTTGGGCGAGTCTTTTGAAAGCGCTTCCTCTAAGCTCAAAACAGGAGGCAGAACTTCGTAGTCCACGCTCACCAAATCCGCAAGCTCCTCAGTTTCGTACAAGTTTTTTGTGACAAACGCCACAACGGGCTCTCCCACAAACCTCACTTTTTTGTGCGCGAGCGCGTAGTAAACTGGTTTTCTTGCGCCTTCTGGAAAGGATATGAGTGGCATTTCTCTTGTGTGCTTTGCTATTTGCTCACCGGTGATGCAAAGCTCCACCTTGTGTATAAGCTCGCTTGTGTCAACTTTTTTCAAATAAGCGTGGGGCACGGAGCTTCTCAAAAAGCCCATGTAAAGCACGTTTTGCGGTTTTATGTCGTCAATATAGCGCGTTTCCGCGAGTAGTACCCTTAAATCCTCCTTTCTCTTCACCTCTTTTCCGATCAACTGCCACACCGCTACCAGGGTGGGACAAATCGCTTGAGCGTCAAAAGCTCAGGCGTTATCGCTTCTTTAGGAACGTATCTACCGCAGTAGGAACACTGTAAAAGCGGCGGACTCTTTCTTACCACAACGAATTCTGGCTTTACAGGTTCCCTTGGTTGAGAAGTGACGCAGTTAGCGTTCGGGCAGTTCATAAAGCCCGAAAGCACACCCGGAAACTCGGGCGTGAACTCTTCCGAATCCACGTAAAACTTTGCGTCTTCGTAGAGTAGCAAAATTTTGAGTAGCAGCTCGTTTGGCGCTTGCTTGAGCGTTATTCTCACTTCTTGCTGCTTTTTTTGAATTGTGGCTTCGCTGTTTTCAAGTAGCTTTAAAACAGGCTCGATTTTTTGTGTGTGTAAAACGACGGTCACGTTCTCCATTTTCTCTCACTCCACGATGCTATAAAGTAGCGCCATGCGCGCGGGTAAGCCGTTTGCAGCTTGCTCGAAATACCTTGCGTGTTTTGTGTAGTCCACCTCAAGTGGTATTTCCTCAATTCTTGGTAAGTGGTGCATCACGATCATCCTGTCCTTTGCGTTTTCGAGCATCTTTGTGGTTACAATATAGCTACCCTTTACCCTTTCATACTCTTGCGGGTCTGTCATTCTTTCCTTCTGTAGCCTTGTGACGTAAAGCACGTCAAGTTCGTGAATCACCTTCTCCACGTCATCCCACTCGGTGAATTCGACGCCTTTTAACTTTAGGTAGTCTTTTACTTCATCTTTGGTTCTTAGCTCCTTTGGGCTGATCAAGTATAGCTTTACGTCTTTAAAAAGAGACAAACCAAGACAAAGAGAAGACGCAGAGCGCGTGTGCTTTAGGTCGCCAAGTATTCCAATCGAAAGCCCATCGATTGAGCCAAACTCGCGCCAAAGCGTGTAAAGGTCTGTGAGCGTTTGGGTTGGGTGGTGCTGCGTTCCGTCACCCGCGTTGATCACAGGAACGCGAGCAATCTGCGCCGCAAACTTCGCCGCACCCTCGATTTTGTGCCTTAGTACGATCACGTTGGAGTAGGAGTCGGCCATCCTGATTGTGTCCGCAAGGTTTTCGCCCGTTACAACACGAGCGGTCGAAGGATCGGCAAAACCGATCACACCACCACCAAGCCTTTGCATCGCCGCTTCAAAGCTTAGCCTAGTTCTCGTGCTAGGCTCAAAAAACAGCGTGCAAAGTATTCTACCCTTTAGCTGGTCGGTCGCGGATTTCACGTGTTTTCTCATTTCTTCTGCGATTTCAAAAAGAGACTCGATTTCGCTTCTTGAAAAGTCGGTGATCGCGATAAAGTCTCTGCCTTTGATGTTGGCCAAAGCCCACACCTAGTCCTTCCAGCAGTTTGCGAGGTCAACCATCCTACAAGGCCAAACCTCTGGTTTCCGTAAAACGTACTGAATAAACTCTTCTAGTAACACCATTCTGTAAGCTCTTCCCGTGCATTCAGGGTGTAGCACGAGTGCAAAGAAGCCTCCGGGTTCGTTTTCATAAGCGTAGTCGAAGTCCATTTTCCAGATTTCAAAAACCTTTGATGCGGCGTCAAGCTTTGGGTAAAACGTTGACTCGCCAAGGAAGTACGCAAGATCGTCTTCTTCAAGCTCGTTCACTGGGATGTTCAAAAGATTCACTTCCTTGCCAAACTCTGGTGGTCTATCAGTGTGGTAAACGTCCCCATCCCTTACTTTTGAAACGCGGAAGTCGTAAGGTCCCATGTGCTGCGAGATGTACTTAAAGCCGAGCTTTATCAAAAGCTGAACCGTTCTTGGGGATAGCTCGTTTGCGCGAGGAATTTCGAACGGAACCCTGTAGCCCACAGGTCTTTCACCAGTTGCGTTCACAATCGCGCGTATTCCCTTTTCGAAAGACTCCACTTCTTCGTTTTCTGTGAGAGACGCCGGGCACTCATGGAAGTAGCCGTGGTGCGCGATTTCGTGTCCACGTGTGTGCAGATCCCTTACCATTTCAGGATAAGTGTCCGCGATAACGCCGGGTGTAAAGAAGGTGGCCTTAATTCCGTATTTGTCTAGCAGTTTCACGATTCTCGGTATTCCTGTGACAATTCCGAATTCGCCTCTTGAGAAGTTGATTGGTCCGTAGTTTCCTTCGCGTAGCAGCCCAACCGCGCGCATTCTCAGAAAAATCGACCACGCATCAAGGTCAAAAGTCACGCAAAACGCAAGCCTTTTTCCTTTTGGTAGTTCGATTGGCATACTGCTAAACTACCAAAAGAGACTTTAAGCTTTTTCCAATTTCTGTTCAACTTCTCACGCACTTTACTTTGATAAAAAACTTTACTAGATTTTTAGCTAGGAATATTTTGCAACAAGCAATCTTTAACCAAAAAACTTTATATAGTTAGTTAAAAAATTACAAGATTATGGGTCAGGACAAAAAACCCACGGTGTTTCTAAGAGAAGCCACAGGGTTAGTGAAAAGAGCTTCTTTTCTTGACGCAATCTCGATAAATATAAGCAACATGTCGGTGGGTGCGGCTTTAGGCGTAATCGGTTACACAATGACCGCGGTCAACGTCATAGGACTAAACTTGGTTCTTGCCTCAGTGCTCGCATTTCTGCTTTCAATACCACAAATCGTCGTGTACACGATGATGGTAAGAAGAGTTCCGCGTACAGGTGGCGATTACGTTTGGGTAACAAGGACGCTAGGAGGAATCTTTGGCGCACCGTTATCTCTTATGGGTTACACTTTAGAGACCATGGCTTATATGGCGCTCATAGTTCTCGCTGGCGTTTTTGCGATAGGTTCTGTTGGACTGTTCTTTGGGAACAACTCCTTTTTAGGACTAGCCCTACCTGGAAACATCCCAGGTTCGGATCCGACTGCGCAGATCATCATAGGCGGCGCGATCTTTGTGATTTTAATTCTTGTAAACATTTTCAAACCGAGCGCTGGTTTTAGACTTGTTTCCATCTTAACTTTGATCGGAATTGCTACGTTGCTAATCGCAATCTTTTCGTATCTAGCCTTTGGTAAGGCTGGTATAATCAGCTATATGAACACGCTTTCTTCGATCGCCAACACCACTTCTGTGACTTATCAGAGTTTGGCATCATCCTATACTGGACCTAACTTTAGCTTTGCCGCTACAATATTCATGTTGCCTTTCTTTGCGATCTTTGTTTATCCTTGGCTTAACGCAGGACCAGCTGTTGCCACCGAAATTAAAGGTAAAAGCGCTGTTGAATGGAATGTTCCTATTGCGGCGATAACCGTTTTCGTGCTAGCTACAGCCGCGTTTGGTGCAATGTACTACGCTGGAGGCCTGCACTTTATCAACGAGGCTCTCGCAAATCCCACGCTTGTGTTTGATTACTCTTTCAACTTCTGGACGCTTGCAATGGGCATAAGCAATAACATCGTGTTACAGTATATATTGGGAATCGGATGGATCGCTTGGGAGCTTGCAATCCTTGCTTATGCGATCATAGTGGTTTCAAGATACGTTTTCGCACAGGCTTTTGACGGCTTTCTTCCAGCAAGATTTGCTTACGTTTCACCACGCTACGGTTCTCCAGTAAACTCTTTGCTGTTTACACTTATAATGGTTGTTGCACTGGCCACCGTGTCAGCATACTTTTATGGAGGATTACAGTCGCTTTATGCGGCCACAATAGCTTCTATGATTTACTTTTTCTTTGTAGGAATAGCGGCGGTGATTTACGCACAAAGAAACGAAAAAGGTGGATCAAAAGCCACACTCACTATTGCAGGTGTTTTGATGACCCTTGTGTTTGCTTACATCATCTACGACTATCTTGCCAACCCGACAATCTGGGGAACTTCTGCTACCGCTTTTGGAATTCCTGGGACTTACTTCGCGTATGGTTATGTTGTCGCATCATTCATAGCAGGGCTAATCATTTACGATATTTCAAGAATCAGGTATTCCAAGCAAGGAATCAACATAGAACTAGCGTTTAAGACAATTCCGCCCGAGTGAAAATCAAAGAGTGATGCTAGCTATACACTCACCTTTTTCTTTTTCAAAGATGTACACAACTCTTGGCTTAAACCTTATTACGCTTTGTTCCTTAAACTCTTCGGTTTTGATCACACATTCATTTCCTTCAACCGAAACGTGTAGCAAAAACTCATCACCTAGAGGCTCCAAAAAAGAAAGGGACGCAGAAAGGCTGTTTTTGAGGTCATAAGTGTCACCTCAGAAGGTCTAAAACCGAGTAAAACCTCTTTCTGTAAAAAGTTTGCAAGCGCGGTTTGCTCAAGCTGAAGGCTCTGCGAACCTATCGAAATCTTTACGCGTGTTCCGCTCAGCGCAACAACCCTTGCCTCAACAAGGTTCATCGGAGGGGAACCCAAAAAGCTTGCGACAAACACGTTTTTCGGGTTCTTATAAACCTCAAGTGGGGAACCAAGCTGAACAATTTTTCCATGGTTCATCACCGCAATTTTGGAGCCTAGCGCCATCGCCTCAGTTTGGTCGTGCGTCACGTAAATCGTGGTGATTCCAAACCTCAAGTGAAACTTTTTGATCTCCTCTCTCATTTGAACCCTGAGCTTTGCGTCCGGGGGGGGTTCATCGAAAAGAAACACCTTTGGGTTTCGAACGAGCGCGCGTGCAAGCGCAACCCTTTGCTGCTGACCACCAGATAATTCGTAAGGTTTTCTTGTGAGAAGTTCAGAGATTTGTAGCAGTTGAGCAACATCCTTTACTCTTTGTTCGATTCGATGTTTATTTAGTTTTTTCATTTTGAGCGGAAAGGCGATGTTGTCAAAAACGCTCATGTGCGGGTAAAGCGCATAGTTTTGAAAAACCATCGCCACGTTTCTATCATACGGTTCGGTGTCGGTCACGTCAACACCGTCAATGTAAACTCTTCCGCGCTCTGGTTTTACAAGTCCTGCGACAATTCTAAGTAGCGTGGTCTTTCCACAACCAGAAGGTCCTAGAACCACCAAGAACTCTCGGTCGTCAAGCTCAAGCGTGACATCGTCCACCGCTTTTATGCTACCAAAGCTTTTCGTGACTCCTTGGAGAGCTACTTTGGACACACACTCACCTCTTAATACCTGTTAGCGCAATTCCCTTAATAAAGTATCTTTGAAAAATCGCGTAAACCAAGATCGTAGGAATGATCGCAAGTGTCGTCGCCGCTGTCAAGTAGTTCCATTCGATCGCTTGGCCGTTTGCGGTTTTAAAGAAGCCCACGGGTATCGTGAACATGTTTGGCGTTTGGGCGACGATGAGCGGCCAAAGAAAGTTGTTCCACACGCTTATAAACGTGTAAATCGCAACCGCGCTGAGCGCTGGTTTTGTAAGCGGAAGGCTCACTCTGAGAAAAGCGTTAAAAGGCGTTGCGCCGTTGTCAGCAGTTCCAGAATAGGTTTATATAGATTTCTGGATTTGAGCATTTGTGTGCACGGGCAGTAGGGTGGTAGTAGAGAAGACCCAAGACCTCCTTCTCGAGGGAGGGGTACGTGCACAGGAAGCAGGGGACTGAAGATGGTCGGCGTTCCCCATGATGCCTTCCCCGGCGTGTGAGTGGGTGGGTGCGTCGAGACAGGGGGGAAGCGGAGTGACCCCGATGAACTCGTGAGGGGGCTATATGATGCTGTGAAGCCCAAGCTCTACTATGCGTATGATAGGCATGCGGATGCATACCTATGTATACCTACGTAGAGTGAAACCCTTGGACCACCCAACCACCTGTTTTAGCGGTAAGTGTAGAAAGAATACTCGAAACAAGCTGGGACGAAGGCTTTGCGAAAAAGGCGTTCAAGGTTCTTTTAAAGTACGACGAGTGGTGGAACAAAA
>Ga0208314_100778_pt1 | contig 11021 bp, 9 predicted proteins | sample OSPB_Mat_host_9__FD_187144 | JGI IMG/M metagenome (GOLD analysis project Ga0208314, IMG submission 187144) | Extremophilic microbial mat communities from Yellowstone National Park, USA - OSPB_Mat_host_9_15 (SPAdes) (version 3) | ecosystem: Environmental > Aquatic > Thermal springs > Hot (42-90C) >...
GTTCTCGGCCACCTTCCCGAACGAGGTCAAGCGGCTCGCGCTGCGTTACATGCGCGATCCGCAGCACATCACGGTCAATCGCGGCGAGGTGACCGTGCCGCAGATCGATCAGGTGTGCTACAAGGTGCTCGAGCGCAATAAGCTCGATAGCCTCTGCCGAATCGTGGACAGCGAAGACATTCAGCTTGGGATCATCTTCTGCCGGACGAAGCGCGGCGTGGATGATCTCGTCGAGGCCCTGCTTGCGCGCGGCTACCTCGCTGACGGACTTCATGGCGACCTGAGCCAGGCTCAGCGCGATCGCGTCATGCGGAAGTTCCGCAAAAACGAGATTGAGCTATTGGTCGCGACGGACGTGGCGGCTCGCGGGCTGGACGTGGACGACGTGACGCACGTGATCAACTACGACGTTCCGCAGGATCCCGAGTCGTACGTGCACCGCATCGGACGCACGGGCCGCGCAGGCAAGCGAGGGTTGGCCATCACGCTCGTGACACCTCGAGAGTACAAATTGCTGAAGCAGATTGAGCGAGAAATCAAGCAGAAGATCATCGTCCGCGAGGTGCCGTCGCTGGAGGACGTGGCGGAGCGGCAGGCGGAGATGTGGAGAAGCAAAATCGTGGACGTCATTCGCGAGGGTGGCCTCGCGCCGTATCGCGCCATTCTGAGCGGCCTCGTGGACGAGCACGATCCCATCGACATCGCCTCGGCCCTCCTGAAACTGGCGTCGTCAGGGGATGGAAATCGCACGGAGTCGGACGAATACGACTTTGGGGACACGGGAGCTCGGCCCGGCATGGTGCGGTTCTTCGTGAATGTGGGCCGCACGTCTCGGATGAGTCCGCAGGACTTCGTCCGCGCCATTTCCGAAGAGGCCGGTGTGCCGGGCGACGCGGTTGGGCGGATCGATATGTTCGAGAAGTTTACGTTCATCGAGGTGGAGGAGGAGAGCGCGCCGTTCGTCTACGAGGCGTTGCGCCAAAGCCGAATCAATGGCACGCGGGTGAATTTGGAGCCTGCGAAGCCGCGCTCGTCGCGCCGCTGAGCGGTAGGTCGAGCAGGATGGGAGAGCCGGACATGCGAGTGTCCGGCTCTTGCTGCGCCTGGGGCACCGATGCGCGTGATGCGAACGTTTGTTTGCATTTTTCGCAGGAACGTGTACAATCGGATCGAAGGATTCCTGCGAGCGTTCGCGAATAGGTTCCCGTGTTCGGGAGCAGGCGAAGAAGAGGCTTACGGGCATACGCGCTTGAAGAAATTGAGGGATGGTGTGTCATGGGAGACAAAAAGGCGGCTTTGGAACAAGCCCTGCGAAAAATTGAGAAGGAATTTGGCAAGGGTTCCATCATGAGACTCGGCGAAGCGGCCGCGATGACGGTCGAGACCGTGCCGACGGGGTCGATTGCGCTTGACATTGCGCTCGGCGTCGGAGGACTGCCTCGTGGGAGAATCGTGGAAATCTACGGACCGGAGTCGTCGGGCAAGACGACCGTGGCGCTTCACGTTGTCGCGGAGGTGCAGAAGCTGGGCGGTCAGGCGGCGTTCATCGACGCCGAACACGCGTTGGATCCGGTCTATGCCCAAAAGCTCGGCGTCAACATCGACGAACTCCTGATTTCTCAGCCGGACACGGGGGAACAGGCGCTCGAGATCGCCGAGGCGCTGGTTCGGAGTGGCGCGGTGGACGTGATCGTCGTGGACTCCGTGGCAGCCTTGGTTCCGAAGAACGAACTCGAGGGCGACATGGGCGATTCGCACGTCGGATTGCAGGCGCGCCTGATGTCGCAGGCGCTGCGCAAGTTGGCGGGCGCCATCAGCAAGTCGAAGACCATCGCCATCTTCATCAACCAAATCCGCGAAAAGGTCGGCGTCATGTTCGGAAATCCCGAGACCACGACAGGCGGGCGCGCGCTGAAATTCTACGCCTCCGTGCGGCTGGAGGTCCGGCGCGTCGAGGCCATCAAACAGGGGAATGACGTGGTGGGATCGCGGACGCGGATCAAGGTCGTGAAGAACAAGGTGGCGCCGCCGTTCCGCCAGTGCGACGTGGATATCATGTTTGGGGAAGGGATCTCGCGAGAGGGCAGCCTGATCGATATCGCCACCGAGATCGACGTCGTCCAGAAAAGCGGAGCCTGGTATTCCTTTGGTGAGGAGCGGCTCGGACAAGGGCGTGAAAACGCCAAGCAGTACCTGAAGGAGCATCCGGAGATCGCGGAGCAAATCGAGGCGGCGGTTCGCGAGTACTTCCACGTGAATCCGGCCAAGCCGCTGGTTGCAGCCGCTGCGGAGGATGCGGATGATGACGCGGATGACGCATTCGACGAATTCGACGCCTTCTGATGAGGAATCGTTGGTTCTGGTTCGCCGTACGGAGGCCACGGGCAAATGGCGCCCCCTCATTTGCGCGGAGTTCGAAGGCGCGCCCTCTCTGTATCTGACGGCCGAGGACTGGGTCGATTGCGGGCTCAAGGTCGGGATGAGGATGTCGGTGAAGCAGTACGCCGACCTGGAGAGACGAGCGAAGGTGGCGCAAGCCTTGCGCGAGGCGCTGAAGCTGCTTGAGGTACGCCCGCGCTTTGAAGGTGAATTGAGCCGGGCGCTGCTGCGCAAGGGCTGGGAGCGCGAGGTGATCGATGGGGCGCTCGTCCGCCTGCGCGAGAAAGGGCTTCTCAATGACGAGAAGCTCGTGCGGGATCGCGTGGAAGCTTGGGCTGGTACGCGAAGCCGCCGAGAAATCCGGGCGAAATTGAGATCTCGGGGAGCGCCGACTTTGCTCGTGACCCAATCCCTAGAGTCGTGTGTGGACGATGAAAGGGAGCGAGAGGCCGCGCTCAGGCTCGCGGAGAAGTACTTTCGCCGCGCGGCTGGCCGCCTTGCGGACGTGGATGAACGCCGGGCCCTGATGCACCTTGTGCGAAAGGGATTTTCACCTTCCATTGCGCGCCAGGCTGTGCGAGAAACGGTCAGGCGGCTGGGTGAGCAGGAAGTCGACCCATGGGCGTAATCGCCTTTTCTTGACACCGTTTTGAAACAACACGTAGAATAAAAGTGCGTATCACCTACGGCCTCTAGCTCGAAGACGTCATGGTTCCGATGCGAACAGGTGATCGTCGACCGGAGCAAGGAGGCGCCTCATTGGAAGTCGCAGTCTGGCTGTTGATCGTGGTTTCGCTTGTTTGTTTAGGCATTGGCTTAGGTGTAGGGTACGTGGTCCGGCGCATGGTCGCCGAGGCCAAGATTGGCGCCGCAGAAGCGCGCGCCTTGGAAATTATAGAGGCCGCGCAGCGGGATGTCGAGGCTCGGCGCAAGGAGGCGGTCCTTGAGGCCAAGGAAGAAGCTCACCGCATCCGGCAGGAGGCCGAGAAGGAGCTGCGCGAGCGACGCAACGAGATTCAACGGATGGAGCGCCGCATCCTGCAAAAGGAGGAGGCGCTCGATAAGAAGCTCGAAGTCCTGGAGCAGAAGTCGGAGGAGCTTCGCCGAGAAGAAATGGCCATCCAGGCGCTCAAAGAAGAGGCTGAGGCTCTGCGCCAGGAACAGGTCCGGGAACTCGAGCGGATTTCCGGCTTGACGCGAGAAAGCGCGAGGCAGCTCATCCTGGAACAGGTTGAGCGCGAGGCGCGCCATGATGCGGCGCTTATGGTCAAGCAAATCGAGCAGGAGGCCAAGCGCGAGGCAGACCGCCGGGCGAGGGACATCGTCGCCAACGCCATCCAGCGGTGCGCGGCGGATCATGCCTCCGAGATCACCGTGACGGTGGTCAACCTGCCGAACGACGAGATGAAGGGGCGCATCATTGGGCGAGAAGGCCGCAACATCCGAACCCTCGAGTCGCTCACGGGCGTGGACTTGATCATCGACGACACGCCGGAAGCGGTCATCCTGTCAGGTTTTGACCCCATCCGCCGCGAGATCGCTAAAATCGCGCTCGAGCGACTGGTCGCCGATGGGCGCATCCACCCCGCGCGGATCGAGGAGATGGTGGAGCGGGCTCGCCGGGAGATCGAGGACGTGATCCGCGAGCAGGGAGAGCAGGCCACGTTTGATGCGAATGTCCACGGCCTGCATCCCGATCTGGTGAAACTTCTCGGTCGCCTCCGCTTCCGCACGAGTTACGGGCAAAACGTGCTGAAGCACTCCATCGAGGTTGCGCATCTCGCAGGGATGATGGCTTCCGAACTCGGGCTCGACGCTGCCCTTGCGCGCCGAGGTGGTTTGCTGCACGACATCGGGAAGGCGGTCACGCACGAGGTGGAGGGATCGCACGTGGAGATCGGCGTCGATCTTGCGCGCCGATACAAAGAGCATCCCGTCGTGATCAACTGCATCGCCGCCCACCACGGCGACGTGGAGTTCACCTCGCCGATTTCTGTGATCGTCGCGGCGGCCGATGCCATCTCGGCGGCTCGCCCGGGTGCGCGCCGTGAAACCCTGGAAGTGTATATGAAACGTCTGGAGAAGCTCGAACACATCGCGGATTCGTTCGCGGGTGTCGAGAAGAGCTATGCGATTCAGGCGGGTCGAGAGATCCGCATCATCGTAAAACCCGAATTGGTCGACGATGCTGAGTCTGCGCTGGTTGCAAAGGAGATATCGAAGAAGATCGAGAACGAACTCGACTATCCCGGCCAGATCAAGGTGACGGTAATTCGAGAAACTAGAGCCGTTGAATACGCAAAATAGGGCAGCCTGGGGCTGGCCCTATTTTTATACATATGGTCGAGGGAATCCCTGAGGCGTGCGGCGTTGGGCGGCGTTTGAGCCCCTCTTGTCCGTTGGCATAATGGGCTTTCTGGCGAATATCGTATAGTGTCCTACTGCCGACGGAACAGAGGAGGTCATCTCACCGTGGATGTGTTAAAAGTCTCGGCAAAATCGAATCCCAATTCGGTCGCAGGCGCCCTTGCGGGGGTCGTGCGCGAGCAAGGTTCGGCAGAAATTCAGGCGATTGGAGCGGGGGCGCTCAATCAAGCCGTGAAGGCCGTCGCGATCGCGCGAGGGTTTGTCGCACCGAGTGGCATCGACCTGATCTGTGTGCCTGCCTTTACGGACATCAAAATTGATGGCGAGGATCGAACCGCTATTCGCCTGCTCGTAGAGCCTCGCTGAGAAAGGATGAAGATCGGTGGCGCGAATGCTTGTGGCCGACGCACATGTCGACGTCCTGATGAAGTTGGCGGAGGGCCGCGTGGCTTTTCTGGAGGACTCGCCCAACCTGCGGGCGAACTACCATTCCCTGCGCGAGGGCGGTGTCGCCACACAGGTGTTCGCGCTCTACGTCGATCCGTCCCTTGATTCCTACACGCAGTTGGCGGTGGTCTTGCGACAAATTGACGCGTTCTACCAACAGGTGGCCATCCTGGCCGATGTGCGGGCGGTGCGATCCAGGGAAGATTTGCGCATCGCCCGCCAGCAGGGACAGATGGCCGCCATCTTGTCGCTTGAAGGCGGCGGCTGTCTCCGCGGCAGCGTCGAGATTCTCCGGATCCTGTATCGCCTCGGCGTTCGGGGCGTGGGTTTGACGTGGAATGACGCGAACGAACTGGCCGACGGTTGCGGAGAGTTGCGGGGGGCAGGGTTGACGCGCGCCGGCCGCGACGTGCTGAGGGAAATGCAGCATTGGTCGATGTGGATCGATCTCGCCCATCTGCACGACGCTGGCGTGCGCGACGTGCTTCGGCTCACGGACGGACCCGTGATGGCGTCGCACGCCAATGCCCGGGCCGTTCATCCTCACCGCAGGAATCTGACCGACGATGTCATTCGCGAGATCATCCGCCGGGACGGGTGGATGGGCCTGACGTTTCAGCCGTCTTTCGTCGGGCGCGATCCCGTCGGGATCGACGACGTGTTCCGCCATTTGGATCACGTTCTCGATCTCGGGGGGCACCGCCACGTCGGCTTTGGATCGGATTTCGACGGCACGTCCGCGGACATTCCCGGCCTTGCCGCAAGCAGGGACTACCGTGCATTCGCCGAGCGGCTGTGCGACCGGTACGGCCAGGACCTCGCGCAGGCCTTTCTTTTCGGCAACTTCGAAGCCTTCTTGATGCGCCAGTTGCCGTCCACGTCGCCACTTTGAAACGCCTCGCCGCCTGAGGCGGCGCCTTTTCGATCAGCCGCGTTCTATCCTCCGCGCATCCCTCTCTTCTTGCCTTCTCGGTGGGCCATCGCCCAATTTTTCCCCACCCGTGTTCAGCGCGGCGCACCTCCATTCGCCCATGCATACGATGTGCTGTGAGCGCGACTGGGCAGAAGCCGCCGGGCGCGATGCCCGATGGGCTCCTTGCCTCGCAATCGGTTCGATCCCTGCGAGCGCAGGTCCGCTCGATTCTGCACAGAGGAGGTAGCCGCATGGTGCTGTCCAGCAAAGACCTCAGCTACCGGGAAATCATGGCGAATGCCGTGTGTGGCCGCGGCAACAAGTATTCTCAGACCACGTACACGGTTCGCCCTGCCCACCGCCCGAGCACGATCGGAGGCTGCTGGGTGATGAACCACGTGTACGAGGCGGAGTTGGTTGGCGACTACGTCGAGGTCCGGGGCCGGTTTGACATCAATGTATGGTACTCGTACAACGGCAACACGGACACGGCCATCGCCAAGGAGACCGTCACGTACACGGAACAGATCGCCCTGCGCGACCTCGACGACGCCTGTGTGCGCGACAGCCGCGAGGTGTGCGTGCATGTGATCCAGAGCCCGAATTGCCTCGACGCCACCCTGACAGGCAACGGCTCCGAGGTCTTGGTGCGCGTCGAAAAGGAACTCGGGGTGGAGGTCATCGGTCAGACCAAGTTGTGCGTCGTCACGGTCGACCTCGCGGACAAGAAAGACGTCGACTTCTTCGAGGAGGAGAGCCAGGTCGAGGAAGTCGAGATCGAAGACTGAAGGCGCGAGCGCGTTCGAGGGGGCAGGCGCCCCCTCTCCTTGTGTCCAGAGGAGGTGCGCGCATGGGGGATGACGTCGCACGCACGCAGCTCGCCATCTACGTGGACGGCCCGTATCCAGGGCCGCGGAAGTTCGGCGAACAGACGCGATTGTTCGAAGATCTCGCCCTTCTTGGGCGCGATAGGGGCGTGGACGTGCAAGTCCTGACGCCGGGCGATCTCTCGGCCGGACGGGCGCACGTGTTCACGGGCGCCGCGTGGGGGATGGCGCCGCGCGCCGGGATGGGGGTGGTTTTGCGCCGATCCGGCGTCTTCCACCGCCAACCGGCGGTCGCCGTGCGGGAACTGGTCGCGCTTCGCCGCCGGGGGCTTCTACATACACTCCCTCGACAAAGTGGGCACAAATGGAAGTTGTACACCTGGCTTCGCCGGGATCAGCGCGTAAGACTTCATCTCCCGCGCACCTGGTTGTGCGCGCGGGTGGAGGATCTCATTGCGCTTCTCGCCAACCAGGACGACCTGTATGTCAAGCCGCTCAACGGGACGCAGGGCCAGGGCATCCACCGCGTGCGGAGGCGAGCGGGAAGGATCGAGCTGTGGCCCGCGTCCGGCGGCGGACCCATCTTGGTGGCGACGCCGTCCGAGCTTGCGTGCGCCTGGCCTGCTGGCTCGTGGCTGCCGTCCGTGGCCCAGACCACCATCCCCCTCGCCCGTATGGGAAACAGGCCCTTTGATCTGCGCTGGCTCGTCTGCGACGGCGACCAACCGCAGATCATCGCCAGGGTCGCGCGCGTTGCCAAGCCTCAGGCGGTCACCACCAACATTCACACGGGCAGCGAGCCGCGCGCCGCGGAGATCGCCCTTGCCGATGCGTTCGGGACGCAAACGGCGGGCGATCTCGTCGATCAGTTGGACGAGATCGCCAAGGCGGTCGCAGAGCTCGCCCGGGAGCGGTTTGGGCCGTATGCCGAACTGGGCCTGGACCTCGCGGTGAGCGAGGACGGCCGCGCGTACTTCATCGAGCTCAACCCCACGCCCGGCCGAAAAATGTTGCGCCGGTTGGATCCGAAGGTGCATCGTCTGTCACTCCAAGCCTTGCTGGAATATGCTATCCAAGTTCGACAGCGGCGCGGGGGATGACCGCGGGGGGTGAGGAAGATGGTGCAGCGGCCGCTCATCGGCATTCTCGATCACCCGCGATGGGACGAACGCCGGGAGACCCTCCGAGACAACGATCAAACGGCGGGGATTCGGCGCATGGTCGAGATCGCGCAGTCGCTGGGTGCGGAGGCGTTCGTGTTTGGTTTAGGGGATGTCGATCTGAAGGCCAGGCGCATCCGCGGGTTCTCTCGTCTGGACGGCCGATGGGTCGAGCGGGTCTATCCGTTTCCCGACGTGATTTACGACCAACTCGTCTCTCGCAAGATCGAGCGAAACGAGGCCTATCGATCGATCCGGCACGCGCTTTCATCGGCGTACGGTGATCGGTTCTTCAACGACGGCTTCTTTGACAAGTGGCAGATTTACGAGTGGCTGCGGCGCTCCCCGGTGCGCCCGCACGTCCCGGAGACCATCCGCCACCGGTCTCTCGCCCAAGGAGCGGTTTTCGTCGCTCGCCACCCCGTCACCTTTCTGAAGCCCCTTCACGGGAGCCTCGGTCTCGGCATCGTCCGCTTTGCGCTCGACAAGGATGGCTCTGTCTCGTACGAGTGGAAGCGATCGCGCGAGGGCGTCGTGCGCGGCACCGCCGCTTCCCCCGCCGAGGCCGTGCAGCTGTTCCGCACGCAATTGCGAAGGCGGCCGTATATTTGGCAGCAGGGTATCGATCTCGTCGCGCTGGACGGACGGCCCGTCGATGTCCGCATCCTGCTTCAGCGCGACGGAACCGGCGCTTGGAAGCGCACCAAGATGTTTGCCCGGGTCGCGAAGTCCGGGGATTTCACCTCCAACCTCGCGACGGGCGGCGGTGCCATGCCGGTGGACCGCGCGATTCTCGGCGCCTTTCCTGACGAAGCGAAGAAGCGCGTGCGCGCGTCGATCCGCCGGCTCGCCGAGGCCGTGGCGGAGGCGGTTGAAGCGGGCGCCGGGCGCACCTTCGGCGAACTCGGCATCGATCTCGGCGTCGATCGGCGCGGTTTCGTGTGGGTCATTGAGGTCAATTCCAAGCCGCGCAAAGCACCTGCGTCGGCGAGCGGCCGCGACGACCTGGTCGAACTCTCGTTCAGGCGGCCGATGGAATACGCGCTGTTCCTCGCGCGGCGGCCGTCGTGAGCCCGCGCCGAACCAGGGGGGAGTGCAGATGGCGTACTACCTTTTGTTTAAAAACCAGCCCTCGGCCAGACGGCTCATGGCAAGCGTGCCTCGCCTCTCCAGGTACACGGCGAGCAATCGAATGACGGATCGCGACGTATTGGTTCGATGGGGGATGATGGAAGAAAGCGATCCCGCCCACGGGACGGTGCTGAACGCCAGCGAAGCCCAGCGCCGCATCGCTTCGCGCGCGCAGATGGCGAAGTTTCTGAGGCGGGTTGGCGTGCGTGTGGCGCCGCGCGTCAACCGAGACGGGCTTCCCACCACGTTCAGCCGTCAGTATCGCATCGCGATTTTCGACTTCGTGCCCATCGGCTGCTTTCGCTCCGACTCGGGGGTGGACTGGACTTCATCCCGCATTTCGCGGATCCACGAGTCGTTCGAGGAAGTGCCGCTCGACAGCGACGGGCAAACGCGGAGAGCCACGTATCTGGCGACGCGAACCTTGCACGCGCTGGGGCTCGACTTCGGCCTCGTCTCCATTGGCGTATCCGATCGCGGTTTTCTCCAGGTGCTGGACGTGAGCGCCGCGCCCATCTTGGAAGGGCGTTTGCTGGAGTTATACCGGGATGCTATGCAGCGCTTTGTCGAGCGGGAAGAGGAGGCGCGCCGCGCGGGTCCTCCCTCCGTGACCCTTGGCGCCGATGTGGAGCTCATGTTGAGAAATGCTCAGGGGAAGATGGTGCTCGCAAGCAAATACTTTCCTCGCAAGGGCCGGATCGGCTGCGACGACCGCAGTGTCCATTTCGACGGCCGGCGCTTGCCCTTGATGGAACTTCGGCCGGCACCCGATTCGTCACCCGATGGCCTCGTGTTGAATCTGCGCGCGTTGATGCAGGAGGCGAGCGAGGTCATCAATCGGCCCGGGGTCGAATGGCGAGCGGGCAGTGCTCCGTTTCGGCCGTACTGCACGGGGGGGCACATTCACGTCTCCGGGGTGCCGCTCGGCGCGCGGTTGGTCAGAGCGCTCGACCACTACGTCGGTTTGCCGCTCATGGCCGTCGAGGATCCGGTCCGCGCTCAGTGGCGTCGGCCCAAGTACGGATTTTTGGGCGACGTGCGCCAGAAGGCGCACGGCGGATTCGAGTACCGCACGCCCGCGAGCTTCGTGTGCAGCCAGGCGGCCACCCGCGCCGCGTTTCACCTGGCTCATATGGTGGCTCGGCATTATCGCGAACTTCCGTTGTACGACATCTACTCACCGCAACTTCAGTTCGCGTTTTACCATGCGGACCGCGAGGCGCTGCGGCCGATCCTGCTTCGCAACATCGACGCCATCCGCGCACATCCCGAATATGCCCAGCATCAGGACGCCATTGAGCCACTGTTTGCGATGATCGAACGCGGGGAGACCTGGGACGAGACGGTGGACGTTCGTCAGGAGTGGGGTGTGCCCCTCCGGCGCGCGCAGGGGCCGAAGCGGGCGAACGTCTCCGCGGCCCGAAGCGTGTAGACGGCACGTCGCGTGAGGTGTGGATGATGAGTCAAGCATTCCACGGGAGTGTCCACGACGGCCAGGCGGGCGAAATCGCTTGGCGGCATGATGGGCCAGCCTTTGCGATTCTCACCGCCGAACACCCATCTGGATTCGCCGGATCGCGGCTCTATTTCCGGGATATCATTGCGGCGGGGCAAAAACGAGGATTCCTGGTGTACGTCATCACGCCTCCATCCGTGTCGGAAGGCTCGTTCTGGCAGGGGTACGTGCGACTGGGCTATCGAAATTGGAAACCGATGTGGTTGCCTCGGCCGCTCGCGGTGTACAATCGCATCCCAAACCGAGCGCTGGAAGCGAGCGCCGCGGTGCAACGGGCGCGC
>Ga0208314_100787_pt1 | contig 10912 bp, 9 predicted proteins | sample OSPB_Mat_host_9__FD_187144 | JGI IMG/M metagenome (GOLD analysis project Ga0208314, IMG submission 187144) | Extremophilic microbial mat communities from Yellowstone National Park, USA - OSPB_Mat_host_9_15 (SPAdes) (version 3) | ecosystem: Environmental > Aquatic > Thermal springs > Hot (42-90C) >...
CGGCCGGGATCGCCATGCGCTACGGCATTCGCGGGCCGGTGATGACCTATTCGACCGCGTGCGCCTCCTCCGCCAACGCCATCGGCGAGGCGAGCTACTGGCTCAGGCTCGGCGAGATCGACATGGCGCTGGTAGGCGGCGCGGAGTGCCTGTTCAGCCCGGCCATCCTGGCGGGCCTGCGCGCGGCGGGGGCGCTTGCGACGGAGGGGCCGGAGGACTACAGCGCGTGGTCGCGGCCGTTTGACAAGCGGCGGACCGGCATGGTGATGGGCGAGGGCGCGGCGGTGCTGGTGCTGGAGACGCTGGAGCGGGCCCTTGAGCGCGGCGCCACCATCTATGGCGAACTCGTGGGGTACGGCACGTCGAACGACGCGTACCACGAGACCTCGCCCGATCCATCCGGGCACGGCGCGAAACTCGCCATGGAGCGGGCGCTGAAGAGCGCGGATCTCGCCCCTGAAGACATCGACTACGTGAACGCGCACGCGACGGCGACGCCCGCGGGGGACGTGGCGGAGTCGACGGCGCTTCGCGACATGTTTGGCCCACACATCGACGAGATCCCGGTGAGCTCCATCAAGGGCGCGGTGGGCCACATGCTCGGCACCGCCGGGGCGATTGAGTCCATCGCCTGCGTGAAGGCGCTCGAGACCGGATGGCTGCCGCCCACCTTGAACTGCGACGACAAGGAGGAGATTGCACCGCGCGACGTGGTCGCGAATCAGAGCCGCAGGGCGGCCATCCGCACGGCGCTCAGCTCCTCGTTTGGCTTCGGCGGCCAAAACGGCGTGCTCATCTGGAAAAAGGCCGAGCTGTGAGCGCGGAGCGGCCAGTGTAGCAAAAGCCGGACGGGATGATCCGTCCGGCTTTTTTCACGCTTGGAGCCCCTCACCCCGCTGCGATGCCCCCGCGTCCGGCTCCCGGCCATCGGCGCTCGTCTCAGCGCTTCAGCCTCCCCCCGGCGCGTACGCCCACGTCCAGCCGCCATCCCGCGTCACGAGCAGGCCGCGATCCGTGAGGAGCGCGCCGAAGTCGTCGCCCGAAAGCGCCAAACTTACGACCTCGCCGGGCAGCTTCGGCTGAAGCCCGGGCGCGAGATGGCGCGCGCGCCATGTGGCGCCGCCATCCGTGGTGACGAAAAGCGTGAGCCCCCGGGACGGGTCCATGTTCGCGGACGAGGCGCAGACCACCATCCCGCGCGATCCCGCCCAGGCCATCGCGAGCGCGTCATATCCCTCAGGAAGCGAGACCGTGCGCTCCGTGTTCCCGCTCGCCGGCGACGCCGTGAGCACGGGTTGAAGCACCGGCCCAGTGTCCTTCCCGTTGGCCTTGCCCCCCGGCCGGATCAAGTGGTTATCGAGCCACCAGACCGTTCCCCCGTCGAAGGCGGGCGCCAAGGCGAGATCGTCATTGGGCACCGAGCGGACGGTCGACCAGTGCACCCCGTCCCGCGACGCAAGCACCAGGTCCTTCGGCATCGCCGCAATGGCGAGGAGGTACCCGTCGGCCGTCACGGACAAAGCCGCGTCCGACGGGCCAAAGGGCATCAGGCTCTGCACCACGCTACCGGGCAGATCCGCTGCGCCGAGTTCCATCCAATGTTGGCCGCCGTCCCGGCTCACCCACAGGTGCAGCGGGCCGTTGCCACCCGAGGCGTCCACCGCGGCCACGGCGAGGCGCTTGCCGGGGCCCGCCGCGACGGCGATGGGCGTCTGGCGCGGTATCCGGGCGAGGACGCGCCACGAGGCGCCGCCGTCCGCGCTCTCCTCCACCGTGCCCTGAAACAGGTCGCCGTCGATGCCGAAAAGCATTGGCGATCCGGCCGAACCCAGTGCGGGATCCGCGATGACCTGGACGTCGGGCGGCGCCGCCGGCGCAACACGGTGCCACGCGCCAAGCCCCTGCGCGCTTTCGTACAGGCCCGTCGGCTCCGACGAGGACGGCGCCGCGTACCAGGTTCCGGACGGGCCGCGGGCGAGCGAGACGCTGTACCAGTACGGGACGCTCGCGAGGGTCGACGCCTGCCCGGTCCGGAGGTCAAACGACGTCACGCCGCCGGGAAAGGGCGCGGCGCCCGGGCACAGCCCGATGTACGCGACGTCCCCGTCGAGGACCGGCACAGACTGTGCGATCCGCCCCTGGTACACTTGCGGCATGTCCTCGCGCCACGACGCCCACCCGTTCGTGGTCCAAAGCAGCCGCGTCTCCCAACTGCCGAGGTCTTTGACCACCCAAACGCCGGCGCCGCTTGGGCTCATGGCGAGATCGGCCTCCCACGGCACGACGCTCGGGCCCGTCAACACGGTGCGAAACGTGCGGCCGCCGTCCGCGCTCTCGGCGATCACGACAGGCGCGGGGTGATTGCCCGCCCGAAACACCTGCGGCGATACCTCGCTCAGCCAAACCCGCGCCGGCGATGGGAAGGCGGCGTCGAGCACCGCGTCCTGGAGCGGCACCCGCGCCCAGGTCGCGCCGCCGTCCACCGAGCGCAGTAGTTGGCCGCTCACCGCCGCATAGCCGGTCGCTCCAAACAGCGCCAGGACTGGCGTCGCCGCGGGCATCTCGTCGGCTGGCGGCGCCGTGAGCTGCCAAACGGCCCGCCACGACGCGCCGGCGTCTCGCGTCTGCCAGATGCGGTACGCGGCCGGCCCCTCCGCCATGTTGGGGCTCGCCTTTCCGCGCAGGACGGTGATGGCGGCTCCGTCCGACGGACTCGAGAACGAGATCGCCACCACCTGCCCGGGAAGCTCGCTCACCACGCGCCATGGCTTGCCGGCCGCGCTTTGAATGATGGCGCTCGAAGACTGTCCGTCGAGCGCCGCAAATCCGACTGTGCCGACGAAGCTCGGCGGGACGACCTGGGTGACGCGAGCTGGTGCCCACCTAGGATCACCAAGTACCGCGAATTCCCCGCGGCTCGCAAGCGTACGCTCCATGCTCGAGCTGCCCGCATCCGCCGTGACCCCCGTCCCCTTGGCAGCCGTCCCGTGCGCGTTCGCCCCTGCGGCCAAAGAGCCTGGCAAAGAGCCTGGCGCGTTCTCGGCCGAAACGCCTTGCGCTCCGCAGCCCGCCGCGAGCATTCCGCACGCGCTGCAGGCGGCGCCAAACCAAATCAAACGGCGCATTCCATCCGCCTCCCTCTGCGCTTCGCGCACAGACCACATGGATGAGACGGAATGCGCCGCGATGGTGTGACACCGACGGAAGGCGTCAGGTCTGTCCCACCCAGTCAGGCTGCGCGACGCGCCGCCACGCCTCGCGGATGGCGTCAAATTCCTCCTTCGGCAGCGGCCCCTCGTCCACGTAGCGCGCGTTCTCCTGCCACCTTCCCGGATTCTGCGTCCCCACGATGGCCGTCGTCACGCCCGGCACAGAGAGCGTGAAGCGGAGCGCCACGCCCACCGCCTCGCTGAGCGGCCGCTCGGTGAAGGGGAAGTTCAGTTCCCTGAGCCTGCGCCAATACTCGACGTAATAATCCACGTCCGGCTTCTCCTGATATCGCCACGCCACGTTCGCCACCGGCCGCTTGGCGATGACCCCCATCCCGCGCGCGGCGGCGAGGGGAATGACCTCGTCGATGGCACTCTGATCCGCCACGTTGACCGACGTCTGCAGGCTGTCGAACACGCCGAGTTCCACGGCGTACTTCGCCGCCTCATTGTCGCCGCTGTAGCCGAGGAAGCGGATCTTGCCCGCCTCCTTCGCCTTCTGCAGCTCCTCGATCACGCTGCCCTCCTTCAGCACCTCGACCGAGCAGCTGTGGAGCTGCATCAGGTCCACGTAGTCCGTGCGCAATCGCTTCAGGCTCCGGTCGATGCTCGCGCGAATGGTCTCCGGCGCCCAGTCCGGGGTCTCGAGGCCCGAACGGTGGCCGCACTTCGTGAACAGGAAGTACTCGCTGCGGCGGTGGCCCACCGCCCGGCCGATGAGTTCCTCGCTGTCCCCGTAACACTCGCCCGTGTCGATCACATTCAGCCCCGCGTCGCGCGCGCTCGCAAGCAGGCGCTCCACCGTCGCGACGTCCGAACCGCGAATCTCCGATCCGCCAAATCCCAGCGCGCTCACGCGCATGCCCGTGCGTCCAAACTCGCGGTATTCCATCTTCCTCTCCTCCTCACGCCTCGGCTTCCTCGGCTCGCCTGAGGCAGGTCATGAGCACGTCCCCCAATTCCCCCGGGTGCGTCAGCCGAAGGGTCACGTCCGGCCGCTCGCGGCCGATGTACCGATCGATGTAGATGGTCAGCATCCCCAGGCGGATGGCCGGACGCATCTCGTTCCGGTAGTGATCCCCAATCGACACCGCCCGCTCGGGCACAACGCCGTACTTCTCCAGCCATTTGCGGAAGTGCTCCTCCGTTCGGTACGGTTTCACCGCCCGAAACACGAAGTCCTCGATCACGTCTTCCAGGTTCAGCTTGCGCAGAATCGCGCGGCTGTCCGGCTCCGGGCTGTTGGTGGCGAGCACCACGTGGCCGCCGCGCGCCCGGATCTCCTCCATGGCCTCCCGCAGCCCACCGAGCGGCTGCATGGGAAACGGGCCCGCCATGAAGTCGCGCGTGCGCAAAAACGCCTCGTCTCGCTCGCGCGGGCCAATTCCGTGCCGAATCGCCACCACCTGCAGGAGTCCCCACGGATCATCCACGTGCAGATACGCCCGATCCGGCCTGTCCTCCTCGGCGACGTCCACCCGCTCGCCCGTCTCGCGCGAAAACGCGTGTCCGTAAAACGCCTGGCCCTCGTGGAAAAGCGCCCGATGGGCGTCCTCGAGGAACGCCTCGCGCCTCGCTTCCGGCAGAAACGACGCCAGTTCGCGCGCATACGCCTCAAAGTGCTCTGTCTCCGCGTACACGGTGCCGTCGAGATCGAAGATGAAGAGCTTGGCACGCCCGATGCGGACGTAAGGGTCCTGATGCACTCGTCTCACTCCCGCAGAATCGAATGGTCTCTGGCATCATGGTTCACATTTTCTCTCTCGATCACGCCTCGAGGCGAAAGCTCGCCACCATGCGCTGCAGTGACTCGGCCATCTGCGCGAGCGCGGCCGCGGAGGCCGTCATCTCCTGCATGGACGCGAGCTGCTCCTCCGTCGCGGCCGCCACGGTCTCCATGCCCGCGCTCGTCTGTGCCGACACCTGCGCAATCTCGTCCACGCCCTCGCGCAGCTGCGCGGACGCCCGGCCCAGGCGGTTGACGAACGTCAGCACGCCCTGCAGTTCCTCGTCCACGCGCTCCACCGCCTGGCGGATGCGCGCGAACGACGCGTCCACCGCTTCGAACGACGCCTTGCCCGCCTCGACCTGCTCGCGCGAGGAGGCCATGCGCGCCGCCGCGTTCTCCATGTCGGCCTGAATCGCGGCCACCAGCGCCGCAATCTGCTTCGACGAGTCGGCCGACTGCTCCGCCAGCTTCCGGATTTCCGACGCCACCACCGAAAACCCGCGCCCCGCCTCGCCCGCGCGCGCCGCTTCGATGGCCGCGTTCAGCGCCAAAAGGTGCGTCTGCTTGGCGATGCGGGTCATGACCTCCACAATCGCGCCCACTTCCTGCGATCTCGACGCGAAGCTCCGCACGGCCTGCGCGAGATGCTCAAACGCGCCTTCGACGGAGGCCATCTGCGCAAGCGCCTGCGCCACGTGCTCTCCACCGTCCCGCGCTGCCTCCCGCGCCTGAGCCGTCGCCTCGCTGGCGCCCCGGAACCGGGCCGACATGTCGTCCATCCCGCGGGAGAGGAGCTGGAACACGTCAGTGGAGCGGGCGATGCGCGCGTCCTGCCGCTGCACGCCGGCCGACACGTCCTGGATGGTGAGCGCAATCTGTTCCGCCGCCTTGCCCGTCTCCTCCGCGCTCGCCGCGAGTTCCTGGCTTGCCGCGGCGAGATCGCCCGACGTGCGCGCGAGCTCGCGGATGACCTCCTGCATGGCGGCGGTGGCGGCGTTCAGCTCGCGGGCGAGAAGCCCCATCTCATCCTGGGTCTCGACGGCGACGCGCGCCGCGAGATTGCCCGCCGCCACGTCCTGCACCGCGCGCACCAGCCGGCCGAGCGGCCGGATGACGAGGATCTGAATCGCCACGAGCAACAGCGCAGCCGAGACAATGACGCTCACCGCGCTATTCACGTAGATCCCGTATTGGCTGTCCGGCACCGCCCGGCGAATCGCGGCGTTGATGGCGTCCGAGATGGGGACGCTCACCGCGAGGCTGACGATCACGACGACGATCATCTTCACGCGCAGGCTGACGCGCACCGCCCTTTCGCTTGCCGAACCGCCCCGAGGCCCTGCATGCAACGTTTCCGATGTCTTCTCCAACGCGCCTTCACTCCCTATCGCGAATCCCTTCTCAAACTACGACGCCAAGCGCGCCATCTCCTGCCTGCGGTTGCCCATGAGCGGGCGCGGCTGTCATAATAGAACAAGTGGTCTGACAGAGACAGATGCGGGAGGTGCGCCATGGGGTTCGACTACTGTTTCGCCTGCGGAAAGGACAACCCGCACGGCCTCCACATGCACTTTGAGCGAGACGGAGACGGCGTGGTCTGCCACTTCCAGACGCAGGAACATCATATCGGCTGGCCGAATGTCCAGCACGGCGGGATCACGTGCACGCTGCTCGACGAAGCGTCCGCCTACGTGCCGTTTTTCATGGGGCTCGTGACGGTCACGGCCGAGCTCAACATCTCGTTCAAGAAGCCCGTCCACGTCGGCGAGCGGCTGCGCGTGTGGGCCAGGCCCACCAAGGTCTCGTCGCGGCTTCTGGTGGTGGAAGCGGCGGTGGAAGGCGAGGACGGCGAGCTGAAGGCGTCGTCGACGGCCAAGATGATGGTGCTCAGCACAGAGAAGCAGAAACAACTTGGCATGGAGGGGTTGGAGACGAGAGGATGACATCCCGGGAGAATCGCGGTCGCCTGCTCATTTCGTGTCCAGATAGAATCGGCATTGTCGGCGCCATCGGCCAGTTTCTCGCCTCGTGCGGGGCGAACATCGCCGAATCTGCGCAGCACTCCACGGCGCCCTGGGGCGGGGACTTCTTCATGCGCGTCGAATTTGAGCTCGAAGACCTGCCCAACCGCGAGGAGGCGCTCTGCCGCGACTTCGCGAAGTTGGCCGAGGAATACCAGATGCGCTGGCGATATCACCCCGCGAGAAAGAAAAAGCGCATGGCCATCTTCGTCTCGCGCGAGCTGCACTGCCTGCAGGAGCTTTTGTGGGAATGGCAGGACGGCCTGCTCGACGCGGATCTCAAGATGGTCATCTCGAATCACGAAGACGCAAGGCCCCTCGTGGAGAGTCTCGGCATTCCCTACTATTACATCCCGGTCACGCCGGAGAACAAGCCGGAGGCCGAGGCCCAAGCGCTCGCGCTCATGGACGGTCAGATCGACGTCATTGTCCTCGCGCGGTACATGCAAATTTTGAGCCCGTCGTTTCTCGAACACTATCCGCAGCGCATCATCAACATCCATCACTCGTTTTTGCCAGCGTTCATCGGGCGAAATCCGTATCAACGGGCGTATCAGCGCGGGGTGAAGCTCATTGGCGCGACGGCCCATTACGTGACCGAGGAACTGGACGAAGGGCCCATCATCGAGCAGGACGTGATGCGGGTGGATCACCGCTTCACCGCCCTCGACCTGCGCATCGCAGGGCGTCAAGTGGAGCGGGCCGTGCTGAGCCGCGCCGTGAAATGGCACCTGGAGGACAAGGTCATCGTCCACGGCAACAAGACCATCGTGTTCGCGTGACGGGATGGCCCGGGGGCGTGACATGGGCGGCTGTCGCTTCGGCGTCCGCCAGCGCGGCATACGCTGAAGCGAAAGGAGGCAGTCTGACCATGCCACATCCGTTGTATCCCATTGCGAAGCAATACGTCGGGCGACCCGTCATCGTGCACCACGTGAACGGCCGCCGGTATCACGGCATCCTGCACAGCGTCCGCGATCACGGCATCTATCTTCTCAACGTGCGACCGATTGCCCACGCGGCGGGCCAGAATGAGGAACGATTCTCGACGCTCGACGAGGCGGAAAGCGGCGACATCGAGACGGTGTACGCCCCCGTCGGCTACTTCGCGTTCGGCGCCCTGACCGGCCTCACGCTCGGCACGGCGCTCGGCGCAACGGTGGCCCGCCCGTACCCGTATTACGGTTACGGCTATGGGTATGGATATGGGTACGGTTACCCTGGCTACTGGTGGTAAACCGATGGGGCTGTCCCAAAACCCATCCGTTCGAGGAGGGTAAGGGGCTAGCCCCTTTTTCTTGGTTGCTGGCTGTTTCGCATGCGGGTGCGAAGGAGCGACCCTGCCTCGTTCGAGAGGGTCGCGTTCTTGAGCAGATGGTGGGCGAAGTGGACGAGCCTCATCGCGAGGTGCGTGTTGACGAGGCCCCATCACGCCGAGCTGCCGGCTCCGAGCCCGTGCGCCACTCCTTGGCGCGCCCGCTCGGCCACGAGCGCCACCAGCCGCGGATCTCGCCCGAGCGGCGCCGCGACCTGAAGCGAGATGCGCCTCTCTCCCCGCCATCGGTTCACCCGCTCCGGAAGTCCCTCCGTGAGAAGCCCCGGAAACCAAAGATACGGCACGACGGCGATGTGCCGGCAGCCCATGCGCCACAATTCTTCGAGCGCCCCTTCCAGCGAGCGACCCGTGCCGGCCAGGTAGCCGTGGACAAGCGGCGCGCCGATCCGGCTTGCCACGTTCGCCGCCACGCCCGCAAACGCGCGCTGCGCGTCCTCGTCGCGATTGCCCCGTCCCACCAGGACGACACCAGCCCCCTCCGGCATGCGCGCGACAAGCTCCCGGGCGCGATCCACCGCCACGTCGATGAACGCCGGTTCGTCCCCGAACGGCTGGCTCCACGTGAGCTGCAGCCGCCCCACCCGTTCCTCCGCGCGCGCCACAGCTTCCGGAAGATCCACACGCATGTGCCCCGCGGAGAAGAGAAGGAGCGGCACCATGTGCACGCGCCGCACGCCCGTCTCGGCCAGCTGGACGAGCGCCTCCGCCACATCCGGCCGGGCGATCTCGACGAACGCGCGCGCGACATCCCCTTCGCAGAGCCCCGCGCGCTCCGCAACATCGTCCACAAACCGGTGCCACATGTGCATCCCGTCTTGAAGCCTCGTCCCGTGGCCGATGAACAGAACCTTGCCCTCTCCGCGTATCATGCGCCGCACACCGCCTCGGCGGCCGCGAGCCCGAACGCGTCGGCGCGGCGCAGCGGCTCGCCGCCCATCCCCACGTCGACGGCGAGCGGCCGCAACAGGGCGGGATCGCCGAGCGCCCACAGGTCGGCCGGGCCGTCGGCGAGCCACTCGGCGACGATGTCGCGCCACGCCCGCACGAACGGCTGCCAGGGCGCGGACACGGCCGGCACGAACCGCGGGCCCAGGAGATGAAGCGGCCGCACCTCGGCGCCGCTCGCCCTGCAGGCCGCCTCCACGTCCGCGTCGCGGCCCGAGCCGGGCGCCTCGGCGAACCACACCTCCACGGGCATCCGCGCCATCTCGCCGAGCGAGCGGGCGTCGGGCGCAAGGCCGCGATCGCGCAGGGCCTGCGCGACGTAGCCGTCGACGGCGGCGAGCTTGAGATTCGAGAGCCGGCGCAGATCCAATCCGGCGCGCTGCACGGCGCAGAGCCACGTCTCAACGCCGAGCGCCGTGCGGAAGGCGAAGCCCACCGGCTTGCCGTGCGCCGACATGGACACCGCAGCGTCCACGTCAGCCGTTCGCAAACTCCGCGCTCGATCCCACGTGTGGGCGAGCACCTCCGCCCCCTCGGCCTCAAGCTGCGCCGCGTGCGCGAGCGCCTCGCGCATGGACGACGCAAAGAGGAGGTGGCGTTCGCCGAAGCGCGGCATGGATTCGAACCACGAGCCGAGCGACGCATCCGCCGCCACGTCGCCGATGACGATCACGGCGGGCGATCCGATGCCCCGCCGCTCCGCCTCGGCGGCCAGCGTGGCAAGCGTCGCGCGCAGGGACCGCTGCTTGGCGCGCGAGCCCCACGCCACGATGGCGGCCGGCGTGTCGGCGGAGATGCCCCGGACGATGAGCTCCGCTGCAATGCGCGGCAGTTCGGCGACGCCCATGAGCAGGACCAGCGTCTCGGCCCCCGCGAGGGCGTCGAGGTGCGCCCGGAGGCCGTCGCCCGCGTGCCCGGTTGCCACGGCGAACGAGCGGCTCACGCCGCGCAAGGTCACTGGAATGCCCGCAAACGCGGGCACGGCGACGGCCGACGTGACGCCTGGCACCAGCTCGAACGGCACGCCCGCCTCGCGCAGGGCGGACGCTTCCTCCGCGCCGCGGCCAAACACGAGCGGATCGCCCCCCTTGAGGCGGACGACGAGGCCGTGATGGCGCGCCAAATCGACGAGCATCGCCTCAATGTCCCGCTGCGCGAGCGCGTGGCAGCCCGGCGCCTTGCCGGCGTACAAAAGCGCGGCGTCCGGTTTCGCGTGCATGAGCAGGCGCGGCGAGACCAACCTGTCAAAGACCACCACATCCGCCTGTTCGACGAGCGCTCGGGCGCGCTCGGTCAAAAGCCCCGGATGGCCAGGGCCGGCGCCGACGAGCGCCACGCGGCCATATGCCATGTCGCTCCCTCCTCCTGCGATGCCATCACGAGACCGGGACGGCTTCCTTCAGCCGCTCGATCCCGACGCGGTGGCAGAAATCCCCGAACCGCTCGCCGGGCAGCCGCTCGTCGCGGTACAGCTCGAGCACCGGGCGGAGCGTCGGGACGAGATCGTCAAACGGCACCATCTCGCAAAAACGCGCGTTCAGGCGCGTGCCGGCGACGTTGGCGCCGAGGAAGATGTCGTACTTGCCGATGACGCGGCCGACAAAGCCAATCTCCGCGATGTACGGCCGCGCGCACCCGTTGGCGCAGCCGGTCATGCGGACGGTGATGGGCT
>Ga0208314_100789_pt1 | contig 10889 bp, 8 predicted proteins | sample OSPB_Mat_host_9__FD_187144 | JGI IMG/M metagenome (GOLD analysis project Ga0208314, IMG submission 187144) | Extremophilic microbial mat communities from Yellowstone National Park, USA - OSPB_Mat_host_9_15 (SPAdes) (version 3) | ecosystem: Environmental > Aquatic > Thermal springs > Hot (42-90C) >...
CATCATACACGGTGAGTGGGTCGCCGTTGCTGAAGGTCACGTTCGGCCTGATCCTGAAGATGTAGGTCTTATAGTTGTCTGTGATGGTCCAGTTAGTGGCCAGGCCGGGGACAACGGTGGTTGGTGTCCCACTGAGTGTGGCGTTAAACTCAACCAACTGCTGGAAAACGTTGAAGAAAACCGCTATATCCGCCCCGTAGAACCCAGTGGCTGGGTCGAGTGCATCAGGTGTATACGTAAATGAATCGTCCACGAACTCACTCGTGTTAGGGGGACCAAGCCTGAAAACAGTTGAGCTCGTCGTAGTGGTTGAACCCGTTGTGATGGAGGATGAGCTCGTTGTGGATGTCTGGGTGCCCGTTGAACTGGGTGTGCTCGTTGGGCTTGTAGGTAGGCTGCTTGGAGCGCTTGGAGGCGTTGATGGGTGACGCTGGGTTAAGACAACTGTGGCCGCAACTATAACTATGATTACCAGTAGTGCGGCTACCACTAAACCCTTAGAGAGACCCCTACCGCGTTTTAGGGTCAACATTAACCAAGTCTATCTAAGGTTTTACTTAAAGTTTTCGTGCATTACATAGAAAATTTTCGTGAACGGATGCTAAAAGAGGGAAGTTGTTTGTTACTTCAATGATATACCGAACTTTCGTCAGGAACACAGGACCCACATTAAAACACACCGCGTAGCTGTATGAGGATTGCTAGGTCAACCCTCCCACTTCACTGAGTTTCCCACAAGCTTCCCCATGGTCTCTCTCTTATTCGAGATACGTACACCGTATTCCCAATGGTGGATCAAATTTTCACTTCTTTGAGCGCCTGCTTTACGGCGGCTAAAGACCCCTCGGTTTTCAAGGTCAGCCCAGCCGTACGACCCCTCTTTGGTCTTACTATGCTTAACCAAGCGCCCCTCTTGGATGTGGACATCAAAGCCTAATTCGATCACATCAAGAATAATCAGACCTAACGCTACAAGGAATGGCTCATGTGCGCGTAAAAATGTCATCCATGATTGGGTATACGTTTTTGACCCCAAGAACCACTTGAATGTGTCCACTTCGAATCCCACCTACAGAGCGTCCTACCCTTTAACAACACCCCCACACCAATCTCAGAAAACACCCGAATATTTCTAACCTTGACGTGTGAAGTCGCTTAGCACTGCCCTAAGACTGGAAGGCATATCCTCCAAGACCTCTCCATACTCCCCCACACACTTATAGTCCACGTCACGCCGCTTATCCTCCTTATCTCAACGTTATGGTCATAAAGGAGGTCAACTCTGTAACCCATACTTTCAAGGAAATTAACTAGGTGAGCCTCAGCCACAAGACCAATATACTCAACCCCCTTTATGGTTACCATACTTGTAGGAAAAGTCATCCACTAAGCCGTACCCAATCTCAGTCCCATTCACCCACACGTTCACATGGCGTTCGTCGAATAAATGCATTGCAACCCAACTATTATACCTAAACAAGGCTGTATACCTACCTAAGTATACAATCAACTCGACTGAATATCTGTAAAGAATACGCCATTTATTAGCCCATGTAATAGCATCATCAAAAAAACCTCTGCTTCGAAGAGTGGGTTGGCTTGAGATTACCGGAAAAAGTACTCTTGCTGGGCGCTCTCTCCTTTACCTCTTCTTTCCTCTTCCTCCTGTCTTAACACATTCCTCCTTATTTTCCCGCTTATCGTTTTAGGTAGCTCGGGGACGAACTGGATTATTCTTGGGGCCTTGTGTCTCATGAGTAGTGATTGAACGTGGTCGTGTATCTGAGCGGCGAGCTCTTGACTTGGCTGGTAGCCTGGTTTGAGCACTATGTAGGCTTTGACCACCTGCCACCTCATAGGGTCGGGGCTACCCACCACCGCGGCCTCAGCCACAGCGGGGTGCTCGAGGAGGGCGCTCTCCACCTCGAAGGGCCCAATCCTGTAATCCGCACTCTTTATCACATCGTCAGCCCTACCCACAAAGAACCAGTAACCCTCCGAGTCAAAGTATGCTTTATCACCTGTAATATAATACTCACCCACGAATGCCTCACGGTTCTTCGATTCATCCGAGTAGTGTGAAAAGAGGGCTTTAGGCCTCCACCTTGAAAGCCTAACCGCGATCACCCCAACAACGTTTGGTCGCGTTATCAGCTTGAAGCCATCGTCGAGTAGGACCACATCATAGTGTGGGATGGGTCTACCCATCGAGCCCTCCACAACATTATCCCAAGGCATGTTGGCTATCATCGCAGTGGTCTCAGTTTGACCGTAAAAATCCCTTATGGGAACACCGAACCTCTTCCTCCACGTCCTTATGAGCTCTGGGTTAAGCGGCTCACCCGCGCTCACCGCAGCCCACAGTGAACCAAAGTTTAGCTTGCTGAGGTCGCATAGCACGAACTGCCTCCACGCTGTGGGAGGCGCGCAGAATGTGTTCACCCCATACTCGTCGAGTATCTCAAGATACCTCTGCGGGTCGAGTTTCCCTCTATAATCCACGGCGAGCGTAGCTGAGCCCGCTATGATGGGGGAGAAGAAGCTGCTCCAAGCAAACTTAGCCCAGCCAGGAGCGCTCAGGTTGCAGTGAAGGTTACCCGGCTTCAAACCTATAGCGGCAGCCGTGGTCATGTGTCCAAGCGGGTAGCTTGACGCCGTGTGTATCACCCTCTTCGGCATGCCGGTGGTACCCGACGTGAAGTAGCTTAGCACGGGGTCGTCGGGTGAAGTGGCTTCAGCCTTAATACTGGGAGATTCCCCCAATACTTCATCCAAAGGGAGCCAGCCCTCCCTTCTACCTGATACAAGCAGCTTAACGCAGCCCAGCGAGCCAAGCGCCTCATCTATCTTCGGGGCGCTCTCATAGTCCGCGATCACCGCTTTGGGTCTAAGCTCAGAGAACCTGTAGCGCAACTCATACGTGGTGAGGTTGGTGGCGCTTGGAACACCCATGAACCCACCCTTAAAGACGGCCAAAAGCGAATACCACTGCTCTGGTACAACCGGCGTCATAAGGTAAACAGCGTCCCCCTTCTTTATACCCCTCTCACAGAGGAGCTCCACGAGTGCACCAGCCCTCCTAAGCAACTCTGAATAGGAAACTTTTTCCTCCTGCCCAGATTGGAGGCTACGATAGATGAGCGCCGTCTGGGAGGAACCACCGTAAAGAGGCTCGAGCGCGTCCCCAACCCAGTTAAACCTACCCGGCAAAACAAGCTTGTTAAGCTCGCCCAAAACAGACTCAATCTCCAAGCGCCCTCCACCCCGAAGAGCGCCAGTAAACTTCGAGTATAGCTCCACTATACTCATTAACAAATTAATAACGCAAAAGATTAAAAAACTTATCCCTCCGATGACATCTGCAGAAAGTGGTTAAGACATAAGACTCTCACACAATCTACACACAAAATCTGAGCGCCACAACCATTATGCCTTCAGATGCCTAGAATAAATAGTACATTAAATGCAGACCAAGAGGCCATTGCAATCATTATAAGGGGGTGATGCCCAAAAGTCAACTTTTCACACCTTTAGTTGTTAGCTCACCCCACCCACCTTATACCCTTGGAAGCTTAGCTAATAGGTTGACGTTGAGCTTGACGCCCACACTGTTTTGGGGTTGGCTCCTCGAGGAGTTAAGGAAGAGTGCGAGTGCCTCAAGGCCGTCGACTAGTCTTGGACCTGGCCTGCTGAAATACCATGAACCATTCATAGCGTAGACGTTACCCTCCCTGACAGCTTGGAGGGTGGGCCACCCATCCCTGCTAGCGAGTGCGGCTAGCTCCCTGATTGTCCTCTCAACATCGTAGCCGCACACGGTTAGGAACAGGTGCTCGGGGTCTGCCTCCAACACCCTCTCCCAACCCACCCTGCGGGAGGGTGCACCCTTCACCCCGAGCACCTCCTTGCCACCCGCATATTCAACCATCTGGGGTAGCCAGTGCCCAGCGTTGTAAACCGGGTCAAGCCACTCCAAACAAACCACTCTAGGTCTAACGCTACGCGTAGAAACCTCCCGCTTCACCCTCTGGATTCTAGCTTCAAGTGAATCCACAAGCCTACGAGCCATATCCAACCTACCAGCGGCCTCCCCAACCCTCAGCACATCGCTCAACACGTCTTCGAGTGAGTGCGGGTTAAGGGTGACAACCTCCGGCTTCTTACTAAGCTTCTCCACGGAGTCCAAAACCACACTCGAGGAGACAGCGCACACATCGCACACTTCCTGGGTAACCACCAAGTCTGGTTGCAGCCGCGTGAGTAACTCCACGTCCACCTTATAGATGGGTCTCCCACTCCTCAAAAACTCCGAGACAAGCTTGTCCACGCTCTTAGCATCCATAGCCGAAGTGTCAAACACACTCCTTACCACAACAGGCTTGGAACGAACACTCGGCGGATAATCACACTCGTGCGTCACACCCACAAGCTCATCCTCCAAACCCAGAGCACACACAATCTCCGTGGCGCTTGGAAGCGTGCTAACTATCCTCACAGACACCTATAACAACAATCACACCTTTAGCTTTTTCCATTTAAAAAGGATGGTGTCCTGCATTAGGGAGCGGTTAATGTGATGGACAACTGTGGAAAATCGTTATCCTGACACCATAAAAAAGGACAACACACATAAAAGTATGTGGATTAGCATCCGAGTTTAGGACGCCCCTTAAATCCACGCACGGCGGCGCCCGGATGAGAGAGCGGTGTGCGGGGCACCTAAGCGTGAGAAACGGTTATCCGGACATAATTCCACGCACGATGGAAAGCTAGAACAATAGAATTTGACGGGCAACACCTACCAGATGGAACGGGGTCTTAGCGAACGCGGCGTCCAGCGTTTACACTACAAATATTAAAAAATCAACCTAAGTGCCAGCTATTAATTCCTACTTATAACTTATCCACCAAGATCATGTTCTTTACATTATACCCATGTTCACTTAAGAACTAGTAAAATCCTCTATGTAACGTGAGGGCGCTTGTATTCGTAGTTACAGAGGTTGCATAAAGAACAGCGTCGAAGATGTCCTTCCAACCACTGCGGATAACGTCGTACACGATTTGAACGTCATCTGGAGTCGGGGAAAGGATCTTAACTTCGCCTGAATACAAAACATTTAGAAATCCGCGAAGCGCATTCTAAGGTAAAAATTGTAGGGAGAGAGCCTTGGCCTCTTTCACCATCACAGCGAGCAACTCGATCAACATTAGCTGTGGATAACACAAGGTTTTATCAGCGAGCTACCTCAAATCCACACCCTGACCTTCACCCCCACCATCGGGAGGATGAATGATGTGTCAACTATTACTTCTGAGGGTTCGCTCACTTAGCTCTTCACCCACGCTTTCAATCTCCTCTAGCGTAACTTCAGCCCAATACTCACCCTCGGTTTTACCCATTGGAATAAGTTCAATCTTACCAGAGCTAACTTTAACAAGCATGGCATCACCCTCTCTTACCCCCACTGCATCAGCAAGCTCCTTTGGTATATAGACCATATTCTTCTTACCAATCCTAACTCTCCTTATCATACATACGCTTATTACCATACCAGCTAATAAGTTCTCCATGGAGAGTAATTTACGCCCAAGTATTGGGGTACTAGGGCATATTCATTCAACAAGACCTACCACCATTGCTTTCAAGACTCTCAGTACCAGCTCCTCCAAGTAGGAGATTCATATTTCTCCAAAACCTCGTCTTCCACGGAAAATACAAATTTACGCTCAGTACCGATTGTGCTCCAAACACGTCTTCTGTGTCTACGGTTTAAGGTGAGGATGGTAATAATACGAATACAAGTGTGGAAAAGGGTGGTGAATATGCGGTTGAGAACTTACCGCTACCGAGCGTAGACACCAAAAGACAACTACGGGTGGGGTGTTGTAGACCCCCAGAGTGACCTGCAGGCTCCAACGAGCTCTTGTACGCAGGAAAGGAAGAGTATAGTGAAAATAAGTATATACTGAGTGGTGACAAGTTTAGACAACCTCCACTAGGCCTAAGAAACCAAAATCATAGTTCCAGGTACTGCACCCCCAGGTCGCGTAGCAGGTAGCAAAAAAGGCTCTATCAGACTAAACGGGGGTTCTCCAGGGATTCGCAAAACCGGGAAAAATAAGGCTCGCAATTTCTTCCTTACAGTTTACCCTCAAGGTGGCTGGAGACTTTCCAGTATAGGCGGGGTGGAGGCTGGGATCCGGGAGGAGAGGAAAGCCAAACCGTATTTGAGTAAAATTGGCTTCTTCACCCTGATGGTTCAAAGGGATTTTCGAATAAAGCCAAGTGCCCAAGTGTGTATAGCTCTACCCAATAGATAGAGTCTGAGTGATATTCTCGGCCAGGGAAGCCGAGGTGTGACCCCAACAACCCCACCAACGCCCAAAAACCGTGGATTTAATTCACTAGTGGACGATTTTTAACCGAATAGGGCTTCTAGGATGACGGCGGTGGGGTGCGTGAACGCAAAATACTTCAAAGTAGGTTTGAGCTTTTCGGCTTTCAACCTATATCCACTCTAGTGTACTAGCTCCTATCCTAATACTTTGAATGCGTTGCACGAATGTATATGTTGACCAGTAAATCATTTGGGTAGCCCGGAGGGAGGTGTTAGGGCTCATTATGCTAGTACGCAGTTTGACCACCCACAGTCGAGGCACCTCACACATCCCTCCTGGTTGGCCAGGTTTTCGCTACCACACACCGTGCACCTCGTGAACTCTAGGCGCTCCTCTGGTCTAACAACAAGCTCTAATACACTCTTCGGCTTACTCATTCTGGATTTTGCCGTGGGAGTCGGGAGGCTCACGCCTAGCTCACCCATCATGCGCAGGGTGGTGTTCTCTGGCTGCGCTGGGTAGCTCCCAGCCCTCTGTGAAGGGGTGGTTAAAACTTGACCCGGCTTAGAGGTGTCCCTGTAGACGGTTATACCCTTCAATCCGAGCCTGTGGGCGAAGAGGTAGGCGCTGAGTACATCCTCGGGTTCAACCCAAGCGGGCATGTTTATGGTTTTGCTCACCGCGGCGCTCACCCACTTTTGCACTTCGTACTGGGCTCTAATATGGTCCCACCAAGGTATGTCGTACGCTGTCAGGAATATTCTCCTCATGTCTTCTGGAACCTCGTTTATACCTTGGACTGACCCCCCATTCTTGGAGACGGCTTCAAGTACCTTCTCCCTGTTAAGCCCTCTCACTGCGAGTTGTAGCTCGAATTCGGGGTCAGCGTAGTAGAACCTCCCAACTGTGGCGTGTTTTTCGAAGACGATGGCGTACTGGGGCTCGAGGCCTGACGATACATCTGCAATCATCGAGATGCTGCCTGTAGGGGCAACCGTCATGGTGTGCGAGTTCCTAGCACCCCTCTTAGCGAGGCTTGAGGCTTTATCCCAATCCATTGACCACCACTCCCTGTGGTGGTAGCCCTCGAACGGTAGCTCGCCGCACGCAAGCCTAGAGGAGTTGAAAAGTGGGAAGCATCCCCTCTCCTCGGCGAGTCTTATGGACTCCATCAGGGAGAAGAATGAGACGTATTCGGCTACCCTACTCATAAACCTGAAACCCTCCTCACTATTATAGGGTATGCCTAATGCGTAGAGGGTGTCCGCGAGCCCCATGATACCCAAGCCGATACGCCTGGTCTTCTTTGTGACCTCCTCGATCTCCGGGAGAGGGTATTTGTTCACATCTATCACACCGTCGAGGAACCTCGTAGCCACCTCCACCACCCTTCTAAGCTCATCCCAGTCGAACACCGCTTTTCCCCCATCTCGTTTCACGAAGGCGTAGAGGTTTATCGACCCGAGATTACACGACTCGTATGGGTAAAGTGGCTCTTCACCGCAGGGGTTGGTGCACCTAATCGGTCCAAGCGCCTCGTATAGAGGATTATTACGGTTGATATTATCAAAGAACACGAGGCCTGGGTCCCCGCTCTTCCAAGCGGTTCTCGCGATGTCCGCGAAGAGCTTGGCTGGGTCCACTTCCCCCCAAACCGAGTTGTCCCGTGGATTCACGAGCGGCCAGGGCTTACCGGCTGCGTAGTGCTCCCAGAACCAGGGTGTGACGAGCACTGAGAGGTTAAAGTTCTCAAGGAAGCCGGGTACACTCTTTGCACCCACGAATTTTTGGATGTCAGGATGGTTTATCTCAAGTATACCCATGTTCGCACCCCTTCTTTTCCCTCCCTGCTTGACCACGTCTGTTAGGGTGTCTATGATACGCATGAAGGAAACGGGTCCCGAGGCGGAGCCACCCGTGGACGAGACCCTGTCGCCCTCAGGTCTAAGCGGAGTATAATTGATGCCCACCCCACCCCCCGACTTAAACACCAGCGCTGCCTCCTTAGCGGCATCCATTATGGATTCAAGGCTGTCCTCTACGGGTAACACGAAGCACGCGCTAAGCTGGCCGAGTCTCGTGCCAGCGTTGAATAGGGTGGGACTATTCGGTATAAACTTTCTTTGAGCCATTATATCATAGTAGGCTTTAAACGTATTCGAATGCCGTTTGAGCCCTGTTCGCAGCGCCCAAGCGATAAACTCATCCCATGTCACCTTCATCCTTCGAGTTCTAGAGTGCTCAGCGAAGAGGTGTTTCAATCGCTCGATGTGCTCACCGCTAAGCGTGTAGCCCCCCTCACCTTCCACGTCGAAAGCGAGTTTACCGGGAGTCGACAAGGAGGCAGCCTCGCCTCCGACCACAACCCCACCACCCTTCGGATCGTAGACATCACCGTCGTACACCAAGTCTGCTAGGGCTACTAGGGCTGCAACCCTCTGAAACATTTGCTTCGGCCCCTCAATAAGCCTCCCAGAATCATCTTTGAGCAGATACCTTGATGCGAGCAGTCGTATCGCGTTAAGAGAAAGAGACTTATCAACCTCGTCTAGCTCCCTACCCAGTAGGCGCTTCTTTTCTTCCCTAACCTTTTCGTGCTCTTTCCTGTAGACGACGTACGCCTTAGCAACCTCGTAGAGGTTGAGCTCGACGAGCGTCCTCTCCACAAGGTCCTGGATCTCCTCGACGTGTGGTTTACCCTCCCTTCCAAAGCGTGAGGACACCTTCTCAAGCGTCCTGCTATAAGCCTCCTCAACCATGGATTCATCTGTTCTCCCCACAGCCTCAAAGGCTTTTGAAATAGCCCTACGAATTCTCCCCGCATCAAACTCCTGCTCCCTACCATCCCTCTTTACGACCACGTTTGGGAGATCCATACATCCTAGTCTATATCTCAGCTTAAGTATATTTCGGTTAAAAACAGTCAGCAAAGAGGAGTAATGCTACCATGTGAACCAGTCAACGAAAACATCGGACATTAACACCATACACTCGTAATACTATTAGAGTGTTTAATCAACTATGAACCCACTACTAATCACCCCAATCATGCAACCACATCGTACTGCACTATCCCAATGATTCAAGTGTTCACTAAACGCGAGCTAGATTGACCACGACAGTGTCCAGTATGCACATCTTTCCTTCTCCTTTAAGACAAAACATGGAGGTCATTGGCACCAATATACCTAGGTGGGCTACCGACTTGAAGACTGTGTTTTGGAAAGTTCATAAAACACGTAGAAGATGAGTATCTAGCACAGGTTTGACTCAAACAATCGCGTTCAATAAGTATTTATGTAGATGGGGAGTTTAGTTATGGAGACCCAGAGTTGGGGTGGTTTTTCGGATGATCTTCGAAGGGCGTCTGAGCTTTTCGGCGCTATGGATGAGACCAATCTGAGGATTCTTCTGATGCTGAGTGCGTCGCCTCTCAGCACCCGGGAGCTCGCGCGGCGGCTTGGAACAGCTGAGTCACACGTCTCTGAGAGGATAAAGAGGCTTGCAAATGAGGGTCTTGTTAGGAGTGAGGGTTGGGTGCGCCTGAATGGTAGGAACTTGAAGCTTTATTCGGCGACTTTACGCTCAATTAGGGTTGACTTCAAACCCGAGAGCTTCATGTTGACGCTGCAAAGAGAGGGTGCGGCGAAGGATACCAACATTTTCTTGGCGCCCTACATGCGTTATGATCCACCCAAGCTACGCTATAAGGTTGTGGGTAGGAGGGCTGAGAGGGTTGTTATCGGCGGCTCGAGGGGGGCCGTCGTTGTGTGGGGGGTCGTTGGGATAGGTAAGACAAGCCTGGTCGCGTCGTGGGCCGCTGGGCTACGGAAGAATGGGACAATGGTTTTCTGGCACACTCTGAGGCCGGGTGACTCGTTCACCTCGGTGTGCACCAAGCTCACCCAACTCTTCCCGGAGCACAAGCGTAGCGAGGTGTTGGAGGCCATGGCAAGATGTGTGGAGGAGGGTAGATTTGACGGGCTAATTGACGAGGTGATTCGCTCGCTGGGCGGATTCAAGGGCGCCATAGTGTTCGACGACTACCACGTATGCTCAGGATGATGCTCTCCGCATGCTGATACGTGGGCTGTGTGCTTCGGGTGTGAAGCTGGTTGTGTGCTCTAGGGCGCACCCGGTTGAGTTGGTCACGCTGAGTGGTGTAGGTGAGGTGGAGCTTGGCCCGCTTAGTGTGGATGAGGTGACCCAATTCCTCCGGCCGAGGCTTCCTAAAGTCAGAAATTTTGGGCGCCTATTGTTGGAGTGCGCCCCAATCGGAGGTCACCCGCTCGGCTTAGAGTTATACTGTAGCGCTCTTAGCTCGGGTGGTGTGAGTCACCCAAATGTATTGGAGGGCTTCCTACACGAGCAGGTGTGGGAGGCTCTTTCGGATAGCGAGAAATTCGTGCTTTCATATCTCTCAGTCTTTAGGGGGAGTGTGGGGTTAGAAGGCCTGCGCCACGTGTCGCCTAGAACCATAGCTGGACCGCTTAGAGGCGCTCTCTACTCGCTTGAAAAGAGGGGGCTCATCAAGAGGGCGGAAGGGG